>JAEEGH010003448.1_pt1 | contig 41566 bp, 50 predicted proteins | sample 9134181 | NCBI WGS metagenome assembly JAEEGH01 (sample SAMN16246544, study PRJNA631951) | gut metagenome | biome: gut microbiome; feature: rumen; material: DP-attached | host: Bos | place: Iran: Karaj | collected 2018-10 | reverse complement strand
CTCAATGCGTCATGTCTGATTGAACCCATCGCAAAATCAGCAAATCTGTTGTATTTGTTACGGATTATAGCATTTCGCCGCATAATATGCTATGTAAAGTCAGATCTCTCTTTTTCTGTCATTTGAATTGAACTCGGAATCATTGCTTCGCACAACGAATCCAGATCATCTTTTTTTTCATACAACTGGTCTTTTATATAGCAGTCAATTATATACTCAGGCATTCCACTGAATCTTGCGGGAGCAAAATCATCTTTATCGGACCTTCCGTGGAAAAGTGTGTCCATATTCCACTTGCCTACCGCAGGAACATCTTCATTCTTTTTCCAGAGACGTGTTTCTACGCCAAAAAGTTCCATACCAACGCGTGCAGCCTTGTCCAGAAATTCATGAATCGAACTGCATTCCGGAGAACATAACTCGCGCCGGTTTTCGTAAAAAGCAAAACCGAGCTGCTGTTCCATTGAATTACACGGGCCCATCTTGTCAAAACTTAAAAGAAGTGCATCTTCAAGTTTTTTACACCATTTTTCGCGTTCAGTAATTTCTGCGGCTCGGATAAATGGATTTTTGTTGTGTTCGATTTCCGGAAAGATTTCTATAATGCCTCTGTCCCAGTTGTTGACACGGCAGAGAATTCGATCCCCTTTCTGAAAGTCAAAGTCTTCCATTACGCGTTCAAGAGAAACTGCCGTGAGCTTTAATTTTGGCGGAAGTTCAAAACCGTTGTTTGCAAGGTTTAAATCAGCATTTATCGGGTCAGCTCCGATGTACTGGCTTGCGTATTCATCACCATAAAATGTAAAGAGGTCGCGGGCGGTGTTACAGTCCGTTTCAAATGTAGTCTTCGGAAGAATTTTACCCGCATACTCAAAATCCAGGCTGCAGGAAAGCATTTCGCCGTCCACAAACGGCATACATCTGTCGCCCGGTACAAAAACTTTCTGGTCCAGTTCCTGCTGAGTCGGAACAAAACTAAAGAACATTCCGGTAAATGCGCCGGCCTGAGTTATAAAATGATTGCCTTCAAGTGCAAAAACTCTTTCGTCCATCTGAAGAAATTCAATCAATTCATCCTTATCAACTTTTTTGCCGCAGGTTTTCATCAACTGGGCAAGATCGTTGACTGTAAATGGAGAAGTATAATTTCTTAAAAATCTTTCGAGCAGAGATTCTAAACTCAGGTTCATATATATAATTTAATATAGGAAATTGCTGGAGTCCATTAAATTATTAAAAGTTATTGAAATCTCTAAAAAACCGCTTTAAACGGCTTTTTAGAGATAATTTTATTTAGTTTCGCGGATGTCGAGAATTTTTACGTTACAGCCGTTCAGGATAGATTCAACTTCTTTGAGCGAAATATTACCTACCTTGATTGTTACGTTGCGTTTTGAAACATCGATTCCGTCAGTAGTTACCGTAGAAACAATATTTGCGTTCTTTTCGGCAAGTGCCTGGGTAATACGTGCCAGTTCACCAGGTTTTTCGAGAGCTTCGAGTGTTACGCGTACGCCCGGATGACGGGCACCGAACATGTTTACAAAGGCGTTAAAAATATCTGTTTCTGTGATGATTCCGCTCAAAATGCCTTCGCACAGAACCGGAAGACAGCCGATTTTTTTGTCTGCCATAATGCGGGCAGCTTCCTCGATTACCTCATCGCAGTCAACAGTTACAACATTTTTAACCATTACCTTTTCAACCTTGAGTTTAGACAAAAGGTATCCAAGTTCATAAATATCGAGGGTAGAAGCACTTGATGGATCTGCTTTCTGAAGATCATTCTTAGTTACGATTCCAACAAGACGATTTGATTTATCAAGGACAGGCAGCTTATTGATTTTTTCTTTATTCATAAGAGCCTTTGCGTCAGTTACAGAAGTGTCCGGTCCTACATAAATAGGATTTTTAGTCATAATATCACAAACTTTCATATCAAACCTCCTATATAAACACCTTATATATTATAACACAACATCAGCCGCCGAGGTATGCTGCTTTTACTGCAGGATCATTAATCATGTCAGCCGCATTTCCGCTTGAAGCTACGCTTCCTGTTTCGAGAATATAAACACGGTTTGCGATGCTCATTGCCTTAAACGCGTTCTGTTCAACAAGAAGGATTGTAGTTCCGTCTACGTTGATTTTTTTGATAATGTCAAAAATTTCATCTACAAGAATCGGAGCAAGACCCATACTCGGTTCATCGAGGAGGAGAAGTTTCGGCTCTGCCATAAGACCGCGTCCCATAGCAAGCATCTGCTGTTCACCACCGCTCAAAGTACCGCTGATCTGACGGATACGTTCCTTGAGGCGTGGAAAAAGCTCAAAAACATGTTCCATATCATTTTTGATTGCAGCACGGTCCTTTCTTGTAAAAGCGCCCATTTCGAGGTTTTCCTTTACAGTAAGGTTTGCAAAAATTCGTCTTCCTTCCGGAACGTGAATCAGGCCGCGGCGTACAATCTGTTCCGGAGCAAGCGAAGAAATATTTTCGCCGTCAAACACAACGCTGCCGTTCTGTTTTTTGATAAGGTTGGAAATTGAATGAAGTGTTGTTGTTTTACCGGCACCGTTTGAACCGATAAGGCTGATAATTTCGCCCTGTTCTACATCAAAACTTATTCCTTTGAGGGCTCTGATTGCCCCGTAATTTACGACTAAATCTTTTACTTCAAGCATCTTATTTGCCATTCTGCTTTCTCCCATTACGCAAGGCTTTCGGCTTCAGAACCGAGATAAGCTTTGATAACTTCCGGATTTGTTTTGATTTCGTCCGGAACTCCGCTTGCAAGAACACGCCCGTAGTTCAATACATAAAGCCGTTCACAAATACCCATTACAAGCTTCATGTCGTGTTCAATCAGCAGAATGGTAAGATTGAATTCATTGCGGATAAAGGCGATGAGTTCCATCAGTTCTTTAGTTTCCTGAGGGTTCATGCCGGCTGCAGGTTCGTCGAGCAGAAGAAGTGCCGGATTTGCGGCAAGGGCACGGCAAATCTCAAGCTTGCGCTGTTCACCGTAAGGCAGGTTTGAGGCAAGTTCATTTTCTTTTTCTGCAATCTTAAACAATTTAAGAAGATTATGAACCCTGAGGCTCATCCATGCTTCGTCACGGCGGTAACGCGGTGTGCGGAACAAAACATCAAGCTGGTTGCAGTGCCGGCTTGAGTGGAGCGCAATACGAACGTTGTCAGCAACAGTCAGGTTTCCAAAAAGACGGATATTCTGGAAAGTTCTGGCAATACCGATTTTATTCAAATCGGCCGGTGATTTTTTATTTACCAGGTGAACTTTGCCCTTTTTGTCCCAGAAAGTAATCTGTCCGCTGGTCGGCGTGTAAACTCCGCTCAACATGTTGAATACAGTTGTCTTTCCGGCACCGTTTGGTCCGATAAGACCGACAAGTTCGCCTTCGTGTAATTCAATATTAAAATCGCTTACGGCCTTTAATCCGCCAAAAACAATTGAAATGTCAGAGGCCTGCAAAATCATTTTTTTATCGCTCATCACAGCCTCCCCTTAAACCTTTTCCTTTTTGAATTTTGAACAGAGTTTTTTGAAAAATCCCGGAAGTCCGTCCCAGATTTTTACAAATGAAACTTCGCGCATTCCCATGAGTCCCTGCGGACGGAAAAGCATTACAAGAATCAAAATTACCGGATAAATCAATAGTCGATAATTCTGTAAGAATCGCAAAAATTCCTGAAGATATGTCAGGACAAAGGCCGCAAGAATTGAACCTGTTACCGAACCCATACCGCCCAATACAACGAAAATCAAATCGTTGATTGAATTGTTAAAGCTTGCAAGGTCAGGTTTGATAAAGCCGATAAACGGAGCGTAAAGTGCGCCGGCAAAACCTGCAATCAAAGATGCGATTACAAAGCCGACCATTTTGTACTTAAATACGCTGATACCGTTTGAATTTGCGGCAATTTCATCTTCGCGGACAGCGAGGATTGCGCGTCCGTAAGTTGAATGAATAAAGTTCAAAACAAGAACAATTACAGCCACAAGCGAACCGATGATTACAAAATAAGAAAGAGTCGGGCCCCATTCAAGGTTTGTTGTAAACACTGAAGGAAACTGCTTGCCGTTCGGGCCGCCTGTAATTCCCTTTAAGTTAACGAGAACTACACGGATGATTTCGCCAAAGGCAAGTGTTACGATTGCAAGATAGTCGCCTTCGAGTTTGAGTGTCGGAAAGCCGATTAAGAACCCGAAGAAAGCGGCAATCAGGGCTGCAATTATAATTGATACAGGAAGTGGAATTCCAATATTCTGAGTCAAAATAATAACTGAATATGCACCGAGCGCTTCAAAACCGGCCTGGCCGAGACTGAGCTGACCTGTGATACCGCAAATCATGTTTACCGAAAGAGCCATCAGAGCATTGATTCCACCGAGCGTAAGAATCTGTGCGGTGTAAGCGTTGATAGCGCCTGCCTTAATCAAAATTGTCGGAACGATAATAGCCAGAAGAGCAAGAACTCCGGGAATGGCCATGTTACGGATAATTTTATTCTTCATCATTTTACATGCCCTCCCATCAAACCTTAACGTGGGTTTTTCTGCCCAGAATTCCGCTTGGTTTTACAAGAAGAATTACAATCAGAATACAGTAAGAAATCGCATCCGCATACTGTGACGAAATGTAAGCCTTGGTCATTGTTTCTGCGATGCCGAGGATTATGCCGCCGAGCATTGCCCCGGGAATTGAACCGATTCCACCGAGTACGGCCGCTACGAATGCTTTAAGGCCGGGAATATAACCCATAACCGGGTCAATCTGCGGGTAGGCTGTAGCGTACAGAACACCGCCCGCACCCGCCAGAACAGAACCGATGACGAAAGTTATTGCGATTGTCCTGTTTACGCTGATACCCATAAGACTTGCGGCACCGAGGTCATAACTTACGGCGCGCATTGCCTTACCGGTTTTTGTATAGTTTACGATGTAATTGAGGAGGACCATCAGAACGGCACTCAAAATAATTACAATCAGCTGAATATTCGAGATTGAAACAAAAGATAAAGAAAAGTTCTTTGTTGCCATTGTCGGAAACTGGCGCGGGTCCGGACCAACAAAAGGAAGAACGCGCATCAGGTTCTGCAGGATAAGTTCAACGGCAATTGCAGTGATTAAGGAATTCAATCGCGGCGCGTTACGCAAAGGTCTGTATGCAAGCCGTTCAATTACGAGGCTTAAAAGAGCACACATTACCATTGCGGCAACGAACGCACAAACCATTCCAAAAGGAGTAGTTCCAAGTGCGCACAATACAAAATAACCTGCGTATGCGCCCACCATCATTACGTCACCGTGGGCAAAGTTAATAAGCTTGACGATACCGTAAACCATCGTATAGCCAAGTGCGATTAAAGCGTAGATACTTCCGAGGGACAGCCCGTTGATAAGCTGCTGGAAGAACATATAAAGCGAGTTCAAATCGTCCTCCGACTTTTTTTCTGTTTTTCCCTTTTATTTTACAGGGAATTAAAAACAAGGTAAAGACAAACAAAACTTATTATATCTGAATATCTTCTTCACACAAAAAAAGGCGTGGGTTTCCTGAATAAGGAAACCCACGCCTTTGTGAGTAAAACTGTATGCCGCGTCAACGCGCGCTCATACTAAAAACTTACGGCTGTACTGTAGTCTTGTAAGCTGTTGTCAAAGCACCGTCCTTGCGGATAACTTCGAGCATTACAGCTGATTTAATCGGGTTGCGTTTGTCATCGAATGTGAGGTGACCTGTTACATAATCACCATCAGTCTTTTCCAATGCATCACGAACAGCTTCGCTGTCAGCGCTTCCTGCAGCAGCAATTGCGTCCTTGAGCATGTAAACTGAGTCGTATCCGAGAGCAGCAAATGCGTTAGGAACTTTGTTGTATTTAGCCTGGAAAGCTTCAACAAACTTCTGAACAGCACCTTCTGTTGAGTCAGTAGCATAGTGGTTAGAGTAGAAACCATTGAGAACTTCGTCACCGGCGTTGTCGTTGTTCATTCCGTCCCATCCGTCAGCACCAACGATTGGTGTGTTGATTCCCTGAGCACGGAGCTGTTTTGCGATCAAAGCAACTGTTCCGTAGTAATCCGGGAGGTATACTACATCAGGATTAGCGTTCTTAATCTTTGTAAGCTGAGCGTTAAAGTCCTTATCGCCAGTTGCATAAGATTCTTTTGCAACGATTTTACCGCCGAGTGATTCGAATGTAGCAACGAAGTTGTCTGTCAAACCAACAGAGTAGTCGTTACCAATGTCGTAAAGAACGGCAGCTTTGCGTGAACCGAGTGTTTCGTAAGAGAATTTTCCTCCTACAGTTCCCTGGAACGGGTCAATAAAACATGTACGGAAAATGAAGTTTCCGGCATCTGTAATTGCAGGTGCTGTAGCAGCAGGAGCAATCTGAAGAACTTTCTGAGCCTGTGCAAGCTGTGTGATAGCCTGTGTACAACCAGAAGTCAAAGAACCAATTACGAGTTTGATTCCATCTTTTGTAGTCAATTTCTTATATGCGCTTACTGATTTTTCAGGATTTCCTTCATCATCTTCAGCAACAACCTTGAGCAATTTGCCGTTTACACCACCGGCTGCGTTGATTTCTTCAACAGCAAGTTCGATACCGTTCTTGCATTCAACACCGTAAACAGCAACTGGACCAGACAAAGGTCCGATAGAACCAACTTTAATTACATCTTCTGATTTTCCTGAACAGCCAAGAACCAGAAGACCAGCCATTGCCAAAGACAAAGCTCCAACAATCTTTTTCATTTTTTTTCCTCCATACTTTTAGAAAAAAATGTCTCAAAATTTATTGAGTTTCTTATTCTTTAAATCTAATTACTTTTTATAATTTAGTAAAGGTCAAAATTTTTAATTCAAGCCTGCCGTTGTTGAATTTTTATAACGATTTTTTAACACAAGTTGTTAAAGGAGTAGTATAATTACCGATAATAATAGTGAGAATTTCTTAATAAACTTATAATGTGAGAATACTATGAATAAGAATACTATTGCTTTTTTAACCAGATCTCTTGTAGACGCAACCGGAAGCAACATGTGGCGCGGAATAAAGAATGGTTGTTTAAAAGATGGAAGACCTTTATTCACCTTCAGGGGCCCTGTTTTAAATAAGGGACAAGGTTCAATCATCTATCACCTCATCGATGATAATTCTGTTTCTGGAATTATTTCCTGGGCATCAAGTGATGCTGATCCTGCAACAACTGAGTACTACAAAAAATATCAGAAAACACCGCTTATCTGTATGACATTCCGACTCCCGGGACACCCGCTTATTGTTACAGACTGTAAGACCGGAATTATGGAAATGATGGACCACCTTATCGATGTTCATCATTTTACAAAAATCGCATTTATCCGCGGACCGGAAGCGCACGTTTACGCAAAAGAACGCTATGAAGGCTATCTTGAAAGTCTCGCAAAACATAGAATTCCTGTAAACAACGACCTTATTTCTCCTTGCGGAGGATGGGCTTTAGGCGACGGCGCAAAGGCTGTCAACGCATGGATTAATAAAGGCTTTGTAATCGGAAAGGATATCGAAGCTGTCGTTGCAGTCGGCGATAACGTTGCAATCGGTGCCGAAGAAGAACTTATTGCAAAAGGATACTCAGTTCCACACGATATCGCAGTTTGCGGTTTTAACGGTACAAACGATGCCGCATGGAGCAATCCTCCGATCACAACTGTAGAAATGCCGTTTTACGGACTCGGAACAAAGGGTTACGAAACTTTAACTTCTTTGATGAACAATCAGCCAGTTCCGGAAGTATTCCGCTACCAGACAAAACTCGTCCTTGGAGAATCTTGCGGTTGTACATCAGTTTCTGTAAAAAAAGCATTTTTGAATATCGGTGCCAAAGATGAAGAGAGCGGCGGATTATTCAAAAAACGAAATACAGTTTCAATGACAGAAAGTGAATTAGTTTCATTATTCAATTCTGCAACATGGAAAGATAAACTCAAACTTATCATATTAAATGTTGTGGACCATAACCGTTATTCACTTCCACAAATTCACGAATTTTTTGATACATTTACAATCCGCTTTATCGGAGCCCTCGTACAGGATTCACTTGATCCAAAATCAAAACCAATCTTTATGGAAGAATTGTCACGCGGCCTGAACAAATTCATTCCGATTTCAAAGGAATTTTCTGTATGGCAGGACATTATTTCGGTTTGCCGTGCATACACACTCCCGGCCCTGCAGAAGCATCCGGTTTACTACAAAAAAGCAGATAACCTTTTCCAGCAGGCGCGTATCCTGATTAACGAAGTTGACTGTCGTACCCAGAAGCAGACTGTTCTGCTCGAAGCGCGTAAAGAAGCCAACTTGAGAAATATCAGTACACAGATTCTTTCATGCTCAGACAAAGAGCAGCTGATGAATCTGCTTGAAAAGTCTCTTCCTAAACTCGATATTTCCGGCTGTTATGTAGTTTTGTATAATGACTGCAAATACACCGAAGAAAATCATCTTATTCCGGAAAAGAGTACATTGATTCTCGCAATACGTGGCGGAACAAGAGTTGCCCTTCCTGATGAAGGAATGGTATTCAAAACAAAAGAAATCGTTCCAGACCAGATTATGGGCAGCGGTGAAGGCGAACTTTTTGAAGTTGAATCTCTGCACTATCAGGACCAGTATCTCGGTTATATCGTATTTGAATCAAAGGCCGAAATTGGAACAACTTTTTCAACACTCCGCGACCAGATTTCATGTTCATTGTACAGCGCACTTCTTCTGGAAGAACGCAACAAGAGCCGCGTAAGACTCGAAAGAACAATGCATACAATGACAGAAAAGGCTGACCTTGTATCTAGCCAGTCTGAAGGTATTTCCATCAATATCAATGGAATTTCAAAATCAATGGGTGACGTTACTGCAAATATCAAAAATATTTCAGGCAACATCGGTACAGTTACCGACACAATTGATTCTGCAAACAAATTGATTTCAGAAGCAAACCAGGCTATCGGACAGCTTGTTGAAAGCACCGTTCAGATTAAAAACTCTATCCACATGATTAACGACATTGCGGAAACCACAAACGTTCTTTCCCTCAATGCGGCAATCGAAGCGGCTCACGCTGGTGACGCCGGCCGTGGATTCAGTGTAGTTGCCAAGGAAGTTAAATCTCTTGCGGCCCAGACTGTAAATTCAACCAAGTCAATCCAGGACCTCGTTGAACAAACTTCAGAAAATACAAAACAGACAGAAGAAATCATCAACAAAACCTATTCTGCCATGCAGAAAATCGCTGAACTTGCAGACAACATCAAACTGTCAATCAACGATCAGGTTAGTTCTTCCACATCGATTTCTACTCAGTTGCAGGGCGCATCGGAAGGTGCAGAACAGATTTCCAATGCAATTACAGAAATCGCTTCTCTGGGTGAAAAGCTGATTTAAAAAAATAATGCCGTCCTTGCCATGAAGGACGGCTCAAACACAGTTAAACTACTTTATGCCTGTGCTTCTTCTGCAGGAGCTTCATCACCAGCAGGAGCTGCTTCTACAGCAGGCTTTGCTTTTCTTGCTTCAACTCTAGCAGCATTCTTGAGGGCAGCGTTACAGTATTTGCATACTTTTACCTGAGCGCCATCAATTTCTTTTTCGTAAAGAACTTTAATGTTTTCTTTACCACAGCGAGGACATTTTCCTCTTCCGTGATTTGCTTCGTTACGGATACCAGTTCCGCGATGTGCTTTAGACATAACAATACTCCTTATTTTGCTTCTTCAGCAGCAGGAGCTGCTTTTGCAGTCTTAGCTTTTGGAGCAGCTGCTTTTTTTGCAGGTGCTTTTTTAGCTGCAGGCTTTTTAGCTTCAGATTTTGTTTCTTTAGCTTCTGCCTTTGGGTCTGCTTTCTTTGCCTTTGCAGCAGGTTTTTCTTTAGATTCTTCAGTTGGAAGTTTGTAGTCAACCAATTCAAGAATTACCATGTCAGCTGCATCACCCTGACGGAAACCAATCTTAAGAATGCGAGTGTAACCACCCTTGCGTTCTTTCATGCGTGGTCCGAGTTCTGTGAAAAGCTTATTCAAGATTTTTTCATCCTGAATGTACTTTGCAGCAATACGGCGGTTATGTACTGTGTCAACCTTGCTGCGTGTAATCAATTTTTCAGCAGCTTTACGAACTTCCTTAGCTTTTGAGCTGGTAGTTGTAATGCGTTCAAATCTGAAAAGTGAAGTTACCATGTTACGTGACATTGCACGGCGATGTGCAGTTGTACGCGAAAGTGGATTAAAACCAGTTCTATGATTCATTGGATTCTTCCTTTTGCTTTGGATTTGCTAAATTTACATTTTTAAGATGACTGTAATCTGTCATACCAAGAGTAAGTCCCCATTCAAGGAGTTTTTCTTTAATTTCAGTAAGAGATTTCTTACCGAAGTTTCTTGTTTTGGCAATGTCATCTTCTGTCTTTTTAGTCAATTCCCCGATAGTACGGATATTGGCGTTCTTAAGGCAGTTTGAAGAACGTACTGAAAGTTCAAGTTCTTCAACAGGAGTATTGAGCAATGCACGGATACGTTCATCACCTTCATCTCCATCATCTGCGCTAGATACATCATTATCGTTAAAGTTAACAAAGATTGAGAAGTGATCTTTTGCAATCTTTGCAGCTTCTGCGAGTGCATCATCCGGAGCAATAGTTCCATCTGTCCAAACTTCGAGTACGAGTTTGTCGTAGTCATTTCTTTCGCCAACACGACAAGGTTCAATAGCATATTTTACCTTGCGTACAGGTGAGAAGATTGCGTCCATTGGAATAGTTCCAACAACTTCAATATAACCACTGTTTACTTCGGCAGGAACATAACCTCTACCAAGATCTACCTGAATTTCAATTGTAAGATTAGCACCAGCCATCATTGTGAATACCGGTACGTCTTTTGTCAAAACTTCAAGCTGACCTTCTTTAGCAAAGTCATTACTTGTTACAGTTCCAGGTCCTTTAAATTCGAAAAGAAGTGTGTCCTGTTCCGCATCATTCGGAAGTCTAAAGCGAATCATCTTAAGACTGTTAAGTATTTCGAGAGTATCCTCAGAAACATTAGCAATTGAATCAAATTCACTCTGAATTACACGAGGAACACCTTCAGCATCAAATGAAGTAATCCTTACAGATGTTACTGCATATCCCTGAATTGAAGACAGGAGTACACGGCGGAGAGTATTTCCGATTGTTGTACCGAAACCTGGTTCAAACGGATAAGCTGTAAATTTTCCGTAGTTCGGATTTGTTTCTAGATGTTCAAATGTAATGCCTTTTGGTTTTTTGAAACCTTTCAGCAGATTTTTTCGAGCCATCTGAACTCCTTATTTAGGTTTACGCTCAACGAAGAGCTAATTTTTTAATACTTTTCCCCGAACTTAAGTTCCAGGAAAACCTAACATTTACTGACCCTGTAAAACAACAAAAATGGACGTAGCTGATACATCCATTTTGTGTATTTTACATACGGCGAGTCTTGCGTGGACGGCATCCATTGTGTGGAATTGGAGTAACATCAGAAATTGATTTTACTTTAAGTCCAAGCGATCCAAGAGCGCGTACTGCGTTTTCACGGCCCATTCCTGGTCCTTTAACGAATACGTGTACTTCACGCAAACCATAGCTTACTGCTTTCTGTACAGCTGTTTCGGCAACTGACTGTGCAGCAAATGGAGTCGATTTTTTTGCTCCACGGAAACCAAGTCCGCCAGAAGATGCCCATGAAAGAGCATTTCCGTTCAAGTCTGTAATTGTTACGATAGTATTGTTGAACGTAGCCTGGATATATACGTTTCCTTCGTATACGCTCTTCTTTTCCTTTCGTTTTTTTACGGTAGCCATTAATTAATTCCTCCGCCTTATCAGACAGCCTTTTTCTTGTTAGCAACAGTCTTCTTCTTACCTTTGCGAGTACGTGAGTTAGTGCGTGTGCGCTGACCACGAACTGGCAAGCCTTTTCGATGACGAAGACCACGATAGCAACCAATGTCCATAAGACGTTTAATGTTAAGACCAATTTCAGAGCGAAGGTGACCTTCAACCTTGTACTCTGCATCAATCAAAGCACGAAGTTTTGCCTGCTCATCCTGATCAAGATCATTCATCATCTTGGTAGGTTCAATCTTACATTTTTCGCAAATCGTTTTTGCAGATGAACGACCGATACCGTAAATATAAGTCAATGCAACAACGACATGTTTATTAGGGAGGTCAACTCCCGCAATTCGAGCCATCTGTTACTCCTTAACCCTGTCTCTGCTTATGTTTTGGGTTTGAACAAATGATACGGACAATACCGTTTCTTTTGATAACCTTACATTTGTCGCAGATGGGCTTTACGCTGGTTCGTACTTTCATAAAAGTCCCCCTGGGAATGTGTTGAACCCGAATCATGGCAATTCGCAATGAATTACAATTCGGGTTATAAAATATACCACATATTCCCTTGTTTGTTCTATAGAAATTTGTTAAAAATTTGCAAGAATTTGCGAAATTCTACAGATTTCTTGAACGTAATTTACCCTTCTTTACAAGACCTTCTGAGTGATGCATTTTAAGAAGAGCTTCAATCTGGCTCATAGTATCCAAATCAACACCAACCAGGATTAACAGAGAAGTACCGCCCATCAACATAGCAATTGACTGTGGGAACTTGAATGCAATCTGAATGATTGTTGGTAATACAGCGATAGCTGCAAGATACAAAGAACCTGGCAACACGAGACGGTTCAAAACCTTCTGCATGTATTCTTCTGTTTTGTCGGTACGGATTCCAGGAATGGAACCACCGTTTTCACGAATGTTCTTTGCGATTTCTGTGGGGTTCAGTGTTACCTGTGTGTAGAAGTATGCAAAGAATACGATCAAAAGAACCAATAAAACATTATATGTTAAACCAGTCGGCTGAAGTAAATATGCCAGCTTAGAAACCCATCCTGCTGACGCACCACTTGAACCTACACTGGAAATAATCTGGAGCGGGAAAGTCAAGAACGATGATGCAAAGATTACCGGAATAACTCCCGACGGATTAATTTTGAATGGAATATAAGTACTCTGTCCACCGTACATTTTTCGGCCAACTACGCGTTTAGCATAGTGAACTGGAATTTTACGTTCGCCGGACTGTTCATATACTACAAGTGCAATTATTCCAAAGAACATGAGAATAACTACGATTACTGCAACTGCGTTGATTTCGTGGCTGCGAACTTTAGATACAAGTTCAATAACAGCGTGCGGAAGACGAGCAACGATACCTGCGAAGATGAGAATTGAAATTCCGTTTCCGATACCGTGTGCTGTAATCTGATCACCGAGCCATACTGTAATCATGGCACCAGTAGTAACAGTGAGCATTGCAAGCAGCTTAAATGCAAGCTGATTATCCAGAATCATTGCTCCTGGAATACTGTTTGCATAAACAGTTACAGCAAGGGACTGAATCAAACATACAAATACTGTACCAATTCTTGTCCAAGCTGCAAATTTGCGCTGACCTCCATCCTCCTGAACGATACGTTTAAGAGAAGGGAAGATAATCAGCGCAAGCTGCAAAATAATCTGTGTTGAGATGTATGGCATTACACCAAGCATGAACACAGAGAAATTTGAGAATGCACCACCGGCAAAGAAGTCCATATAACTAGCAAATGCGTTCTGACCGTTCTTCGCAAGGTCGTTGAAGTACTGAACAAGTGCTCCAGCGTTGATACCAGGGATAGTAAGAACACATCCCAAGCGGTATATTGCGAGAATAGCCAAAGTAAAGAGCAGTCTGTTTCTGAGCTCTTTAATTCTAAACATATTTACAATCGGATTGTTTGCCATGTGTGTCTCCGGTACTTATTGTTATTTAGTTTCGCTTTCAGCAGCAGTTTCTTTAACTGAACCACCAGCTTTTTCGATCTTGGCTTTTGCAGAAGCAGAAACCTTATCTACAGCAACGGTAAGTTTTTTAGTCAAATCACCTGTACCAAGAATCTTAACAGAAGCATCGATCTTGCTGATCAATCCTTTTGCCAAAAGTGATTCGTTGTTAACAGTGTCACCAGCTGAAAACTTTTCTTCAAGAAGAACAACATTCACTACTGAATATTCCTTCTTGAACGGGTAATTAGAGAAACCGCGGTGTGCAATACGGCGGTATAAAGGCATCTGTCCACCTTCGAAACCGATGTATGTTTTGCCACCAGAACGAGACTGCTGTCCCTTGTTTCCTTTTCCTGCAGTTGTTCCACGACCTGATGAAGAACCGCGGCCAACAATGCGTCTTTTCTTGTTAGCACCTTCTGGTGCGCTCAAAATAAAATCTGCCATTATTTTACTTCCTCGATAGTAATCAGGTGTGATACAGCATCAGCCATTCCGAGAACAGCTGGGGTTGCTTCCAACACATTTGAAGAGTTGATCTTTTTAAGACCAAGACTGCGAACAGTTGCTACTTTTGCAGGTTTCTGTCCGATTGTACTTCTTACGAGAGTAACTTTAATTTTCTTAGCCATGATTAACCCCACATTTCCTGCAGAGATTTACCTCTGTTAGCTGCAACAGCCTTTGCATCCATAAGATTTTCAAGAGCTGAGAATGTTGCACGTACTACATTGACTGGGCTTGATGAACCCAACGACTTAGAAATAACGTCTGTTGCTCCAATTGCATCCATGATTGCGCGAACCGGACCACCTGCGATGATTCCAGTACCGGCACAAGCTGGTTTTAACAAGATTGAAGAACTCTTGTATTTTCCAAGCATTTCGTGTGGAAGAGTACCATTCTTTACAGGAACTGTAATGAGGTTTCTCTTAGCCTTGTCAATGCTCTTTCTAATAGCTTCAGATACGTCATTAGCTTTACCAAAACCGTATCCTACGCGACCTTTTCCATCGCCTACAACTGTAAGAGCTGAGAATGACATACGGCGTCCACCTTTTACGGTTTTAGCTGTACGATTCAATCTTACGAGCTTTTCAACGAATTCCTTCTGTTCTTTTTCTTTATCGAACTTATTCTGGCGTTCCATAGAGTCTCCTAGAAAATGATCCCGGCTTTACGAGTTCCATCTGCAAGGGCTTTTACAACACCATGATACAGATATCCGTTGCGGTCAAAAACTACAGTTGTAATTTTCTTGTCCTGAAGACGTTTTCCAAGAGCTTCACCGATTTTAGCGGCACCTTCTACATTAGGTTTGATGCCGGCAAATTCTTTTTCCAGAGTGGAAATAGAAGCCAATGTAACGCCTTCTTCATCATCAATTACCTGAGCGTAAAGATTACAGTTGCTGCGTGTTACAGTTAAACGTGGGCGAGCAGCTGTTCCGTAAATAGTCTTACGAATATGAACTTTACGATGCAGGCGCTTTCTTGCTTTATCATTAAGTTTCTTAAACATATGCTACACCTTATTTTACGCCGGTCTTTCCGACTTTGCGTCTAATTGTTTCGTTTTCATAGCGGATACCCTTTCCTTTGTAAGGTTCCGGCATACGCAATTTACGAATCTGAGAACTGAATTCTCCGACCAACTGTTTATCAATACCGGAAATTGTAACCTTACCTGCAGCATCAGCTGTAACAGTAAGACCTTCCGGAATCAAAGCGATAAAGTCAGAAGAATAACCAAGGTTCATAACCAGGTTCTTTCCCTGAACTTCAGCTCTGTAACCTACACCATTGATTATAAGTGACTTGCTGAAACCAGCAGTAACACCTGTAACCATATTGTGGATCAATGCGCGGTACAAACCATGAGCTGCACCAGCTGCTTTTGATTCATCTACCGGTTTTACAGTAAGAGTACCGTCTTTAACTTCTACAGTCACTTTGTCATTGATGTGCTGTTTAAGTTCACCTTTTGGTCCCTTAACTGAAATTTCACCAGCATTAACTGTGATTGTAACTCCTGCAGGAATAGTAACAGGAAGCTTACCAACTTTAGACATGTCTTCCTCCTATTACCAAACTTTGCAAACGAGTTCTCCGCCGATCATTTTTTCGCTTGCTTTCTTACCGGTTGTTACACCAGAAGAAGTTGAAACGATCAATGTACCGTATCCGTTAAGAACACGTGGCAGATCTTTGTAACCTGAATAAATGCGGCGGCCCGGTGTTGAGATTTTTTCAATACCGTGAATAACCGGAGCATTAGCTTCGTCGTATTTCAGGAAAATACGGATGATCGAACGACCTTCTTCCTGTACTTTCTTGAAGTTCTTAATATAACCTTCTGTTTTAAGGATCTTAACAATTTCAAGCTTGAGCTTAGATGTTGCAACATCTACTTTCTCGTGGCGAGCCTGAACAGCGTTGCGAACCTTAGTAAGCATATCTGCTATTGGGTCTGATGCACTCATTCTACTTCCTCCACTACCAACTTGATTTTGTTACGCCTGGTAAAAGGCCTTCGCTTGCCAACTTGCGGAAGCAGACACGACACATCTTAAACTTACGCAAATATCCGCGTGGACGACCACAAATCTGACATCTGTTATAGCTGCGAGTGCTATAGCGAGGTGTACGATTTGCTTTGATAATCATTGATTTCTTAGCCATGATTCCTCACCTACTTTCTGAAAGGCATTCCGAACTTGGTAAGCAATGCACGACCTTCAGCATCTGTGCGAGCGCTTGTTACAATCGAGATGTTCATACCAGCAATCTTAACGATTTTGTCGAAGTCGATTTCTGGGAAGATAATCTGTTCTGTAATACCAAGAGAGAAATTTCCGTGTCCGTCAAAACCTGTTGCTTTGATTCCGCGGAAATCCTTAACACGAGGTAATGCTACATTGATAAGGCGGTCCAAGAATTCATACATAATTGTTCCGCGCAATGTAACCATTACACCAACTTCATTGCCCTCACGAAGTTTAAAGTTAGCAATACTCTTCTTAGCCTTAGTCTTAACAGCGTGCTGTCCAGTAATCTGACTCAAATCAGTTACTGCGGCGTCAAGGAGTTTCTTGTTAGTGAGAGCTTCGCCAACACCCATGCTTACTACTACTTTTTTGATAGCAGGAATCTGCATTACGGATGTGTATCCGAGTTCTTTAAAGAGCTCTGGTGCGATAGTGTCCTTATAGACTTTCTTAAGCCGTGGTACGTACTTATCCATTACAGTGCTTCTCCACACTTGCGGCAAACGCGAGTTTTCTTGTCGCCGCTAATTTTATAGCCAATTTTTGTCGGACCGCATTTTTTACATACGATCGCGATATTTGAGATGTTCAGCGGAGCTTCAATCTCTACGATTCCGCCCTGATCCTGCTGTGAGCGCTTTCTCATGGCCTTTTTAACCATGTTTACGCCAGATACAATTACTGCATCCTTTTTAGCGATAACGCGTACAACAGATCCACGCTTACCTTTGTCTTTTCCAGCGATTACCTGTACAGTATCGTCTTTACGGATTTTAAATTTCTTTTCCATATTCAATACTCCTTACAGAACCTCTGGAGCGAGTGATACGATCTTCATAAAGTCCATATCACGAAGCTCGCGTGCTACAGGTCCGAAAATACGTTTTCCTTTTGGGTTTTTATCAGCATCAACGAGAACGCAAGCGTTGTCATCGAAACGGATATAAGTTCCATCAGGACGGCGGTATTCTTTCGATACACGAACGATTACAGCCTTTTCTACTGAACCTTCTTTAATTGTAGATGTAGGAATGGCTTCCTTAACAGCTACAACAACAATGTCACCGATTCCGGCATAACGGCGGTGTGAGCCACCGAGAACCTTGATTACCTGAACAAGTTTGGCACCAGAGTTATCAGCAACATTCAATTTTGATTGCATCTGCAGCATTTTCTAACTCCTTAAGCCTAACGTGCTCTTTCAATTACTTCTGCAAGTCTCCAGCATTTATCTTTGCTGATTGGACTGCATTCAATGATGCGAACTGTGTCACCAATGTGTGCATCGTTCTTTTCATCATGTGCCTTACACTTCTTAGTACGTGTAACATATTTCTTATAAAGTGGATCCATACGCTTTGTGTTGATTGAAACAACGATGGTTTTGTCCATTTTGTCGCTTGTTACGATACCAACAAATGAGCGTTTAGCTCCCTTTTTAGTCTGAACTTCCTGTTCTGCCACGGGTCAGCTCCTACTTAGTCTGTCCGGCAATTTCTTTTGCACGGATGAGCGTATTGAGTGTCGCAATTTCGCGGCGCATTGTACGCTTCTGCATCGGGTTATCTACATGGCCCATTACCATCTGGAAACGGAGGTCCATGTATTTTTGTTTCATGTCATTGCGTTCAGCTACCAACTCAGCGTAAGACATTTCTTTTACATTCTTTTTCTTTGAATTAGCCATATCTTACTCCTTAGTCAATTGTAGGTTTGAATGCAATTTTTGTTCTGATTGGGAGCTTAGCAGCTGCAAGCGTAAGAGCTTCTTCTGCAAGCTTAATATCAATTTCACCAACTTCAAACAGGATTACACCTGGTTTAATGTTTGCTGCCCAGAATTCTGGAGAACCTTTACCCTTACCCATGCGGACTTCCGATGGTTTTTTAGTAATTGGTTTGTCTGGGAATACACGCAACCATACTTTACCTTTACGTTCAAGTTTACGGTTGATAGCAACACGAGCTGCTTCGATATGGCGAGCCTGAAGCCATACTGGTTCAAGAGCTACGAGAGCGATCTTGCCAAAATCGATATTGTTTGCACGTGTAGCGTTTCCTTTAACTTTACCGCGCTGTACCTTACGGTGAATAACTCTTTTAGGACTAAGCATTTACGTTACTCCTTTGAAGAATCTGCGCGAGCAGGGCGTTTAGCTTTTGAACCGTCAGCCTGACCACGATTCTGTCTTGGTCTGCGAACAAGCTGTCCAGCATCTTCATTCTTTTCATGACCGTAGTTCATTCCGTTGTAAACCCATACTTTAATACCGATTTTTCCGTATGTTGTATGAGCTTCGAATGTACCGTAATCGATGTCTGCACGGAGAGTGTGGAGAGGAACACGTCCTTCCTTATGCTCTTCTGAGCGACTCATATCGGCACCACCGAGACGTCCTGACAAACGAATCTTGATTCCCTGTGCTCCGCCTTTCATAGCGTTTGATGAAGCCTGTTTGAGGGCCTTGCGGAATGAACCGCGTCCTGCAAGCTGGCGTCCAACGTTCTGTGCAATAAGTGACGCATTGATGTCGGCACGTTTAACTTCCTTGATCTTAATCTGAACTTTCTTAGTCAACTGTGCCTGGATTTCTGCGCTGATCTTTTCGATATTTGCACCTTTCTGTCCAATAATAACACCTGGGCGTGCTGTGTGAATTACAATTGTAACACGCTGAGGGTGACGAATAATTTCGATTTCTGCAATGTCTGCATTCTGGCATTCTGGTAAAGCTGTTACCATCTTGCGGATTTTAATATCTTCAAGAACCAGGTCTGCATAGTCACGAGGACCTGCATACCAGCGAGACTGCCAAGTCTTGTTAATTCCAAGACGCAAACCGATAGGATTTACTTTCTGACCCACTTTATTCCCCCGCCTTCTCGTCAACAATGACGGTGATATGACACATACGCTTTAAGAGCTGATCTGCACGGCCGCGAGCGCGGAACCATACTCTCTTAAGTCTTGGACCTTCGTCAATGCGAATTTCCTTAACATAAAGCGAATCTTCATCAAGTTTCTTGTTAGCATACAAAGCGTTTGCAACAGCTGATTTAAGAGTACCTTTAATCAACTCTGCACCCTTCTGTGGCATGTTATCAAGAATTGCCATAGCCTCAGAGCAAGACTTCTGATTGATTACATGAGCTACAGGGCGAACCTTTGTAGGAGATGCAATCAGGAATTTTGTAGTGGCTACATAACCTTTATTTTCTGCCATCGTATCCACCTTTACTTAGCACCAGCGCCTTTGTCTGTGCCGCCATGTCCCTTGAACGTACGAGTTGGAGCAAATTCGCCGAGCTTGTGGCCAACGAGATTTTCAGTAACGTATACAGGAATCCATGACTTACCATTGTAAACACTGATTGTGTTTCCAACCATTTCTGGAATGATTGTAGAGCAGCGAGAATATGTTTTGATCATTTTCTTGTCTGACTCTTTATTCATTTCAATTACTTTCTTGTAAAGACTCTTTTCAATAAAAGGTCCTTTCTTAACTGATCTTGACATTGTTAACTACTCCTACTACTTCTTACGGCGTGAAACAATGAAACGGTTAGAAGGCTTTCTCTTATTGCGAGTCTTATAACCTCTACAAGGCTGACCCCAAGGAGTAACTGGGTTACGTCCTTTACCAGCACCTTCACCACCACCAAGTGGATGATCAACTGGGTTCATAGCCATACCACGAACGGTAGGTCTAATACCGAGCCAGCGACTGCGTCCGGCTTTACCAAGCTGAGTGTTCATACGATCTTCGTTTCCAACTACACCGATTGTTGCATAGCATTTGCCAAGAACACGGCGTGTTTCACTTGAAGGAAGACGAATGATTACATATTCACCATCTTTAGCTGCTACGAGAGCAGATGCACCTGCAGAGCGGGCAAGCTGTCCACCACGGCCAAGTGTAAGTTCGATGTTGTGAACTGTAAATCCTACAGGAATAGCTTCAAGAGGAAGTGCATTTCCAACAGTTGGAGCTGCATTTTCGCCAGACATGATTTTCTGTCCAACTACAAGACCTTTTGGAGCGATAATATAGCGTTTTTCGCCGTCTGCATAATAGATCAAAGCAATGTTAGCACTGCGGTTTGGATCATATTCGATTGAACGAACAGTTCCAGGAATACCGTGCTTGTTGCGTTTGAAATCAATTACGCGATACTTTCTTTTGTGTCCGCCGCCCTGATGACGTACAGAAATACGTCCACCAGCACCGCGACCACCGTTTGATTTAAGACCTGATACCAGACTTTTTTCGGGTTTATCGGTTGTCAGTTCTTCTCTTACCAAATCAATACGGGTACGTGTACCTGCTGTATATGGTTTAAAAACTTTAAGAGCCATCTGGTTCCCCTTAATTTACGAAGGCTTACACGCCTTCGAATACCTTAATTGTTTCACCTGGAGCAACTCTAACGATTGCTTTTTTCCAGTCGGCTGTCTTTCCTGGTTTACCACGAAGACGTTTTACTTTGCCGAGAACATTTACAGTTGTGATTTTAACAACTGTAACACCGAAGAGTTTTGATACTGCTTCTTTAATCTGTGTTTTGCTTGCTGAAGGCTGTACTTTGAATACATATTTTCCTTCTTCACGCAAAGCAGTTGCTTTTTCTGACAGTACTGGCTCAATAAGAACATCATTCAAACTTGTCATTATTTAGCCTCCTCTTCTTTATAGAATTCTGAAAGATTTTTAGCTGCTGATTCGAGCATGATAACTTTTCTTCCGTAGAAAAGGTCGTGTGCACGAAGGCGGTTGTATGACAAGAAGTAAACATTGTGGATATTACGTCCAGCCTGTTTAATTTTTGCATCGTTATCTTTAAGAATGATGACTGTGCGTTCGTCCTTAGCAAAGTTGTTAAGGATTTTTACCAAGTCTTTTGTTTTTCCGCTTTCAACAGTGAAATCTTCAACAACAGTAAGTCTGTCGCTCTGTGCCTGAAGACTCAGGATTGATTTCATTGCAAGGCGTTTTACCTTTTTAGGAAGTGCATAGCTGAAGTCGCGTGGTTTTGGTCCAAAGATTGTACCGCCGCCAACATTGATTGGAGACTTTTTATCACCACGACGAGCATGTCCTGTGCCCTTCTGTTTGTACGGTTTTGCGTTAGATCCGTGTACTTCAGAACGAGTCTTTGTACATGCTGTTCCAACACGTTTATTTGCTAATTCGTTATTGATGGCATAATAAATAACATCTTCATTTACTGGAAGTCCGAAAATGCTATCATCAAGCGTAATAGTGCGCAGTTCTTTACCATCGGTTGAAAAAACTTTCTTATCCATTTCTCATTTCCTCCGGATTATTTCTTTACTGCGGACTTGATTATAAGTGTGCAGTCTTTAACTCCTGGAACTGCTCCACGTACCATAATAACCTTAAGTTCAGGATCAATCTTAACGATTTTGAGGTTCTGAACAGTTACACGTTCAAAGCCCATGCGGCCAGGCAACTTAATATTTTTTACACTGTGTCCCGGTGTAGTACAGTTTCCTGTTCCACCTGGTTCACGATGAAATTTTGAACCGTGAGTTGCACGTCCACCATGGAAGCCCCAGCGTTTCATAACACCCTGGAATCCCTTACCTTTTGAAGTTGCTGTAACATCAAGGAATGATGTTTTTTCAAACAACTCAAGACCAATCTGATCACCGACTTTTACTTCTTTTTCGAATTCTCTAAATTCTTTCAAATGACGTTTCGGTGAAACATTTTCAGGAAACTGACCTTTGTAAGCTTTGTTAACTTTTGATTCTTTAACATCTTCGATGCCAAGAACAACAGCATCGTAGCCGTTAGCTTCCTTTGTTTTTGTAGCAACAACTGTATTCGGTTCTACATGGATCACGGTTACTGGTGTCAGCTCGCCGTTGTCGTCGAATACCTGTGTCATTCCTACTTTTTTTGCAATCAGACCTTTCATTCTGATATTTCTCCTATAAGAAGAAAACGCCCGTTTTCTTCTTCATCGGCCGCCATCCCTGATCCAAGGGACCGTTACCGTTTTTTTCAGTAAGTTTTAGTTGCGACGCAACCTAAAATCCTTACTGTTTAATTTCTACGTCTACACCGGCAGGCAATTCAAGTTTCATCAAAGAATCCATAACATCTGCTGTTGGATTCAAGATGTCAATAAGACGTTTGTGAGTTCTCATTTCAAACTGTTCACGAGACTTTTTGTTTACGTGTGGTGAACGAAGAACTGTTACCTTATTGATTCTTGTAGGAAGCGGAACTGGTCCTGAAACCTTTGCTCCAGCTTTCTGTACTGTCTGTACGATGGCTTTTGCGCTCTGATCGATCAGCTCTACATCAAATGCACGAAGTCTGACACGAATTTTTCCGTTAGCCATTATATTCTCCAATAACAGAGATGCGGCTTTTCACCGCATCCCTGCAATTTACGATTAAAACTATTCGATAATCTTTGTAACCTGTCCAGAAGCGATTGTACGACCGCCTTCACGGATAGCAAGTTTAAGACCTTCGTCCATAGCGATTGGGTGAATAAGTTCACCAATAATCTTAACGTTGTCGCCTGGTTTAACCATGTCTGTACCAGCTTCGAGTTCTACAGTACCTGTGATATCTGTAGTTCTGAAGTAGAACTGTGGGCGATAACCTGTAAAGAATGGGCTGTGGCGTCCACCTTCTTCCTTAGAAAGAACGTAGATCTGAGCTTCGAATTTTGTGTGTGGGTGAATTGAGTTAGGAGCAGCGAGAACCTGTCCGCGTACAACGTCTTTCTTTTCAACACCACGGAGGAGGATACCAACGTTATCACCAGCGATACCCTGATCCAAAGTCTTCTGGAACATTTCGATACCAGTAGCTGTTGTATCCTGTGTTGGGCGGATACCTACGATCTGTACAGGGTCGTTGAGGTTGATTACACCACGTTCGATACGACCTGTTACTACAGTACCACGTCCAGAGATTGTGAAGATGTCTTCGATTGGCATCAAGAATGGTTTCTGATCATCACGAACTGGATCATCGAACCAAGAGTCCATTGCAGCGAGCAATTCTTCGATACATTTTGTATCATCAGCAGAAGCGCCGTCCTGGAGAGCTTTGAAAGCAGATCCCTTGATGATTGGTGTTTCAGCAGAGAAGCCGTATTTCTGGATTGTATCTTTAACGTCTTCTTCTACGAGCATCAACATTTCTTCATCGCCGTCGAGCTGGTCAACTTTGTTCAAGAATACGATGATCTTTGGTACACCTACCTGACGAGCAAGCAAAAGGTGTTCCTTAGTCTGAGCCATAACACCATCAGTAGCTGCGATTACGAGAACAGCACCGTCCATCTGAGCGGCACCAGTAATCATGTTCTTTACATAGTCAGCGTGTCCTGGACAGTCGATGTGTGCGTAGTGGCGTTTGTCTGACTGATATTCCAAGTGACGAGTATTGATAGTAATACCACGCTCTTTTTCTTCTGGAGCGTTATCAATTTCATCATACTTAAGAACTTTATCACCATACTTTTTAGCACAGTATGAAGTGATAGCAGCAGACAAAGTTGTCTTACCATGGTCAACGTGACCGATAGTACCAACGTTCATGTGAGGTTTAGTTCTGACGAACTTCTCCTTAGCCATGTGTTTCTCCTTTGCCGAAACTCTTTTTTCGTTCGGCTTTTAAAAATATATGTGTTGCACTTTAAGCCAGAACGGGACTTTTTCACACAGAAAAGGTCACATTCGCATACACACTAATTTATTTATTATTGATTTAGAAAAGCAGCTTTTAACTGTACCTTATATAATTCAAGGTACATTTCCGAAACCACCTATCATCATCAAAATAAAATCTTAACAACTGGTCTGGCATTCAGAATTATCATGCGAGGCAAGAAGATTACCTGCAACAGAAACCCAGACCTTTGCGCCAGGGCCACATTTACCTGAAAACTGTTTTGCAGTTAACTTTACGGTAAACATCAGACTTAATAATTGAAGTCTGTCTGAACAATTCAAAGAACCCAACCTAAATACCGACAATATGCCCATTTAGGCGCGTTCTTAAGTTATACATTTTTTAGAAAATAAATTCAATAGCTAAAAATTGAATTTTAATAAATTTATGATAGTAAAAAAAAGACCGCCCGATAAAAAGGCGGCCTTTAGAAAGAAGTCTGAAACTACCATCGATAGTGAGCAAATGCTTTGTTTGCTTCTGCCATCTTGTGTGTATCTTCCTTCTTCTTGTATGCAGAACCTGTATTGTTGAATGCATCATAAAGTTCTGATGCCAATGTGTCTGCCATACCGTGACCTGAGCGGCTGCGTGCAGCTGTGATAATCCAGCGCATTGCAAGAGCTTCACGGCGTGAATCTCTGATTTCGATAGGTACCTGGTAAGTAGCACCACCAACGCGGCGTGACTTTACTTCTACCATAGGCTTAACGTTATCAAGAGCTTTGTTGAATACTTCAAGCGGATCCTGATTTGTTTTTGCCTTAAGTTTATCCATTGCTTCATAGATAATCTTAGTACATGTTTCTTTTTTACCGTCGAGCATCATTCTGCTGACAAATTTTGTAACAACCGGGCTGTTGTATTTTGCATCTGGCATAACAGGACGGTTTACCGATTTCTTATGTCTTCCCATAGTAATCCTCCTTTAATCCTTATGCCTTAGGCTTTTTAGCACCGTACTTAGAGCGGGCACGTTTACGTCCTTCAACTCCAAGAGTATCTTTTGTACCGCGGATAATGTGGTAACGTACACCAGGAAGGTCCTTTACACGTCCACCGCGGATAAGAACAACTGAGTGTTCCTGCAAGTTATGTCCAATACCTGGAATGTATGCAGTAACTTCAATTCCATTTGACAAGCGAACACGGGCTACCTTACGGAGAGCTGAGTTCGGTTTTTTAGGTGTAACAGTCATAACACGTGTGCAAACACCACGTTTCTGTGGGCACGACTCAAGTGCGGGAGCTTTAGTCGTATTTGCCAAAGTCTGTCTACCTTTACGAATTAATTGATTTATTGTAGGCATCGGCCTATTCTCCTATTTACATGCCGGTCAGCACCCCGGACAGAATAAACAAAACAACCCTAAAGATTAGGGAATTCAATAATAACGAATTCTAAACAATACAGTCAAGAACTCATATTAAAAATTCGGTGAATTCATATAGAATTCACCGAATTTCAAGGAAACTAATCCTCGTCAGCTACAGTTTCTACTGCAGATTCTTCCATCTGGGCTTCCGGCTTCTCTTCTGCCTTAAGGCGTGCGAGAGCTTCTTCCATCTGGATGTCGAGGTCATTATCAGAACCGTCAAAAAGTTTAACGTTTCTGTAGTTGCGGATACCTGTTCCGGCTGGAATCATGTGTCCGATAATTACGTTTTCTTTCAAACCGCGCAAGTGGTCTTCATCACCGGCAATAGCTGCGTTTGTAAGAACGCGGGTTGTTTCCTGGAATGAAGATGCAGAAATGAATGAGTCTGTAGCCAGAGCTGCCTTTGTAATACCCTGGAACATAGGGCGTGCAACAGCCGGCTGACCGCCTTCTGCGATAACGCGTTTGTTTTCTGCGTGGAACTGGTATTTATCTACCTGGTCACCGAAGATGTATTTTGTATCACCAACAGAAACAACTTCTACCTTGCGGAGCATCTGGCGAACGATAACACCAATGTGTTTGTCATCGATTGCTACACCCTGTGCAGAGTAAACTCCCTGGATTTCGTTCATCAGGTATTCCTGGAGAGCGTTTTCACCGAGGATTGCAAGGATGTCGTGTGCACTTGCTGCACCGTCACAAAGCTGTTCACCTGCCAGAACATGGTCACCATCGCGAACGAGAAGACGCTGTGTCATTGGAATCTGGTGTTCAAAAGACTTGCCGTATTCGTCTTCTACAACGATTGTACGCTTACCTTTTGTAACTCCCTTGAACTTAACAGTTCCGGAAATCTGAGAAAGAACACACGGATTCTTTGGTTTGCGTGCTTCGAAGAGTTCTGATACACGTGGAAGACCACCTGTAATATCGTTTGTCTTTGCAGCAGCAACAGGCATCTTGGCAAGGATGTTACCTGCTTCAACAGACTGTTTGTCTTCTACCTGAAGGATAGCGCCTGCAGGGAGGAAGTAAGATGCTGCTTCGTTACCAGCTTCATCAGTAATAAGGATGCGAGGCTGTTTCTGATCCATGTGGAGGTCAGTGATGTAACGTTCTGTTTTACCAGAGTTAGTATCGATAACTTCTTCGAGGGTTGCACCAGGAATAATGTCTTCAAAGTGAACGTATCCGCTTACTTCGGCAATAATTGGTTCAGAGAATGGATCGAATGTACCGATTACATCTCCTGCCTTAACAATGTCGCCTGCCTTAACCTGAACTGTAGAACCGTTGGCAATTTCTACCTTCTGTTCGTTACCTGCAAGGTAAAGAGTTCCGTCAAGAACAAGGATGCGTCCGTTTTCTTTTGCTACAAAGTCACCGTGCTTGCGTTCAACAAGTACAGTTCCCTTGAGTACACGTCCGCCGTCCTGAACTACAGCCTTGTCTCCGCTTTCAAGTTTGCATGAATCGATGAGACGGGTTGTAATCATTGTACCCTTGCGTGTAAAGAGCCAGCTGCCGTCGCTGTTTACAACGTGTGTACCGTTGATGTCTCCAACAAGTACGTCGTATTTAAGAACGATCTTGTTGTCTTCTGTTTCCTTGGAAGCAGTACCACCAACGTGGAATGTACGCATTGTAAGCTGTGTACCAGGCTGACCGATTGACTGAGCGGCGATAACACCTACAGCTTCACCGATTTCAACGAGCTTGTTGCGTGCGAGGTTTTTACCATAACACTTAACGCAGACACCGTGTTCAGCTTCACATGTAAGTACAGTTCGGAGCTTAACTTTTTCAACACCGGCGTCTTCGATTTTCTTTGCGAGTTCGTCAGTGATGTAATCGTTGGCATCACAAATGAGTTCACCAGTTACCGGGTGAATTACACGTTCAATTGTAAAGTGACCTGCAATTCTCTTTGAAAGAGGAGTGATGATTTCGTCACCGTTTTTGATAGCTGTATAATCGATACCGTTGATAGTACCACAGTCTTCTTCGTTTACAACAACATCCTGTGCAACGTCAACAAGACGGCGTGTCATGTAACCGGCGTCGGCTGTCTTAAGAGCGGTATCGGTAAGACCCTTGCGGGCACCGTTTGAAGAAATGAAGTATTCGATAACCGAAAGACCTTCACGGAAGTTTGACTTAACCGGAAGTTCGATGATGTCGCCGTTAGGCTTAGCCATCAAACCACGCATTGCGGCAAGCTGAGAGATCTGCTTTTTAGAACCGCGGGCACCAGAATCAGCCATCATATAGATAGTATTGAATCCGTCTTTGTCCTTCTTGAGGTTTTCGTACATGATTTCTGTAAGCTTGTCGTTAGTACGGGCCCAGATATCAGTTACCTTGTTATAGCGTTCGTCCTGTGTGATAACACCGCGGGAGTACTGACCAACGATTTCCTCAACTTCTTTGTTTGCTTTATCAACCATCGGTTTTTTCTCTTCCGGAATGATGATATCTTCCATAGAAAGAGTTGCACCGAAGAATGTTGCGTTTTTGTAACCACAAGCCTTGATTGCGTCGAGCATCTGGATTGTGAGCCATGCTCCCTTAGTATGGAATACTTTTTCGATCATCTTGCGGAGATCTTTATCACCCATACGTTCGTTTACAAAGCCTACACCTTCAGGCATTTCTGCGTTAAAGCGGATACGGCCTGCAGTTGTTTTGATTACGTCACCGGCTTTGAAAGCACCGTCAACAAATGAGTCTTTTGGAGCCGGAACTTTAATTTCTGCCTGCCATTCAATAAAGCCGTCTTCTGCAGCCATGATTGCTTCGTCATCGCTTGAGAAACGTTTATTTGTTCCCTTAGCGTTCGGCTTAACAGAAGTCATATAGTAGATACCCAATACCATGTCCTGTGACGGATAAACGATTGTGTTACCGTTAGCAGGGTCCAGAAGGTTGCGTGCAGAAAGCATCAATGTCCAGCATTCCATCTGAGCTGCCTGAGTAAGAGGAACGTGGATAGCCATCTGGTCACCATCGAAGTCGGCGTTGAAAGCCTTACATGCGAGCGGGTGAAGTTTGAGAGCTTTACCTTCAACAAGTACAGGTTCAAAAGCCTGGATACCGAGGCGGTGAAGTGTCGGAGCACGGTTAAGCATAACCGGGTGTTCGCGTACAACTTCGTCAAGGATGGCAAATACTTCCGGAGATTCCTGTTCAACAAGAGTCTTAGCCTTTTTGATATTGAATACAACTTCTTTATCAACGAGCTTTTTCATGATAAACGGCTTGAACAATTCAAGAGCCATTTTTGTAGGGAGACCACACTGCCAGAGTTTGAGTTCCGGACCAACAACGATTACAGAACGTCCAGAGTAGTCAACACGCTTACCGAGAAGGTTCTGGCGGAAACGTCCCTGCTTACCCTTGAGCATATCGCTGATTGATTTGAGAGGGCGGTTCGAAGCACCCTTTACAGAACGCTTGCGTTTAGAGTTATCGAACAATGCGTCAACAGCTTCCTGAAGCATGCGTTTTTCGTTACGGATAATGATTTCCGGAGCAGACAGCTGCTTGAGTCTCTGAAGACGGTTATTGCGGTTGATAACACGGCGATAAAGGTCATTAAGGTCAGATGTAGCAAAACGTCCACCATCGAGCTGAACCATAGGGCGCAAATCAGGCGGAATTACAGGAATTACATCGAGAACCATCCATGAAGCCTTGTTGCCTGAAGAGCGGAAGTCTTCTACGATACTGATGCGTTTGAGAAGGCGTTTGTCGCTCTTAGCTCCCTTTTCGCGCATTTTGTCGCGCAATTCAGCTGCAAGTTCATCGAGGTTAAGGTTTTCGAGCATTGTTTTGATAGCTTCGGCACCCATACCTGCAGTAAATGACTGACCATAGCGTTCAACATCTTCCATGTATTCTTCTTCAGAAAGAAGCTGGCCCTTTTTAAGTTCAGTGTCACCTGCATCGAGAACGATATATTTTTCGTAGTACAAAACAGAGCGGAGCTGAGCAACCTGCATATCAAGCAGAAGGCCCATGCGGCTCGGAACTGATTTGTAGTACCAGATGTGGCTTACAGGAGCTGCAAGTTCAATATGACCTGTACGTTCGCGGCGTACTTTAAAGTGAGTAACTTCAACGCCACAGCGGTCACAGATTACACCCTTGTAGCGGATAGACTTGAATTTACCGCAGTAGCATTCCCATTCCTTTGTAGTACCGAAAATGCGTTCGCAGAAAAGACCGTCTTTCTCAGGGCGGAGAGTACGATAGTTAATTGTTTCCGGCTTTTTAACTTCGCCGTAAGACCAGCTGCGGATATCATCCGGGCTGGCAAGTTTAATTTTAATGGAATCGAAATCCTGAATATCACGCATCTTCATTCTCCTTGTCGAAACCTGAGCTCTGTTTTTCAATCAGTTCCTGGTCACGTTCGGTAAGAGCAATACGTTTGCCCTTTGCGTCATAAATTGTAAAGTCCAAAGCAAGACCACGAAGTTCCTGTACCATTACGTTGAATGATTCCGGAACACCTGCCGGAGCAGCCGGGTCACCCTTTACGATAGATTCGTAAATCTTTGAACGTCCATTCATATCATCGGATTTGATAGTCATCATTTCCTGAAGAGTATTTGCAGCACCGTATGCTTCGAGAGCCCAAACTTCCATTTCACCAAGACGCTGACCACCGAACTGAGCTTTACCACCAAGAGGCTGCTGAGTTACGAGAGAGTAAGGTCCTGTTGAACGTGCGTGCATCTTGTCATCAACAAGGTGGTGCAGTTTAAGGAAGTAGATAACTCCGACAAAGATTGGGTTTACGAAAGGTTCGCCTGTGCGTCCGTCGCGTACAATCTGTTTACAGTCCGGGCTAAGTCCTGCTTCCTGGAGTTTTTCTGCAATCTGTTCCTGTGAAGGAGTCTGGAATGCAGGAGATTCGAAGTACTGATTAAGGTAGCGGCCTGCAATACCAAGTTCACTTTCCATAATCTGACCGATGTTCATACGGGAAGGTACACCAAGCGGGTTAAGACAAACATCGAGTGGAGTACCGTCTGCTAAGTACGGCATGTCTTCTTCCGGGAGAATACGTGCTACGACACCCTTGTTTCCGTGGCGTCCGGCCATTTTATCGCCTTCGCAGAGCTTACGTTTATTTGCAATAAGAACTTTAACCTGTTCATCAACACCCGGGTTAAGGTCATCACCGGCAGTTCTCTTGAGACGCTGTACATCAAGTACAACACCTTCTACACCGTGTGGAACGCGCAGAGAGTTGTCGCGTACTTCTTTTGCCTTTTCACCGAAGATTGAATTCAAGAGTTTGAATTCCGGTGTAGTTTCTGTTTCAGACTTAGGAGTTACCTTACCAACAAGGATGTCTCCCGAGCGAACTTTTGCACCGATACGGATGATACCTTCCGAGTCGAGGTTGTTGAGCATCTTTTCAGATGTATTTGGAACATCGCGGGTAATCTTTTCCGGTCCGAGTTTTGTTTCGCGGATTTCTGTTGAGAATTCCTTGATGTGGATAGAAGTATACATGTCTTCTTTTACTACGCGGCGGCTGATAAGAACAGCGTCCTCATAGTTGTATCCGTTCCAAGGTACGAATCCAACGAGAAGGTTGCGTCCGAGAGAAAGTTCACCGTTGAATGTTGCAGGTCCGTCAGCGAGAACATCGCCTTTCTTAACCTTTTCGCCGATTTCAACAGTTGGTCTCTGGTGGTTACATGTATCGTTGTTGGTTCTCTGGTATTTGAGAAGAGGATATTCATCAATTTTGTCAGAACCGTCAACTTTAACTTTAATGAGGTTGCTTTCTACCCAGACAACTTCACCGTCATGTTTAGCTTTAATAAGAACGCCTGAGTCATAAGCGGCCTTTCCTTCCATACCTGTACCAACATAAGGTGGTTCAGGAAAGAGAAGAGGAACGCCCTGGCGCTGCATGTTACAACCCATCAAAGCACGGTTAGCGTCATCGTGTTCAAGGAACGGAACGAGAGAAGCAGAAACCGAAATTACCTGACGAGGAGAAACGTCCATGTACTGGATGTCTTTTACGCTGCGTGTTGTGTAGTCACCCTGGTGACGGCAGCTAACCATATCAGTCGGGAAGGAACCGTCCTTCTTCATACCTTCAGTAACCTGACCGATGTAGTACTTGTCTTCATCGATAGCAGAGAGGTATTCAACCTGGTCTGTAGCCTTACCATCTACAACCTTGCGGTATGGTGTTTCAAGGAATCCGTAGTCGTTAACACGAGTGTAGATAGCCAGAGAAACGATCAAACCGATGTTCGGACCTTCAGGAGTTTCGATAGGGCACATGCGTCCGTAGTGAGTATAGTGTACATCACGAACTTCGAATCCGGCGCGTTCACGAGAAAGACCGCCAGGACCGAGAGCGTTAAGACGACGTTTATGAGTAAGTTCAGAAAGAGGGTTAACCTGATCCATGAACTGAGAAAGCTGTGATGAACCGAAGAATTCTTTGATAGAAGCAACGATAGGTTTGATAGAAATCAAATCCTGAGGTTTCATTGTTTCAGTTTCTTTGAGGCTCATTCTTTCTTTTGCAATGCGTTCCATGCGGCTAAATGCTGTTTTGAGCGAGTTAGTCATAAGTTCGCCAACGGAACGGATACGACGGTTACCGAGGTGGTCGATATCATCGAGGAGTTCGTTTCCGATGTAAACTTTGATCAGGTGACGCATTGTGTTGATGATATCGCTCTTTACGAGAGTGAGTGTATCAACAGGGTCTGAGTAGTTTTCAAATTTTTTGTTGAGCTTGTAACGGCCGACACGACCGAGGTCGTAGTGACGGATGTTGAAGAACATACCTTCAAGTTCGTTTTTAGCTACTTCTGCAGCCATTGGTTCGCCCGGCTTGAGTACAGTAAATACAGCAGACAAAGCGTCTTCAAGAGTCGGTTCTTCGTTAAAAGCACCTTCTTTTGTGTATTTCATGTCTTCGCGTTCGAAACAGTTGATGATAATCTGGCTGTCGAGGGACGGGTTGAATTCTTCCTTGTCACCCTTGCGTTTACGTGCGTCAAAGAGAATTACGCAGATTTCATTAACGTTCTGAGTGATAAGATCGTCAACCTCATGCGGATGAAGTTTTTCGCCGGCACGGAAGAGAACTTTTTCTTCGCCGTTTTCGTCCTTGATTTTTACTGCAGTTGCAAGAACGCGGTCAACGAGAGAATCTTTATTCTTTGCGTCTACTTTTACATTTTCTGTTTTGTAGAAGCAGCGGATAATTTCTTCGCGTGTTGAATAACCAAGTGCGCGGAGGAAGATTGTTCCCAGAACCTTCTTCTTACGGTCGATTTTAGCGTAAATAAGTTCTTTTTTCTGGTCAATTTCAAATTCAAGCCAAGATCCGTGATAAGGAATGATACGGCTTGAGTATACACCCTTTTCGTGGTTAAAGATTACACCAGGTGAACGGTGGATCTGTGAAACTACAACGCGTTCTGCACCGTTGATAACAAAAGTTCCACGATCAGTCATGAGCGGAATATCACCCATGTATATATCTTTCTGAAGGATTGCACCAGAGTCCTTAAAATTAAGGTTGATTCTTGCCTTGAGAGGCACAGAATAGGTCAATCCCTTCTGTTTGCATTCAAGCTCAGAAAATTTAATGTTGTCTTCTTCGAGCTGATAGAATTCATACTCCAAAGACATGTTGCCATCAGGACTAACGATAGGGAAAGTTGAAGTAAATACTTCCTGAAGACCCTTGTTTTCCAATGGTTCATTGTTATCCAATTTTTCTTTTTGAAGAAAACTTTCGTAAGACGACAACTGAATGTCGATAAGACTCGGAATTTCCATGAAGTTCTGGATGTCTTTTCCGAAATACTGACGATTGATGACTCTACTTTTAGCGAACATCAATTCCCCCTGAAGAAAGCATTGCCTTTTTAGATTGCTACATGATACACAACCTGCATAACATACAGACTGAGTCCACAGCACAATAAAAAAAAGCTTTTTGCCGGAAATCCGGCGTTTTGATCAGTTATTTTTAAATTTTAGACATCTGCCTTATAAACAGATAAAGCCTACGGGTAACATTTGACCTTTACCCGTAAGCATTTAATACGTCGAGTCAAGGCACGCATACGCTTAAAGCCTTGACTTCGCCGTTTTTAGGGTTTGTAATAAACCCTAAATAAGGTTGAATTGAAAAGCCCCTGTTCAAGCGGCTTTTTCAATTTTATTAAACTTATTTTTTAGAAGCTTTACCACCGGCTTCTTCAACTTTCTTGATGAGTTCATCAGCTTCTGCTTTAGAAACACCAGCTTTGAGTTCTTTTGGTGCACCTTCAACGAGAGCTTTAGCATCGCCAAGACCGAGGCCGAGGAGTTCTTTAACTGCCTTGATAACTGCAATCTTTTTAGCTGCATCGAAGCTATCGAGAGTAACAGTGAATTCAGTCTGTTCTTCTGCTGCTGCTCCACCAGCTGCTGCTCCAGGAGCTGCTGCTACTGCAACTGCTGCTGTAACTCCGAATTTTTCTTCCATTGCTTTTACGAGTTCTGAAGCTTCAAGAACTGACATGTTTGCGATTGCGTCAAGGATCTGATCCTGTGTAATTGCTGCCATATTATCTTCTCCTAAATTGGCATGTCCGACATTTTTTGTCAGACCGATTTTTGTTTGCAGCCGGAACAAACTGAACCGGTTTGTCTGCAATTTTATTTGTTGCAGGGACAGTCGACAGCTATGAAGCCTGAACCTGCTTCAGTAGAATTTGCTTAGTTAGCGCCTTCTGCTGATTTTTTATCCACATAAGCCTGCAATGTAGCGGCGAGTTTCTGAACCGGACCGTTGATTGTAGACATGAGCATAGCGATAAGCTGTTTCTTTCCAGGAACCTTTGAGAAGGCCTCGATTTTTGCAGCATCGAATACTTCATTGTTGATATAAGCACCTTTTACAACAAGGTTAGGTGCATCTTTTGCAAAGTCAAAAAGGATTTTTGCAGCTTCGTTGCTGTCTTCTTTAGACATAACAACAGCAGTTGGTCCTTTAAGATAATCTGCAACGTTGTCGATCTTCATTTCTTCGAAAGCAACACGTGCAAAGTTGTTTTTTACAACCTTGAGAGGAGCTTCCTTTTCGCGGAGTTTGTCGCGGAGAGCAGTAATCTGTTCTACTGTAAGACCACGGTATTCAGCGAAGATGAAGTCGTTGTATTCAGAAAATACTTTCTTTGTTTCTTCGATAGCCTGAGTTTTAGCAGGCTGGAGTTTTTTTGCCATAATAGCCATAGATTATGCCTCCTCCTTGAAGTCTACCCAAACGCCAGGGCCCATTGAAGAGCTTACTGAAACTGAGCGAACAAAGTCTGCCTTTGCATCAGCTGGCTTTTTGCGGTCAAGTTCTGTAAGGAGAGTATTAACGTTTTCTGCAACTTTATCAGAATCCATAGATACTTTACCTACAGCGATGTGAATGATGCCTTCCTTGTCAGCGCGGAATTCAGTACGACCCTTTTTGAGTTCTGCAATTGCGCCTGCAAGGTCATTTGTTACAGTACCTGTTTTTGGGTTAGGCATAAGACCTTTACGACCAAGAACCATACCGAGACGACCAACATCCTTCATCATATCAGGAGTAGCAACTGCGATATCAAAATCGAGCCATCCACTCTTTACTTTGTCGATGTATTCAGTTGAACCAGCGTATGTGGCACCTGCATCGAGGGCTTCTTTAGCGCGGTCTTCAGTACAGAATACGAGAACTTTCTTTTCTGCAGTGAACTGGTGCGGGAACACGAGAGTATCACGAACAGTCTGGCTCTTGCCGAGGCGGAGAGCAACGTGAAGTTCTACAGTTGCATCGAATTTAACAAAGTTAATGTCTTTTACGATTTTACAAGCTTCAGCAACACCGTAGTGTTTCTGAGCATCGTACTTTTTGAGGGCTTCAGAATATTTCTTTCCGTGTTTCATTATTCAGCCTCCACTTCTACACCCATACTGCGTGCAGTACCGGCGATGATTTTCTTTGCTGCTTCAATGTCGTTAGCATTGATGTCAGGCATTTTTGTTGTAGCGATTTCTGTAAGCTGAGCCTGAGTAAGTTTGCCAACCTTGTCGCGAAGTGGGTTACCAGATGCTTTTGGTAAACCGAGTGCCTTCTTAATAAGAACGGCAGCAGGAGGTGTCTTAAGGATGAATGTGAAAGACTTGTCCTGATAAACAGTGATAATGACAGGGATGATAAGTCCCTTTTCCATTGTCTTGGTTCTGTCGTTAAACTGCTGAACGAACATTGGTGCAGATACACCATGAGGTCCGAGAGCTGGTCCGATAGGTGGGGCCGGAGTTGCTGCTCCTGCTGGACACTGCAATTTAATGACAGCTGTAACCTTTTTTGTAGCCATTTTTTAGCTCCCTTTAATTGGTATCGGGCTGCGGTGTACAAGACATCCGCGCCACTAGCGAAATACCTTTATCCAACGGATATGTATTTCTTCCAAATATAGGAAAAGCCCTGTTGATAAACAGAGCTGATTCTATCAAACTAATTTTTCTACCTGGAGAAGGTCTACTTCTACAGGAGTTGAACGTCCAAAGATCTGAACTGTTACGCGCAGTTTTCCTTTAGCAGCATCAACTTCTTCAACTGAACCGCTGAATGTAGCAAATGGACCGTCTGTGATTTTAACCTGATCGCCGACAGCGTAAGACTGTTTGATACGAACGTTCTTTTCGCCTTTGATTTCGCCTGATTTCTGGAGAAGGTTAAGAGCTTCTTCATTGGAAATCGGACGAGGTTTTACAGAAGGGTTAGTTCCGACAAAACCTGTAACACCCTGAATTCTGCGTACAGCAGCGCAAACGTCTTTCCAGCCCAGATCAGGAAGATCCATTTCGAGCATAATATAGCCCGGAAGGAATTTATTTTTACGTGAGCGTTTTTTACCGTCTTTGATTTCTACAACTTCTTCAACAGGAACTTTAACATTGGTGATGATATTTGAATCCAAATCACCGGCATCGAGCATCATACGGATAGTGCGTTCGATTTTATTTTCGTAACCTGTGTATGTGTGAACAATATACCAGTTCTTAGACATTGATTAATCCTATTAAGCAGCAGGGAAAAGGAGGCTCATACCTGCAGAGAACAGAATATCGAGAGCACCGAGAATCACTGCAATAATTATTGTTGAAACGATTACAACTTTTACAGATGAAATAACATCTTCGCGTGATGGCCAAACTACTTTACGAAGTTCTGCACCGCATTCTTTGATAAAATTAGTTGCTTTTCCCATAACTTTCCTCTAAAAATAGAATTTTTAATAGCAGGCCGGGCAAGACTCGAACTCGCGACACTCGGTTTTGGAGACCGATGCTCTACCAACTGAACTACCGACCTAAAAAAATATATCAAGATGCCGCTAAAAAACGGCATCCAAATATCTGTTTTATGCTAAAATTATTTAGCTTTTGTTTCTTTATGAAGCACTTCTTTACGGCAGAATGGACAGTACTTGTTCTTTTCGAGTTTTCCTGTAATATTCTTGCGGTTTTTTGTTGTTGTGTAATTCTTGCGTTTGCATTCTGTACACTGAAGGGCAATGATATCAATCGCAGTCTTTTTCTTGCTTCCCATTTTAATACTCCTAAACACCTAAAATTAGTTTTGGCAGAGCTCCCGAGCGGAATCGGACCGCTGACCTCAGCACTACCAATGCTGTGCTCTACCAACTGAGCTACAAGAGCAGTTCACAATGATGTGTCCTAACACTTTAAACAAATACGATTTTTTGGTCAATAGAAAAAACGACAAGAATTCGATTTTTTTTCATAATGACAATTACATGGAATTATGCTATTTTAAACATGATTCTACAATACATTGAGGGCACACATGAATATGGATAAACTCATCGACAACATTCTCGATTCATACGAACAGTTTGGCGGAATCAACAAGGCCGGGCTCACAAGCTTTCCTAACCGCGAAAACGTAGTTCAGGTTTTACATGACCTTCAGTGCCTGGTTTTTCCGGGGTACCGCAACGCAGAAGAAATCGATTCAACCAACCTCCGCTACATCACCGGTCAGCGCGTAAACCGCATTATCACCGTACTTACCCGGGAAATTCAAAAAGCCCTCATTTACACAGTGGAATGCAATTCCACCGAACAGGAAAAAAGCGATGTCAAAAAATCACACTGCTTTGCCCTTGCAGAACAGACTTCCCTCGCCCTTATCGAAGCTATGCCGGACCTTCGCCGCATAATCCGTCTGGACACTATAGCCGCCTTTAACGGGGACCCGGCAGCAAAGAGCGACGAAGAAGTCATCGTTTCTTACCCGGGGCTCGAAGCAATCGTTGTTTACCGCCTCGCACACTTTCTGCATCAGAAGGGAGTTCCCGTAATTCCACGCATTATGACAGAATACATCCACGGCAAAACCGGAATTGATATTCACCCGGGCGCAGAAATCGGCGAAAGTTTCTTTATAGATCACGGAACCGGTGTCGTTATCGGAGAAACCACAGTTATCGGAAAAAACGTAAAAATCTATCAGGGCGTAACTCTCGGTGCATTGAGCGTCAAGAAAACCCTGCAGAATAAAAAAAGACATCCTACAATCGAAGATGATGTTACAATTTACGCAAATGCAACTATTCTTGGTGGCGAAACCGTCATCGGAAAAGGTGCAGTTATCGGCGGTAACACCTGGATTACAGAGAGCGTAAAAGCCGGCGCCGTAATCAATCAGTAATTTTTAACCATTTGAATTGAATATTTGAACTTTAGAGAAATCAAAATAAGACAAAAAAAACAGGCATTTTCAAAAGCAACGCTTTCGAAAATGCCTGCCGTCCAGCTAACTGGACATCGGAGAGAGTTTATCAGCTTTTTTACAAGCTGTTTATAAGTATACTCAAACCAAAAGAAAGTTCAAGTGCTTTGATGTAAAAAAGCATAATTTATTGTTTTTTCCGACGTCGGAATTGGAGAAACTATGGCTAAGAAAAAAAGTTCTATAATTTTTAAGTGCACGGAATGTTCCTACACACAGCCGACCTGGCTCGGACGCTGTCCCGAATGCGGAGCGTGGAACACTTTTGAAGAATGCGTCGCAGATCCCAATTCAAGTGCGGCTGCCTTTGGAAACACTGCCGCTCAAATCGTGCGGCCTGTGCCTCTGGACTCCGTTAACGCCCAGCAGGACAGCCGCTTCTGCACCGGCATCAAGGAATTTGACCGCGTAGTTGGCGGCGGTGCAATGAAACGAAGTGCGATTCTCATCGGCGGTGAACCTGGAATCGGAAAAAGTACGCTGATGATTCAAATCGCTTCAAACATCGCAAAAACTGTTCCGGAAGGAAAGGTTCTTTATATTTCAGGAGAAGAGTCTGCAGGTCAGATTAAATCCCGGGCCGACCGCATGCAGATTAACACAAAAGGCATCGAGATTCTGTGCACCATGCGCCTCGAAGACATTAAGGACGCATTGAATTCACTTTCGCCTGTTTTTGTAATCGTCGACTCCATCCAGACAACCTATTCACTCGAAGCCGGGCTCGTTCCGGGCACTGTAAACCAGCTCAAATACTGCGCCAACGAACTTATCGGCTGGGTAAAAGAAAGGGACAGCGTTCTGATGATGAGCGCCCATGTTACAAAAGAAGGCACGATTGCAGGACCAAAAAGTCTTGAACACATGGTCGACACCGTAATCTCCTTTGAACGCAATGATGACGAAATCAGATTTCTCCGTTCACAAAAAAACCGTTTTGGAAGCATTGATGAACTTGGCATTTTTGCCATGACAGACACCGGTCTTGAATGCGTAACCGACCCCAGCGCCATGTTTATCACAAAACGCTCCGGAGACACACCGGCCGGAATTGCAAACGCCGCCGTCTTTGAAGGAAGCCGGATTTTTATCGTAGAAATCCAGGCACTCACTGTTCCTGCAAAGGCAAATATAAGCCGCGTTTACTCGGACAAAATAGACAGTGCGCGGGTTGCCCGTGTTGCAGCCGTTCTGGAAAAAAGGACCGGGCTCTGCTTCAGTGATCAGGATTTGTATATAAACGTTGCCGGCGGAATCAAACTGACCGAAAGTTCAATTGACGCCGCCCTGGCCGCAGCCCTTTACTCTGCCCGCACGGACATTGCCATTGACGGAACAACTGTCGTAACCGGCGAGCTCAGTCTCGCGGGCGAAATCAGGCCTGTTTACCGCCTCAAACAGCGCATCAGGACAGCGGGCGAGCTGGGTTTTACAAAAGTTTTAGCCCCGGAAGCAGAAAGCGGTTCAATTAAAATCAGCAGCGTCAGGGAAATGGTAAAAACGCTGTTTGCAAAATAAGTCTAGCCTGCCAGCGCTTCTACCGGGTCCAGTTTACTTGCCCGGATAGCCGGGCTCAGGCCGAAGAAGACGCCTACAAAGACAGAAAAGACAAAGGCGATTATACATGCACCAAACTGAATTGTGTACGGCTGACCGCGCACGTATTCAACTGCCAGAGCCAGAAAAATTCCCAGGACGATTCCGATGATGCCGCCAAAAAGCGTAATGCTTGCACTTTCCACAAGAAACTGGCGGCAGATTGCCATCGGGCTTGCACCCAGAGCCTTTCTGATACCGATTTCCTGTTTGCGTTCGGTCACGGTTACAATCATGATATTCATAATTCCGATACCGCCTACAAGAAGGGAAATTGCCGCGATTCCGCTGAGCATCAGGGAAAGGGTTTTCATAATCGAAGACATCTGGTCAATCATTGTCTGCATTGACTGAACGCTGACACTTCCTTCAGAGCCGGCCTTTTCTGTCGTCCACTCCGTAATGTCTGTAACCATCTGTGTACACGCGTCAGTCGATGTCGCCTGAACCATAATCGTGCTTGCGTCTGGATTCGGTTTTACCTTTTTTGAATAAAAGCCCCGGGGAATATAAATGCCGGTTGTGGAACTTTCCATTCCGCTGGTCTGTTCCTTTAAGACACCTGCGATTCTAAAGGAAAAAGGAACCTTGCTTGTTACCACAAGAACAGTTTTTCCAACTGCGTCTCCGTCCGGAAAGAGGGAGGCCGCAACTTCGCTTCCGATAATCATTTTCTGGGAACCGATAACTTCATCAGTTACCGTAAAGAATTCACCATAGTCCAGGGAAAGACCGTACATTTCCAGATAGCCCGGTTCAATTGCAGTTGCATTTGAAGTAACACTGGTGTCACCGTAACTTACCGTAAAACTTGCAGTGTTTTTGTACCAGACTTTTTTTACATTCCTGATGTTGTCAAAAAGTTCCTGGCGGAAAGATTCATCAAAAACCAGGGTTGAAGCGTCGCGCTTTTTACGCATATAGCCGGAAGAAACACTTACTATATCGAGCCCGCTTGAACCGAATGTGTCTTCTATCTGTTTTGTCGAAGACGAGCCCATGCTCGTAATTATGATTACGCTTGCAACACCGATGATTACACCCAGAAGTGACAGAACGGTACGGGTCTTTGAGCGCGAAAAATTTCTGATTGCATCAATAAAGTCTTCCAGCATTTTTAACGCCCTCCCCGTTCAGCATTCTGATCTTTTATATCTTCCTTAATCTGGCCGTCAAAAATCTTTATACATCTTTTTGTGCTCGCACCGATTCCGGGATCGTGGGTAACAATTACAATCGTTGTCCCTGTCGAATTAATCCGTGCAAACAAATCAAGAACCGAGTGTCCTGTCGCGCTGTCCAGGGCGCCTGTCGGTTCGTCGGCAAGGATGATTGACGGTTTT
>JAEEGH010003447.1_pt1 | contig 41579 bp, 32 predicted proteins | sample 9134181 | NCBI WGS metagenome assembly JAEEGH01 (sample SAMN16246544, study PRJNA631951) | gut metagenome | biome: gut microbiome; feature: rumen; material: DP-attached | host: Bos | place: Iran: Karaj | collected 2018-10 | reverse complement strand
TTTGCTCTTTGGTAAGGTGATTATATCTTTTCATTTGACAACACAAAAGTAGTCATTTTACCTGAGAGTACCAAATTTTGGTACTCTTTTTTTCTACTTAGTGTTGCACTTGTAACTGGAATTTAGGACGCACCGCCCACATGGTGTCGGTAATGGACAGCCTTTGCTACGCCACCGAACATGCCGACCGTGCAGTATTGAGCCGTCAATTAGAGTTGTGCCGCACACTTACTGGCGAGTTCCGGATGCATTATCCCAAATCGGTCAATAGGGTTTATGGCAGATTAGTATTTGTTGCGAGCAGATTGGCCGTATCACTGTCGAAGGCGTAGCGGGCTACGTCGAGACAGGGATGTGGACAAGATGCCGAAAGAAATGCTGATATGGCATAAACAGACCTGAAAAAGTCGATGTTGATTGAAAAGTCGGCCTAATGACCGATTTGGGATTATCCAATCGTTTGTTTCAAGCCGAGTGTATGGACAAAAGAAAGTGGGGAAGAAATATCGGTTACCCTCACTTCAGCATACACATTGTCAATGAAACTGCAGGTCAAAAAAACATGCGAGGCTAAAACCAAGGAAATTGTTGATGCGATTACTGATTCGGTGATGCACTTTAGCCGTTCCCTATTCTTTCAATATGGAAAAAAGAAATATGTCACCGTATTTGTCTGTGACACCACAGTGGCTCGATGAGAGGTGACTTCGCGCAACAATGTATTGATGGTTCCTATAGATAATTTTTGCTACGGATTGATACTTTCTGCGGCATCTTTTTCTGAAGGACATTACCTTTTGTCTCCTTCTCCGGATAGCATGTGGCGATCCATTCGCCGCGAGGAGTTCCCTTGGTGGCCATCTTCCCTTGGCAGATTACCCTAAAGTAAAAGGCGGACTTCGTAATGCGAAGCCCGCCTTTTTTTGTCAATATGATGTCAAATCATCTTGATGCTGCGCTTGACGAATTCTGTCAGAGCCTCGCCTTTCAACAGGCCGTTGGCAAGTAGAGCCAAGTCTGTCAGTTGGTGAACCAGCTGTTTCTGCTTGTCGGTGTCGCTCTCGTTCAGCACCTGCTCTATTAGCGGGTGGTTCACGTTCACTATCAGGTTGTAATTCTCGGGCAACTCGCCATAGAATCCCATCCCGCCGCCACTGGTGGCGGCCATCTCTTTGTATCTGCGCATAAATTCGCTCTGTGTGATAACCATCGGTTGGTCGTCGCTTTCCATGCTCTCCATCTGCACGGTGAACTTCTGCTTGTCCACTTCAGCCTCAATGATGGGTTTCAATTTCTCCTGGTCTTCCTTGCTCATCTTCTCAGGGATGCTGTCCTCGTGGGCAATCAGTTTCTCGACAGTGTCAGCATCCACGCGCACAAAGCGGCTCTTCTCCTTCTTCTGTTCCAGCAGATTTACCCAGTGGGGTGTCAGTACGCTGTCCATCAGCAGCACATCGTAGCCCTTCTCCTTGGCTTTGGCGATATAGGCGTGCTGCTCTTCCGCATCGTTGGCATAGAGGTAGATGACGTTTTTGTCCTTGTCGGTCTGCAAGGGGGCAATCTTTTCGCGGTAGTCGTCAAGACTGAAAAACTGTCCCTCGGTATTTTTCAACAGGGCGAACTTCAATGCCCGTTCGCAGAATTTCTCCTCAGTCAGCATGCCGTATTCCACAAAAATCTTGATGTCGTCCCATTTGTTTTCGAAATCCTTGCGGTCGTTCTTAAACATCTCTTCCAACTTGTCAGCTACTTTCTTGCTGATGTGACCCGAAATCTTCTTGACGTTACTGTCGCTTTGCAGATAGCTGCGGCTCACGTTCAATGGAATGTCCGGACTGTCCAGCACACCGTGCAGCAGCATCAGATAGTCGGGTACTACGCCTTCTACGCTGTCTGTGACAAACACTTGGTTGCAATACAACTGTATTTTATTGCGGTTGGGGTCAATGGTTTTGCGCACTTTCGGGAAGTAGAGGATACCTGTCAAGTTGAAGGGATAGTCCACATTCAAATGAATCTGGAACAGGGGATCCTCGAAGTTCATCGGATAAAGCTCGTGATAGAACTTCTTGTAGTCCTCGTCTGTCAGATTGGCAGGACTCTTCTTCCATGCCGGCTCGGTGTCATTGATGATGCGGGGCTGTTTCTTCTCCACGCGCTTGGGCTGTTTCTTCTTGCCCCCGTTCCCATCGTCCACCTCGTCAAACTCCGTCTCACTGTCTACCCAAACGCTCTCCTCGCCAAAACGGATGGCAATAGGCATAAAGCGGCAGTATTTGCGCAACAGTTGTAATACTTGCTGTTCGTCAAGAAATTCCTTGCAGTCGTCGGCAATGTGTAATACTATATCCGTACCGCGGTCGGTGCGGTTTTCATCCTCTTCCATGGTGAATTCGGGGTTGCCATTACAACTCCAATGGATAGCTGGTTCATCCTTGTACGACTTGGAAAAAATCTCCACCTTGTCGGCCACCATAAATGCCGAATAGAAACCCAAGCCGAAGTGGCCTATCAGGTTCTCCTGCACATCCTTGTACTTGTCAAGGAAGTCCGTGGCACCGCTGAAGGCGATTTGGTTGATGTATCTCTCCACCTCCTCGGCGGTCATGCCTATGCCGCGGTCTTTCACGGAGAGGGTCTTCTTCTTGCTGTCCACTTCAATTTCCACGGTCAGGTCGCCTGTCTCGCCTTTCAGTTCACCGCGTGAAGCCAAGGCTTTTAGTTTCTGTGTGGCGTCTATAGCATTCGACACCAATTCGCGCAGGAATATCTCGTGATCCGAATAGAGGAACTTTTTAATAACCGGAAAAATGTTCTCGGTCTGTACATTCAAATTACCGTTCATGTTATCTGTATTTTTTTATTTTTCGTTTAATGGGCGCAATGTTCCCGTTCCCATTCGTCAATTTCTGTGCCAACAGCGGTATGTGTCATTTTGTCAGTCGTTCGTTGTCCCTTTAAGGATTGATTGTCTCTTACTTGGTATGGCCGTCACTCCTTTTTCGTCACTTATTCCTCCTTTTTACCTTCAGTTCTCCCATTGTGGAGGGAAAAGGAAGGAATAACGAAGGAATAACTGAGGGGTAACGAGCGATGGAAGGAGGTTCCGTCTGAAACCGTGGGGGGATTGTTCAGTGGGTGTTAAGATGGGTGTCAAAAGTCTGTTGCAGGGCAAGTAGGGTTTCTTGGCGGTGGAATGTTGCAGGTTAGTTCAGGCAATGGGCAGGGATGTGGTGTTGGAGCATGAAAAATAAAGAAAATATTGATTTTTCCTTGCATGTGGGGAAAAAAGTGTATCTTTGCACTTGATTTTTAACCGCAGGGGTCCTTGATAACCCCCTTTAACAAAACAAGATATGAGTAAGAAAACACAATCTGTGAGTGTGTTGTTCTGTGTGTTGGCAACACTTTTCACAACCTGCCTCATGGCAGCAAATCTCTTTGCACTAAAACAATTTTCAGTTGGCCCGGCTCATTTTACGGGAGCTTTGCTGGTATTCCCCCTCAGCTACATTATCAACGACGTGGTGTCAGAGGTGTGGGGATTCCGTAGGGCGCGTATGCTGATATGGATGGCCTTTGGCATGAACTTCCTGTTTGTGCTGTTGGGTGCGCTGGTTGATGTGCTGCCCGGCGAAGGGGTCAATGTGGATGCGTTCCATTCTATTTTCGGCCTTGCTCCAAGAGTGGCTGTTGCGTCGTTTCTCGCATTCCTTGTGGGTTCGTTTGTCAATGCCATGGTGATGTCGAAGATGAAGGTGCGCACTCAGGGTAGCCGTTTCGCGTTGCGTGCGGTGGTGAGCACCCTTGCGGGCGAATCCTGCGATTCGGTCATCTTTTTCCCTATCGCTTTGGCGGGACTGGTGCCGTGGAGTATGATGCCTCAGTTTGTGCTGTGGCAGGTGGGCTTGAAGACGCTCTACGAGTTGTTGATTCTCCCGGTCACCGTTCGTGTTGTGCGTTTGGTGAAACGCCACGAGGGTGTGGATGTGTACGACAGGGGTCTCCGGTATACTATTTTTAAATAAACGATTATCATGGATAGAAAGTCGGACAATTTGCAGCAGTTAGGCCACGAAGTGGCATATCGCACTGATTATGCCCCCGAGGTGTTGGAGGCATTTGAGAACCGTCACCCAGAGAGTGATTATTGGGTGGAGTTTATCTGCCCCGAGTTCACTACGTTGTGTCCCATCACGGGACAACCTGATTTTGCCGAGATTCGCATCATGTATATTCCCGACCATCGCATGGTTGAGAGCAAGAGTTTGAAATTGTATCTCTTCTCGTTCCGCAACCATGGCGATTTCCATGAAGATTGTGTCAATACCATCCTCAAGGATTTGGTGAAGCTGATGGATCCGCGTTATATTGAGGTGACGGGTATTTTTACCCCGCGCGGAGGTATAGCCATCCATCCATATGCCAACTATGGTCGCCCGGGTACTCGGTATGAGCAGATGGCCGAGCACCGCAGAATGAATTATCGGCTGCCATAGGAGGGTGGAAAAAACGCTTTTTTGCATTGAAACGAAGAAAAAATTTGCCATGTCGAAAAAAGTTCGTATCTTTGCAAACTCAAAAAGGTACTGAAAAGCACCTCCTGAAACTCGAAAATAGTAAGATAAAATTAATATTAACAATCGTTTACGAGCCATTGCTTAAAACGGCAAAAAGAATCCAAAAAGATGAAAAAAGGTATCCATCCCGAGAATTACAGACTGGTTGTGTTTAAAGACATGTCCAACGATAACATGATTTTGACCAGAAGTTGCGCTGCAACCAAAGAGACCGTTACTTTTACCGATGGTAACGAGTATCCCGTTGTGAAGTTGGAAATCTCGAACACCTCCCATCCTTTCTTTACAGGCAAATTGAAACTCGTTGACACTGCTGGACGTGTTGATAAGTTCATGAGCAAGTACAAGAAATATGCTAAGAAGTAATTTGTTTTAGGTTTTTAGATTAAAGCCCCTGTCGTATGGCAGGGGCTTTTCGTTTTTTTGTGGCAAGGCTGAGGGTTATCGGGACAGCCAGCGGTACATGATTTCGATTGGGTGGACGGCGTGGATGCCTGTGCCGTCGAGGATTTGCTGCCGGCATGAGGTTCCGGGGGCGGCTACTATGGTTGGGTGTTGTGTGTCGGTGTTTTCAGTGGGGGCGGTGGCTTTGCGCAGGGTGGGGAAGAGAAGCATTTCGCCAATGGCAAGGGAGGTCTGGTAGTGTTCTTTCTCATAGCCAAACGATCCGGCCATGCCGCAGCAGCTGGAGGGAATGATGTGCAGCTGGCATCCTTTTAGCAGTCGAAGCATGGCGGCAGTTTTTTCAATGCCCACAAGCGCTTTTTGGTGGCAGTGTCCGTGGAGCCATATTTCGACGGTTGCTGTGCTGAATTGGTCGGGATGGATATTGCCTCTGGCTACTTCGCGCATGATGAATTCGTCGTACAGGAGACAATTTTGTCCCAGTTTTTCGGCATCGGCTCGCATTTCGGGCGGCACTAAGCCAGGGTATTCGTCGCGGAACGACAGTATGCAACTGGGTTCGATACCTACAAGGGGAGTGTCGTCGGTGACGAGGTCGCGAAGCAGTTCCACATTGCGGCGGGCGAACCGTGAGGCTAAGTGCAGGCAGCCTTTGGATATGGCGGCACGGCCGCTTTCCACATGTTTGGGTATGATGACTTGGTAACCCAAGGCGCTAAGAAGGCGTGCAAAGGTTTGTCCTAACTCGGCTTCTTGAAGGTCGGTGAATTCGTCGGCAAAGAGAAATACTTTCTTTTCGCTTTTTGAAGCGTTGCCATCGGCTTTGACCAGTTTGCGCATGGTGCGGGGTGAGAGGGGCGGGATGGAGCGTTCGGGTGCGAATGAGACGATGCGTTTGATGATTGCTGATGACCAGCGGGCTGTGGCGAAATAGTTGTAGAAGGGGTAGACGAGGTGGCCAAGGCGTTCTACCATTGCCATGCGGGCTACCATCCAACTGCGCAGGGGGGTACCGTGGCGGTCGTAGAGCATTTGTAGCACTTGGGCACGGATGTGTGTCATATCGACATTCGACGGACATTCGCCTTTGCAGCCTTTGCAGGCCAGACAGCTGTACAGGACTTCTTCGAGGAGTTTGGAAGGGTCTGATTTGTCTGGTAGTCCGCGGGTGAGGATTTCGCGCAGTATGTTGGCACGGGCGCGGGTGGAGAGAAGTTCGTCGTGCGATTGTTTGAAGGTGGGGCATAGTGTGCCGCCAATGGCATTGCTTTTGCGGCAATCGCCAGCGCCATTACATTGCTCTATGCTGCACATCAGGTCACTGTCTTTGCAGAGATAGGTCTGGTTGACATCGTAGCGCAGAGATTGGTCCATGGGAGGTGCGTCAACGATTTTGTGCATGTTGAACACTCCGTCAGGATCCCAGCATTGTTTTACCTGCCGCATCAGTTGGTAGGTCTCTTCCCCGTACATGAGAGGGATGAATTCGCCCCGCAGTCGTCCATCGCCATGTTCGCCGCTGAGGCTGCCACGGTGTTTGCGAACCAGAATGGCAGTTTCTTCCGCCACCTGACGGAAAAGTTGTCTGCCTTGGGGCTCTTTTATGTTTATGATGGGTCGCAGATGCAGTTCGCCAGTGCTGATATGGCCGTAGTAGACACATTCCAGCCCGAGACGCTGCATCATGTGTTGGAAGTCGTCAAGATATTGGGGCAGGCGGTCGGGGGCAACGGCTGTGTCTTCGATGACGCCGATGGGTTTGTTGTCGCCTTTTACGCCGGTGAGAACTCCAAGCCCCGCTTTGCGTAAGGCCCACACACGGTTGATGTCGGAGCCATAGACACGGCTGCAATGATAGGCGAGGCCTTGCTCAAGAAGTTCCTTTTCGAGGGCATCGGCGCGGCGATCCATTTCGGAACCGTTGAATTCGGCAATGAGAAGGGCTGCGGGCTCTCCATGGATGAAAAAGCGGTTGCGATCTTGGGTGCGGTTGTTGCGGCACAGTTCGAGGATCTTCCCGTCCATGAGTTCGATGGCTACAGGGCCTTGACGCAGGGCGACGAGGTTGGCCTGATAGCTTTGCGGGAGGGAGTGGCAGTGGGCGCAAAGCACCATTTGTTGTTGCGGCGGGAGTGGGTCGAGCGACAGTTTAATGGCCGTGATAAAGCAGAGAGTGCCTTCGCTTCCGCAAATGAGTTTGCAAAGGTCGATGGTGTCAGGTTGCGGTGACGAGCCAGGCAGGGCGTTGAGGTTGGGTGAGAGGGTTTCGTCGATGGCATAGCCACAACTGCGACGACGTAGCGAGGGGTCGGGAAAGTTATCGGTAATGAGTTGACGTATGGCGGGGTCGGCTGCCCAGCCTTCGAGTTGGGAGTAGATTTTTTGAAGCAGGGGGCTGCCCTGCTTATCGGCAGTGGAGAAGGAGGATCCGTCGCTCAGTAGACCTTTGATTTCGAGTACATGGTGGCGAGTGCTTCCGTAGATGAGCGAGTGGGTGCCGCAAGAGTTGTTCCCTACCATGCCGCCTATGCAGCAGCGGTTGCTGGTGGATGTTTCGGGGCTGAAGAAAAGACCGTAGGGTTTGAGGAAAAGGTTCAGTTCGTCGCGCACTACACCGGGTTCTACCCACACCCAGCGTTCGTCAGGATTGACTTCGAGAATGTGGTTGAGATGCCGGCTTATGTCCACGACTATACCCTTTCCCACCACTTGACCAGCGATGCTGGTGCCGCCTGCACGGGGAATTATATGAGTGCCGCGTCGGCGGGCTTCGGCTATCAGTTGTTTGATATCCTCTTCGTTTTCGGGATAGGCTACGGCAAGGGGTATCTCGCGATAGGCAGATGCGTCTGTGGCATAGGCGATACGGTGTAGAGTGTCGGTGTAGAGATTCATGACAGGTGAGCGTTAGTAGTCCAAGATGGTTTGCAGGATTTTTTCGGCAGCATGGGCGTCGCCGAAGAGGTGCGGGAAATGTACGGGGTGGCCTATCAACTGACGGTAAGCATTGACAATGCAGTCGTAGTCGGCATCGGCAATAATGCCGGCTCCGTGATTCACTATTTCAACCCATTCGGTTTCGGGTCTGAGGATAACACAGGGCTTTTCGAAAAAGAATGCCTCTTTTTGGACTCCGCCACTGTCAGTCATGACAAGTTTTGCATTTTGTTCGAGCATATTGATGTCGAAGAAACTGGCAGGCGGAATGATGGTAATGAGGTTGTGTTGCGAAGGGAGGATAGAGGGGGTGTTCTCCAGTATCTTGCGGGTTCGGGGATGTAGGGGGAGAACGATGCGGATGCTGTCTTGCAGTGCGATGTCGGTCAGGGCACGGAGTATGGACCTGAGGCGTACGGGGTCGTCGGTGTTGTTGTCGCGGTGTATGGTGGCAAGAATGTAATTGCCTGCTTGAAGCGAGAGATCGTCCATGATGGTGCTGTGTTTGCGTGCAAGGGTGGCAAAGTACATGCTATTGTCGTACATCACGTCTCCGCAGTTGCATACACGGCGTTGCTTGCCGTTACGGAAAGTGGCCTTGCTGTCGGTGAAGCCCTCATGACGCAGGTTGTCCACCGCTGTCTGGGTGGGAGCGAAACAGATGCTTGAGAGTTGGTCGCAGACTATACGGTTCACCTCCTCGGGCATGGCCATGTTAAAGGAGCGCAGACCGGCTTCGATATGGAAAACGGGTATGTGTATTTTGGAAGCTGCCACAGCCCCTGCAAGTGTGGAATTGGTGTCGCCATAAAGGATGATGCCGTCGAACGGGTTGTTAAGCAACACCTCTTCTATACCGCTGATCATACGGGCGGTTTGCGAACCGTGGGAGCCAGAGCCGACACCGAGGTTGAAGTCGGGGTAGGGGATGCCGAGTTCGTCAAAGAATACTTGCGACATGTTGGTGTCGTAGTGCTGGCCAGTGTGGAGGATGGACTCCTTTATTTGCGAAGGGAAAAGGTCGCGCACCGCACGGCTGACGGCTGCGGCCTTGATGATTTGGGGGCGTGCCCCGATGATGGTAAGTATCTTCATGATGCTTGATGGCAACCTGTGCCTTGGGAGTGAATGTTAGATACTGTAAATCAACTGCTCGGCCACGGTTCGGATTTCCTCGCGGGTGAGGTAGGGGTGCATAGGCAGGGAAAGCACGCTCTTGGAGAGATTGAGCGCATGGGGGGTGAGTGCGAAGCTATGCAGTTCCTTGAAAGCTGTTTGGCAGCTCATGGGGGTTGGGTAGTACACCATGGTTGGGATGCCCTTCGCTTTCAGTTTGGCTTGCAATACTTCGCGGTTGAACGTGCCGTTGCCTGATGGGACGCTCAATTGAATTGTGTATTGTGCCCAACTGCTGGTATAGCCGTCGGGAATATAGGGGGGAGTGATGAGAATCTCCTTCTTGATGAATCGGGTCATGCCGCTGATAAGCTGGGTGTAGTACTCGGCAAATTTGTTCACATCGGTTAGCTCATGCTCTTTGAAGGCCTTGAATTTCACACGAAGGATAGCGGCTTGCAGGGTGTCAAGACGAGAGTTGAGGCCAATGCGGACATTGTCATATTTATAACTGCCCTTTCCGTGTACACGGTAGGACTCTATAAGAGTTGCCCATTCGTCGTTGTTGGTGAAAACGGCACCGCCGTCGCCGTAGCATCCTAACGGCTTGGCGGGGAAGAAGGATGTTGTGGCGATATCACCGAAACTGCAGGCACGGTGTGTCTCATAGCCCTCCCCCCCGGGTTTGGGCATCTTGACGCTCCCGCCGAATCCCTGTGCTCCATCTTCTATCAAGAACATACCTTCGCGCTTGGTGATGGCACGCAAGGCTGTGAAGTCGGCTGGCAGACCGAAAAGGTCCACTGCTATCACCGCTTTGGGACGCAAAGTCATGTTGTCGTGCACCGAACGGACGGCATCCTCCAGACTTTTCGCATCCATATTGAAAGTACGGGGGTCTACATCAACAAACACCGGTGTTGCCCCTTCAAGTGATACCACTTCGGCACTGGCAAAGAAAGTGAAGTCCGGCACAAACACGGCATCACCCTTGCCCACTCCAAGGGCTTTCAAGGCAAGTGTCAAAGCATCCGTACCGTTGGCGCATGCAAGACAATGATTCACTCCCACATACTCGGCCAATTCCTGTTCCAACTCTTTTACGGGGTTACCCATAATAAAGGCTCCCGAGGCTGCCACCTCAGTCATAGCCTGGTCGATATCCTGCTTCAACGAAGCATACTGTTTCTTTAAGTCTCTAAATTCCATATTTTCTTGAACGTGTAAATTGATTCACGAATTAACGAATCCAAATCTTTACCCTCTCCCGTCCATAGCCCTTCACATCGGGAGCCACCATATACACCTCATAGCAGTTCTCGCCGGCAGCGTTGCGTTCCTGTGTCGGCGATACGCATCCGCGGTGGAAGATACACACCGTCGGCCCGATGCACACTCGCTGCGCGATACACCTCCACACCCGTAGCCTCAATAATTCATGTCCACCCATCCAAACGGATGCGGAACCAAAGGCAGCCGGGCCAAGGGATGATAGTCGCCCTTCAACCCAATCGGGGTCGCATGGCGAATGTCGCTCACCATCTGGATGCAGGGACGTGCCTCGCTGATGCGGAATCCGCGTCCTGCCAGAATTTCCTCATAACTGCGCGTGTGCAGCTCCGTGAAACCTTGGCTGAATTCAAATTCATCGCCGTCAATCATAATGGTGCGGTATGTTCGTTTCTCCCCCTGCACAGCATTCTCGGGCAGGCAGGCAGCGTTGATGCTCAAGAAATAGCGTACCCGAGCCTGCTCTAACTCCATGAATCCCGCAACACGATCGTGCGACATCACATGTACCACACTCTCCTGAACAGGACCGAAAATCCATTGCAGCATATCGTAGAAATGCACGCCGATGTTTGTGGCCACACCACCGCTCTTGTGCACATCACCCTTCCACGACGAGTAATACCATTTGCCTCGCGAAGTGATGTAAGTCAAGTCCACATCGTATTTCTTGTCCTTCGGACCTGCTTCCACCTTCTTTTTCAGCGCCACTATACTGTCGTGCAACCGCAACTGCAGGATGGTATAAGCCTTATGGCCCGTTTCCTGCTCCATCCCCAGCAGGTTGTCGATATTGTAGGGATTCAGCACCAGCGGTTTCTCGCAAATCACATCGCATCCCAGCCTGAGACCATAGCGTATAAAAGCGTCATGGGTATAGTTGGGCGTGCATATCGACACCCAATCCAATGGGTTCTCTGTATGCTGTTGTTTCGAGCAGAAACGGTCAAACTGTTCCTGCTCCGTAAAGAACGAACAGTCGGGGAAAAAACTGTCTAACCTTCCCACACTGTCGAATTTGTCGTATGCCGCCACCAGATTGTTGCCGGTGTCGGCTATTGCCTTCAAATGGCGTGGGGCGATATAGCCCGCAGCTCCTATCAATGCAAAATTAGCCATGATTCGTTAATTTGAATTCGTTAATTCGAAAATGTGTTAGTTCGTCAATCGATTCACGCATTCACACATTCCCTACAGTCTGCCATCCACCAGTTCACGGGGCATGATGGCCTTCACGTCGTAAATGACATGGTTCGGTTCAAGCAGTTTGTCGAAATCTATCTCCATCTCGCGGAACTGGCGGTGAGCCACCGCGATGATGGCTGCCGCAAACCGCTCGTCGGGCAGTTCGTTTACGATATCAATTCCGTATTCGTGTTTCACCCGCTCCGGTGAAGCCCAGGGGTCAAACACCGTGATGTCAGCGTTATACTCCTGCAAGGCGCGGAAAATGTCAATCACCCGGGTGTTGCGCACATCGGGGCAGTTCTCCTTGAAGGTGAAGCCCATAATGATAATCTTCGAATGCAGCACCTGAATACCCTTCTTCAGCATCAATTTTACGGTTTGGTCAGCCACATAGGCGCCCATGCCGTCGTTCATGCGGCGTCCGGCAAGGATAATCTCGGGATTGTAACCCATCCGCTGTGCACATTGAGCCAGATAGTAGGGGTCTACCGAAATGCAGTGTCCTCCCACCAAACCGGGGTTCATTTTGATGAAATTCCATTTGGTGCCTGCTGCTTCCAGCACATCCTGAGTGTCAATGCCCATCAGTGTGAAAATCTTCGACAGCTCGTTCACAAAGGCAATGTTGATGTCGCGTTGGCTGTTCTCAATCACCTTGGCGGCCTCTGCCACCTTGATGCTCGAAGCCCGGTGGGTGCCGTTCAACAGCACCGAACTGTAAACCCTGTCCACCAAATCGGCTGTCTCGGGTGTTGAGCCCGACGTGATTTTCTTAATCTTCTCCACCGTGTGTACCTTGTCGCCGGGATTGATGCGCTCAGGGCTGTAGCCGGCAAAGAAATCGACATTGAATCTCAATCCGGACACTCTTTCCACAACCGGCAGGCACTCGTCCTCCGTCACTCCGGGATAAACCGTCGACTCATACACCACAGTATCGCCCTTGCTGATTACCCTACCCACAACCTCACTGGCGCCATACAGCGGGCTGAGGTCGGGGTTATTGTTGCGGTCCACAGGGGTGGGGACTGCCACAACATAGAAATTGCAGTCGCGGATATCATCTATCTTGCTTGAACACAAAAGGCCATGGTTCTTAATGGCGTCCTGTAATAGTTCGTCGCTCACCTCAAGGGTGGCATCGTGGCCTGCCATTAATGCTGCCACACGCGACTCGCTCAAATCATATCCAACCGTCTTATACTTAGTGGAAAATAGTCTTGCCAAAGGCAGACCGACATAACCTAATCCAATGACTGCAATCTTAATCTCTTGCATAAAATGCTGTATTATTTTTATTTATATATAGTGTTTTTCTATGAGTTATGCCTTGTGGAGCAATTAGTTTAATTTGCAAAGATACATATTTTTTTTTGTTCATCAACTTTTTTTTCAAATAGTATATTCATCGCTGTCTGGTGCGTTTAACAACAGCAAGCCGTACTACCAGTAGATGAAGGCAGCCTGCGGCACCATCAAGTCGCGAGAAGAGCATGTCCTCAACTATTTCGTTAACCCAAATCGGTCCATTAAGAGAATAGCAATCCTTTTTAATCGAAAAAACATGTTATTCCGTCCCTCTCAAACTTTCCGTCATTAGAAAAAAAACGACTATTTGTCAGGTACTATATTGTTTACAAAATGTTAAAATCAGGTATGAAATCCTAATGGCCGATTTGGATTCAATGCACGCCATTTTCCGCAAATCTTCCCAACCTGTATCCAAGTCCCTTTCGCACTGCCCTTGGTTCGCCTGGCCGTCCATCCTTCGACCTCCGTTCTACCTCAGTTCTCCTTCTGAAATGGGAGAACGATGGGAGAACGATGGGAGAACTGAGGACTAAGGAGCGACAGAATAGCGGCCGAGCCTATGTCGGTCGCCGAGATGGAAAACAGGATAAAACGGTTATTATAAGTCTTTCTATTTCAAGTGTCTCCGCTTTGTTCTTGAACGGCCTCAACCGGAGGCATGCTTAGCCTAATGACCGATTTGGTTTTAAGGACTATTTACTGGATTGGGTGTAGCTTGCCACTGCGGTTGACAAAGAAGAAAAACAGGCCGTAAGCGAGAACTAAGATCAGGGCGACGACTATGGTGTAGAAGTTCTTGTCGGAGACAAGGATGTAGCCTATATTGATGATGAGTTGCAAAAGGGCATAACCAGCCGAGACATAGAGATATGGCACGTGCAGGTCGTTGACCATGGTTTCGTAGGCATGTTCGCGGTGGGCGGAAAAAATATTGCGTCCGGAAAGGAACCGCTTGGCGATAGTGAGAAAGCCATCGGCTAAGAAGACGATAATAAAGCAGATACGGCTGACGTTTAGACCTGAGCCGGGAAAAGAGTTGACATAGCGTACAAGCAGATACAGAACAATAAGACCCATACTGATGCTGCCCACATCGCCGGAGAAACAGCGTGCATTGGTGCGAAAGTTGAAGAAGCCGAAGACGAGGATGGCTATCATGACGGTAGCAATGAATTCAATGTCGATAAAACATTTTTCAAAGATGTCGAGATAGCCGAAAGTGCCAACCACCACAAGAGAATAGGCGGCAAGCATGCCGTTGATGCCATCCATGAAGTTGTATATATTGAGGACTCCCGTAAAGAATACGATGAGCACGACAAGCTGCCACGGGGCTATGTCCGAGATGTCAATCCAGAATGTGAGGAGCACTGCGGCAATCTGTGTGAAAAGGCGCAACCAAAATGGTAATGGATGCAGGTCGTCCACAAAGCTCACCACAGCCAAGACGGTGATGGCGATGAGGAAATTGTGGAATGCCAAGCCGTGGGTGAGCGAGTAGAACAGCACGGCGAGGTAGAAGATGATGCCGGCTCCGAGTAAAGCCACGCGGTGGTGCGAGCTACGCTCGTTGGGTCGGTCGACAATATGGAAACGCTTGGCTTCGAGAAAATAGAGCAGCTCAAGGGCAATGATTGCTATGGTGGCGATGATAAAATACATATCCCCTTTATGTTTGTTTGTAGGATGCAAAAGTACAACTTTTTTTTGTATAAGGGGATTTTTTTGTATTTTTGCAATGTATAGAATTGTGAAAAATGAAACAGCAGTTTGTACAAACAACTGATGTAGCGAATAATAATGCCACCAAGATCATATTATTCACGGTGTCAAAAGATGATATGTCAACAATAAACAACAGCAATTAAATTCCCCAAAATATACATGAAATCAGAAGATAGAAGATATACGTATTGCCACCGTTGGCCTTGGTTATGTAGGTTTGCCTTTGACAAGATTGTTTTCTACGAAGTCCCCGGCAATAGGGATACTGATTTTACCATTTTTACCATTCGGTAGTTAACCAATAAGCATTATGAAGGTTACAGCAAATGATATAGCCAAGCATCTGGGGTCATCTTTAAATGGAGAAGATACAACCATAGAGCGATATGCCCAGTTAACAGCACCTCTGCCTCATAGTATTGTTTTCGCAAAGAAATATAGTGACGAGACGGTTTATGCACTGAACAAATGCAATAATATTTTAGCCATAGTCACACGCGACTACATCGGCAAACTGACTTGTAGCCATATCATTTCCGACAATCCACGCTTGGATTATATCAGGGTATTGTCCAATTTCTTTGTGCAGAAAAAGCCCAAAGGGTTCATTCACCCTACAGCAAATATCGAGTCCGGAGCCACAATTGGGAAGGATGTCTTTATTGGCGCGGGATGTTATGTGTCTGCACAATGCGTGGTGGGCGACGGCTGTGTGCTTCATCCCAATGTGGTACTTGACAATCGCGTTGTGCTTGGACACAACTGTGAGATAAAGTCAGGTGCCGTGTTAGGGCAGGAGGGATTCGGATTTGAGCGTAACGAACGGAGTGTGCCTGTGCATTTTCCACATTTCGGCGATGTCGTTGTGGGCAATAATGTTTTTATCGGCAGTAACACCACGGTGGAGCGTGCCACCCTTGGCAGCACTGTTATCGAGGACGATGTGAAAATTGATGACCTGGTGCAGATAGGCCACAACAGCCATATCGGTGAAGGGAGTATGGTGACTGTCGGTGCCATTGTTTGTGGGGGGGCTGTGTTGGAGCCCTACAGCTATCTGGCTCCCAACGTGACTGTAAAAGAAAAGGTAACGATAGGATGTAGGGGTTTTGCAGGCATTGGGGCTGTGGTGCTGAGGGATGTGGCGGACGGCGCCGTTGTGGCGGGTGTGCCAGCCAAAGAGATTAATAGAAACAAATAACAAAACCATGAATATAGAGAACATACTCGTATTGGCACCGCATACCGACGACGGCGAATTGGGCTTGGGCGGTACTATCAGTAAGTTTATCGAGGAAGGGAAGAATGTTTACTATGCAGCCTTTTCCACTGCCGACCAGTCGGTTCCCGAAGGGTTTCCCAAAGACATCCTTGCCACCGAGGTCCGTAATGCCACCCTCAAGTTGGGCATACCTCCCGATAACCTGCGCATCTACCATTATGAGGTTCGCAAGCTGAACTATGTGCGGCAGGAGCTTTTAGAGGACATGGTAAAGTTGCGCAACGAACGGCATTACGACCTGGTATTCATGCCCTCTTCCCACGACATACACCAAGATCATACCACCGTAGCCCAAGAGGCGATACGGGCATTTAAGAAAAACACGTTGCTTGGATATGAGCTTATATGGAACAATCTGACATTCGACACCGACTGTTTTGTCCAGTTGGAAGAACGTCATATCGAAGCAAAATGCCAGGCCTTACGGGAATACAAAAGCCAGGAGTTCCGTGACTATACCTCCCCCGAGTTTGTACGTTCGCTGGCTCGTACACGCGGAGTGCAGGTGGGCTGCCAGTATGCCGAGTCGTTTGAAGTAATAAGACTGTTCCTATGAATATCTTGATGATAAGCCACTACGCCGGAGCTCCGCAGTATGGCATGGAGTTCCGCTCCTATTATATGGCTCGCGAGTGGGTGCGCATGGGCCATCAGGTAACAGTAGTGGGCGCCTCCTTTTCGCACCTCCGTAAGGTACAGCCGTCGGTTGGTCGCGAAAGCCTTGAAGGCATCAACTATCTGTGGTTGCCTACCGTCGAATATGAGGGCAACGGCATGAAACGGGTGCTCTCCATGTTCCAGTTCTGCCGTCGGGTCTACAAACATAGCAAAGAGCTGATAGCTTTCAAACCAGACATGGTCATCGCATCGTCCGTATATACATTTGACATATACCCATGTCATTATATCGCCCGCCGCACCCATGCCAAGTTGGTCTACGAAGTGCACGACTTGTGGCCTCTGTCGGTAATGGTTATCGGTGGATACAAAAAATGGCACCCGTTCATTGTCATGCTTCAGCACTGCGAGAACCATGCTTACAAATATTGCGACATGGTAGTCTCGATGCTCGATAAGGCCTTTCCTCACATGAAACGACATGGACTCACGGAAGACCGTTTTTGCTGTGTGCCCAATGGATATCTGAAAGAGGAATGGGCTAATGCAGAGAATATCTCTTTGCCACAGGAGCATGCAACCCTCTTTGCCAAGCTTCATGAGGAAGGTAAAACCATTATCGGATTTGCTGGAGGACATACCCAGTCTACAGCCATGGACGTTCTCATAAAGGCGGCCAATGCACTCAAAGAGCGCAATGATTTGGCTTATGTTATGGTCGGCAGTGGCCCACAGAAAGATGAGCTGATACAATTGGCGGAAAGTTATGGCCTCAAGAACTTCTATTTTCTCCCACCGGTGGAGAGGACCTGCATACCCAAAGTGATACAACAGTTTGATATCTGCTATGAAGGCGGCGTACACAGTTTCCTTCATAAATACGGTACTTCCGCCAACAAGATGATTGATTATATGCTGGCAGGAAAACCTATTGTCAAGTCTGTTGACGAGCCGGGCAGTGAGACCGAGCGTGTCGGCTGTGGCATACAGGTGGAGGCCGAGAATGTTGATCAAGTGCGTGATGCTATACAAACGATAGCCAACATGTCCCCCGATGAACGTGCCACTATGGGTGCCAAAGGTCGAAAATATGCCCTCGAAAACCTCGAATACCACACGCTTTCACAAAAATTCATTGATTACGTATTCAAACCCTCACAGCCGTAGTGGTGTCGTCCATCACACTCTGCATCCAATAGATATTATGAACCACATGCTTAAAGTTATATGAAAGTACTACTCTTATCCGACGCCGACAGCATCCACACCCTTCGATGGGTACGCTCTCTCAGCCAGCGGGGATGCGAGATATTGCTTTTCAATTTGCTTCGCTGCGACTTGTCGCCCTACGACGGTATGCCTAATGTGAAGGTATATAGTTGTGATTTCGTGTTGCGCGATAGTGCTGCCATTTCCCAACGGATACTCGACAAGATAGTATATCTCAAGGCAGTCCGCCTGCTTCGCAAACAATTAAAAGCTTTCCGTCCCGACTTCCTGCATGCCCACTATGCTTGCAGTTTCGGCCTCATTGGTGCCCTCTCCGGATTCCACCCCTATGTGTTGTCGGTGTGGGGCAGCGATGTCTATAACTATCCGCGTCAAGGCAGCCTCTACCGCCACCTGCTCACTTTCACACTCAAGAAGGCCGACTTCATCCTTTCTACTAGCCATTGTATGGCTCGCGAGACCAATCTATACACGCCCAAACCTATTTCTGTTACTCCCTTCGGTGTCGACATGCAGAGGTTCTGCCCCGTTCCCGCTAAAGATAAACCAGCCTCTTTTGTTGTCGGCAACGTCAAAACCCTTAAATACTGCTACGGCATCGATACCCTCATCCGAGCCTTTGCCCTCGTCCATCAGCATCATCCGCAGACCGACATGCGCCTGCTCATTGCTGGCACCGGTCCTGACCGTGACCAACTCATAAACTTATGTGATGAACTCGGCATTCGCCAACTAGTCGACTTTCTTGGCTACATTCCTAACCAGGAGCTCCCGGAACTCTATGCCAAGTTCGACGTATCTGTGTCACTGAGCCGTGAGGAAAGCTTCGGTGTTGTTGCCGTCGAGGCAATGTCCTGTGCTTGTCCTGTGGTTACTTCCGATGCCGAAGGTTTCTGTGAAGTGGTAGACAACAATGTCACAGGCTTCATTGTGCCCAAAGACAACCCCGAGGCTGCTGCCGAAGCCATAGAACGCTTCATAGACAATCCGCAGCTACGCGCCCAAATGGGTGTTGCAGCACGCCAGCGTGTGGCCGATCTTTACGACTGGGAGCGCAACGTGGATACCATGATGGAAATCTACAAGCGCGTCATCTCTTCCTGATTGAGCAAACTGCGCACCGATGCTACAGGAATCCACTTTCTGAAAGGGAACAATGCTTTCACCATCACAGCCAGCCAGGGTTTATACACTATGTTTATCCTGCAATAGGCTTTGCGGAAATTGAACTTCTGCATGAGAAAGGGTTGTATGTTTGAATGTTCGGTGATGCTTCGCCCTCCATCGTTGACATACTTCAGCCCACACTCCTTCAAATAGTATTCATTCATAGAATAAATCAGTCCGTAATACGGGTAGCGCGGTAATTCGTCGGGTCGGGCTTTCATCACAGAGTAGTCGCACATCTGTTCATACACGATATTCTTGGCGAAAGCAGCCAGATGCCCGTCGCCTTTGTCAAATGAGCCCCAGTATTCATTCTCGGGCCCTTTTATTATTTCGTTGCGGAAATCTTCTTCTGTGGGTACATTGGACTTCACCTTATATCCCTCGGCAGCAGCTCGGTGCACTTCATAGCCCATAGCCAGCAGCTCGTCGCGCGTCATACGCCGAAACTCATAGTTGGCCATGCTGCGCCTCAGCTGGTTGCGCATCTTGCTGCTAAGTTCCTCCATGCCCCCGAACGAGTCTTTCACCACATTCCAGAAGCCAGTCTCCTCGCCACAATCGAAGTCATAGGTGTTGCGCACCAGCCAGCCTCCTTTGCGCAGCAATGCTTTGCTGTCGGCTCGGCTCAGCTGCGGCTCCTCATACTCAGGGCCTATCCATAGCCACGCATGTTTATATAGTGTGAATGCCATTTTTGCCTAATTCTTTTTGTTCATCAGGGCGGCTGCAATCTGTTGGCAGCGTGCTGTCCATGTATTCTGTTCTGCCACAGCAGGCAGTGTCTCTCGCATCTGTGACAGCCTCTGTGGGTTGTCGCGTAGCGATTCTATCGTCTGCTTGAGCGATTCTGCATCGTTCATGCAGGCACAGCCAATGCCGTTCCGCTCCACAAAATCGCCACTCCATGTGTCTTTGGCAGCCACTATTGGCAACCCGTGACCGATGGCCTCAAACAATTTGTATGGTGCAGCAAAGCGCACATATTCCGTGCTCATAGGCATCACAAACAGGTCAGCCTTGCCGTATGCTGCATCGAGCTCGTCCCCATCAAGGTGTACCACCGACACATTGGAGCCAAGATATGGTGCATAGTCTTCTTTTACAGTCTCCCAGTCGTATGTGCGGCAGCAGAAAGTCAGCTTTACACCCTCCATCATCGACACTGCATTCATCAATGGCTTTAGGTTGTAGTTTCCACCAACGCCACCCACATATAGCAATTCCATCGCTTTATTACCGCTGATTTCGGCAACTCGTTTGCCTGACGGGTTCAATCCCGACGGCAGCTCCACCACTCTGCAGCTGAACTTGTGGGGCACATGCTCAAGCATTGGCCGCGTGGGCAGAAACAAGACATCCAGTAACCGTCCGTATTGCCACAAGTCATAGAAGTAGAAATATCGCGCCACCCTTTGCTTGAATCCTTCTCCCTTATTGGCGTACTGCCAGTGGATATCGCGGTAGAACAACCCTATGGGAATGCCGTGTTGCTTGCAGAAGGCCAGAAAACCGAAATCCAGGCAAGGATATATAGGCAGATGATGTGGCTCGGTGAGCAGTGTGGGCATGGTTGACGATTCGCTGTATACGAAATCGTAATGTACCCCCTGCCGTATCTTTCTCTTTATCTCGGCAATCTGGTGTTTGCGGTCGCGTCCGCTGCCCTCCACCACGTCCATCTCCCAGCCAAGTTCGGCAAAAGCCTTCATCAACTTCTGTGGACGTATCTGGCTGGCCGACGGGTCGTTGCGGTCTATTTTCAGCGGTATATGGAATATCAGTCTCATGTGTCTTTTCTTGTTCTGAAGATGGGCAACTGCAGCAGCATATCGCGCCGTGTGAACCAGTAGAAGGCCAGGTAGGCGAGGCCGAAAATAGCCATGTCGGCATACAGCATAATGGTGCGCAACGGCTCCTCCTGCCCTGCGGCGAAAAGCAACAACGGCAATGCTGGTAGTGCTGCCACAACGATGCCCAGCAGTGGCCATGACACCGCGCCAAGGTAGCTCTTCAGTGGCATTTGTATGCATTTATACACCATCATGCGCCAGTAGGCAAAGAGGAAGATGAAGGCCAGCAGTACCTGTGTCCATGCCATAGCCTGTATGCTTATCCGGCTGGCAACCAGTGTGCCTGCCAAAACAAACACGATGCGTACCAGCGTCCACCTGAAGCCTAGGTCTGTGCGACCCAGCGACACCATGAGTATTCCCGCTGGGTTACCTATCGACTGCAGCATACCCCACACCGAGAGCACTCTCACAAACCACACCATCTCCACCATGCCGCTTCCGTAGAGCAGCACTGTGAGCGGTTCTGCAAAGAGGAAGAACGCCATGAATATCGGGAAGTTGATGAACGAGAGCAGGTGCAGCACCTCGGCATAGGAACGACGCATCTTTGGCATATCGTCTTGGAATTGAGCAAATGCAGGGGCCGCAACATTGGTTACTATGGGGTTGATGAGCTGCACTGCCTTGTAAAGCAACTCTTTGGCTAAGTTATACACACCCAGCACTTCGGCACTGAAGAAACGCCCTATGAGGAATATGTCAAGTTTATTGGCTGCATAGTCAATCACCTGCATTCCAAGCTGATAAAGTCCTATTGAGACCAACTCGCGTATTTCGCTCAGTCGGAAATGCAGCCTGATGCGATAGGCCTTGAGTCCCGACACGGCATAGACGCTTTGGGTAATAACGGCCTGGAGCAACGCACCCCATGCAAGGCTGAAAACCCCAAAGCCGTGCAAGGCCAGCACCACCGTCAGCACCACCCCAAGGGTGACACCCACAATCTGCACTATGGAGATGAATTTAAAGTCCAGCTCTTTGGTCTTCAGTGTGTAGAACATTTTGCCAAAGGAGTCTATCACAAGTGTGAATGACAGCAACGGGATAAGTTGTCTCAGGGCGGGGTGATGGTAGTAGCTTGCTATCAGTGGCGTAAAGGCACAGAGCAGCAGCCACAGCGCCACACTGAGCATCAGGTTGAGCCAGAAGACCGACGAGTATTGGTCGCGGGTGATGTCTTGCTTGTGGATAATGCCTGTGGCGAGGCCCATATTGGCAAATATCTCAGTGAAGCCGAGAAACATGGTGGCTATGGCCAGCAGACCAAAGTCTTGCTTTGTGAGTATGCGCGCCAAGATAAACAGCTTGAGCATCTGCAACGCCGTTGTGGTAAGTGTTCCCACTGCGTTCCATTTTACTCCGGTTACCGATTGACTGCGTAATGACATGGCGGTGTTCAGTATTTCGTTTCAACTGGTTAGTGTTCAGAGGATGGCTCAACTTGGTCCACCACCATTATCAAGACCATCAAGGCATATAGCAGCGAAACAAACTGCATGCCCATTTGGCGTTCCAGCATCGACTCGAATAAGAAGCAGAACATGACGATGAATGTCAGCACCAAGACCGGCCAGAATCCTTTCTTCCGTCGCCAAGCCACACACAGCGGCATCACCAGCCACCACAGCATCGCCACCAATCCAATGATGCCGATGGCAAGAGCTGTCTCGGTGTATTGGTTGTGAGCATTAAGCTGTTGCTCCTCCAGGCTTGGGTATCCCTCGGTGCCCAATCGCTTTGAGAACACTGTGTCGTAGTCGCCCACTCCGTAGCCGATCAACGGGCTGCCGGCAATGGTCTTGACGGCGGTGACGTTGATGGCCATGCGGGCATCGTTGTACTTCCCGTAGGCCGGTACTGTTGTTGTCACAGTGTCGGCAACGGCCCCGTCTTCGGTTTCTACTGCCTGCTTACTTGCCAAGGAGGCAATCGGAAGACGGCTGTTGTGGTTGGGCAGCGTCTTCTCGGCGGTGAAGGTGAGTCCCACCGAAAGGAGAGCGAGCAGTACTCCTTTCCACCATCCGCGCTTTTGGGCCAAATGCAGGGCACAAAGCACCTCGACACCATAGAGGCACAAGATGCCCGCGCGCGAGTCAATGTAGATAATGAATACAATTGTCATCACAGCTGCGGCATATAGCATCAGTTTCTGCCACAAGGGCATGACTCCACGGTGCTGCGACAATTCGCTGTATATGAACCCCACCGTCGGTAGGATGTATAGGGCCACATAAGTATGGTTTTTGTCCTCAAACGTGTTGGTGCACAGGTTATAGACAAACAATCCCCCAATGGCCACAAGCAACCCATAGAACAACACCCTCAGATGGTCACGCCTGAGGTAGGAAGTGTCTGACAACAGGATACACAAAGGGGCTATGAGCATCACGGCCTTGCGTGGCACCAATACCAGGGCTCTGTCCACGTTTTGGCTGTAGAACACGCTGACTACATAACACAGCCAAAAAACAGCGACAGTCAAAAGCGTCACACGCAAAGGTGTGTCAAGCGACGGATTTCCAACCTGTTTTTCGGCAACTATCTTGACAACTGTGGCGACTCCAAGAGCCAGCGTCGACCACAGTCCAAGCTGCCAATCGATTGCCACAATAGGCAAAGTTACACATAGCATAATGAATTGCAATGTGTTATACCACTTCATATTCTTTATATTCATAGTGCAAATTTACGTAAAATTCCCCAATCTTAATGTAAATAAAAAAAAGCCCCTGAGGAAATTGTTTTTCTTGTCGGTCCTATCCAATCGTTAATACGTCCACACTAAACCCAACTCTTATGCCTTCTTGGATTTCGGCAGCTGCAGTATTTTGTCCACTTCGGGGCTTATGTGCATCCTGCGGATGGCAAAGTAGGTGACTGCGGCAAATATTAGGGTGCGTATAAGGGCTTCGATTAGTACTATGGCAATGCCCGTGCCTAGCCTCAGAAAGAGCGGGGTGATGAGCCATTCCCATAGTGCATTGCATCCGAAGATGGCAAGCGTGAATAGGACGACCCACAGCTGTTTGCTGCTGAAGAGCGAGATTCCCATCTTGGCCCATAGGAGGCTGAGCAGCGGGATGAAGTATATGATGTAGGCCAGCAATGTGGCACAGGCCGACCCGGTTACACCCCATCGCGGTATAAGCCAGAGGTTGAGTCCGATGGCCGACACTGTGAGCATGGAGATGAAGAGGAGTGAGTAGGCGTAGTGTTTGGAGAAATTGAGTATATTGGTGGCAATGCTCAGAGTGGAGTTCAGTATGTTGGCTATGCCGAGAAACAGCACCACCCCCATGCCCGAGGTGTATTCCTGTCCGTTGGGGATGATGCGGAAAAGGGGCGTGAGGTTTATCCAGATGAAAAAAAGCAGCATGCTGGCCACCAGCAACTGGTGTAGCGACACCTGTTTGCCCAGGCGGTTCACTTCCCCGATGTCGTTGTCGGTAACGGCCTGCGAGATGATGGGGCTTGATATGGCTCCCAACGAGCGGTAGGGTATTTCCACCACGTTGGCTATGTAGCAGGCAATGGTGTAGATACCCGCCGCGGCAAGGCTGGTCTTGGCAATGAAGATGGAGTTGAACAGCTTGATGTTTCCTGCCAGGACCGTGGCGGTCATGAAGAGGGTGTATACCCCCACCTCACGCAGGAGGTTGTGGTTCATGAAGTGCCAATCGGGCCGGAACGATATACGCCCCAACGACAGAAGGTAGAGGAAATTGACCAACGTTGCAACTGCATAGCTGGAGCAGAAGAGTATGACAAAGAGGTCGAGCGAGATGACTCTGTGACCGTAAAGCAGATAGGCTATGAGGTTGAGCACCCGGATTACCACTTCCCTCACAAATTTGGGCACGGCAATGTGGAGCAACACGCTGGCGTTGGTCTCGAACACCGTCATGTACAGCACAAAGAAGGTCAGCGGTAGCAATAGCGACACATAGTTGGTCAGCAGGGGTGCTTCCTGCGAATAGTATGCTACAATCTGGTTTTTGAAGATGAAGAAGAGGGTGGCAATGACCGTAAATCCCAACAGGGGCAGCATAAGTGTCCAGCCAAAGAATCCATGGTCGCGCAGCTCAGGCCGGTCAGCTGTGCGGAAACGAGGGTAGAAGCGCACTATTGAGGCATTGGTGCCCAGCTGTGCAAGCCCCGCAAAAAGCATGGCGGCATCCACCATGACGCGGGTAAGACCTATCTCCTCTTGCGTGAGGAGGTCTGTCACCACAAAAAATGTGGTGATGGCCCCTATCAGGACTCCCAGATAGTTGGCCGATGCTCCTTTGATACTTTGTTTTGCGATGACGCCCATATTGTCTTTCTGCACTAAAATAATTTGCAAAGGTACTATTTTTTTCCATAAGAAAGACAATAATTCCAAAAATATTTGTATCTTTGCCACTCAGTATTTTGAGAGCGTAGACTTTGTTTTGCTTTCTAATGTGCTTGCAATAAGTGCATTAGTTTCTTGCATTCGGATGTCCGACTTTGCTTTAGCAACTCAAAGTGGCTTTTCGAACATATTGTTTTGAACAGAACAAATACAAAAATAATTATATATAACATACACATGAAGATTTACCAGACCTCCGACATCCGCAACATTGCCCTCGTGGGCGGTGCTAAATCGGGTAAGACCACCATGGCCGAGGCCATGGCTTTCAACGGCGGCGTTATCAATCGCCGGGGCACCGTAGAAGACAAGAACACCATCTCCGACTATCGCGACATCGAAATTGACCGCCGCAATTCAGTCAACACCTCTCTGCTCTACACAGAGTTCGGAGGAAAGAAAATCAATATCCTTGACGTTCCCGGTTTCGCCGACTTCCAGGGCGAACTGGTGGCTGCCTATAATGTTGTCGAGGCTGCTGTCGTCGTGGTCAATGCCCAGTCCGGCATTGAGGTGGGCACCGAAATCGCCTACCGCTACAGCAATAAGCTGAACACCCCCATGATTTTCACTGTCAACCATCTCGACGCCGAGAAAGCCAACTTCGACGACTGCGTCAACCAGCTGAAGGACTACTTCGGCGGCAAATGCACCGTTCTGCAGTTCCCCGTCAACCAGGGCTTGGGCTTTAATCAGGTTGTGGACATTGTGCTCAACAAGCTGCTCACCTTTAAGGATGGCAAGTGCGAGATGAGTGATGTTCCCGCTGCCTATGCCGACAAGGCCGAAGAGCTCCGTATGGCTCTCGTTGAGGAAGCTGCTGCTGCCGACGATGCCCTGATGGAGAAATACTTTGAGGAAGGCGACCTGAACCACGAGGACCTCACCAAGGCTCTGAAACTCGCCATCGACAAGCGCGACCTTTTCCCTATCCTTTGCACTTCCGCCAAGGAGAATGCCGGTGTGAGCCGTCTGCTCGAATTTGTGGTCGACAATGTTCCCGCCCCCAACGAGGTGTCCAATACCAAGAAGACCAAAGCTGGCAAGGAACTCAAGTGCGACAGCGCCAACCCCACCGTCGCTTTCGCTTTCAAGAGCGACAAGGACAAGAGCATTGGCGAAATTACCTATCTCCGCATCTACGACGGCGAACTCGCCGAGGCTCAGGATGTAGTCAACAGCTGCAACCAGTCCAAAGAACGCCTCAGCCAGATTCTCGTTTGCGCAGGTAAGAACCGTCAGCGTGTCGAGAAAGCTTGTGCCGGCGATATCGTTGCTACCATCAAGCTGAAAGATGTGCGCATCAACCACACCATCACCACTCCCAAAAACACCGACGACGTGGTGCCCGAAATCGAATTCCCGACTCCTATATACACCGTAGCCGTGAAGGCCGCCAACAGCAACGACGACGAGAAAGTTGGTGCCGCATTGAAGGATCTCTGCAACGGCGACCGCAGCCTCTCCCTCGAGAACAGCCGCGAGCTCCGTCAGGTCATCCTCGGATGCCAGGGCGAACTCCACCTCAACACTATTAAATGGTACTTCGAGAACCAATACAAACTCGGTGTCAACTTCACTGCTCCCAATGTGCCTTACCGTGAGACTATCACCAAGAGCGCTGAAGCCATGTACCGCCACAAGAAACAGTCGGGTGGTAGCGGCCAGTTCGGTGAAGTACACATGCTCATCGAGCCTTACTACGAAGGCATGCCCAATCAGACCAAGTACCCCATCCGCGACACTCAGGAATACGACCTCGAGTGGGGTGGAAAACTCGTCTTCAACAACTGTATCGTCGGTGGTTCTATCGACGCCCGTTTCATGCCCGCTATCCTTAAAGGTATCATGGAGAAGATGGAGCAAGGTCCTCTCACCGGTTCTTATGCCCGCGACATTGTGGTCAACATCTACGATGGTAAGATGCACCCCGTCGACTCCAACGAAACCGCCTTCAAGATTGCCGGCCGTACCGCTTTCCGTGAGGCCTTCAAACTGGCTGGACCCAAGATTAAAGAGCCTATCTACGATGTGGCTGTCACCGTTCCCACCGAGAGCCAGGGTGGCGTCATGACCGACCTCCAAGGCCGTCGCGCCATCGTTATGGGCATGGATGCCGAGGGTAAATACACCACCCTCCGCGCCAAAGCTCCTCTCGCCGAAATGAACCGCTACTGCACCGCTCTGAGCTCACTCACCAGCGGCCGCGGCACTTTCACCATGACATTCAGCAGCTACGAACTCGTCCCCGCCGACGTCCAGCAGGCTCTGCTCAAGGCCTACGAGGAAGCCGCCAACGAGGAAGAATAATAGCGTCTTTGCAGAGTGCATTAATGCTTTGCAATTCACCCTCACAAACCGGAAGTCCCGAAAGGAGCTTCCGGTTTCTTTATATTCGTTTCAACGGAACTTCGGCCAAGGAACAATCTATATAGTGTTAAACTCTGTTAATGTTCTTGACTCATACCTTGGGGATGATTGTATCTTTGCAGATGATTTAATTGCGCAATGAATCATGGAAATAACTAATTTACAAATCGGTGAGTTCTCGAAGCTCTGTGGGGTGACGGTGAAGACACTCCATCACTACGAGAAACTGGGTCTAATCTCGCCCCGGAAGGTGGATCCTTGGACGGGCTATCGCTACTATCACGTCAGCCAGTTGCAGACGATGGAGACGATACGCCGCTTCAAAGAATTGGGATTTTCGTTAGAAGAGATAGGTGCCCTTATGGACAGCGATTCGCAAGAGCCTTCCCTTCAACTTCTTGAGGCCAAGATTCTCCAGACAGAGGCGAACCTCCATCAGATGCTTCTCCGTCGAGAACGACTACAGGCTTTGATAAGCTCACAACAAAAGTACCAAAACATGGAAAAGTTTTCAATTCAAAGCATTCCTGCCATGACCGTGGCCTACTACCGCGGCATCATCCCCAGCTATGATGCCATTGGCGACCTCTGCTGCAATGTGATAGGACCGGAGATGGCACGCCTTGGCTGCCAGTGTCCCGAGCCCGGCTATTGTTATACCTTTGAGCACGACAAGGAATATAAGGATCATGACATCGATTTCGAGTACTGCGAACAGGTCCTTGAGGCCAAAGAGGACAGCGATATCATCAAGTTCCGCCATAATCCTGAAATTCCTTTGGCAGTCTGTATGAAAGTCTACGGTCCTTACGAACAGCGCTATCAAAGCTATATCGACCTTTTCGCCTATATGGAAAAGGAGGGCTACCGAATGGCAGGGGCTCCGCGTGCCTGTTATGTCGACGGCGTGTGGAATCAGACTGACCCCCAGAAGTGGCTCACCATCATACAGGTGCCTGCTGAGAAAGTGACACCCCACAGGCTTCAAACGGCAAACCACCTCAACCTTTTCTGCTGTCCCGACTGCGGCAATGTCGCCCTTTCCTACGGCAATGGTAAGATGGAGTGCTGTGGCAAAATCCATGACCCTATTCCAGTAAAGCCATGCGAACCTGCCGACCAACCTTCTATCACTGAAATGGATGGCGAATATCTCCTCGAGTACAACCATCCTATGACCAAGGATTACTTTATTGCCGCCGTTGTGGCAGAACGCCATGACAATGTGCAACTCTTCCGGCTCTTCCCCGAACAGAGTGCACAGGTGCGTATCCCGATTCTGTCCGGCACCAAGATTTATACTATCTACCGCCAGGGCAGCCGCATCTGGGCTACTCTTCAGAAGTAGTCTCGTTCAGACCGTTTATAGCAAACCGGAGCATCCTGTGGGATACTCCGGTTTATTTTTGTTTTGAGATATCTTTGAAATCAAATGCGGTGGGGCAGAAGCCAAGAGCGTTGTGTCGGTGGATGGGTAGGAGAGGGGAGTTGGCTTCGTACTGCTGGTAGTTGCGTTCCATTGGACAGGTGTTGTCGTCAGAGGTGCACAACGCTGAATCAACCCACGCTTTCCTTCAGCTTCTCGGCGTTTTCGGCCAGCTGCAGGGCGTCGATAAGGTCCTCGATGTCTCCGTCCATAAAGGCGGGCAGGTTGTACATGGTGTATCCAATGCGGTGGTCGGTTACGCGGCTCTGGGGGTAGTTATATGTGCGAACCTTCTCGCTGCGGTCGCCCGTGGCCACCATAGTCTTGCGCTTGGTGGAGAGCTCCTCCATATACTTGTTGTATTCTCTTTCATACAGACGTGTACGCAATATCACCAAAGCCTTCTCCATATTCTTTATCTGCGACTTCTGGTCCTGCATCGACACTACAATGCCTGTGGGTATATGGGTCAGTCGCACAGCCGAATAGGTGGTGTTGACGCACTGTCCTCCGGGACCCGAGGCGCAGAAGGTCTCCTTCTTGATGTCCGACATGTTCAATTCCACGTCGAATTCCTCGGCTTCGGGCAGCACCACCACGCCGGCTGCCGACGTGTGTACACGGCCCTGGGTCTCGGTGGCAGGCACACGCTGCACGCGGTGCACGCCGCTCTCATACTTCAGCATGCCATACACCTTCTCGCCTGTCACGTTGAACGTGATATCTTTATATCCGCCAGCTGTACCCTCGTTGAAGCTCACAATCTCTATCTTCCAATGCTTCTTCTCGCAATAGCGGCTGTACATGCGGAACAGGTCGCCCGCAAATATGCAGGCCTCGTCGCCGCCTGTGCCGCCGCGTATCTCCACCACGGCGTTCTTGCTGTCGGTGGGGTCGGCAGGAATCAGCATAATGCGTATCTCCTCCTCCATCTTCTCGCGGCGTTCGTTGCTCTCCACCAGCTCGGCCTTTGCCATCTCGCGCAACTCTTCGTCTTTCTCGGTGCTCAGCAGCTCCTTGCATTCGGCAATGGTGTCCAGCAGCGACTTATAGTCGTGATAGGCTTTCACCACCGGCTGCAGGTCCTTATAGTCCTTGCTCAATTTCACATACCGCTTCATGTCCGCCGTAACCTGCGGGTCGTTCATCTGTTGCTCAATCTCCTGATAACGTGAGTATATAGCTTCTAATTTGTCTAACATGACGTCTTGCTTTTATTGTATCTCGAATAATTATTGTTCCTGTTGGGTTGTGTCGCCCATGTTGCCGGCATAAATCCTCAGCAGCCACGAACGGAATTCCCCGCCCATGCCCATTTCTTTGCAGCCTTGGTCCACATGGTCGGCAAAAGCCTTCTGCTCCTCGTCGGTGGCCGGAGCCATCGGGCAGTTGGCATCCAGCATGTGGCGGGCTATTAGGTTGTTGGGCCACAGACGGTAGGCCTCTACTATGCGTTGGTCTATCAGCTGTGCCACTTTGTGGAAGTCGCCGTTCATTGCCTCCAGCTCCTCGCGTCCCAGTGGTTTACAGATGCTGAGGTGCACACGCCCCTTCTGTCCTGTAATGCCGCTGATGATGCTCCGTGTGTCCTCTCCGGCCTCTTTTGTATAGGGTCCCTGCTCCCTCAGCGCCATTTCGCGGGCTTTCATCCATGCGCAAGGCTCCCATTCATACGAAATGCTTATGGGCACGATGTTCATTTCCGCCAACGACTCTACCGGGTTCTTGCGGTCACCGCTGTACGATATCATCTTCACCAATGCAGGCTCGGTGCGGTCTATCCCGTCTTTGGTACGCCCGTTTCGCTGGGCAATCCACACACTCTCGCCCCGTTCCGCGACAATGTGGCGCAACTGTTGCGAAAGCACCATCAGGCTGTCGTAGTATTGGCGTTTGTTCCCTCCGCGGCCTATGCCTATCATCTTGTTTAAACTGGCCAGTATTGTCAGCATCGGCATCTCATACAGGTTCGTACCAATCACTATGTTGGTGGTTTCGTGTCCTTCCGAAACCAGGATGTATTGCAACAGCATGGAATCCAGTATGATGTCGCGGTGGTTGGAGATATACAGCGTGGGCCGGTCGCTGATGTTCTCTTTCCCGCTCCAGCTGAACCCCTTGGTGGTTGTCCGGATGATGTATTCGCAGGCGCGTTTCATGGCCACAGACTGGTACTGGCTCACATTCTCAAACCCTAAAAACAACCCATCCAATTCGTCCTTGGAGAGTTCGGGAAAGAGCAAAGGGGCTATCTGGGCATAGGACTCGCTGGCCATTAATTTGGCTATATTCTGTTTAAAATCCTGTCTGCCAACATTATAATTCTCTACTTCTGTGTCCATAGTTCGTGCAAAAATACGAAATAATCTTGACATAAATAAAAATAACCTTCCATCCGCCTTTCTTCCAGCGTCCTTCCGCCTTTTCCCTGCCTTCGTTCTGCCTTCGCTTTCCAGCCACCACCTGTCAAATCCTTGACCAACTTTTCTCCACCTACAGGGTTAAGAAAAGCTTAGGAAGAGCTGACGAAGAGCTTAAGAGGAAGCGAACGCGGAGGGGTGTTGGTTTGTAGGCGGAGGGGTATTGGTGGGGAATGGGAGGGGAGTTAGAGAGTAGTTGGAGCGAACCTTGGGCGAACTCAAGGCGAACTCAAGGCGAACTCAAGGCAAACTTAAGGCAAACTCAGGGCGAACTCAAGGCAAACTTAAGGCGAACTCAAGGCGAACTCAGGGCAAACTCAGGGCGAACTCAAGGCGAAGGCAGAGCGAACCTAGAACGAACATAGAGCGAAGGAAGTGAGAAGGGGGAGGGGAAATGTGTATTCCGGAAAACGTTTGTGTGTTTTTCTGAAAACGCTTGACAGATTTTTGCTGGTAAAACTGATTTGCTTGACAATTCTATCTGATGTCGTACTGAATCGCTTGACAGTACAGTAGGAGCAGGGCGGGGGAGGGAAAATGTGTTTTACTGAAAACGCTTGACAGTACAGTAGGGGTGGGGAAAAATGTGTGGAAACGGAAAAATGGTGTATATTTGCGATATGAAATGGAACGGACTTTTATTGCTTATAGGCCTGACAGTGAGTGCTTTGGTGGCGAATGCACAGCAGTTGGACGACGGTTTTCAGTCGGTTCAGGCTCAAGTGGTGGGCACCTTGGACCCGCTGCTGGATAATACCTCCAGCCTTTTTTATTGGGAGGGCGACCTGTGGACTTGCAACGACCACGGCGAGGTGGTGTTTCATGCACTCGACACGACGACGGGTGCTATCCTTCGGAGCATTGCCACGGGCGTGATGCCCAATGATATGGAGGAGGTGGCCCAGGATGATGCCTATTTCTATCTGGGCGATTTCGGCAATAACCACGAACTGCTGCGTACCGATTTGCGTGTGTTGCGTTTTTTGAAGTCCGACTTGCTGGCGGGGCGGATTCGTCCCGACACCATTGCGTTTGAGTATGAGGGTTATGACCCCTCGGTGGTGAAGGGCAAGGGATTGCCCACCACCGATTTCGACTGCGAGGCTATGGTGGCCGGAACCGACAGCCTTTACCTTTTCAGCAAGCAGTGGGGCTCGTATCAGACGGTGTGCTACACGTTGCCCAAACAGCCCGGAACCTATACGGCCTATGGACGCGACACGCTCGATGTGCAGGGGATGGTGACCGGAGCCTGCATGATGCCCGGGGCTGGAATGTTGGCATTGTGCGGCTACAATATTATTTGCCAGCCGTTTGTGTGGTTGTTGTATGGGTATGATGGCAACCGTTTTTTCGGCGGCGGGCAGTTGCGTATTGACCTCGACAACGGCATCGGCCTGCAGGTGGAGAGCATAGCCACAGCCGACGGCAGGCGTTTCTTCCTCACCAACGAACATTTTTCGCGTATGGGTTTTGATCGGCCTGCCCAGTTGCTGAGTCTGGATTTGACGGACATTATAACGCAACTGGCCGTGAGCGATACGGGCGGAGTGGGGTTGCAGGTTTTGGAAGAGCCGGAGCAGTGGGGTTTGCAGCCCAATCCCACCACAGGGGTGGTGGAGATAGACCGCGAGGGGGTAGAGCTGGTGGAGGTGATGGATGCGGCGGGGCGGCTGATGATGAGTAGCCAGCGTGGCCGACAGGTGGACATTTCGGGTCTGCCGGGCGGGGCCTATGTGGTGTGTGTCACCTTTGCCGACGGCAGCCGTCGGTGCGGCAAAGTGGTGAAGCAGTAGCGGAACGTTATTTTTGCCAGATGTCCCAACTCAGGGTCGCCTGGCGATACAGCATGTCCAAACCTCCAATGGTTTGGGCACCGCGTGCTTTTGCCTGCAGCATGAACAGGGTTTCGGAGGGGTTGTATATCAGGTCGTAGCATAGGTGCCGCGGGGTGATGACTTCGAAGTGGGTCCAAGGCGAAGCGTCGGTGAGGGGGAACATGCCCGCAGGGGTGGTGTTGACAATGAGCAGGCACTGGGCGGCAAGGCTTTCGGCCTGGGAGTATGACACCGCTCCGGGGTGGAGTTCGGGGTGGCGCGACACGAGAGTGCAGTCAATGCCGAGACTGTGCAGGGCGTGGGTCACGGCTTTGGAGGCACCGCCAGTGCCCAACACCAAGGCGCGGGAGTGCCAGGATTGGAGCAGGGGTTGCAGAGTGTGGGCAAAAGCCGGGGCATCGGTGTTGTAACCCTCCAGTTGTCCGTCCACCACCTTGATGCAGTTCACGGCCCCAATGGATTGTGCCTCGCTGTCGAGTCGGTCCAGCAGCGGAAGTACGGCCTCCTTGTAAGGGATGGTGACATTCAGGCCGTTGATGCCCTTTTGCAGCATCCATTGTTTAAGCCCGTCCACAGAGGGGAGCTCGTAGAGAGTGTATTCGGCATTGGTGATGCCCTCACGCGCAAACATGCGGGAAAACCATTGCTGCGACCAGGAATGGCGCAGGGTTTTGCCTATCAAGCCATATCGTTTCATGCTGCAAAGATACGCAAAAAAAATGAAAGCGGAACACCTGATGGTTTCAGCGGGGATAAACTGTAGCGACTGTAGCGGTTGTAGCAGACTACGGAAAAGTCTGAAACAAAGTGTATCAAATAAATTGCGAACAAGACAAATGCGCATATCAACATTTTTTCGTATCTTTGCAAATTCGAGTAAAGAAAGAAAGATGAAGAAAGTACTCCGTATCATATTGCTAACAATTAATTTGCTACTGGTGGCAGTGTTTCTGCTATCCACTATGGCCGGTCAAATAGCACCGAGCAAAATGGCTTATGTGTCAATTCTGAGTTATGGGTATGTCATGTTTTTGGTGACCAACATTCTGTTCATCATCATCTGGCTCGCCCTCTCGAGGTGGGAGTTTCTTATCTCCACGGCGGCCATAGTGTTGCGTTATTCTTTCATACCCTTATTCTTTCAGGTGGGAGGCTGTCCCGATGCCGAAAACAACGAGAACACGCTCCGTGTAATGACCTACAATGTGCATTCGTTCGAGGGGCTGGACAGCGACACCGCCATGAAGGCCGATTCGGGAGCGAGGATGTTCTTGCAGTTGGTGGACGAGGAGCAGCCGGATGTGCTGTGTTTGCAGGAATTCTTCCAACCGAGGAAAGTGAAGCTGGCCGACAGCCTGGCCGCGCGGGGGTATAAGTACCACTACGGAGTGCACGGCAGCAACATACGCTCGCAGAACATATTGTTTTCGAGGTGCTGGATGGTGAAAGGGCACGATATAGACCGGCGGTCGAAGTTCTATGTGGATTTGGTGAAGGGGGACAACCGGGTGCGGGTGTGCTGTGTGCATCTCGACTCGTATCAGCTGACCGAAGACGATATGGAAGGGATTGAGAAACTGACCCATGCCAAGCCTGACAGCAGTACACACAAGCTGGTGGCGAAGTTTAAGGAGACCACACTGCAGCACGAACGCGAATGGATTGAGGAATTGCAGCCCCTGATACAGAAAACACGGGTGCCGATAATAGTGGCGGGCGATTTCAACGACACACCTGCTTCGTATATCTACCAGCAGATAACCGACACACTGGTAGACCCGTATGTGGAGCAAGGGCGGGGTTTCGGTACCACCTATCACGGGTATTATCCGGCATTCCGTATAGACTATGTGTTGCATAGCCCGGAATTCAAGACTTTGTCGTATAAGCGTGTGAAAACCGACATTTCGGACCATTATCCCGTAGTGGTGACGCTGCAGTTTCCCGAACGCAACGAAACAACAGAGGGGGAGACGGACAAGAAGTGATAGACTGCGTCACAGCCCAACAAGTACCATAGCTTATGACCCAGAAAGAGCGATACGAGAAATTGATAGCCTATTTCGAAGAGGCGTTGCCCACGGCGCAGACCGAATTGGAATATGCCAATGCCTACCAGCTGCTGGTGGCCGTGATACTTTCGGCCCAGTGCACCGACAAGAGGGTCAATATGGTGACGCCGGCACTTTTCAAAGCCTATCCCACAGTGCAGGACATGGCGAAGGCCACCCCCGACGAGATATTCAGCTATATACATTCGGTTTCGTATCCTAACAACAAAAGCCGACATCTGGCCGGTATGGCGCGGAAACTGGTGGAGGACTTTGGGGGCGAGGTGCCGGACGATATAGACGAGTTGCAGACACTGCCCGGGGTGGGGCGTAAGACGGCCAATGTGATAGCCTCGGTGGTGTTTCATCTGCCCGCGCTGGCGGTAGACACACACGTGTTCAGGGTGGCCAACCGGATAGGGCTGACCCGTAACAGCAAAACCCCATTGCAGACCGAGAAAGAGTTGGTGAAACATATTCCCGAAGAGAAACTGGCCATAGCGCACCATTGGCTGATACTGCATGGGCGTTATGTATGCCAGGCACGCAAGCCCCATTGTGCGGAATGTGGCATCGCGGAGCTGTGCAACATGTACAAGAAACAGTGCAAGACGGCGGCAGAATGACGATGCAGTTACTTTGTGATTAAAGAATAGCTATTGATAGATGATACTGACATATCCTTTGTTCCTGATAGGTTTGACGGCGGTGGCGATACCGATTATTATCCACCTGCTGCAGTTGCGGCGATACCGCAAGGTATATTTCAGCAATGTGGAAATGCTGGAGGAGCTGCAGAACGAGGACCGCAAACAGCGTAATCTGCGCCGACTGTTGATATTGGCGGCAAGAATACTGGCCATCGTGTGCATCGTGCTGGCATTCTGCCAGCCGGTGATACGGAGTGCGCAAAGCGGAATGCGGGCCGGGGGGACGGCGGTGAGCGTGTATGTGGACAATTCGTTCAGTATGGAGTCGGGCGGAGTGGACGGAAGTCTGCTGGAGACAGCACGCCGCAAGGCGCGCGAGATAGCGGCGGCCTACAAGCCGGGCGACCGGTTCCAGCTGATGACCAATGACGCGCAGGGGAGCCAGTTCAGATGGCTGAGTCGCGAGGAATTCCTGTTGGCAGTGGACGGGTTGGAGGTGAGCGGCGTTACGGCCATGCTCTCCACTATGGCCCAGCGGCAGAACGACTTCTTGCAGACAGCCCATGCGGCCAACCGTCATGCCTATGTGCTGAGCGACTTCCAGTGTGCCACAGCCGATGTGCAGAATTACCCCGTCGACTCAACGGTGTTGACCACACTCATCCCGTTGGGCGGAAGCGGGTTGGCGAATGTGTATGTGGACAGCTTGGCGTTCAACAGTCCTGCCTATTTCAAGGGAGCCACAGTGCGGGTGGAGGCTACGGTGACCAACGACGGCGACAAGGCAGTGGAGCGGTTGCCCCTGCGCCTGTGGGTTGGTGGCCGGCAGCGGGCGGTGGCGACGGTGGACGTGGGAGCGCATAGCAGTGCTACAGCCGAAATGACCTTTACGGTTGACGAGCAGGGAGTGTTGCAGGGGTATGTGGAAACGACCGACTATCCAGTGGTGTTCGATGATAAACTCTACTTCTCGCTGATGTCGTCGACCAGTGTGCCCATGCTTGCCATAAGCGGTCAGGGCGAAAACGTGTATATTAAGAAATTGTTTGGCAGCGACTCGCTGATAGACTACCGACAAGTGGGGGCGCAACAGATAGACTATTCGCGGCTGGAGCAGAACCGCTTTATTGTGCTGGACCAGCTGCACGCCATCCCTTCGGGAATGGCGCAGACCCTGACGTCATGGATAAACGAGGGCGGCTCGTTGCTGGTGTTGCCAGGGAACGATGCCGAGAGTGCTTCGTATAACCAATTTTTGGCTGCCTGCCAGGCTCCGCAGCTGCAACAGTGGGTCACCAACTCCACGTCGGCGGCACAGGTGCAGCTGGAGCATCCGCTGTATAGAGGAGTGTTCAAGGGGAAAAACGAGGATGTGGAAATGCCCACAATGACAGGCCATTGGCGGCTGATGTCGGCAGGAGGTACGGTGGCACAGCCCATCATCACCCTGCCCGACGGGGGCTATATGCTCACGGCCACCCCGGTGGGCAGTGGCTGGCTCTATTTGTTTGCCACACCGCTCACATCACAATACACCGACTTTGTGCAACAGGCGCTGTTTGTGCCCACACTCTATAACATGGCTCTCTACAGTGCCCCACCCGCCAACCCCTACCATCTGCTCACCGCCACAGACCCCATTGCGTTGGGAGCCCAGTGGCCGGAAGGCGTGTGCCGGATAGTGCCCGCGGAATATCTTGACGGCAGCAAGAAAGAAGAGGGAGTGGAGCTGATACCAGACTTGCGACGGGTGGGGGCGCAAAGCTATTTGCAGCCCCACGGGCAGTTGAACAAAGCCGGCAATTACCTGCTTTTGGCCCCAATGGGCGAGAACAGCGATGCCGCCCGAGGCACCAAGGCTAAAACGGTGAAACTGCATGAGAAGACAATGCAGGTGGCCCAAGGCCTTTCGTTCAACTATAGCAGGCATGAGTCGCGGCTGGAATACTATGACCACAGAGAGTTGAGCAAACTGCTTCCGGTGCACGACGACGGGAAAATCACCGTGGCGACAACGGCAAGGCGGTCGGTGACAGAATACATAAAACAACGCAGCCAGGGGAGACCGCTGTGGCAGTTGTTTGTGTGGCTGGCATTGGCGGCACTGCTGGCCGAGACGGTGCTGTTGAAGCTGGAAGAAAGAAGCGTGCGGGCCCAGAAGCCGGAATAGAACAGTTTGGGCATAAAGGCAATTGCGGCAACACTGCCCATTGGAAACAAGAGACAGGTATCGGAATAGAAAGGAAGAAGATGTTACAAATCAATAATATATCAAAGACATTCGGACAATACAAGGCGTTGGACAACATCAATCTCCACGTCAGGAAAGGCACGGTGTTCGGATTGCTGGGTCCCAACGGTGCCGGCAAGACCACGCTTATCCGCATCATCAACCACATAATAGCCCCGGACAGCGGAAGCATGCTGTTTGAAGGCCATCCGATGAGCGAGAAGGATGTGATGCAGATAGGTTATCTGCCCGAGGAACGCGGCCTGTACAAAAAGATGCGTGTGGGCGAGCAGGCGGTGTATCTGGCTCGACTGAAGGGACTGGACAAAGCCTGTGCCGAAGAACGGCTGCACCAATGGTTCAACCGACTGGAGATAGACGACTGGTGGAACCGGAGGGTGGAAGAACTGTCGAAGGGAATGCAGCAAAAGGTGCAGTTTGTGGTGACGGTGCTGCATCGGCCGCCACTGCTAATACTCGACGAGCCGTTTAGCGGTTTCGACCCAGTGAATGCCGACCTGCTGAAACGGGAAATAATGCACCTGAAACAGGAGGGCACCACCATCATCTTCTCCACCCACAACATGCCCTCGGCCCAGGAACTGTGCGACGATATCGCCTTGATTAACCATTCGCAGGTGGTGCTATCGGGTGGGTTGAGCGATATACAGGCACAGCATCCCGGATACGATTTGGACAAAATATTTATTGAAACAGTGAAACAATGAACAAGATACTACTCGTCATACAGCGTGAATACCTCACTCGAGTCAAGAAGCCTTCATTCTGGGTGTTGACCATTGTGGTGCCAATACTGTTGGCCGGAGTCTATGCCATACCTATCATACTTGCCTCGAGACCCATAGAGCATGCCCATGTGCTGCTGGTGGACGACACCGGTTTGTTTCAGGGACAATTCCGTTCGGGGCGTGACATCACCTATCACGAGGCCGGCAGCATAGAGTATGCCCGTAGGGAGTTGCAACAACATGACAGTCTGGATGCCATTGTTTACATCCCTGCACGCGAGACCACCCTGCCGCGCGACGCGTATCTGTACTACCGGTCGGATGCTCCGTCGCTAACGGTGCAGACGGATGCACAGAACCAGTTGCAGGAAATACTGAGAAACAGTATTCTGCTTGACGTGCATGGGCTTACCCCCGAGGACTATGCACTCCTTACGTCAACCCACATCAAGCTACGCCCACAGGATATAGAGACGGGCCGTGACGGTTTTCTGCAGGTGAAGATAGTGGTGGGGGTGCTGCTTGCTTTCCTTGTCTTTATGGCAGTGTTCATGTTCGGGTCGCAAGTGATGCGGGGAGTGATGGAAGAGAAGACCAGCCGTATAGTGGAAGTGATAGTGTGCAGTGTGAAGCCCTTCCAGCTGATGATGGGCAAGGTGGTGGGTATCGGGCTTGTGGGGCTTACCCAGTTTGCCTTGTGGGTGCTGCTGTCGGGCATTGCTGTGGTGGGTGTGCAGGCGTCGAATGCCGACCTTTTCCAACAGGCAACGGCACATCAAACAGAGATTGCCTCAAAGGGAACGGAAGCCACCACCCAATATGAAGCCGAACAGGCACGGGCTGCCGAATATGAGGCGGGACAGGGAATAGACAACAGTGTAAAGGAACTGATAGAGGGGCTTACGGGCATCAATTTCGCGATGCTTATTGTACTCTTTGTATTCTACTTTGTGTTTGGATACCTGCTGTATGCCTCACTTTTCGCGGCGGCGGGTTCGTTGGTGGACAACGAGACAGATTCGCAGCAGTTCACCCTTCCGATGACCGTACCGCTGATACTGACACTGCTGCTTATGCCTGCAATGGTGGGGCAACCTTCGGGCAGTTTGTCGGTGTGGCTTTCGATAATCCCGTTCACCTCGCCCGTGGCCATGTTGATGCGCATACCTTTCGGAGTGCCGGTGTGGCAAGTGGCGGTTTCCATGTTACTGCTGTTGATTACCTTCCCACTCTGCATCTGGGCGGCCGCGAAGGTCTACCGCTCCGCCATTCTGCGCTATGGGCAGAAAGCCTCTTGGCGCGATGTTTGGCGTTTCCTCCGCATTGGCTCTTGAGCGTGAGCCGGGCGCAACCGCATACCGCTGCATGGCAAAGAGAAACACATTCCTCGTTTAATATCTGTTCAATGATGAAATAGCATTGAACGGGCATTGAAATGACTTTGCAGTATTGGCACTTGAGCTTGCAGTCGCTAAGGCAATAGTTATCAAGCCTCTTGGCAACAAAATATCCTAAAAAACAAGTTTTTTTCATCGAATTCAAAAAAAAGTCGTATCTTTACGGCCAGAAAAAATGAAAGAAAAACGTTGGATATTAAGGGAAGATTATGACAAAGAGGTAGTTAAAAAACTTGCGGAAGAATTAGGAGTAGACGAAATTATCGCCACGTTGCTTGTAGAACGTGGTGTTACTACATTCGAAGAAGCACGGCATTTCTTCCGACCAGGGTTGGACCAATTGCATGACCCTTTCCTCATGAAAGACATGCACCGCGCCATTGCAAGGATCAATGAGGCGGTGCGACACCGTGAGCGGATACTCGTTTACGGCGACTATGATGTTGACGGTACTTCAGCCGTCGCGTTGGTGTATTCCTATTTGCACACAATACACTCTAACATCGATTTCTACATACCCGACCGCGACAGCGAGGGATACGGCATTTCGTTCAAAGGGATAGACTATGCGCACGAAACCGGTGTGAAGCTCGTGATTGCCTTGGACTGCGGAATCAAGGCATTTGAGCAAGTGGACTACGCCAATGGTTTTGGAATAGATGTCATAATAGGCGACCACCATCTGCCCGATGGCGACCATTTGCCTGCAGCAGTGGCAGTGCTGGACCCCAAGCGTTTGGATTGCCCCTATCCCTACAAGGAGCTTTCGGGATGCGGCATAGGGTTCAAGATAGTGGAGGCCCACCAGGAGCAGCGGATGGGAGTGCGGTTGTGTGACGCGCCCGACACCCTCGACGAGGCACGCCGTACCAAGCGCGACAACCTTCAGCTCTTCCTGCTCAAGTACCTTGATTTGGTGGCAGTGAGCATTGCGTCGGATATAGTCCCCATTATGGGCGAGAACCGGGTGCTGGCCGCTTTTGGACTCAAGGTAATCAATACCCGTCCACGTCCCGGCTTGGAAGCCATATTGACCTACGGACATATAGAACGGCGCACGCCCGACGAGATGCGCAACCACCCCGAGGACAAGTCGTATTTCCGCAAAGAACTGACCATAAGCGACCTTGTGTTTCTTGTGGGACCGAGAATCAATGCCGCGGGCAGAATACGCAGTGCGTTCGACTCGGTGCGTCTGCTGCTGAGCGATGACCCTGCGCAGGCCACCCTCCTGGCAGAAGAAATCAACAACTTCAACATCCAGCGCAAAGACCTTGACAGTGCCGCCACCGAGGAGGCGAAACGCCGCATTGAAAGCGACCCCCAAATGAAAAGCCGGAAGAGCAT
>JAEEGH010003446.1_pt1 | contig 41582 bp, 36 predicted proteins | sample 9134181 | NCBI WGS metagenome assembly JAEEGH01 (sample SAMN16246544, study PRJNA631951) | gut metagenome | biome: gut microbiome; feature: rumen; material: DP-attached | host: Bos | place: Iran: Karaj | collected 2018-10 | reverse complement strand
ACCTCGACTCGAAGGAGCCCGACTGGAGCAAGTTCCGCGACTTCATTATGGGCGAGGTCCGCTACAACTCCCTGATGAAGACCTTCCCCCAGGAGGCCGAAGAACTCTTCGTCGCCACCGAGCGCAACGCCAAACTGCGCTACGAAGGCTACAAGAAACTGAGCGAGATGTAATATTCTCCAACCCAAGTCTGGAAGGTCGAGAGGTCTTCCAGACTTCTAAGAAATATGCGCAGTGAAATTGCAGAGAAAGAGCACCGAATTGAATAAAAACAATAAAAATAGACAGACAATGAAGTTACCGTTAATTGCTATTTGTTCAACATTATTATTAGTTGGATGCAATACCCAATCAAAAAAGATTGATTTTCTTATTAAGCAAAGCTTTGATCAATCAGCGGAGATGTACGAGGAATATACTCCAATAGAAAACTATATTACGGAGGAACATAATAGATATGAATATAATTCGGAAATAAGTGACATGCTCAATAGGCTGATGGAAGCAAAGCTGATTATAGATTTTAATGAACAGGAAATATCTAACAACTCACAAAAGATGCAGTCATTTATTATATCGGGACAGACATCTGAACTAAAAAAACTCCAGGAATGGCAGGATAAGTTATTGCTAAAGACATACTCGTTGTGTAAATATTGGAAAAACATGGCTGACAGTATCGAATTTCGTTGTAAGAATGTTGATACTACGTCAATTGTCGGATGGAAAGTCAAACATACATACTGCTATAAGACAAGTGAGGGCGTATTCGACACAGCCGTAAATTATTATGTCATTGATAAGGATTATGAAAAAATCCTTCACATTGAAAAGGAAGGAAATGAGTACGATATGCAACGAAAAATGATAATTGACGATATTACTAATAATGATATTCCACCACTCTGCACAGCATACAATTTATTCTACGCACTGGTCAGTGTGAGTTTTGAGGATTATGGCTCCCTTGAGAATATCTTTATGTTGAAAGAATCGAACCCAAATGTGAAAAGGGAGTTTGAAAAGATAATGGAGCGTATGGATGTTGGTAATTGAAATAACGTTAGACTAAGTACGACAGGCAGTGTCGCTGTTTCATTTCGGTTATCAGTTGTAAAAAATAGTAATGTAAAATAAACAATAATAATTATGATTAAAAAACTTGTTGTCCAAGGTCTAAACGGAAGGGACATCCCATTAGACATGTCTTTTAATGAGGACATTAATCTATTTACAGGAAAAAATGGCTGTGGAAAGACAACAGTCCTTAAAATATTATGGTTCATCCAAAGTGGCCATCTTGAGAATCTCATTGCTGAAATAGAATTTAAATCAATACAATGTGAATTCACAGATGACTCGAATAAATCAATCAACATTGTTATCTCAAAAGACAATGAAAACGTTTCTATAGAAGGACTACGAAAGAAACCTATCAAAATTGACCGGAAAGATATGGTTCATATCGTAAGAAGAAGAATATCTATACCCACATTATTTGACGATGATATTCCACCATATTATAGAAATACAACTTCAATTTTCTTCCCAACATTTAGACGAATCGAGGGCGGATTTGGGATAGAAGATCTTCGGCGATATGACTCAAATATTATGACCGAGATTTCGGAAAGATTGTCATCTTCTAATCATCGTTTTGTTGCATCCATTTCAACAGATGATATATCTGATTTGGTAAATGCAGAATACGCCAAACGTTCGGAGAAAATAAACAAACAGCAGCAAGACCAATACAAAGAAATTGAATCCCTTATAAAAAGAGGGCAATCAAGCAATGATGTATTATTAAAATATGTCACAGAAGGTGAGAACTTGAGGACAGAGTTGCTTAAGCCATTTTCAGTCCTAGGACACTTAACAGAATCAATTTTTAAAGACAAAGGTATATCCTTAAGAAATCTTACGTTAGGTGATGTTGAGCACGCAATAGATTCAGATAAATTATCCTCAGGAGAAAAACAGATGTTGAGTTTTCTATGTTACAATACTTTTAAGAAAAACAGCTGTGTTTTTATTGATGAACCAGAACTTAGTCTTCATCCAGATTGGCAGCGTAAACTAATATCAACATTAGAAGAACAAGGTAACAATAATCAATACTTTATCTCAACACATAGTCCGTTTATTTATTCAAAGTATCCCGATAAAGAAATAATATTGGATGAAGATAAAGGAGGAAATCAATGAAGTCTAAGGATTTAACAGTTGATGAAATAGTAGCAGCGTTGCGACACACGTCTATTCCTTCAATTATTGTTGAGGGTAAAGACGACGTGATGATCTATCGATGGATACTTCGTGATGCAGGTATATCGGATGATCGATTATTCCCATGTACAGGACGCAACAATCTGTTGAAAGTTTTTAGCCGAAGGAATGAATTTCCAAGAACGCCTACATTGTTCATTGCCGATAAAGATGTATACGTTTACAATGGTATTCCAACCGATTATTCAGATGTGCTTTTTACTTGGGGCTACAGTATTGAGAACGATTTGTATTATGGTCGAAGCATAGACCAACTTTTGACTGAAGAAGAGACAAAGAGTTATGAGAAAGCAAGAAAAAACTTCATTCGATACTATGGATGTCAACTCGAAAAACTGAAAGAGAATCGCCCTTATAATTTTCGCCTGTCCCCATTTGTGATTTTAGATTCCAATTATGAGTTGGTTACCGACAAGATAGAACACACCTTTGCTGAGCCCACCCAAGAAACCTGTAATTATTTACTAGATAATTATGATTTAGTTGTTCGGGGGCATTCTGTTTTCCAATTACTGCAACTGTTTCTTTCCAAATCAGGGCGAGATGCTACTCACTCCACTCACAGTCTGTATGAGCTGTGTTATCGAATGCATCGTACTCAATATATGGGAAGGATACAAAATGAGATAGAAAAGTTCTGTGGTATAAATCATGATTAGTAAAAGCGGAAATGGTAATCTTATCCACGTGCTGGCCAGCGGCGAGGATGTCAACGTCGTCGTCGTCGACACCGAGGTGTACTCCAACACCGGCGGACAGAGCTCGAAGGCCACCCCGGCCGGCGCTGTCGCCAAGTTCGCCACCTCCGGTAAGAAGATCCGCAAGAAAGACCTCGGTATGATTGCCAAGAGCTACGGCTACGTCTATGTCGCCCAGGTGGCTATGGGCGCCAGCCAGGCCCAGTACTTCAACGTCATCAAGGAGGCCGAGGCCTACCACGGCCCGTCGCTCATCATCTGCTACGCGCCCTGCATCAACCACGGCATCAAGATTGGTATGGGCCGCACGCAGAACGAGGAGAAGAAAGCCGTCGAGTGCGGCTACTGGCACCTCTGGCACTACAACCCCGCCGAGGAAGAGGCTGGCAAGAATGGCTTCCACCTCGACTCGAAGGAGCCCGACTGGAGCAAGTTCCGCGACTTCATTATGGGCGAGGTGCGCTACAACTCCCTGATGAAGACCTTCCCCCAGGAGGCCGAAGAACTCTTCGTCGCCACGGAAAGAAATGCAAAACTCCGTTATGAAGGTTATAAAAAGCTTTCCGAACTTTAAGATTGACACGCGGGGTCGCGACCGGATGGGAGCAACTCTCCTTAAAGAGAGAGCTCCATCCGGTACCCATACAGCCCCGCATCACAACCAGCAAAGGGTGTCCCCATCGGGCACCCTTTCTTTTTTGCCATTCAATTAAACGCCATTTTTTTCAATAGGAATCATTGTCTTAATAACGCCATTTTTTCTTCTGTTTTGATAGGTAACCCATTCCGCCCATTAACCCCATTTGCCCCATTTTTCAATTTCAACTTTCAATTTTCAATTCCAATGCCCCTCCCTTCTACGCCCCTTCTTCGATCCCTCTTCGATCCTTCTTCGAAACCACCATAACCCACACAAAACCAATATTTTACTGAAAATTCACGCAATTTGTTGAAAATCAATTATGTATCCAATAACACTCCCATTCTCCCCATCCGTCCCATCCATCGCCTCTCTCCGTGCATTTCGGTGGCATTTTTGCCGCCGCATCCCCACCCCTCCAATGGGAAATAAGCGGACTTTTACGGCCAAATGCGGACATTTCGTAACCCTTTGAGCCTGTCCCCCAATTCACCCATATTTTGTTTTGAACGACAATCAACCCAAAGTTTCATTCAAATTCAAAACAAAATGTCAGGTTACACATTCAAACAGGACTTGGCTAGGCTCTATTTCCCTGGCTATGACAAAGAGGTCTCGCGACGTCTCTTCGCCCGCGAACTCCACTCCAATCCCGATCTCATGGCCGACCTCGTCGCCGCCAGGTACACCAAAAGTCAGAAAAAGCTCTCGCCCCTTCAGGTGCAAATCATTTACCAGCACCTCGGCAAACCCTAATCGTCCTCTCTTTTCAGTGCACCCCGGCGACATTTTTGCCGCCGCCAAATAAATCTTGCCCATTCTGCCCATTAGACCCATAAAATCCACATAACCACCACATCCACAGTCCTATATACTGCAATATCATTGCAATTACAAAAGTTAAACAATGTTAAAAACAAACTTTTTTTTATACCCTTGTAGATTTTTGCACCAAAAAAATCCTATATTATAGTAGAACGTTGCGGAAGTCGAGAGCAGAAAGAGATAACTCTTTATGCCGAGATGAAGCAACGAACGTGGAACGAAACGTTTCTGAATGACAACAAACGACCGGCTGAAATATGAATATTTCTATGGTCTGATTGAACGGCACAAGGCACTCATCGAACGCTTGTGTATGCGCCGTTCGTCAGGCGATAGCTATCATTGTGCCGAGTTGCGACAAGAATGTTATATCACGATATGGAAACACGAAAAACAAATAAGCACCGACATATCGCCTCTTCAGGAAACCCTCTGGGTCTACTGGCTCTGCCGAAGCGCCTTCTCACGTCTGCGTTTCCTCCACCGCACACATCTCTATATTCCTCTCGACGAGAACATGGCCGACACCATCGCCAACCCGGACGATCCGTCGATGCTCCGCGACTACATCGAATCCCTCTCCTCTGTCCTCAACCCTCACGAACGCCGTGCTGTCGAATTGATGGCCGAAGGCTATACTCCCGATGAGATGGCCCGCGAACTCGGCATCAAGCCTCACAGTGCCGTCCAACTCCGCTACCGCATCATCGCCAAACTCCGGCAGTACTACCGCCCCGACAATAACAAATAATATAAATGCCAATGAAAACACGTCAATCCCCCCCCCCCAGATTGCAGCCTCTCACCCCTGCCGATCTTGCCTATATCCGTGCTCTTGCTGCCGAGCATTCTGCTGGCCTTGAACACCGTTGCGCCCGCTATCGCCGCCGTGCCTCACTCCGCCGCACCGCCGCGGCAGCCTGCTTGCTGGCCCTCTTCGCCCTCGGCGCCGATACAGCCTATGCCAATCCTCCGCTTTACACGGGCATCAACACCTGCGGGCAGATTGACAACACCCATACCTGCGACACCATCAGCACGATGTTGAACCAATTATGAGCGCCCCAAAAAACATAAAACGGTTTTGGATGTGGGTAGGCATCGCCCTGCTCATCGAACTGGCTGCCATCACCCTCTGGAAGCGGTGGTACTGGTTCTTCCCCTCATATTCTGTCAGCGAACTTTACACTAAGTATGCCGGTATCGAAGGAGTAAACGTTGCTTTTGTGAAGGATTATCGTGTTAATGATACTGTCTTTGTTGATGTCACAATGCTTGAAGCAACAACAGATTCTGCTTGGATAATGCTTCAAAATGATTTTAATATTCCCATAATACCCGAAGAATACCGCGATTTAGTTTCCAGTTTCAATTCTATTGATTTCAGATTAGCTCCCAAAATAAATCCGAAACTATCGATGGATTCTATTGCAGAAAACAACAATGCCATCGTAACTTCAAGAAATAAACAAACGATATGTGTTTTCCATATATCAAGCAAAAAACAAGTTAATGAAATTTTTTACAACAAATTAAAAGATATAAAGTTCAACTAAAAATCAATTAAAAATGAGAAGAAATGTAATTACAGTTGCACTCTTTACAGTGCTGGCAACAATGGCTGTTAGTTGTCAGAAAGACGATGTCACAAACTCCACGCCTGAATCGTCCGTTTCTGAGACGAGCACCGTGTACACGGTGCAGTACGCCGTTGACGGCGTACTGCACTCGGCCACAATCCACAACGAGACCGAAGAGAATGCTTTAATGGAGTATTTGATGGCTCTTGCACGAGAAGGAAGAAACGTAAGTATTCAGGACAACAACGCAAGGTCACAACATGTCGCCACAAAAGAAACCCAGGTTCATACAACAACAAGTGAAGCGAACGCTTCTTCTTGGTCATTGCAGAAAATACACGATGGCTATAACGTAACAATTGTATACAACCCCAACAACGGTGAGTATACCTGTATTGCCATTCGTTAGATGAAATAACAGCAAACTCCCAATAGTGATGTTTGCACAAACCCTTCAAGCCGTATGTATTTCATCTGACGAGGCCCCGCACAAGTTAGGTGTGCCGTTGTGTAGGGGCTAAAAGAGAGGGTGCCAATGCAGGGAGAGTGTGATTGATTATTGAAGTTCCCAACTCACTCTTCCCTGCCATCCCGCACCCGAGGCATAGAGCAGTTGCTCTACGCGTTTATTGCAACATTGCACCAGACGAGAACAAAGAGAACTTAGTCGCTTTGCCTGGCCGAAGCAATGTTATTGAAGGTAACGTGTATCAACCGACTTTATTGCGTGGTCAAAAAAAAAGTCTGCATAAGACCAGCAAGCACCCTTTGTAGACCGAACATTCACTTGCGTAGTAGTGGACAATCATAATAGTTCTTACCGATGAAACCGAAATCAAAGATAATAATCTCGCTTGCTGCAGTAGTTGTGGCAATTGGTGCCGTCATTGGCTGTAGCAAAACTGACATGAGCAATGAGAAAAATGCATCCTTGAATGAATCCACAAAAGCGGCTCCTTCAAATATTTGCTGTAAAGCAAATTGTAAAGACGGCACTTGCTATGCCTATGGGTCTGATTGCAACTGCTACTGTACAATCTGGGGCAAACCGAGATGTCAGGGCAGTAGCGCGGCTGTTATGGATATGGATGCCGCTCTGTTTGACGGTCGAATTCACGTTCAATTGTCTCCAAACATCACATCAAATACCAATCAGCTCCGCAATCTTTTATCTTCATTTGGCACTGATTATGCTTTAGATGCTGCCAATATCTTAAGTGGCGTAGACAGCCTTGTCAATAACTATGGCCTTTCTCTGACCACAAGAAAAGGTGTCTACGAGTACTATAAAATGTTAGACGACCTCGAACTACTTGAGTCTCACTTTACTGAAAAAGAGATTGACCAAATTACTGATTTGGTTGAGTCATTCAAGTGATATTTCAAAAAAAAGCGGGTGGCATTATCTGCCATCCGCTTTATACGCCCTTCCTATGAAAGCTATAAAATATTTATTGGGAATTATATGTTTGCTTATCCTTGCTTGTGGTACCGAGAAAAGGATTAATACAAATGAAAATGTGGGCTATATACCCACACTTACTATTAACCCAAACATTTTGACTCCATCCGAGATAGAAGTGTCTCAAATGGCAGATTCTCTTTTCGATGGACGTCCGCATATCATTGCAGACGAATCTTTCTTTAAATTAAGTTCTGAACAGATAGAGCTGTTGCGTACATTCAACAATCCTCATGCCCCATACATTATTTCCCTTATCGAAAGCATCGATAGTGTGATGCATTCCAACAATGATACAATAACTTCACGTCAAGCCTTGATGTCGTATTATCATTTTTATGACCTTCTCGACAAAATTACAGGATACTTAACACAAGAAGAACAGTCAAAAATATTCGAACTGTCAAATCAATAATTATTAAGATAATAATGTAATATGTATATAATAATGAAGCAATTATACAAACTCATCCTCGCCACCTGCCTCCTCTTGCCCTACAGCGTTGTGCTGGGACAGACAGCTCAGGGGTTCCCAACACCGGCATTCCACTGGAAGTGTCCATCGGCCGACTCGCTGTTGAATTTCCATCCGGCCACGATCACCCCACTCCACTTCGACAGCATCCCTTATGCCGAAGACTATACCGTCGTCGTGGTCTACAAGCCCGTCGCGGATACCGAGGCCACCGTGTGGCAGCTCGTTTTCGCCGACAGCATTGTCCGAGGGCTGACCACAGAACGCATCCTCTCCGACAGCACCTCTATCCGCTATTCCGAACAGTCCGACCGCAAGCCTGTGATTCATACCTTGCGGCAGTCCGCTCCAGATTTCCCATCCGCCGACGTCAGCCTGTCTGTCGGCGACGGGAACATAAAGGTCTCCGAAGTGCTGTATTTCGATTATCGTCTCGGCAACTCCGCCCTGCGCCGTGTGCAGTCAGCCTTGGCTATCCGATATGGCATTACCCTCGGCCCTGTCGACTATATCGGAGGCAATGGCAATCGTGTCTGGCTGCATCGTCGCGACAGTGCCATGTTCCACCACCGCATCACAGGCGTTGGCAGCGACACCGCCTGCAATCTCCATCAGTTGTGCAGCCGTTCCGAAATGGACGGCTCTGTCGCCACCCTTTCCACCGACAGCCTCCCTCAGGGTGCCTATCTTCTCGTTGGTGACAATGATGCACCTCTGACATTCCAGCTGGAGGATGGCGACGTAGAAACACTTGCCCGCCAATGGCGTATGCAGGCCTCGGGGGCAGAGGGTGTCGACTTCTCTCTCGCATTCGATACACGGAATATCCCCACCCCCACCGACAGTCTGGTGCTTATTCTTGATGACAATATTGTTCTCCCATTGGTCGCAACCACAAACGAAGTGCGTTTCGATAATCTATGGCTACCGTCCGACACCTGTACCTTTACCCTCGCTCGGGGATCAATACTGTGGCAATTGGCACAATCTGGAACAAAAGGCGCCAAAGGTCATGGCGGCAATGGTGATGACAATACAACCAAATCCGGCAACACTCATACATTAACATATTCAAGCATTCAGACATGTTCGGTTTTCCCCAATCCCACCACTGGACATTTCAATATCGAGGTGTCGGGTGCCCGCCAAGTGCATGTGACTATCTATAATCTTCAGGGCAAGGAGATGGCTGTTTACAACGACAGTGACCGTGACCAGTATTGTTTCGAAGGCTCCCTGCCATCAGGCAATGTCTACTACGCCACCATTACCACCGAGAGTGGCAGTCAGACCATGAAACTCGTAGTAAAATAATAAATATTCCTAAAATGAAAAACAGTCAGATTGAATTCATCTGCTAAAGGATAAATAATAAAAAACTGAACAACAATGAAGAATTTAAGAAAACTGACCGCGCTGCTCTTTGTGGCAGCCACAATGTTCACCTTCACGTCCTGCAACAAGGACAACAACGAGGACGACAACCCCTCTGGCGGCGGCTCGTCGTCAATCTCCGAGGCCAACCTCGTTGGCGAGTGGGGCTGGCCGAGCAGCCACGAGATGAAGAACAAGACCATCATCATCAACGCCGACCACACCGGCGCAGGCAACCTGATGAGCAGTTTCAAGTGGACGCTCGACGACAACAAGTTCGTCGGCCTGTCGGTCTACGGCGGCTGGCGGCTTGAGATGACCATCAAGTCGATTAAAGGCGACAAGATGGAGGTCGAGGGCGAGTACCAACTAATCGACAATGACGGCAACGTCCTCCGCGTGGAGAACACCGCCACGGGTACGCTGGTCAAGACCGTCACAACCCAATCGCCGACGCTGACCGAGAGCCTTATGGTCGGCAGCTGGAGCTTTCAATCCGATGACCACAGCTACAACTGGAATATGACGGTGAACAGTGACGGCACCTGCGTTCGTCAAGGTACTAACGGCACTTGGACCGTCAGTGGCACGGTGTTCACCATGATAGAAGATGAGTACAATCACAGCACCTCGATTAACGCCGAGTCGATGACCTCTACCGCCACGAAAATCACGCTGACTGGGGTCTGGACGAGACCCAACGGTAATACACTTCACGGCAAACTTACCAAAAACATTTAAATGTTACATTAAATTAAACCTTTAGCGATGAAACGACATATATTTAAAATGACATTGCTGGCCGGAGGCATGGCTTTGGCCATGCTTTCCGCTTGCCATCGTTCAAACAACAGGAATACGGGAATGGAAGGAACGTCTTCTGTAACCCAAGTTAATTCAGAAAATATACAACCCGAACGTCTGGATAATTGGGCAGATCTCCGCCGTCCCGATGTAAAGATTCATGTCAAGCGAGGGCAGACCCTCGCGATGCAGACAGAGGGAATGATGCTGACAGCCATAGACGCTGCCGTACAGCACGAGGCCGATTATTCGGTGACGTCGCTTGTGAAAGAAGAACTGCCACCGTTGCCACAGGGAATGATAAATATGACAGCCGCCACAGCGGGCTACCGCTTGTTGCCTGGAGGCGAACATTTCCTGCCATACGCGGAATTGCGAATGGCCTACGACCCTGAGCGTCTGCCCGAAGGCTATACGCCCGACGACATCTACACCTCTTTCTACGACACCGCAACCTTGGCTTGGGTGCGACTGGAGCGTGTCGAGGTTGACACCATCCATCACGAAATCGTGTCGCTGACCACCCACTTCACCGACTTCATCAACGAACTCTTAAAGGCACCCGAGATGCCCGAAACCCAAGCTTTTGTACCTACAGCGATGAATGATTTGGAGGCCGTCAGTCCGATGGACGGACTGACGACGATACAACCGCCCACGGCCAACAACAACGGCACTGCCAATGTAAGCTACCCCATTGTCATCCCTGCCGGTCGCGGCGGTATGCAGCCCAACCTGGCACTGAACTACAGCAGCGGTGGCGGCAGTGGCTGGCTTGGCGTAGGCTGGGACATTCCAGTACCTTCCATCACCCTTGATTCCCGATGGGGTGTACCGCGCTACAATGCCAGCAAGGAAACCGAGATTTACCTGCTTGATGGAGAACAACTGATTACCAAAGAGGCTGACGGTACTCCCCGTCCTATGCCTCACCGAACCAACCAGCAGACTAACCGCCTGCCTGACGGCACACAATTCTATACCCGTACGGGTGATGCCCACGACAGCATTGTCCGCCACGGCAACAGCCCACAGAACTACTGGTGGGAGGTGGTAGACCGTAACGGCACGACGCACTACTATGGCCACTATGTGGATGCTTCACGCAATGCATTGCCCCAAAAACTGTGTGACGACAGTGGTAACATTGCCCGTTGGCCGCTCTGCGAAAGCCGAGACCTGTACGGCAACAGTGTGCGCTACTATTATGACCTTGCCACGGTGCGAAACCACGGAGCCGAAGGCAGGCAGATGTATCTTGACAGCATTTCCTATACAGGCTTTGAAGAGAACGACGGCTACTATACCGTGGTTTTCTGCCGTGTTGCTGACACCACTACAGACATACCTGTCTCGTGCAACAACGGATTCAAGGAGATTACTGATCAAGTGTTGAACAACATTTATGTGAAATACGGTGACAGCATATTGACTGCGTGGCTGTTCGATATGGAGAATGCCTACAGGACGAACTACAAGAACCGCCTAACCACCATTACCAAGATAGACAGTGCCGCCAACGGGATGCGTAATTTCCTTGCAGCCCGGTGCCATTGTATAGAGCCTGACGAAGACGATGACAGCGTGATGCTATACATCGTGGATTCTACAGAGATAAAAGACACCATAACTGGAAATGGAACAATGATAGTCTATGACACGACGTGGTATCCTGTGAAGCTGCTTTCGGAGATTGATGAGGGATATGCCGGGAGCACTTATCATTTCAGTTACTATGATGCACCCACTCCGAATAATATGTTCGGTCCAGAGGTAGAAAGCGACCTGTCGGCTTCAAACGCCAATCTGCACGGTCATCTTCTGTCGGACCGCCAAGGGGTAACCCCCGTCAGTCAAGCCACAGGCTTGGGGCTTTCGCACTCCTCCAGCTGGAATGTCGGCGGCACAGCCTCCGGCGGCTTCGGCCCAGTAGTCTGCTTGACAAGCCTTAGTCTCGGTGGCAACTATACACGCAGCGAGTCGGCAAGCGAAAGCCTGATGACTTTGGTAGACCTTGACGGTGATGGCTTGGCAGACAAAGTGTATGTCAAAGATGGACAGATGTACTTTTGCCGCCACATACACAACAGCGACGGCACAATAGAATTCGAAAGCCCTGTTGAGGTATATGGAGCCTCGCATTTCCTACAAGAAAGCAGTTACAGCAACACTTTTGGAGGCCAGTTCGCAGTCGGTTTTTCCGGCAGTGCCAGCTGGACCAAGACAAAATCCACCACCTCGACTTATTTTGCCGACGTGAACGGCGACGGTCTAATCGACTTGGTTGACAACGGACAGGTACTGTTCAACAGTCTGGACGGGAACGGTTATCCCGAGTTCACCTTATACGAGGCATCCAACCACCAGACAGAAGGCAATGAGACAGAAGCGACACCTGTAGTCACTTCGGCCTCTGATTGCGGAGGCATCATCTTCGACGGTGAGGTGAACGACAGCATTACTTGTGAACGGATATGGGTCAGCGACACTTCCTTCCGCTGTGATACGACGACCGCCTTGAATTACTACAATTTCTATCTTCCAAATCCAGACACACTGGTAGGGATTGAACCAGTCGGACAGGAGCCCAATTTAGTTGAGGTCAAGCGATACCACCGAGAATGGGATTGCTCTTATCACGACGATTCGCCAAGCACCGAGGCCGTGCGGGTATGGATAGCACCGCGTGACGGACAGATACATCTGACTTCCGAAGTTGGGCTGAAAGAGGATACCAGTGCCACACGCAGAGCAGCCCGACACGCAGACGGCATCGTGTACACATATCAACATTCAAGTGGTGTGAACGCCATCGGGAATCATTTGTATTCCACTACTGATGACATTCTGCGCACATTTGACATTTGCGACACTTGCTATTATGATGTGGACAATCCGGTATATCTGTACACTTATGATTCCACATTCGATGTTGCCAAGGGTGATATGCTGTTTTTCCGTTTGCGTTCAAAAGTGAGCCGCCAATTTGATGATGTGTACGACTGGCATTACATACAGTACAATGACGAGGCAAGGGAATACTATGATTCCAAAGAAGACTTTGTACTTTCTGCTGATTATTGTTTCCAGGCACCTGTGGACGGATACTATATTATTGAAGGTGACTATACAGACAATGATGGCGGTTTTGAACTTGAAATCAATGCTGGAGGAAACATATCAACCTATAGCGGTTATGGAACACAAACGCTTAGTGAGGAAGACTCAATACATAAGGACAGCACCATCTGTTTCACGGTGCGTTCTTCCAGTCCCGCTCCCCAGTGGGGGCAGGTGGAGTGTCGACCATACGTCATATTCGTTCCCGACTCGACCCAATACCGATATGACACCAACACCTTCACCAATCCGCATACGATAGACACCTCCCGTTACACCGACACCATCAGGGGCTGGATACCCTGCCATTACGACATTGTACATCAAGGTAATGATACCATCTATGACCGTCCATTGCTACGAAGACTGTTTGGACCGTTGTACAACGGATGGGGCCAATTTGCCTACCATTCGCTTGACACAGGAGCACTGGCCGACTATATAAACGTGAACAAACTCGTACCGCCCGATATGTTAGTTGCAGGAACTACCAATCCTTCAGATACCAATGGACTTCGCAGTCAACTGCACAGTGGGGACGGCCTTGACTCAAACGCTATGAGTAGTGATACCTCATACGATTCGTTCCAATCGAACCATAACGGGCTGTACAATCCTTTGTCGCATAGTTCCTATTGGGTAGAGATGACTCCCGACGTAGAGCATCAGGTTTGGGTGTCGTTTGGACGGCAGAACTATGTAGGCCGTGACAGCATCAGCAACTCGATACAGGAAGAGTGGTATTCATCGTCTGCCACAGTTGCGACCACTACCGACATAGAGTTGCCGGAGACAACCACATACGACGACCCTGTACCCGCAGCCTCGGCGAACGGCACACCTGCCAAGGCAGTCCGCAAGGTGAATCGCTCGAAGTCACAAAGTTGGTCACTCGGTGCCGCAGGATTAGGACGATCAGGCAGCAAAGGGACGAATACGGTTGTGATGGACTATATGGACTTGAACGGAGACCGTTATCCCGACAATGTGGGTCTTGACCGTGTGCAGTATAGCCAGCAATGGGGTGGTCTCGGCATGATGCGTGATTTCCCGACCGACTTTGCAGACAACAATAATTCACAAACGAATTCCTCCGGCATTAGCTACAGTGCATCGCCCATCACCCAGGAACGCATAGTATGCAGTTCTCAAGGCGACGCCCTGTTTACGCTTAACAGTGAGAATGGTGGCAGCCTTTCAGGTAGTGGCAGTATCGGCCGCGACAGAGCTTCCGGCTCGTGGATTGATATTAACGGAGATGGACTCGCAGACTTCATTATGGAGGGAGGCAAAGTCTACTTGAATATCGGTTACGAATTTGTGAATGACGACAACTGGGGGTGTGATACCATCCGTTCAGGTGTAAGCGGCTCCGTCAGCGTGGGTGGCTCGTTGCCTGATGCCTTCCACAATGTCTGGCAAGGAAGCATACAGGCAGGTGCAGGCATCAGCGGTTCCTACAACCAAACCGAGAGAATGATGCTTGATATGAATGGAGATGGCCTTCCTGATTTAGTAACAAGGCATTTGCCAGATAACATTGAAGAGATTGTGGATTTCATTGGAGGTTCAGCTATTGCAACAACAGTGGCGTTCAACAGGGGAAATGGCCAATGGACTTCACCTCAGGTTCTTAATATAACCCGCTTCCACGCATCCACCAACTACAGCGAATCGCTTAACGCCGGTCTTACATACGGATTCACGCTGTGGGGAATATTCAAAGTGACCGTTGGAGTTGACGGCAGTCCGTACAGCGGAAGTGTGAACCGTGACTATATCCAGCTTGTGGATGTCAATGCCGACGGCCTGCCCGACCTGGTCAGTTCGGACAACGAGAACCAGCTGACCGTCCGCTACAATCAGGGTGGACGCACCAATCTGCTGCGCAGCGTGACAAACTTCAACAATGCCGATTTCCAGATAGAGTATGCCCTCTCCAAACCCGACTACAACCAGCCTTCGCGTTCGTGGCTGATGACCAAAGTTACCACCCACGATGCTCTGAACAGCAACAACGGAGCCACAACTACAGTGACGGAATACGCCTACGCCAACCCTCGCTATGACCGCTACGAGCGTACATCATACGGCTATGAGGATGTTGTCACAAGCAATGTGAACCCTGCTACTGCAAACGTGTACCGTACCGTGGAACGCAACTATTACAACAGCAATATGCTTCGTCGCGGCAAGATGAAAAGAGAAATGACCCGCGACGGTAACGGCAACCCATATATTGAGAAACTGCACAACTGTTCATACGTGGACTACACCAGCGGCGATACCCTGAACGCAGACACAGAATGCCCCGAGATATGCTATCCCGCAGTGGAGGCCACGCTCACCCATTTCTACGAAGGCCACAGCACCCCACAGCTGACCACCGGCGAACGTACTGAATACGACCGCTATCACAATGTGGTAAGATATACCGACCTTGGTGACATCAGCGACGCAAGCGACGGCCTTGTGGTAGACTTCCACTACTTCACAGGTCTAGCCAACAACCTGATTGGTTTGAGAAGGGACTACGCCGTCACACCCTCAGGCTCGACGACAGCAATGCGCCGGGCAAGGTTCGAGTACGACCTTGCTCACGGCAAGATGACCCGTCAGGTGTTATACAATGTCTCCGACAGTTCGGTGTATGACTTTGTCTATGAACCGACATACGGCAATCTGGACACTGCGATGCAGCCAGAGAACATCAACGGTGAGCGTATGACATACAATTACACATACGACAACGTGGTACACACCTATCCCACAGAGATTGTCAACTCCCACGGCGAGACAATGAACACCACTTACGACTACCGCTTTGGCAAACCTTTGACAGTCACCGACCCCACAGGCAGCACAATGGCCTATCGCTACGATTTTGCCGGTCGCCTTGTATCGGTCAACTCGCCGATGAATACTAGCGGCACACCGTCATTGGTGAACCAATACCACCCGATGAACTACTATCAGAACGGACTAAACCCGCAGGGATACACTTTCAGCGCATCGCCGACAGGACATCCGTACACTGTAAGCAAGCACTATGATGACAACGGCAACCTTATCACCGAGACAACGGTGCTTACCAACGGCTTCGGACAAGCGATACAGACCAAGAAAGGTCTGCGTGTGGGTAGTACCAACAAGATGCAGGTGTCGGGACGTACCGTGGTCGATGCCTTTGGACGTACTATTGAACAGTACGACCCTGTTGTGGAAAGCAGTTCAACACATAGAGGTTGCTACAATACCGGCTATGATGTCAACTCGCTAACTGCGACCACTTACGATGTGCTGGACCGCACAACCAACGTTGCGATGCCCCTTAGTGTGAACACACAGACCGCCTACAGCATCGCGGGCGATATGAGCGGACACCGCCGTTTCGTCACCACCACGACTGACCCCAACAGCAATGTCACCACACAATATACTGACTACGACGGACATCAAGTGCAGGTGACTGATGCTAACGGAGGTATTACTCGAATGCATTATGACAACCTTGGCCAACTGGATTCTACCTCCGACCCCGAAGGGTTTAAGACAAAATACTACTACGACCAGTTGGGCAGGATGACAAAACGCATCCATCCTGATGCGGGAGAGACCCGTTACACCTACGACAATGCAGGTAATTTGCTGAAGGAAAACAATCCTCTCGGACAAATTAATTACGACTATACATACTACAGAGTGGTGAAGAAACGTTATAACAATATGACAGGCAACGACGTGACATACACCTACGGCACCAGCGGCACTGAGACAGGCCGTCCCGTCCGCGTTGTGGATGGCAGCGGAATGTACGAGTGCACGTATGACAAACTCGGCAATGTCACTGACGAGACGCGCACCATTGCCCTGCCACAACACAGCGAGGTGTACCAGTTCAGGATGCTTTATCAGTATGACAGCTGGGGACGTATGCTCACAATGACCTACCCCGACGGCGAGGAGATAACCTACACCTACCAGTGGGGCGGAGACCTCTATGCCATGCACGGGAACAAGAACGGCGATGCCAGAATCTACATCAAGGGTATATCCTATAATACGTATGGGCAAAAAGAACATATTGACTACGGTAATACCACAAGTGCCCATTACACCTACGATGCACTGCACAGACTTGTTAACCTCAAGAGCCGCGATTATAGTGGAGCCCTGATGCAGAACATCGACTACACCTTTGACAATGCAAGCAATGTTACGGGCATTGTCAACAATGCCGGTGTTGTGAACACGCTTGGAGGTGTATACGAAAATACCTATAAATACGATGCGCTGCACAGGCTTGAAGAGTCGTATGGTGGAGGTGCCATAGGAAACTACAACACCTATCTTAAGTATTCACCATCGGGCAGACTGATAGGGAAATTCCGCGATAATAATTCAGTTACGCTGTCGGCTACAGTTGATATGGCTTATGGCTATTGCAATGACTATCAGCCCCACGCTGTGAAGCGTATGTTCGACCACAACAATGGAATGCTTTATGATATGCGCTGGGACGACGCAGGAAACCTCGGACAGGTGAGCATGGGGCGACTGGATGAAATGTTCGAGGCAGGACGCTTCCTCTTCTGGACTGAGGACAACCGTATGCACGCCGCCGTGGACGACAGATACTACAGCTACTATGCCTATGACTACAGCGGGGAACGCCGTTTGAAGTTGACAGGCGACAACAAACTGCTGGATGTCAACGCCGACTTTATGGCCACTTATACAATACTGAACGAGCCGACCCTCTATCCCTCGGCCTATATGGTGTTGACCAACAAGGGATACACCAAACATTACTATGCCGGCACCGAGCGTGTGGCCGCACGTCTCGGCGGTGGTGGACTGGACGCTCTGTATCATGTTATCAGTAACGATGGAGAACTCCAGACAAAAGCTGATATATTGTTTAAACAAAGCATCGAACAGGTGAACAGCCGTGTGCTTAACGAGAACAACCTCGACTGTATAATGAGCAATGAATTTGCAAAAGAGGAGTTTGGCCATTGGATTGACGGCACTCCATATCAGATGAAGGCAGACGTTGAGATTGACCACGGCCGGTTCAAGGATATGGTCAACTCAATGTTGGACGACATCAATCACGGACAGGAGAAGGAAGTGTATTTCTACCATTCCGACCACCTCGGCAGTGCCAGTTGGATTACCGACTTCAGCGGAGTGGCGGTACAGCACATCCAGTACCTGCCCTACGGCGAGCCGTACATCAACCAGCATCCGTTTGGCTACAGCGAGCGGTTCACTTTCACCGGCAAAGAACGCGACGAGGAAACGGGCTACGGCTATTTCGGTGCCCGCTACATGGACCACGAGCTGATGACCATGTGGCTCTCCGTCGACCCAATGAGCGACAAGTACCCGAGCATTAGTCCTTACGCTTATTGTGCTTGGAATCCAATTAAACTAGTTGACCCAGACGGCAGAGATGTTTTGCCGACCAGTGATGAGGCTTATGGAATGATTATAAAATCGTTACCTACAGAAGCAAGAACTTATGTAAAATGCAATTCTGATGGCTATATCGATAGAGATTTGATAAATTCATATAGTTGCGAAAGTCAAAATTTTAATGATTTGAAGGAACTAGTCAATATGGATGGTTGTACTATTGAGGTTTCAATAGGAAACAGCTATGAGTTTAAAAACAATGCTGGGGAAAACATATCAGTTGATAATATGTCATACTCTAATCCCGAGCTTGATGCTGCAATGTATCAGTTATATGGAATAAAAAATCCACCTCCAAGCATAATGGGATTATATGATCCCTCTACGGGTGAAAGTGGCGAAATGGGAATAACACTACGCCCTACTTCAACCACAGGGAAGCGGAGCACAAACGGTAATATTCAAGTATATATAAATGAGAAGCTATCTGTGAGGGGACAAGTTGAAAATTTTGCTCATGAATTTTTTGGACATGCATATATTTATGCAAAGACAAAAAGTGCTATTATGTCTGAGCATGATTTTGACACCAAACCAGGAACAGACAGTAATTTTGAACTTAGAAACCGTATAAAACGTGCGCAGAATGAAGCTTCAAGTTATAATAGATAAAAGGACACTCGGAATATGTGCCTTACTTTCTTCTTTTTTCTTATATTGTCCTGCGTATGGGCAATGTGAAATAGAAGAGAGACGTCAATCTGTTTTTAAATATGATTCTTCGAATCTAAACTATGCAGAGTATATTATCAGAAACAAGACGCAAGATACTATCTATTTATGGATTGATACAGATACGGTTGGTAATGACTCGCTATCGTTAGAACAAAAGAATATTTGGCTTTTTTATAAATATATTCGTGCTCCTAAATGTGAATTAGGACTGGATTTTTTATGCCATGATGGAAGTATAAATTTTAGTAAGGGGGTGCCTCCTCCTGTGATAGGATGTACATTTATAAAAAAAATCCTCCCAGATGAATTATTTACAATCATCTCCCTTAATGAGAGTGTTGACAGGAAAGCCATTCATTTTGTTCATAAAAAAATAGTTTCTCACTTCTTTCGGATTGAGCGATTGGATGAGTTCTGTTATGAGAAACCATTTATTATGGTGTGGTAATTTGGAATGGTTTAGATGAAACAATATTAGAGACATTACAATTGATAGAATAATGAGAAGAAAAATTTGAACCGTCTAGTACATAAAACCGAAGGGGAGAACTGCTTTAAAGCCAAGCGGTTTTACCCCTTCGTTTCCACCGGCAATGACCCCCGTAAGGGGTGGCGAATACCGCTGAATGAAATTAAATACAATGAGCAACGCGATGAGGAAACGGGCATTGGCTATTGCGACACCTACCAGCCTCATGCGCCCCGAAGAATCAAGGATACGGAGAATCAAAGACTGTTCGACCTGCGCTGGGATGAAGCAGGAAACCTCGGGCAGGTGAGTATTGCCAAACCTGGAGAAATGTTCGAGACCGGGCGCTTCCTCTTCTGGACTGAAGATAGCTGTATGCATGCCGCCGTGGACGACAGATACTACAGCTACTATGCCTACGACCACAGCGGCGGGAGTTGCGCAAGTCGAGAGCAGAGCCAAGCTTGCTTGAGCTATGCCGAGATGGAGCAACGTAGACGAAGTCAACGCCGCCTGAAACTGACAGGTGATAACAAATTGCTGGATGTCAATGCCGACTTTATGGCCACCTATGCAATACTGAACGAGCCGACCCTCTATCCCTCGGCTTATATGGTGTTGACCAACAAGGGCTACACCAAACATTATTACGCTGGAACCCTTTTCCCTCAAAAAAAATAACAAAAATAAATTTTGCCATTCCCAAAATTCTTCGTACTTTTGTACTTGTAGAATTGAATGAAATCAACTTTAAAAAAAATATAAATAGATTATTATGAATAAAATCACATTGCAATCAATCGTAGTGGTATCTTCGGTTATTTCGATAATATCACTTGAAGAGTTATTCTCTGAAGACCGCTTTGCTGGCCCCAAGTTTAATCCAGATTCCATCTCATGGATTGAGAATACACCTGGCTGTGTATGTTGTAATTGTTGCATTGGTTGTATTAAAGATATTGAAAATTGATACAGTTCGCAACAATAGTTTTGAATGCATGTTGTAATCAATCGTGTGTATGGTGTTACAACATGGCCAAATTGAATGATTCTCAACAAATGTCCGAAGATACGTTTAACAATATCTTGGAACATTTGGTAATGAGTGGATGCAAGGGAATCCTGTTGGTGGGAGGAGAGCCAACCCTTCATCCGTTATTGCCACATTTTATTACTAGAGCAATAGAGGCAGGTATCCCCAAAATATGGATTGTGAGTAATGGGTATCGTATTCATGGAAATTTTTTTGATGCGCTAGAAGGGTTTCAGTCAAATGTTATTATTAATATTTCAATACACGGTTCAAACCAGGCAATTCATGATAAGTTGACACAAAGAATAGGCAGTTTTAACGCATTATTATCAAATATTGACGCTTACCACGAACATGGGTTTATAGTTAATGGACAAACAACACTTTGTATGTCAAACCAAGGTGATATCCTAAATATTTTGTCGGTTTTAGAGAAAAAAAACATTGGCAATATACTTGTTAGTTACTGCATGAAACCTATTGGTGTGAGAACGGATTGTAAGGAGTTTATTACTGTAAATGATTTTTGTGAATGTATAGTCAGTGCAGTAAATAGATACGCAGGGGGTATCCACATAGACGTGGCTCCGCACATGCCCCGGTGTATGATGTCCGCGAGATTTTTGGAATTGCTGGACAATGAGCAGATAGGTATAAATCATGGATGTGGATTTAATAAAAATGAAATAATATTTGATCCTTATGGAAATATTCTACTATGCATACATCTACCAGATGTTGTCATGGGTAATATAAAAGAAATAAGCGATTTTTCTTCGTTTATTCAAGAAATAAACACTAAAGTACACAGTTATAGAAGGTATCCTTTGAGAAAATGTGGAGATTGTAATAGTATAAAGCAGTGTACTGGTGGGGGCTGTCCTGTTTTGTGGTTGACTAATAAGGTCAAATAACTAATAACAATATTAGGAGGTTTTGAGTGACTCGAAAGAAAAAGAATACAAGGAAAGGAAGGGGGAAGGGGGAGATACATGAGAATGGGGTAGAGAGAAAAAAAACACAAGAAGGTAATGAGCCTAAAAGAAAGGATATATCAGACCTTATAGGACATCTGCTAACTTTTTTTGGATCATTCTCTGTTTTCCTGACCCTGTTATTTGGAATAATACAATACAAATCAACAAATGATCGACAGAAGAAAGCCGACACGATAGCGTATATGCAAACTTTGCATGAATTAATAAATAATACTGATGACTCTTTGTTGGAAATAATTAAGTTGTATGATTCGGACAGTATAAATAATAGTATATCATGCGATAGTCTTGCGGCAATACTTCATAGAAATCCTAACTACAGGAAGCAGTTGGATAATATTATGATTGGCTTTAACAGGCTTGCCATTGGATGTCAAGAAGGTTTTTTTGACGAAGAGACTATTTGGAGTGCGGACTGTAGAATGGTCGTAAATGTAACTAAAGCATTGCTACCGTATTTCGAACTAGTTGAAAAAGAAACGGGACGTATTAACGGCAATCACGTATGTTGTTTTTGGCGAATTATGGCTTTTAAATGGGAACATGATAGAACGATGGGCGATAAATATAACAATATGATAAAACATTATGCGCAAGAAATAGAGAGAGTAATAAATGATAGTATTGAAATAGGAAGAAGATTATCTGTTCTTGAATAATATTTTGAATCTTTAATTCATGCAACCTCTAAGAAGTGTTGCGCTAAAATATGGTCTTTGCCACAAGGCGCAAATGCCAATTGCAATAAAACTTCCAACGATACAAATAATAAAAGTCATTCGGAAATTTTTTGGGGAGGGGGAATAGAATCAATATTTCGTCTGCAACAACGAGATAAGATTTAACATTTTGTATAAAAACACGGCCGTGCTTATATTTGATGAGTATTTAATGCTCTGTCACTCTAACACAAAGACATGTTTTCATACTAAAATGAAACCATCCTACACCGCCTCAAATTCCATTAAAACGACCATCAAAACCTCTACCCATACCACTACAATCACCATCATCACCACCTCCATTTCTGATTTTATAATATTAATTATCAATACGATGACAAAGTGAAATAAAATTTTTTGTAATTATCTCAAATATTTTTAGTATTTTTGCAGATTAATATGAACATCTTCAAATATATAACAGACGGACTGCCTCCCAAGAGAATTGCGTATGTTCTCTTGTGGTCAGCTGGACTTTTTGCCGCTTCATTTTATACTTTTTGCGGGAAGTTTAATTTTGCAGCCATGTCTGATATTTCCGCCCGGAAAATGGCAGAGGAATATCTTTTCCCGCTCTTTATGGCAATGGCCTTGTTCCTATTGGATGCCCTTCATGAGATGAACGCTAATAATAGACAGTTTACGCCTGTTTATTTTGGATGTTTCATATTTTTCATTCTTTCGACTATTTTCTCCATCTTGGTAAATAGCGTATTATTTGGATGGATACTCTTTATAATTGCCTGGATAGCTTTGACAGTGTTGAAGGCATCTATGCTTTGGGATGTAAAGGGAGTAAAAATTGATCACTAAAGAAACAATAACAGATTAGAATATGAGCCCTATTTTGTTTGGAACGGTTTTTGGACTTATCATGATTTATATGATAGCAAATGTTTTTTCTATGAAAACGGTCCTTCCTGTTGCCAAAGCCGGGAAAGTCACTGACCCGTATTGCAAAGAGGAAGCCCTGAGGAATAGAACACCCAAAACGATTCGTGTGGACGGACAGAATGTTGATGTCTCTGGCTATAGCGTTCTTTATGTGCATGGAAATTCGATGAAAAAATATAATATCAAGGACAAGAATCGTATTTTCGTTAATATTCTGAAGAATTGCGATCATATTGACGGTCATCCCGTCTTGGTTTTCCAGATTGTCAATCCAAAACCGAATGACGCTGAATACAAACTCAGAAAGTTTGTCTGTTTGATTGACTCAATCGAAGATGCGGACTGGTCTGCTATCTATAATGCCAATAAAGACCGAATAAGCATTAGTGAGAATGAATTTGTTGAACAATGCCAAAGAAAGGCGGAACGTGACAAGGATCTTCTTACCGGGAAGGTGGTTCTGTCAGAAACATTCGATGAGTCCGCTCAAAAAGATTGTTATTCTCTGCATGCTTTGACAACAGCCTATGCAACGGTCGAGTATGCCGCATAAGGTACTTCCAATTAAATAAATCTAAGCCGCTTTATAGCGGCTTTTTTGTTGTCCAGCCTCTCCCCATCTTTTCAAAACACAATCATCGCCTGTAAGCAATTCTGTATTAAAAAAGATTGGCATTCTCAAAATAAAATGGTATATTTGTAGTCAAGAAACAAAATGCGATTTTGATATAGCACTCTGTTTTCCAACAATAAACACAAAACAGATTCTTCATCAAATCACACAAAACAAAGATTAACCCAACTAACGATAATAACAAATTATGGATGGTTTTCTGGATAAAAGAAAAGCTCTTTTAGAAAGTATTGTTTCTGATTTAATTTATAAAAAAAATCTAACGATAAATATATGTGGGGCTTCGGGTACAGGAAAATCGTTTTTGATAAAAGAATGCATTTTGTCAATAACAGAGAAATGTCCTAATATTGCAATAATACAGCTATATGGAGATGCTGGAAAACAGAGCATACCTTTTTATCCATTCGACGCATATTTGTCTAAAAAAAATAGATGGAAAAAGAATATTGGTGTCATATTTGAATCTTCGCCATATTTGGGGCCAATGCTTGGCCATTTCTTTAATGAGATTGACTTTCGCCATATTAGGGAAAGAGAGGATGTAATAAAAAACAATGAGGTTCTTTCAAAAAATGTCCAGTTTTCTAAAGAGCTGTTGATGCTCCTAAAAAAGAAAAAACATATTATAATTGCATGTGACGATTTTCAATACGCAGACAGAGATACTGTTGATTTCCTTCAGGGTATAATTCCTATTTTTAAAGAATGGAATAAGACAATTAGCATCCTTGCCACTTATCGTACTGCAAAAAGAATTAAAACTTACCCTTGTGTTTTTTCAAGACATAAAGTAAGAACTATTGATTTGCAATATCCATCAATAGATGATGTCAGGTACATTTTACACGCATGGGGAACAGGGATAAATTATTCTGATTATCAAGTTGAGGCCATTTATGCTGCAACTGGAGGCCATTTACTTTTGCTTCAGCATGCCTGTCATTTTTTGAATCAAGATGTTGCCATGAGAAATTTTTCTACAAACATTGATGATGACTATTATGCTGATTTAATAGAACGACGACTTCAGGAATCAGAAGCGAAAGATAAAATAACACATCTAATGGAATGTCTTGCTGCAATAGGCAGAGAAGCATCTATATATGAACTAAAATGTGTTCTCGAAAATGAAACGGTAACACCAATTGTAGAAGAAGCAGTATCATTTAATCTCCTAACGAAAGATGATTCCGTAGTATCTTTTTTAAATGACTCTATTAGGGAAATATATTCAAGAAAAAATTCATCGAATCAACATGATTTTTATTCACGATACGCTAAATGCCTAAAAACCCTCCTACCGTCAGAATACATTAGACGTGCTTTGTCCGAAAAACTGGCTGGACATGAACGGCAATCACAAATTCTCAATGGACTATATGTCATTAATCAGATTCGCGAAGGCTATTCTGTGGAGGTTGACCGTTTCCTACAAGATAATAATGTTAAACATGCAGTGGAAAGCATTGTAGAAGCTTATCGGTTGTCATTTAAGGGAGAAAATGAACAAGCCATAAAATATATCAACAAAGTAATTACGGGAATCACCATTCCATTGCTATATATTGAGGCAAAATATACAGTTTGTGTTCTTCAATTTAAGAGTACTAAAAATGAGGACAGACTCGATGCATTACATTCTTTAATAAGTTTGATGGATTATTGCGAACAAGAAGAATTTGAAATTTGGGGTAGGTTAATGCGATTATGTATTTCTTTGCATTGCTCTCTAAATAATCTTGACGAAGCACGAAACTTATATAAAAAATATCGGATTTTTTTAATACATCGCTTGGAGTACGACAACAAGTCACAATACGCCTATTTTGAACTATTGCTATTGTCGGATTCTTTATATGACCCCAACACTTCTCATGTAGTCCTACTTGAAATGTTACATGAATTAGATGGACTGATTTTGAAAGGAGACGTTAAATTTATCCCACTACTCTACAAGGCTTTAGTTAATATTTCAAGTAACTGCATTGAGATTGGTCTTTTTGAAGAAGCAGCACAATATGCACATAGAGCCTTATTTATTGCCGAGGAATCCGATTTTATGCAATTCCCGAACATTGGTGCTGCATTTAATAATTATTTACTAGCAGAAACTTTTCAAAAGACATTTTCTTATCAACGTCTAGTCAGTGAAATGTATAGTGTTATGGAAACTCATTTGTATGAAGAAGATGCTGTATTAATAAAACTCAATTACATTGGAGCCCTACTTGGGAACAATCAGATAAATGATGCTATTAATTTTCTTGGAGAAATCGAATTCGCAGTAGACATTCAATATGATAGCTATTATTACTATTATTTTTGTATTAACAAGTCTATTGCTCTATATTTGTCCGGGGAACATACTCATTCCTTAAAAAATCTAGATGCTGCCAAGAGCCTAGTTTCTAGAGTTTCATTAACAAGAGCTCCATATTACCAAGAGCATTATAAAGTTGTTCACGATATTATGACTGAGAAATCAGCATATAAATCTCTGCAAGATTTGCAGGCAGCATTCTCTGTCATGAGGCCATCTTTTTTGAGCCCAAACTGGAACTATTTCAAAAAAGTCTATTTGTTTTCCGACTTGCAAATATGGAGTGATTTTTAGCATCGTTTCTTTTCAATGAATTAAACAACAATAGACAAAACAAGTCGTCATATTGAAATCCAAGAGAAATGAGTGATTTCGCTACAGAATGGAAACGAGTTAAATGAGGAGAGTTGTTGTAGTCTGAAATAAAACATTGTCCTGTACTTTTAACTCTGAAATCAACCCTGACAGTCCCTTGTAATTCTAAAAAATGATAGCTTTTTTTTGCAATTTGTTTTAAAGTTTCAGATAGCTCATGATTAATATCATCAAAACGATAATAGTCATAGTTGTCAGAAAAGACCATATCAAAACTAAGAAATTGGTCATTTAAACTTTTATTCTTGCTCAATTCAACACCCATTGGTGGCAATGGAATTATCTCACCAAGATCCAGTATTGGAACTTCGACCTCCCAACCATTAATAAACTCTTGGACAATCACTGGCTCATTTAATGTATGGCATACCTCATATACCATCTTCTCGAATTCTTCCGAAAAATACCCCACTGACTTCTGCGTTATACCAATGCTAGCGCTTTCCTCACCTGGTTTAATAATCAGTTTGCGGTCAATCGGAGGCTTGCCATTCATCCAACCATGATTTGGATAAAAAATCCAGCTCGAAGGTATGGGGAAACCATAATGCGACAAAAGTGAATTTGCATGTACTTTGTTTTCCAATATGCTACAGGTCCAAATATCATTAGATGCATATTGTAGGCCGATCATTTCGCATACAGCAGGTATTAGTGTGGAACGAGAACGGATTCGTTTACTCCCAGTTGTATTAAATACAATTTTGAATCTATGATTGAATTTCTCAAAATAGCCAGACACTATCTTTTGTAGGAACTCGTCTTCTCCATAAGAAACATCGTGATATATGCCAAGAGAATCCAATGCTTCTAAATAATCAGATAGTTCATCCTCGGAAAAATACTCGGTTGTAATATCATATTGATTCCGATAACCGTCATATGTCTTCATATTAATTACAAGTAGTACTGCAATATCCGCAGAATGAAGTTTTGTATAACGAATTGCATCTTCAATTACTTTTATGGTATCCAAACCATTTATAATACCATCCATAATTTGTTATTATCATTAGTTTATTTCAACCAATTTGTGTATATTGTCGAGAAAAAAGACCTATGACAACACAAATAGAGAAAACATCTGTGGCATGTGGAATAGAAGATTTCCTTCGTCATTGCCGATTTGAACGGAAACTGGATGAGAAAACAATAGCAGCCTACAACACTGATCTCCTGCAATTCATTAAGATTGGCGCGATTGATTCAGAAGGGGAACTTGAACAGATAACACGAGAAAAGATAAAGGTATGGCTTGAATCGATGGAATCATATAAATTCCGAACAATAAAGCGAAAACTGGCATCAACACGTGCTTTTCTGCGATATTTGGAAACGGAACATGACAATTTCAACAACCCAATTAGGAAGATGCAGATAAAACTCAAAGAACCTGTTCGCCTCCCTGTAGTAATGACAAAAGACGAAGTCAAAAAGATATTGACTCAATTAGAAGAGGAAAGCTCTTCAAAGCCAAATTCCCGTCAAGCCAATTTCATGGCAGTGCGGAACCGAGCCGTGGTTGAACTATTGTTTGCTACAGGAATGCGCATCGGAGAGTTGTGCAACCTGCGCCACAACGATGTCGATTTGGAACACAGAATAGTCCATATTTTAGGAAAAGGAAATAGAGAACGTGTGGTAGATATCTGTTTGCCGGTTACCTTAAACGCCTTGCATGAATGGGTGGCAGTCCGGCCTTCGTTACACAATACTCCAGGGGAATACTTCTTTATTAATCGCCTTGGTGATGGCCTTTCCCCACAAACGGTAAGAAGTCTCATCCATAGTCTTGCTGACGAATGTGGCATTTCCAAACATGTGACCCCGCACACTTTTCGCCACACTTTTGCCACACTTTTGTTGGAAGAAGATGTTGACATCGCCAATATCAAGCAGATATTGGGTCATAGTTCAATTGCTACCACACAAATATACCTTCACGTGAACCCTGTTAGGCAGAGGGAAATCCTCACTCACCGACATCCTCGCTCAAAAATGATTTGAAAAAACAGGACCTGTGTTTTGTAGTTCACTCGAACTATTGCATTACTATATATCACCCTAGCATTCCCTAGAAAGGCTTCAACGTATCAGCAGTAACTATCTATCCCTTCCCCATTTTTGTCAAATTCAGGGTGTACATTCCCTATTTTGCATCCTTTCCGCACCCTCCGAAACAGTATCGTAACAGGGTAGAATCAGTATCGAAACAGGACAGAAAGAGGACAAATCCAAACCTCGTTCTTCTGTCCCGATATACTTTTGCGCCGTCTTTCAAAGCCAAGCCTTAGGTGCACATACGGCAGCGCAGAAAAAGACAGGTAATAAAAGTGTAACATTAAAACAGAAAGGATCTAACAATGGCAAAAATCTTTGGTGTAAACACACGCATCAGCGGTAAAGTCGGACAGATGCTTTATCGTCAGACCAAGACGGGAACAGTCGTGAGCGAGCTGCCTGTCAAACCCTCCACCCCGCTTCGCACCGCTCGACAGATGAGCGTCCGTGCGCAATGGTCAAACCTCGGAGCTATCTATCGACAATTCGACTCTATGTTGCGTCGCGGATTCGAGAACCTGCCCGCAGGTATGAATGTTTACAACGCATTCATCCAGGCAAATCTCGGTGTCGTCAAGGTATACATCACCAAGACGATGAGACTCAACGGCGGCGCTATCCTTGCGCCCTACCAGATCACTCGCGGCTCCCTGCCGAGCATCAGTATGGCCAAGAACGCTTCCAATATTCTTGTCAGCAGCATTAACCTTGGCACCCTCGCTATCGACGCCAACACCACCGTCGCTCAATTCTCACAGGCCGTTATCGACAACAACGACTCCTTCGCCGAGGGCGACCAGCTCACCTTCTTCCACGGCATCCAGACCATCGACACCGTGACGCGCACCCCTCGTGCCACCATCCGTGGCTACAAGGTCGTTCTTTCTATCGCCGACGATACTAAACTGTGGGATGTCGTTATCAAGTTGGGCTTCTCCATGACTGATGGACATCTTGCTACTTCCGAAGAGATTACCAATGGCGCAGCCGTATGGGTGCATAGTCGTGAGGCCGCCGATGGCACTTTGAAAGTCAGCACCCAGTTCTTCTATGCCGAGAACTCTGCACTGGCAACCTACCAGAGCAACACCGCCATCATCGCCTCGGTCAACAGCTACGGTGGCATCAACTCCGCCGCCGTCTATCTCCAGCCCGAACTCAACACCGTCACGCCCTGACTGCCTCGTCGGGTCTTCCGTCTGCTCGTCGGAGGGCGCTTCCTCGCCCTCCACAGCCGACGGCTAACCCTCACCCGCAATTAAATCAAAGAAGGGTTGTCGTGTGTAGGTGGCTTCAGCCACCACCCATTAGACCCATCAAGCCCACTAACCCCATCAATCGCTATGGAAGATTTAGAAATCACAACCCTCCCGACCGCCGAGCCAAAGGCAGTCCACAAGCTCACTACCCTGGGCTACGACTCCGACGGCAACGCCGCACAAGTCCGACTATCCGACTTGTCGCCGCAAATCATCAAGGCCGCGAGTATTGATTTCATGTCCGGCCTCTTCATCAGCCGACAGTCCTTTGTTGCCGACAGTTCCGAAGTCTATGTCAACGGCCTCCGCTACACCCTCGGCAAGGACTATAAGGAGTTGTCCGACGGTACCAAAGCCGACGGCATCGAAATCCCCGGCATCGAGAGCGACGACGAAATCATCCTCAAAGCCATTCCCATCACCCATTAAAAAAAGAAAAACAACAGGCTTTGTCAGGTGTAGGCGGCCTTGGCCGCCGCCCATAAAACCCACATTGCCCATAAAACCCATCAAAAAGTAAAGTTATGCAGAAACTTAAAGTAAAACAAATCGATGGCATAGTATCGCCCTCCGCATCCGACGATTGGTCATCTTTGACCGACCAGCTGGCCACCGCAGCCGCAACAAGTGAGAAAATCGACAATGCTGTCAACAATGCCATAGGAGGCGCACTCCAGTCCGTCACCGGCGGCAGTGCCGAAACAGGCAAGTATGTGTCTGCCGTCACCAAAGAAGGCACCGCCGTCAAGGTCGCCAAGACCGCTCTTCCTGTCACAGGTGTCAGCACCACCAACACCGCTGGTACTGGCACCACCACCAAGGCCATTGTCAGCCTCGCCCTCTCCAGCGGCAAGGTTGTGGCCACGGAGAAAAACATTGCCTTCCCCAACCCTCCTGTCCTGACCATCGACAGCGTGGACTTCACCGCCGAAATCACCCTCACCAAATCGCCCTATGCCGAAAGTGCCGTAGGTGTCTTCGTCAACGGCTTGATGCAGCCGCCCACCGACTACACCCTCTCCGACAACAAACTCACCTTCAAAGACCCCTCCCACTACGCCAAAGGCGACACCGTCAACATCCTCTACCTCGCCGCCGCCTAAACCCTGACTCCAGCAAGTCGACCGCACCGCGGGCAGTCGGCTTGCTCCCCTTTATTTCACCCATTAAGCCCATTCACCCCATTAAACCCACAAAGAAATGCGCCCAATCACCGAAATCATCATCCACTGCACCGCCACGCGCCCCAATGCCATCTGTACCGTGGAGAGCATTCGCCGCTACCACCGTTCCCTCGGCTGGCGCGACATTGGCTATCATTACGTTATCTACCCCGACGGCAGCGTCCACGCTGGCCGTCCTGTCGAGCAGCCGGGCGCACATACCGAAGGCCACAACGCCCACAGCATCGGCATCGCCTATGTCGGCGGCCTCGATGCCGATGGACATCCCGCCGACACCCGCACCGAAGCCCAGTGCCTCGCCCTCCTCCAGCTCGTCCGTGACCTGATGGAAGAACACCCCATCACCTCCATCCACGGACACAACGAGTTCGCCAACCGCACCTGCCCCTGTTTCGACGTCCAGCAATGGAGAAGGGAGAACAAACTATAACCGCTGAAAGCGGAATAATCTACAAGATCTACAAGATTTCTTGCGCCGTCAGGCGCATAGGAGAATATCAAGATTTACTGAAATATGAACAACCTTTGGAATATCATCTTATCCGTCCTAACCCTCGTCGCCGGTGGCGGCTGGCTGTTCGACCGCCGCCGCCATCGTCAGGAGGTCGAAAGCCTGAAGGCCGACAACCGACAAAAGGACATGAACCTGTCGAAGATGTATGTCGACGAGTTCAAAGAAAACATCGCCGATCCCCTGCGGCGCGAAGTCAGGGAATTACGCACCGAAGTAACACACTTACGCAATGCGATACAGAAGATTAACGACTGCCCTCATAGCGACGCTTGCCCTGTTTACAGTGAGTTGCAGAAGCAGCAAGACCGTCACTCAGCAGACCCACAATGAAGCCGTCCACGACACCGTGATTGAGGCCGTCACCCTCACCCTCCACGACACCGTGCGTGAGACCACCACAATCACCATCCAAACCAACGAGACTGGCGACACCACACGCCTCACTACCAACCGCGACCGTGAGAAGATAACCTCTCGTAACCGCACTTCCGACCACTCCCACCACCTCACCCAATCCGAAACCGCCAATACCACCAAAGAATCCTCCACTACACCCATTAAACCCATTAGCCCCATCAAACCCACACTCTCCCTCAAACCCCTCCTTATCTCCTTCCTCCTCGGCCTCCTCCTCATCCCTTTGATGAAACTAATCAACCGCTTCAATAAATAGTTTTGCCGATTGTTTTGCGCAGATGGAAATAAAAAAGGCACCGCAATGATGCGATGCCTTTAGTTTATTTATTAGTAGAGGTATTCCATTGCATTTTAATTTGATCAATTGTATTTGGGGTACCTTTATCTTCAAATTGAGAAAACACCTTTAGATGTAGACATGAAGCATTGTCATTACAACTAATTCCTACATTAATATCTACACAAACTAGAACTTTTTCTTTTAATTCAGCAATATTAGTTTCCTGTTGTATTTCACCTGCCAAACTTGAATCATTTAAGTCAATAATGCTCGCATATATTTTTTTGTCGTTATCTAATTCTTCTAATGAATATTTCTCTACTATAGTTCCATCTAATTCTTGATATGTAACAAAAGGCAAATCCTTCTTTTGGATAATAATAATCGAATGGGATAAAATCGGGTTAAACGGAGCCTCTATTATTTCTATGTTATTGTAATACCATTTCTTGGCATCTTGACGTAAACCATCGACTTTGATGTAATCTCGGTAGTATTCTAGATTAAGGCCAATGTTAAGTATTACAAATTTACCTTCTGTTAATGACAAGCGTTTTACTGCCTCAAAAAGTTTTATTTCTTTTATTGAATACTGAGTTCTATTCATTAACAAGAAGATATTCATCATGTTCACTTTGAATTCCTGAGCCACTGTATCTGGAATAATCGTATCCTCATTAATGTAAGACACCTCGGAATCAGCAGCAAACGCAGCCTTGTCTAAAATCCCATGTTTTCCTATAAAACTCAACTTTGTTTTCAGGGAAGGATTGCCCCTTTGTAAAAAAGCGCTTGTTTTATTATATGCATTCAACATTGTTTCTTTTATACACTTATATAGAGCATCCTTTTTTTCTGGATCTATTATTTGATTTTGCTTTGTTCTTTCCGCATCCTCTTCTATCTCATGTTTAAAGCTATCAATTAAGTCAATAGGAGCTGTCTTATTGTTGTTCTTATACCATTCTTCAGAGATAAGATCTTCTAGGCCAGTACTCTTTAGGGATTCTTTGTTGACTGTAAAAAAATCTCCAACGTATCTTTTCAAAATATCAAGTTCATCATTCCACCTTCTTTTTTCTGATAATTTTAGTGGCGGTTTTGGCATTTCCAATGGATTAGAATATATGTAGTATTTGTTTAGTTTGTATTGACGTAAAAAAAGGATTGCAAGGTATCGCTTAATCCACATTTTAATAATATCTTCTGCATAAACTCCATGTGCATCTGGGAATGGGTATCGTTGTTCAAAATACACAGGGAGAAAATCCTTGTCAGGAGACGAAATGCTCATAAACATTGTAATAACTTCAGACATAGTTTCTGGCAAAAGGACGTATTTGGGTGGTGTTTGTGATGTCCACGTCATGAGTTGCTGAAGGAGATTGTATCTCTTTTCTTTCAATAATAATCCTCCCAATGCATAGTGAAATTCAAGAAATCTATACCTCTCCCCCTCCCTTTTGTCTATTGCTGGCTGATTGATTATTTTGAAGTTTTTATCGTATTCAGGATATATTGGATTAAGCCATAAAGAAAAATATTGATGTGCTTTACGCCAATAAGAGAAAATAAAATCATCTTTTCCATAGAAAAGAGACTGCCGAATACATTTCCAAATGAATGAATATGTTTTCTCACTTATGGTTGTTTGTTGACACTCATCAATAAAGTAATCATAAAAAGAGCCATTATACCAAGAAATACTTTTTCTTTCACGTTGGCATAAACATTCATTTGCATCAAACATTACGTCATAAAAACAGTCTGGATATTCTATGGCAATATTTGATTTATTTGACCTATAGTTAATAAACTCATGCGCATAGAATTCTTGTAGTTCTCGTGCCAATGGTTCGCCTTCTTTTTTTATAGAATAATAAAGTATAGAAGATATTGCGTAAAAGAGTGCTTGTTTTTCTTGCTCTTTTCTTGTTGTTCTATATTGATTTCTTAACCTTGCAAGTAGTTTTTCCGGTAGATAATATACATAGGTAAGCCATACCGTAAGTACAGAAAAAACAATAAGAGAAAAGGTGGATAAAACTAACAGAATCAATGACGAGTTATCAATCAAAATATTTATAGTTTTTCCCAAATCAACGCATCTTGGCAATTGTAAAATCCAAAACAAGCAAAACACTAATGAAGCCAATAGGCTAAAAAGAAACCATTTACAAATCCAGTCTCTTCGAAATACTTTGATAAGCAAGGTGGAATCATATTTATCATCCACTCTTGCTGCTGTTTGAAGCAACAATGGTAATGCAAATGCAAGTATTGCAATTACCATTGGTATTGAAAATGCAGCTATGATATCTGAATAATCCTCTATTATTCTTTCAAAAAAGTTAACCATGCTCTCCAATAATATTAAATAATAACATTTATTCTTCTGAATTTCAAAACGCAAAGAATCCAAATATATTGTGTGAGGGTAGCTTCAGCCACCCACAAAATAATGAAGCCCTCCAGGCAATATTTATCAAAAAATGGCGTTATTAATAAGGAATTTGTAATTTAGTATTGAAAAAATGGCGTTTTAAAATGGCGTTTTAAATCGGAATAGTGGATTTATAAAAATGGCGTTATTAAATAGGAATGGGAATAGTGGTTTATAATGAATGGCAAAAAGAAGGGTCCCCGCTGGGGTCGTCCTTTGCTGCTGCCGATGCGAGTCTGCACCGTCGGCTACGCCGTCGGCACACCCCGCGTGTCAAAGCCAGCGCACGGAGTTCTTTTAGTTCCTCCGCGCAGTTTGCCCACTCACGCTACGGCGCCGAAGAGGGCTCCTGGGGAGAAAGTAGAGAAAAGACCTTCCTCACTGCATTTAATTTTGATAATAAGGTGTTCGGTTCCCCTTCGGGGTGCCCCCAGGAGGCCGAAGAACTCTTCGTCGCCACGGAAAGAAATGCCAAACTGCGCTACGAAGGCTACAAGAAACTCTCGGAGATGTAATATTCTCCAACCCAAGTCTGGAAGGTCGAGAGGCCTTCCAGACTTCTAAAACATATCTATATGAAAGATTGTAAATTCATCCAATTCTGCAAAACTCCAAGATATATGCTTGCTATTTATCTCTGCTATATCTTGTTGCTATTATTGTATTTCACGCTAACAGATGCTTGGCTTTACGAGTGGACGGAATTGGAAAAACATCTAAATTATGGAATGTCACCAGTTGTTCACACAACAATTAATTTAAGGTCTCTTGTAAACTTTATTGTGTGTGCAATCGTGCCTTTGGGATTATACTGGATTGTCAAACTTTTTGTTGGAGTATCCAAAGAGAAATAATAATCTCTGAACTTGAGTTTGAAAGATTTCAAACCTCCCCAAATAAAGACTGATACTTGTATGATTGAATTAACACAATCACAAGAGCAAGCACTAAAACTATTGGATGCCGGTCTTAATGTTTTTTTGACTGGAAAAGCAGGAACGGGCAAAAGTTTTCTTATAGATTATTTTGTTGAAAAACATAAAGAAAAAAACATTATCAAGTGCGCACCTACTGGTGTGGCCGCTTTGAAAATTGATGGTGCCACCATTCATAGAACATTTGGTGTTCCCGTTAGGCTTTTAGGAAATAATGATGTTTGTAGGTCTCAAGATAAATTGGAGGTTCTTCAAAAAGCGAATGTCATTCTCATTGATGAAATATCAATGTGCCGCATAGATGTGTTTGAGTATGTTATTCGTTCTTTGAGACAAGTTAATCTTAGCAAAAAACAGCTGATTTTTGTAGGAGATTTCTACCAGCTACCTCCTGTATTAAATGAAAACAAAGAAGGCGAAGCATTTCATAAATTATTTGGGAACAAGCTATACGCCTTTGAATCCAATATGTGGGGTAGTAGTAATTTGATTACTGTTGAGTTAACTGAAGTTAAACGTCAAAGTCAAAAAGAGAAAGAGTTTTTATATTCATTATCAAACATTCGGGAGGGGTATCCAGTTTTTGGCATTTTTCAGATTGCAAATCATGCTGACGATAACGCAGTTAGTTTATGCCCAACTAATGCTAAAGCTAAAAGTATTAATGATGAGCATTTAAGCCGGTTGGCAAATCACAGGCATTACATTGCTACCAAGACTGGCAAGGTTGAGGTTGCGGATATGGTTACTGACGAGGATCTGGTTTTAGCCAAAGATGCTCGTATTATTATGCTTGTCAACGATTCTGGAGGAAGGTGGGTAAATGGCTCTATGGGAACGATAACAAGCTTAAGCGATAATCACGTTACCGTCAAAATTGATAATGATGGTGAATATAGAGTTGAACGCTACACATGGTCAATTAAAGAATATGTATTAGAAGAAGACGAGGATACACACGAAAAACATGTTGTTGAGAAAGAAATTGGAACATTCACACAATTCCCACTGAAGCTAGCTTGGGCAATAACAATACATAAGTCTCAAGGGCAAACATATGACAAAGTAAACATATACAACGGTTTTTTTGCAAACGGCCAAATGTATGTGGCACTATCCCGTTGCAAAACCTTGAATGGTATCCACACAATGGGAGCGCTCCAACGGAATGAACTTCGGTACAGTCAAGCAGTAAAAGACTTTATGACGACAACCATCAAAGAGTCTAATTCCATAGTTCCTCGAATACTTGAAGAAATAAAGATACAGAAAATAAAAAAGATTAGAGCCTGTGCAGACAATGCAAAAACACAACTAATACAATTAAATAATGCACGATCTCGAATAAGAGATACCCAAAAGCAAGTTTCACAAAGCAACACAACGGATGTAATACGTCCATTAGTCCAGTTTATAAAAAAAGAGAAAGAAAAAGTTGCAAACTACTATAAGGAAGTAGAGGTAATACTAAAAAAAGCAAATAATGAGGCAATAGGATATAAACAAGAAGATGGAATTGCAAACTTGTTAGAAGATATTAGGTGCATACTGAACCAAATAAAATTTATAGATTACGAAATAAACAGAATTTCGGAAGATGTGGTCATGGCTTTGCAAAAAGTACAGAGACAAGAAGAATACAATAGAAAAATTGAAAACATACATGATTGTCGAAATGAATTAACATCCATCGCCACATTAACACATAATACCATTACCAAAATACAAGAAGCAAGAAGTCGATTCACCGCCGATAATAAGTCCAACGCAATTCAGCCATACGTTGATGCTATCAGGAATGACTATGAAAATGTGAAAAATAGCCATACAAGAGGAGAACTACTATTACAAAATGCGAAACGTGAAGCCGCCGGATTCGATCGAGACGCTAAAATGGCTCAATTATTAGGGGACATATCCAATATTCTGAAACAAATAGGCGAGGACCATGTAGCAGCACAAGTAATTGCTTCAGACGCTTCGCATGTACTGAAATTAGTGCGCAAGAAGGAGAAAATCAAGAAATTATCTATTATTGCAGTTGCCATAATAATGACTTCAATAGCAATTGTTGCATTAGTTATGATATTGTAAGGCATCAGTATATACGAAAGTGTTTTGAATAAATTTGAATAAAATAGATTATTATGAACCGCAAAACGGTATTCATCAGCAGTGTTCAGAGCGAGTTTGCCAAGGAACGTAAACTATTGGCCGACTATATTCGTCAGGATGCATTGTTCTCAATGTATTTTGAACCATTCCTGTTTGAAGAGCTACCCGCTCAAGATAGGTCTGCCCAAACGGCTTATCTTGAACAAGCCGCCAATGCTGAAGTTTACCTGTTATTGATGGGTGAGAAGTACGGATATGAAGATGGTGAGGGTATTTCCCCCACCGAGCGTGAATACAATATAGCCACCTCAAACCACGCTTATCGTTTGGCTTTTATCAAGGGAACAGAACATCAAGAACCTAAAGAAGAAACTTTCAAACAAAAGATTGACAACGCCGTTATTCGCAATACTTTCACGTCATACGAAGAGTTGCAAAGTGGGGTATATGCTTCGCTGGTGGAGTATATGACATCGCACCAGATTCTGCGCAACGGTCCTTTCGATGCCACTATCCACCCTGATGCCGGGATTGATGATCTTGATAAAGAAAAGATACGTTGGTTTGTCGGAATGGCAAGGGAAAAGAGACAGTTCCCATTGCAGTATTCCGAGACGAATATACGTCAGATTTTGCTCAGCCTGCACTTGATAACGGACGACGACAGACTCAAGAATGCGGCGCTTCTATTATTCGCCAAGGATGTACAGAAGTGGTTTACATCCGCCACGATCAAGTGTGCACACTTCTACGGGACCAAAATACAGAAACCAATTGCGTCACAACAGATATATGGAGGGAGTGTTTTTGAAATGGTAGATATGGCGGTAGGTTTTGTGATGAGCCGCATAGACCAACATGTGGGAGAACGTACACGTTCCGCACAGGTGGATGTCACACCCGAACTGCCTCCACAGGCTGTCACTGAGGCCATTGTCAATGCCGTGGTACATCGCAGCTACACAAGCAATGGTAGTGTTCAGGTGATGCTGTTCAAAGACCGCTTGGAGGTTTGGAACCCCGGCAAATTGCCACATGGGATGACCATTGCCAAGTTGAACAAAGAGCATACCTCCAATCCTGTCAACCCTGTACTTGCAAATCCCGTTTATCTTGCGGGCTATATTGAGCAAATGGGAACAGGAACGACTGACATTATTGATAGATGTGTTGAAAATGGTCTTCGCAAACCTGAATTCCATCAAGATGAAGACTTTAGGGTTGTTCTATGGAGACCCGAAGTGCAAGAAGGAGGTACAGAAAGAGGTACAGAAGGAGGTACAGAAGGAGGTACAGAAACTCTGCTTGTTGATAAAAAACTAATTAGAATAATACAGGCCATTCGTGGCGATACGAAAACCGCCCGTGAAATAATGGCGACAATGCAATTAAAAGGAGAAGACAATTTCCGGAAACGCTATCTGCGTCCATCAATTGATTTCGGTTTCGTTAGTAGCCTTTATCCTGATGCATATAAACGTCGCGACCAAGCCTACTATCTTACCGAAAAAGGGTTACAACTGCTATCCAAATTGCTGAAGAAATAGCATATGTACATCATCAACACCATCGGGAACAAGGAACTGTGGCAGCGCGAAAAAACTCTTTTCCTTACCTCGCGCATGGCACCATTGGCCTGTTATGAGAAAGTATTCCAATGGGTGGAGAGTTTCGACAGGATCAATGATTGTGCCGTTTGTTTCAATACATCGGAGCTGGAAGAGGAGGTACTGAAAGCATTGCTAGTGTGCAAAGTGCCGACAACGCTGGTGGTAACAGGACGTTTTCACGATATATACAATGTGCAGATTGAGCAGGCACTGAAAGAGAACCGCTTGCTTATATTAGTATTACAGCGAGAAGAAAATGACAAAGGTTATACCGCCCGGCTTCGAAACCAATATATCATTAATCAAGTACAGCATATCGTCTGTGGCTATATCAACCCCAACGGCAGTATCTTCGGTCTGCTGGCAGGACAAAACAACATCACCCACTTGCTTGACAAGGAAGATATCCGCATGGCCGCCGAGCAGGAAGCAAAGCCACACCGCTGGACGGTGGCCGAGGATAAGCGCCTGCTGCGCATGTTCTACGAAGATATGGGTGTCCATGCCATTCACAAGGCCATCAACCGCCCTTACAGCACCATATACAAACGTATTAAGGCATTAACCATGAACGACGAGGTGCTAAAAGGCAGAGAGTTCGAAGATTATGTGCTGGAGCTCTTTGATATAGCTCACAACGACAAACTCATCCTTAAGGAATGGCGAGGCGACAAGTCGCTGCCGGGCATCTATCCCGAAAGCAATAGCACACCTGACTTCGTGTTTGAATACGACGGAAGACCGTTTGCTGTGGAGTGCAAATGGCGCAGCCACTTACCCAAAGATATCAAGAATGAACTGCTGCCAGCTGAAAGAATGGCATCCTACCAGCAATTCTCTATCGATAGATGCATGCCCGTCTATTTGCTTCTTGGCATAGGTGGCCTTCCCAATGACCCCGACAAACTATACTTCACACGTCTTGATAAAGACTTCTCGTTAGAGACATTGCCTAATAGTGTTATTCCTTCAAAAGAGTGCTTGACGGAAAAGATAGAAGGCCTATTCGTAACCGCCAAACACATTAATCACATGCAAGAACAAAATGCATTGTACACGAACGTATATAAACCTTGGAGCGAAGCTGACGATGCTCTGTTGACGAAGTTATATAAGGAAGAAACATCTATAGAAGAACTGATGTCATTATTCCAACGCAACCGAGGAGGGATTACCTCGCGGATTCGGAAACTTGGATTTAATTAAAAACAAATAACAACAAAAGCATGAAACGATTTATCTTTCCGCTGGCTATTGTGGCGGCTTTGGTGTTCACCTCATGTGCCACCTCGAAGTTCTACTCGCAGGACGCCGCTACGGTACGTCCGCTGGCTCTTGTGCAGCCTTGCAGCTATCTTACCGACGCCGTCGGTGACTTCGCCACAGATTATTACGGACCGGTGTCGATGGTCAACAACGCCATCCTTATGGAAACCATTCCTACGCTGGGGTTGCCCATCGAGAAGGTGATTCCCTTTGAATTCAACTGTGCCGACAAATCGGACGCCACGGTCCGCTGGATGCGCCGTCTGGCCGATGTCAGTGCAGGCAGTGCCAAGAACATGACTGTCCCCTCCGACCTTCTCGACGCCGTCAAGGGTAGCGGATGCCGCTATGGTATGGTGCTTTCCGACATAGGATATGTGAAAAATGCACGCCAGTATAATCTCGAGAAAACTATCGAGATGGGGATGAAGATTGCGGATTTCCTTATCAACAACCATCTCGAACTCTCGAACGACACCGAAGCTTATCTCAACGGTCTGTTTTCGGTGATATTCGACGCCCAGACGGGCGAAGTGGTGTGGTTCGGCGCCGCTCCCCGCAGCTACAAATTCAACCCGATGGACGGCAAGGACATGAAGAAACAGCTCACCAAGCTGTACAAAGCCT
>JAEEGH010003444.1_pt1 | contig 41591 bp, 36 predicted proteins | sample 9134181 | NCBI WGS metagenome assembly JAEEGH01 (sample SAMN16246544, study PRJNA631951) | gut metagenome | biome: gut microbiome; feature: rumen; material: DP-attached | host: Bos | place: Iran: Karaj | collected 2018-10 | reverse complement strand
TATGAACATTAAAAGGCGACGGACTCATTCTTCGAATGGCTTCATTCCATATCCTGGCATACAAATCGTCTGCTTTACTTTTAAGGTATGATCCAACTTCATCAATACGAAGACAGAATTTGACAGACATATAGGACCAAAGATGAATAATGACTATTGAAAATGTTAAAAGAATATAAATGAGAATGTATACTTTGAAATCATCACTATCGAGTGTATAATCATTAGAAAAGAGACCAAATAAAAAAGTGAGAACGATTATAGCATATATCACGATAAAGAGAGCACAAAGGAAGGACTTTTTGTTTGAATTATGTAATCCTAGAATGGTTTTGCCGAATTTTTGGATAAACATCATTGTGGGTCTCCTTTCTTGCTGATAATGGGTAATTTGTGGGGTGTAATGCTACTTTACTACAGGAAATCGTAAAAGCCAATATCGTCTGATATGGAAATCATTCTCAAAATGATATGCAAAACGCCGAAATATTGAGAATATATAAACTATCACTTGATTCAAATTTCTGAAAGTGATATTATAAACGTTGCCTATTTTTATTATCAGAATGAGAGGTGAAGTGTATATGCCTGATAATGATGCTTCGGATTTACAGAATATTAGGAACTACTATGAATTAATAGACGCAAAAAGACTGTTTCCTGAAATGGATAACAAACAGATTGCCGGTATGATAGGTATGGCAGTACCTACTATGTATAGAGCGCTTAAGGAACTGGCAAAAGAGGATGTTCTAAACTCTTCATATTCAATTAATCCGGATTATGCATCTTTTCTTGGAATATCTATAGGTGCATCTATTTGTAAAGTTGTCATCATATCGATGGATTTTAGAATGCTCAATAATGAGCGGATAAATGATTATCTTTTATCGGTAGGAAAGGAATTAAAAAACAAACTGTCTGAAGAAAAGATATTATCAAGAGAAGAATCATCAGAAGAAAAAAAGAAAAAAACGTTAATAGAAGAATGTCTTAGGAAAATAAAAAGTGGAGAAAAAACCTATCTATATTTTGACACCCCTCAAGTTTTTTCTAATCTCAAAAATTGTATTGATTTCATTATTTCTGAAGCGCTAAAAGATGAATATAGTTTTTCTATAAAAGGTATTGGAATATCTACAACTGGATTGGTAGACCAAATAAGAAATGAAATTGTGACAGCATCAAATTTAAAGTATCTGGAAAAACAGGACATCAACACTCTTCTATATCCTGAATTAGATAGGCAATTGAAAGCAAAGAATATCAAGATTAGTCTTATTCAAAATACAAATGCCAGTTTGTTGGCTGATAAAATATATCTATACCAAAAAGAGGAAAAAATCAGCATGCCGGCAGAAGGAGAAAATAGTGTTCAAATAGAGGGAGAAAATAGTGTTCAAGAGAAGAAAGGTACTGACATTCTTGATTCAAAGAACATGGCTTCTCTGTATTTGGGCGTTGGGCTCGGCGTTGGATTATGTTTAAATGGTAGATTATATTATGGATCGAACGGTTATGCTGGGGAAATTGGACATATTCCGGCGTTAGAGTTTGAGACCAAATTATCAGACTACGATAAAACAAAGTATGAGAGTATCGGAGATACCATATGTACTTGTGGTCGTCCGAGCTGTTATGACCACAAAATCAGAAAATATGTATTTCAATCAACAGCATCAGATTTTAAGGAATTTTCAACAGACAAAATAGCGGCTGATTTAACTCCCAATACTCCTGAAAAGAAAGAAAGATTAAAGTTACTTGGGCAATATCTGGGTGGAATAATATCATACCTGATTAATACTTTAAACTTGGATCTGATTGTCTTGTCAGGAAAGTTGTATAAAATGGATATCGAATTACTTGATTACATAAACATGGCCCTAGATGACTACTGTATAACGGCCAGCAGAAAGAATTGTAAAATTATAAAGTCCAAAATAGGCACGTTGTCGGCTGCATATGGTGCTGCGGTCTATTCATATTATGATCATTATGACATCACCCCAGATTGGAACTGGAAAATAAACTAATACAAATATAATTCCCTGCCTGTTATTTCTTTATATGCATCCACGATCTCATTCAGCGGTACCGCCCAGTCGCGCTCGGGTGAGACGGAATATGCGAATGCCATCGCTATGAGTCTGCCCTCCGAATCGAAGACCGCAGATCCCGAATCTCCGGGACGAAGTGTGAGCACCATCTCTGTTTCCGTATACGGCTCAAAGAAGGGGAATGTCTGTAGCTTCTTGACGAGTGATCCGTATCTGATATGCTCGATATTTCCGAGCTCGTCCACTATCTCGATCGCAAGCTCGATGGGTTCCGCATCAAGTTCTTCCCAGTATGTCATATCTATATGGACTGTATAGAGACAGCTGTCAAACTCCGCAGGAAGGAATTTCTTCGAAACCTTTATGACCGCGATATCATATTCATCATCGACTCCGACAACCGTGGCATCGGGGACGCATTCACCGTGCAGGAATGTAACGGAGGCTTCTTTATAATTGCCGACTACGTGTTTATTGGTTATGACATAAATGACGTCATCCGTTATCTCGGCAATGAATCCCGAACCTATCGTCGAACTTCCGTCATCTTTATAAATTCTGATATGAACAAGTGACTGCATCACACCGTCCAGCGTCTGTGCCATATCACCTTCTTCAAAGATTCCGGTGTCGTATGCATTGTAAGCTCCGATGATATTGTAATCGGCTCTGCTTATCTGTCTTGCGCGGATCATTTCCTGGATCGCATCCGCGGAATCAAAATATGCGGTTCCCTTATCGGTTGTTGTAAAGCCGCAAGAGTCGGTAACGGTATAGCTTATTCCGACTTCACCCTTTTCGGGAAATTCCTCGGTATCGAATTCTATCTCGATGCTGCCTGTCAGATCCCCGTCCATGTGATCATATGCTGATATATACTCGAGCAGGTTGGGTACGGAATCCGAGGAAATGTAAAAATCCCTTATTCCGCTGATGACGGGAGCATCGTCCACTAGATAGTCCGTAACGGCGATCGAGGTGTTGCCCGACGAATCCTCGACCATGATCCTTGCGGTGTACTCACGCATTTCCCTGCAGCTTAAAGCACCCGCTTCAATGAATTCCTCATCAAAAGAAATATTCAAAAGGCTGTCCGCATCGCGCACGCTTTCTATGAAATCAGAGGGCTGGAGTTTTGTTCCGGGAAGGAAATAAAAAGGTCCTTCTTTTAATGTGATCTCGGGAACCGTGGTATCGATGATGTTGATGTCATAGGAAAAGACTTTGCCCAGGTAGACAACGCACATCGGATATCTTCCGGGCCTGTTTTTATCGACCAGTGAAAAGTCCGCGAGGGCAAGATGCCTTGCAAAGAATCCTCCGTCGATATAATCACCCGCATCCTCACTTATGGGCTCGCCGCGTTCGAATGTAAATGTATCCTGCGGCTGCTTCGCATAGAAGAGCGAATGTATGAGAACAACGAAGCCCGCAATAAAAAAACATAAAGAAAGACCGACGACGATCTTTCCTTTTGTATTGAGTCTTCTTACGGGTTTTGAATTTTCGGTCTGAGTCATTTCTTAAAATATCTCGCAAGGCCCTGTGCCAGGAGATACCTTCCGTTTTCGTTATAGTGTACGAGATCGGGCAGCAGGTAGCTTTCGGTTTCTTCCTGCGTAAATCCAAGGTCGTCTGTGAGTGACAGATATTCGACATTCCTTCCGGCTGCGACTTCGATCGTAGCGTCGCGGTAAGCCTGAAGGACCGATCCCGTCGCTCCGGGCAGCATCGTTCCGTTATTATACATGCTTATGTAGCCGGGTGAAAGCACAAGTATCTCACCCTTCGGATATACATTCTTGAGCTCCGATATGAGCTTGCTTATGGCATCACGGAATTCGTCATCGCCTATTCCGTTGAAATAATCGTTCAGGCCGAATTCGATGATAAATACGGAATTCTCACCGCCTGTCTCTTTCAGACGGGCGGCTGCCAGATAGTATGAATAGTAGCTCTTTAATTCGTAGCACCTTCCGCTGAAGGTACGAAGGTCTTCTTTTCCGAGGAGGTAGTTGAATGCGGCACCCATATCGGATGAAGCATTCGCCGTATATACCGCGGACATTCCTCCTTCGCCGAGATTGAAGACCTGAGCGCCTGTCATATCCCTGAAAAATGATGACACGGCTGTCTCATCCCTGAAATTACCGAAGATGGAATCTCCGATGAAGTAAACATCCTTGCCGGAAAGATCTGCGTAGGTTTCCCTGACTTCGGCAAGCTGCCGTGACTTTTCGATGGTCTCATCCATTACCTGATTTACGTTGTCTATGGTCAGTACATGCTCTGTCGAATTAGGATCGACATTGACCGCGAGCAGGTGTGAATCGATATTGTAAAGGATGGGAGAGAAGGGGCCGTTTTCCCTGATGCAGTCGGAATAGAGCACCCATTCTTCGGTCGGGTTATAGAAGATACGCACATTTTCAAGGTCCGAAAGCTCACGCACGGTGATTATATAAGATGACCTTGCCAGTTTTACGGCCTTTTCGTCAAAGGAAGACCATTTTTCCGCGGCATCGTCCGGAAGGGTGATCATTATCCTGCAGTCCGGATGCTCGGATGCGATCCTGCGTATAAAGCCAATCTGCTTTCTGTAAAGGTCGCTGTTTGAGCATGACTGGACGAGGGCGGCATAAGGGTCGAGCCCGAGGACGATATATCTCGGGAATGCCTCTTCGCCGGCTTCTTCGAATATCTTCTCCATTTTCCTGCCGAGTACGGTAATGGATGGCATCCTGCGGGTCACGGTTATATCCTCGTATCCGAAATACAGCTTGAATACGGAATCGGATATGTTCGAATCAAACATACATGTGATGAAAGCATCGGTTTCGCCGCTGTAATCGAATGCGTAGAGATTGTCCCTTGCGAGACGTTCTATGGAGGGCAATTTGGCGATTTCATCGCCGATCTCGATCTTGCGCGGGTGGAGCATCCTGTAGACCGAATATATGATGATAAATATCAAAATGAGGGCCCCCGAAATGACCCCCGAGATCACCAATATTCTTTTATTTTCTAAGGTTTTTTTCATGCTCTGTTATGGTATAATAACTTTGTATGTGACCACGTCACGCTTAACTATAATAACACCAATCTGACACAGATAACTACGTTTTTCTTTTTCGGAGTATTTATGGACAATTTAGCAGTTTTGATACCGTGTTATAACGAGGCTCAGACCATCGCCAAGGTTATCGGCGATGTGAAGAAAGTCCTTCCTGAGGCCGTTATTTACGTATATAACAACAATTCCACCGATGATACCGCGAAGATCGCAGAGGAATGCGGTGCGGTGGTAAGGAACGAATACAAGCAGGGCAAGGGAAATGTCATCAGACGCATGTTCCGCGAGATCAACGCAAAGTGCTACCTGATGATCGACGGTGACGACACCTATCCCCTTGAGAGCGCTCCCGAGATGGTAAAGCTCGTTCTCGAGAAGAATTCCGATATGGTTGTAGGTGACAGGCTTTCATCCACCTATTTTACGGAAAACAAGAGACCCTTCCACAATTTCGGAAACTCCCTTATGAGATGGGGCATCAACCACCTCTTCAGGGCCGACATCCGCGACATTATGACCGGCTACAGGGCAATGTCCTATGATTTCGTCAAGACCTTCCCCGTATTTTCCAAGGGATTCGAGATCGAGACCGAGATGACGATCCATGCGGTCAATTACGATCTCCAGGTCGACAATGTCGTGGTCGAATACCGTGACAGGCCTACCGGAAGCGAGAGCAAACTCAACACTCTTCCCGACGGCTTCAAGGTCATCCGCAAGATGATGTCACTCTACAGAAATTACAGACCCATGCATTTCTTCGGGATCATCGCATGCGTGCTCATGCTGGTCAGCCTCATCTTCATGGTTCCCATCATAAGCGATTATGCGACCACAGGGCTGGTTCCCAGATTCCCCACGCTGATCACCTGCGGCTTTGTTTTCCTGGCCGGTCTTCTTTCTCTTTTTACGGGAATGATACTTAAGGTTGTCGATTCCAAGGACCGCAAGGATTTCGAATACAGACTCACACGTATCCACGACAGATTCAACGAATCAAAATAATTTTACAGGCACATATTTATGGAAAAAATCAGTTTTATAATTCCCTGTTACAGATCCGAGCATACTCTTCCTACCGTGGTGGAAGAGATTAAAACCACCATGTCCGGAATGAGTGACAGGTACACATTCGATATCTTTCTCATCAATGACTGCTCACCCGACGGAACAGCTGAGACCATAAAGAAGCTCTGCGAAGAGGACGATCGCATCAGCGGTATTTCCTTTGCGAGGAATTTCGGACAGCATGCCGCACTTATGGCGGGCTTCAGGTTCTCGGACGGCGACATCTGCGTATGCCTCGATGATGACGGACAGACTCCCGCGGACCAGGTCGGCAAGCTCCTTGAAAAGATCGACGAAGGATATGATGCCGTCTATGCAAAGTACGACCACAAGAAACATTCTGGCTTCAGGAATTTCGGAAGCCGCGTGAATGACATGATGCTCCGTGTGATGCTCTCCAAGCCCAAGGAGCTTTTCGTGTCGAGTTATTTTGCCGTAAAGCGTTTTATCGTTGAGGACATGATCAGATACGAGAATTCGTATCCTTACGTCATCGGACTCGTGCTCCGTTCCACGACCAGAATCACCAATGTTCCCATCGATCACAGGGACCGCATGGAGGGATCGAGCGGCTATACTCTCAGAAAGCTCCTTAACCTCTGGTTCAACGGCTTCACCGCATTTTCCGTAAAGCCCCTCAGGATAGCAACCTTCATCGGTGGATTCTCCGCTGTTGCGGGTCTTTTGTACGGACTCTTTGTCGTCGTAAGAAGACTTCTTTTCCCGGAAAATGCCGTTATGGGATATGCTGCGATAATGAGCTCCATAGTATTTTTCGGCGGAATGATCCTCCTTACCCTCGGACTGATCGGAGAGTACATCGGCAGAATGTATATCAGCATGAACAATTCTCCCCAATATATCATCCGTGACAGTTGGAATATAGATAGATGAAGAAGGATTTTTTAAAGAACCCCAAGGTTATAAATCTCATATGCATCGCGGCTTTGGGACTCCTTCCCTTTATTTATGTACTCGTAAAAGTGATCATCGATCCGACTCCGGTCTCACTTATAACGAGCGAGTGGAATGATGAGCTCTTTTATTTCAAACAGGTGGAAGCGATCATCGACCACGGATATCCTATGGGTTATTACGGCTTCAATGACGGACACGCGCTTTCGTTAAGCTTTGCCGCATGGAGCCCCGTACTTGTCTGGCCCTGGGTTTTACTTGGGATTATTTTCGGATGGACGATGAAGTCCGTATTTGTCTATAACGCGATCATCTATTCGTCAGCGCTTATCCTCTTCGGCATTATGACAAAGCCGTCGGTAAAGCAGACAATGGCGATCTCAGTCTGGTTCTTCGCATTTTTCCTCAACCTCAGATATATCTATTCATGCATGCCCGAGGTCATATGCTTTGCGCATCTTCTCGTTTTCTGGGGATGCATGCTCGGTTTTTTCAGGACATCGAAAAAAGGATATCTGACCGGTGCGATCGTGCTCGGATCTCTCATGACATGGATGAGACCGTACATGATACTGTTCCTCGTATTTGCACTCCTTGTGATGTTCGTTAAGGCCTCCGGCAAAAGGAATAAGTTCATCGCTTTCTTCATTTCATTCGGTGTCATCGGAGTTACGGCATTTATCTACTACCTGCTGAATCACTTCCTTTCCGCGGAATACTTTATGCCGTTCTTCTATACCGATTTCATCACGACTTTCTTTACCGCCGGATTTAAGGCAGGCGTACATAACCTGTTCGGAACGCTTTATTACAAGGGAATGGATTTCTTCAGATTCATGAAGGATGCCTTCTATATCGACAGCGCACCCGGAATGTTCTTCGACATTTATCTGTTCATGATGGCCGTGCAGGGCATTCAGCTTATAGCCGAGAGAAGAGCTGCAGGAAAGAGTGTTGATGCGGAAGCAGATGCTGTGACGGAAAAACCTGGCGGATCATTCTATTGCAGGCTCTATATGCTCTTTGCCGACTTCGCACTCCTTGTCGCAATCCTTCTTATGTACAAGCTCATCGAAGGAAGCAAGCATCTTCTTACGTTTATCGCCGTAGGTGTCATCCTCATGATCGCAAAGAAGGAAAGATCATGGATCTGTGCCCTGCTCATGAGTTTATGCCTTATCTATTTCGGTGTTTTCCATGCGGTGGGCAATGATTACGATTTCGGGATCCCTAAGCAGACAGCTCAGTCCGAGGCGAGATACGAATATTTCAGAAGTGCGTTTGATGAGGGGATAAAGCTCGATCCTGCGAGTGTTCCTTCATACGACAATGCCGTGATATGGGAGTTCAGGGATATTGTTGACGGTGAAAGCGTGACAACCGACTGGCAGATGCTCTATGCGGTTCCTTCGGGAACGGGCATCAACTGCTGCTTTGATTATTCCTATGATAATTTCGATGATCTGAAGACCAGATACATATCCGCTCCTTCCGGCGGAAGGATAGAGGAGCGCTGTATCGAAGCAGGATACAGACTTGTCGCAAAGGATGAGAGGTTCTGTGTATATGCAAGGTATTAAGTCCGGAAAATTAAAGGATATTCTTTTATATTCCGTGATCCTGTGGATGGCGGCGCACGGTTACAGATTCATGAACAATCTGTACACTGCCGATACTCTTGCGAGTGTTTTCCAGGATGACATTCTCTGGCAGCGTTCTCTCGGAAGATTCATGCAGACCTTCACCATGATCTTCCGCGGCTGCATTGTTTCACCCTGGCTTGTCGGAATCATCTCGATGATCATTTTTTCTTTTTCGGTTTATCTTATTTCCGAGATCCTTAAGATAGAAGACAGGGTTCTTCTGTTCATGATATGTGCGGTGCTTTCATGCAACGTTACGATCACCTGTGCGATGGCGGCATATACTCCCTGGATCGATGTTTATATGTCCGCATTTTTCTTCGCGGTACTCGGAGTGTATCTGTTCACCAAAGACAGGATAGTCTGCTATATTCCCGGTATTGTCTCTCTTGCGGTGAGCATGGGATTTTATCAGATGTATATCTGTGTTGCATTCATGCTCTTTGCGATCATTTATATCAGGGAGCTTTCGGAAAAGAAACCTGACAAAGCCTTCCTCATCAGGACCGGAAAGACGGTCATCGGAGTTGTTCTTTCGGGCGGATTGTATTTTGCGCTATATAAACTTGTTCTTGCGGTTCATCATGTCGTTGAAGCGATGAGCTATAACAGCCTTGCCAATATGGGCGGGGTGGAAGGCCCCGGTTTCGGAAGCCTTCTTGCCGGGACCTATGAAAGATACATATATTACCTTACGCATCAGGGCACGTTTGTTTCCACTTATCTTCTCGGAAGAAAGGTAAGCGATGCCTGGGATATACTTATTGTTATCTGCGTCATGGCTGTTGTCCTGATATTGCTTGCCGGACTTGCGATCATTAACAAAAGGAACGGATCCTCAGTGCTTCAGATGGTGCTTCAGGCGGTCCTGGTTCTGTGCATTCCGCTTTTTTCCAATGTGATCTATATCATCTCAAACGGCTTTGAATATGATGTTATGATCTACGGCATCTATTTCATTTATGTACTCTTTGCGGTGATCCTTGCGAAGGCCGCAAGCACAAGGAAGATGATGTTTATCGCGCTGATCCCCGTATTTGTCATTGTATGGCATTCGGTCGTATTCAGTAACCAGGTTTACATGAAGTTGGATATGGAGGACAGAGAGGCACTTTCGATATGTACCAGGATTGCGGATGATGTCTGTGAAACGGAAGGCTACGAGCCCGGTGTGACTCCCGTTAAGATCGTCGGATCGCTCGAGTTCAATGAACACCACGGTCCGGTCATTTATCTGAAGGATGTCACTATTCACGGAAATAATAATACTCCTTTCAACTATATCAGGTCCTTCCCGTTCTATATGAATTACTACCTGAATGAGGATATGAACTTTACCACGCAGGATGTTTCTGAGGAGATCACTGACCTGATGCCCGAATATCCCGAAAAAGGATCCATCGCATTTGTTGATGATGTGCTTGTTATAAAACTTTCGGATTAACGGTATGAGCTTTGTCCATCTGCATACCCATACCCAGTATTCACTTCTGGACGGGTCCAACAGAATAAAGGATTACGTGGCACGGGTTAAGGAACTCGGCATGAATGCTGCGGCTATAACCGATCACGGCGTAATGTACGGCGTGGTCGATTTTTATGATGAATGTAAAAAGCAGGGCATCAGACCGATCATCGGATGCGAGGTTTATGTCGCTCCGGGTTCGAGATTCGATAAGAATGCCAGGGATGAAAAATATTATCACCTCGTTCTTCTTGCCGAGAACAATACGGGATACGGAAATCTGTTAAAGCTGGTCAGCCGCGGATTTACGGAAGGCTTCTACTATAAGCCGAGGATCGACAAAGAGCTTTTGAGAGAGTGTCACGAAGGACTCATCGCATCGAGCGCATGCTTAAACGGTGAGGTGGCATCCCTCATCACGCACGGCTTTAACGAAAAGGCGCTTGAGACGGCACTTGAATACAGGGATATTTTCGGTGAAGGCAATTTCTTCCTTGAGCTTCAGGATCACGGCATCCCGGAAGAAACCCTTGTCAATACCGAGCTTTTATCGATAAGCAGAAAGACAGGAATTCCTCTCATATGCACCAACGACTGTCACTACACATATGCATCGGATACTGATGCACATGACGTTCTCCTTTGTCTTCAGACGGGTGCACGTATTTCCGATGAGGACAGAATGAGATATAAGCCCGGGGAGTTCTTCGTCCGTTCGGAAGAGGAGATGAAGGCGCTCTTCAGGTATGCTCCCGAGGCGCTTGAAAACACGCAGAAGATCGCCGACAGATGTAATGTCGAGATGCAGTTCGGAGTAACGAGGCTTCCCGACTATAAGGTTCCTGACGGCTTTGACGGATATTCCTATCTTAAGCACCTCTGCTATGAGGGACTTACATGGCGCTACGGCGCGGAGCATTCGGAGATCAGGGATTCCTCCGGCAGGTCGCTCGAAGAAAAGATGGAATATGAACTCGGTGTCATTTCCGATATGGGATATGTCGAGTATTTCCTGATCGTCTGGGATTTCATTAACTATGCGAGAAAGAACCATATAAGTGTAGGTCCCGGCAGAGGAAGCGCCGCAGGCAGTATTGTTTCGTATTGCCTTGGTATCACGGAGATAGATCCGGTCAGATACGATCTTGTATTCGAAAGATTCCTAAACCCCGAGCGTGTATCGATGCCCGATATCGACGTAGACTTTGCACCCGAATCCCGTCAGGAGATGTTCGATTACGTTTCCCGCAAATACGGCAGGGAAAATGTGGTCCAGATAGTCACCTTCGGAACACTTGCGGCGAAGGGTGTTGTAAGGGATGTTGCCAGGGTGATGGATCTTCCCTATGCGTTCGGTTCCGAGATCAGCAACCTCATTCCGAGGGAACTGGGCATAACACTTGATGAAGCGCTCGAATCAGTTCCCGAGCTTAAGAAAAGATACGACGAAGATCCGGATGTTAAGAAGGTCATCGATATGTCGAGGAAGCTCGAAGGACTTCCGAGGCATTCGTCCACCCATGCCGCTGCCGTCGTCATATGCCGTGACGAAGCGGAAAAGTATGTACCCCTGTGCCTGGGCACCGAGGATAATATCCAGTCGCAGTACACCAAGGAGCCTCTCGAAAAGCTGGGGCTTCTCAAGATGGATTTCCTGGGACTCAGAAACCTTACCGTAATAGAAGATACGATCGAAAAGGTCCGTGAAAATACGGGCACGGAAATTGACTTTTCCAAGATGGATTTCGATGACAGAAAAGTTTTCGAATCCCTCTGGGAAGGTGCGACCGACGGTGTATTCCAGCTTGAATCCCGCGGCATGAGGATGTTCATGAGGGCGCTCAGGCCCGAGTCGCTTGATGATGTCATCGCGGGAATAGCGCTCTTCAGACCCGGTCCCATGAAGTCCATTGACGATTACATCCGAGGCAAGGAAAACAAGGCGTCGGTCTCATTCCTTTGTCCCGAACTAGAATCAATCCTCAGGCCAACGAACGGCTGCATAGTCTACCAGGAGCAGGTAATGCAGATCGTTGTCAAGCTTGCGGGCTACAGTGTCGGCAGGAGTGACATCGTACGCGCGGCCATGAGTAAGAAGAAGGCATCCCTTATGGAATACGAAAGGGATATCTTCATTAACGGTAATGAAAGGGAGATCGCGGAAAAGAAAGCGGCGGGCACTCCCGAAGACAAGCTTCCCGCATATGTTCCCGGATGCATCAAGAACGGGATAAAGCCTCAGGTTGCGGAGGAGATATATAACAGACTCATGGAATTTGCCAGCTACGGCTTCAACAAGTCGCACGCTGTATGCTATGCATATCTCGCATATGAGACCGCATGGCTCAAATATCATTATCCGCTCGAGTTCATGGCATCCCTTCTTTCATCCGAAATAGGAAATGTCGGAAAGCTCAGCGGTTACCTCTTTGCCGCAAGGCAGCTCGGTATTAAGATCCTTCCTCCCGATGTGAATAAGAGCTCGGGATTTTTCGAGACCGAAAACGGATGCATAAGATTCCCTCTGACCGCCATCAAGGGAATAGGTTATCCGGTAGTCAGCGCGATCGCAGGCATCCGCTCTCTTGGCGGGGACTTTACCGATTACAGTGATTTCCTTCGCAGGATCTCGGGAACCCAGGTTTCCAAGAATGCGGTCGAAGCGATGATCAAGGCGGGCGCACTTTCGGAGATCGCTCCTAACAGAAAGCAGTGCCTTGAAACCTTCGAGAGCATCATGGATTCTTTTGTAAATATCAAGAGGGGACAGATCGAAGGACAGATGTCACTCTTTGATCTGGATGATGCGACTGACGGAAGTGACAAGGATGTCTCAGATATGGGCTCGCTTCCGGACATTCCAGATTACGACAACGAAACAAGACTACTTCTGGAAAAGGAAGTACTCGGCATCTATGTGAGCGGTCATCCTCTTGATGAGTGGGCGCCCCTTATAAAGAAATACATAACCGCGGATTCTTCCGCTTTCGGCGCATCAAACGATGACGAAGAGGATGAGGACGGAAGCGAAAGAAACGTAAAGAACGGCGACTTCCTAACCGTCTGCGGAATGACCCGTGACGTTACCTTGCGCACCACCAGAAACGGGGATGTGATGGCCACATTCGTGCTTGAAGATCTGAACGGCGACATAAGTGCCGTTGCTTTTCCCAAGACATATGAAAAGTACAGCACCCTTATAAAGGATGACGAGAAGCTCTTCATAAGAGGAAGATTCGATGATACCGATGACAGGGGCTCCAAGCTGATCGCATCAGACATCGTTTCCTTCGAAGAGGCATCACAGCCGGGCTTCAGGGGATTCGGAAGGCAGAATTACAGCCGGGGCAATACCTTCGGAGCATACAAAAAGCAGGGCGGCAGTCAGAATCAGTCCGCGGCGGCGGATCAGCGGCAATCTGAAGGCGACCGGAATAGAAGTGCACAACAATCAGCTACGGAAAAGCCCGTCGACATGCAGGCTATCGCAGATAAGGCTTTCGGCAGAGCTCCCGGCAAATCTGCAAGTGCAAGCGTCGTTCCCTCGAAGGGTCTTTTTATCCGCTTCGAAAACAGGAACGCCTGCACCTCGGGCCTGTCAATGCTGCGTGAGACCCTTAAGGCATATCCGGGTGAAGAGCCCTGTGTGATCTTCATCAAAGAGGAGAAGCTCCTTAAGACCCTTGAAGAAAGAGTGGGCATCACGGATGACCTTCTTCAGAGCTTATATGTATGCTTCGGCAAAGACAACGTGGCCGTTAAGTAAACGGATGAGGCTGAAAAATCGTTTTTTTACTTTGTAAATTAAGCATTTTCCCTATTTTTTCATTGATTTACGCGGAAAATGATAATAAAATATTTTGGGTACAGTTGGAGAACTATGGGGATATCGTTAATACCCGGAGGAATATATGGCTAAGGAAGTTAAAACAATCGGCGTACTTACAAGCGGCGGTGACGCGCCCGGAATGAACGCAGCCATCAGAAGCGTTGTCCGTGTTGCTCTTGCAAGAGGACTTAAGGTAAAGGGAATCAAAAAGGGATATCAGGGCCTTTTGAACGAAGAGATCTTCGATATGCAGGCTCATGATGTTTCTGATATCATACAGCGAGGCGGTACCGTACTCGGAACCGCAAGATGTCTCGAGTTCAAGACTCTCGAGGGACAGCAGAAGGGTGCCGATATCTGCCGTAAGCACGGAATAGACGGAATAGTCGTTATCGGCGGAGACGGTTCATACAGAGGAGCTCAGGCTCTTTCGAGACTCGGCATCAACACCATCGGACTTCCCGGAACCATCGACCTTGATATTTCCTGCACCGATTACACCATCGGTTTCGATACCTCCGTTAATACTGCAATGCAGGCTATCGACAGGGTCAAGGATACTTCCTCATCCCACGAAAGATGCTCCATCATCGAGGTCATGGGAAGAAATGCCGGCTACATCGCTCTCTGGTGCGGAATCGCCAACGGCGCAGAGGACATCCTCATCCCCGAGAAGTACGATTTCGATGAGCAGAAGATAATCAACAACATCATCCTTTCGCGTAAGAAGGGTAAGACCCACCACCTCATCATCAACGCTGAGGGAATCGGACACTCCGCATCAATGGCAAGACGTATCGAGGCAGCTACCGGTATCGAGACCAGAGCTACCATCCTCGGATACATGCAGCGTGGCGGATCACCCACCGCAAAGGACAGATATTATGCATCCATCATGGGCGCAAGAGCCGTTGATATCCTCATCGAGGGTAAGACTAACAGAGTCGTAGGCTACAGGGACGGTAAGTTCATGGACGTAGACATCGAGGAAGGTCTTGCAATGACCAAGAACATCGATGAGTACGAATTCGAAGTGGCAAGACTTCTTTCACTTTGATCTTTCATTAATTGAATATGAAGGGAATGGTTCCGAAAGCCATTCCCTTTTTTTAACAAAAGGTAAAAGGAGGGCAGATATGGCTAACACGGTTTCACCGGCATCTCAGTCGGCATGGTTTTCGCAGTACGAAAAGGAAGTAAACGCAAAAAGAAATACGAGTAACGGAAACAAGAAGATCCTTGTCATCATCCCCGTACTTCTCATCGGTGCGATGATCTTCATGATGATCAGAAACGGCGCACTTGCCGATGAACAGGCCAAGGGCGGACTCTATGCCCTCATCGGAATCGCGGTATTTATCGTTCTTCTTGTACTTATCCTTACCGGAAAAGGAAAAAAGATCGATGCCGCAGCTGTCACCAGAAAGGATCTCGATGATCTTTTGAAGACTCCCGAGGATGCGAAGGAGTTTGATGCCCAGATGGGAGCGGCGCCTGCTTTCAAGGTTGAAAATTCCAAGGACGAGTACATCTTTGCGACCAAGGATTATTTCGGAAGCAGATTCACTTATCTCGGAGATCTTACATACAGATTCATAAGGATAAGCGACGTGACTCTTCTTCATGCGATCCTTTACAAGAAGGGGTCCTGTGATGTGGAGTTCAGGGACGGCAACGGAGATGTGCTCCTTACCTGGGTTGCGGATGATAAGTCAAAGGTTGACGAGCTCAAAGCCGCAATGCCAAGTATCAATGTCGAACTCATACCTGCAAAGGAATAAACAATGGGAAGTGGGGACATATCGGATGTCCCCGCTTTTTTTATGTTAAATTTCATATATTAATGATATTATGGAATAGTGTGAAATCTTGTCCGGAGGATACAAAGCAAAATGGAAATCTATCCCAGACTCAGAAAAGAAAGCGCAAGGGACTATGCCCTGAAGGTTCTCAAGGGAAACATCACTTCCCTCGATCTTGCTCCCGGAACTCCCATTTCCGAAAATGAACTTGCCGCGGAACTCGGTATTTCGAGAACGCCGGTAAGGGAAGCGATAATCGAACTTGCCAAGGTATATCTCATTGAGATCTATCCCCAGAGGGGAAGCTTCGTTTCGCTGATCGATCCGAAGATGGTTGAAGAAGCAAGATTCCTGAGAAGAGTAATGGATGTTGCCGTTATCCGCGAAGCTTGTGACGTAGCGGGTGAAGAAGGCATCGCAAAGCTCGAGGAGAACGTATCCCTCCAGGAGTTCTATCTTTCAAGGGAGATGACCGACAAGATCTTCGATCTTGATAACAAATTCCACCGTGATATATACAGGGTCGCACAGAAGGACATCATCTACGAGATCCACTCGACCATGATGATCCACTTCGACAGGGTAAGAAATCTTTCCGTTGAGACGGTCAAGGATCTGAAGGTCGTAAACGACCACCGTGCGATGCTCGAAGCCATCAAGGCAAAGGATAAGGACACCGCATCTGCACTTGTCGAAAAGCACCTGAACCGTTACAGGATCGACGAAGGGCAGATCCGCAGCGGAAGACCCGAATACTTCAAAGCTTGATTCTTTTCAAAGGAGATAAAGAAATGAAAATAGGATTCATCGGACTCGGAAATATGGGCGGCGCCATCATCGGCGGAATAATCAAGAGCGGACTTTTTGCTCCCGCGGATATATACGGATTTGATAAGTCTGCGGAAATGGCTGCAAGCGTCAGGGATAAGTACGGCATCAATATAGGAAAGAACAATCCCGATGTTGCGGGGAATGTTGATGTGCTTGTTCTTGCCGTAAAGCCCATCTTTGCCAAGGAAGTGATAACAGAGATCGCTGATGCTACGAGTGAAAAGACACTTATCTTCAGCATCATGGCAGGCAAGACCCTTGACTTCATAGAGAAGGCATTCGGCTCAAGCAAGGCCAAGATCGTACGTGCAATGCCCAATACTCCCGCACTTGTGGGAGAAGGCTGCACTGCGCTCAGCCCCAACCGAAATGTTACCGAAGAAGAGACCGAGCTTGCCCTTAAAATCGCAAGGTCATTCGGAAAGGCATCCGTCGTTCCCGAAAGACTCATGGATGCGGTTGTTGCCGCAAGCGGTTCATCACCCGCATTCGTATTCATGTTCATCGAGGCTCTGGCAGATTCCGTTGTCGAAGCGGGAATGCCCAGAAGCCAGGCATATATGTTCGCAGCTCAGACCGTTCTCGGAAGCGCCAAGCTCATGCTCGAGACAGGACGTCACCCCGGAGACCTCAAGGATATGGTCTGCTCACCCGGAGGCACCACCATCGAGGGTGTCAGAGTACTTGAGGAGAAGGGCTTTAGGGCCGCAGTCATCGACGCTGCCAAGGCAGTTGCTGAAAAGTCCGCCAAGCTCTGATATGAGAGAGATCACTTCTCCTTCCAATGAAATAATCAAAAAGACCGTTCAGTACGCATCGAAAGCTTCCGCCAGAAAAGAAGACGGAGTATTTGTTGCGGAAGGGACCAAGCTTGTGACCGAAGCGCCTTCTTCATCCGTAAGAAGGCTCTTTGTTTCTGAAAGCTGTCTTTCCGCTCTGCAAAAGGAAAAAGGAAAGCTCTTCGAAGCCTTCGAAAACCTTTCCGCTTCACTGGAAAGTGACGATGTAATAAAGCTTCCCGACCATATCTTCGAAAAGATCTCCACAATGAAGACTCCCCAGGGCATGCTGGCGGTGCTTGATGCTCCTTCCTTTTCGGAAGAGGATGTCTGCGGAAAAGGAGTGCCCCTTATCCCGGTCCTTGAAGATATCCAGGATCCCGGGAATGTGGGAACGATATTCAGGACGGCGGAGGCAGCAGGCGTAAGCGGAATCATCCTTACTCCCGGATGCGCCGATCCCTTAAGCCCCAAGGTGGTCCGTTCATCAATGGGTGCGATATTCAGGATCCCCTTCATAATAGAAGATGACCTACCCGGATGTATATTGCGTCTCGAGGAAAAAGGAATAACCTGCTATGCCGCAAGACTGGATGCTGCGGAGAGCTACGATAAGTGTGATCTGACCGCTCCCTGTGCCCTTCTTATAGGAAATGAAGGGAACGGATTGTCCGGGAATGTTGTTGACAAAGCGTCAAAAGGTATTTTTATCCCGATGAGCGGCAAAACGGAGAGTCTGAACGCCGCGGTATCGGCATCCATCCTTTCATATGAAGCAAGGAGGCAGAGAAGCAATGACTAAGGAAGATAAGCAGCTTCTTGAGATGGCTAAGGTTTTCCATATGCCGAAGCTCAGGATCTTTAAGTACATAATCCTTCCCGCTCTTTTGAGAAAGAAGGGAGGAGAGTCATGACGATCGAAGTGGAAAATGTCTGTCTTAAGATCGATGGTAAAGATATCCTGAAGGATATTTCATGGGAGATCTCCTCGGATGATACCTGGCTGCTCACCGGACCTGCTGGTTCCGGAAAGAGTGCTCTTATATCCATAATAATAGGAATACTTAATCCGACCTCCGGAAGGGTAAGACTCCTCGGCGATTATAAATATGACAGGGTCAATGCCGGAGTCGTTTTTCAGGAGGACAGACTTATCGAAAATCTCACCGCAGCGGAAAATGTTGCGGTCATAAGGCCCGAAACTTCCCCCGCCGTGGCAGCGGAGGAGCTTGAGAAATTCCTTGACAAAGAGTCAATAAACATTCCCGTAAGTGAGCTGGATCCCGTAAAACGCCGTATTACAGCCATTGTCAGGGCATGTTCGGTGCCTTCCGACATCCTTATCCTGGACGAACCCTTCCTCGGAATGGATGAAAATACACGGAAAAAGGCATTTTCTTACATAAAAGAGACCGCCGGACACAAGGGAATCGTAATATCTACGCGGGTTCCGGAGGGTTTGCCCCCTCTTAGGACCTTCAGTTTGACATAATATTTCTATTTTGCTATCATACCTTCGCCGTAACAATTCCGTAATAATTCGGCATGAAAGTATGAGCAGAAGAAAACTTTCCAAGATCATAATTTCATCACTTACGTTTGTAACCGTCCTCTTTTCCGGGAAGGCTTCTTTTGATGTGTGTGCGAGCCCTTTGGAAGATGCAAGGGGCGGCGCTTCGGGTGTGCTCAATTCCTATAACGCATCACAGGTGATCGACAACACCATCGCGGAGCTGGGAATTGTTTTCCCCGATGAGTTCGATATAGACTCAATTGTCATGGTCGACATCAGGAACTATGTAAATGTAAGAAGCGAAGCTACGGTTGATTCCGAGAAGATGGGTGTTCTCTACAAGGACTGCGGCGGAACCCTTATCGAAGAGGGTGAGGAGTGGTCGCTCATTCAGTCGGGTGAACTTGTGGGATGGGTCGAGAATTCCTACCTCCTTTTCGGAGACGAGGCTAAGGCAATGGCATCCGATGTCGGAATGACACTTGCGGTCGTCAACACCAGATCGCTCAGACTTCACACCGAGGCATCACTGGACAGTGAGGTTCTTGCGATAGTTCCCGAAAATGAGATCATGGAAGTCGTGGATCAGTCCGATCCCGACTGGATATATGTTGACTACGGCGAGTGGGACGGATATGTCTCCGCCGAGTACGTCGATATCAATTTCGAGGTCGATGCAGGAGAGACCATGACCCAGATAAGGGCCAGGGAAGCTGCCGAAGCCGAAGCAAGAAGACATCAGAACTACGGAGCATACATGACCGATGCCGACGATCTCCTTTTGCTTGCTGCGCTCATCCAGTGCGAAGCCGGCGGAGAGCCTTACGAAGGTCAGGTTGCGGTCGGTGCCGTCGTTATGAACAGAGTCCGTTCCGCTGCATACCCGAACACCATTCACGGTGTCATCTATGCATCGGGTCAGTTCACTCCCGCGATGACCGGAAGACTGAACCAGGTCTACAATTCCGGAAACATTCGCCCGAGCTGTATCCAGGCGGCGCAGGAAGCATTGAACGGAACCTCGAATGTCGGAGCGTTCACCCACTTCCGTACCAACAACGGTGCGCACACGGGCATCGCAATCGGACATCATATTTTCTATTAAGGCTGTTTGCCGCAATGTGATATGATCATGCAGAAACAAACCCTCTTTTCCGGGCGACCGGGAAGGAGGGCATTTTTTATTTCATTCAACATATATTTGTAGAAATATGGTAAAATATATCTGATTTTTATTTAGGAGGAATGACTATGAACACACAGTTTATTTTCTGGCTTGTGATCGTGGCGGCCTGCGCTATAGTCGAACTGCTTACCATGGGTCTTACCAGCATCTGGTTTGCGGCCGGCGCTCTTGTAGCTGCGATCTGTTCACTCTTTGTTCCCTATTTCTGGGTTCAGCTTGTGATCTTTGTGGTCGTGAGCGTTCTGCTCCTCGTATTCACCAAGCCGATAGCGGTCAAATTCTTAAATGTCGGCAAGTTCAAATCCAATGCCGAGAGCCTTGTCGGAAAACGCGCGATCGTCACTTCCGAGATTGATAACCTCAAGGAGATCGGAGAGGTTACCGTTTCGGGTCTCGACTGGAGTGCAAGGACCGAAAATGACGGCGTGGTCATACCGAAGAATGCCGTTGTCGTGATCAAGAAGATCGAGGGGGTAAAACTCATCGTAGATCTCGATGAATCACTCAAGAATGTCATCACGCTTGAAGAGTCGGATGCAATGCTTAATCCTGAGATGATCGAAGATCAGGATGACTGAAACTAATAATATTTTTTGCAAAGGAGAAATAATATGCCGGTTTTAGTTGGAATTCTTGTTGTTTTATTTCTGGGAGTACTTGTCAGCTGCATCAAGGTCGTACCACAGGCAAATGCTTACATTGTTGAGAGACTCGGAGCTTACCAGTCCACATGGTCCGTAGGTCTTCACCTCAAGCTTCCCTTCTTTGATAAGGTTGCAAGAAGAGTCAACCTCAAGGAACAGGTTGCGGATTTCCCTCCCCAGCCCGTTATTACCAAGGATAACGTTACGATGCGTATCGATACCGTTGTCTTCTATCAGATCACCGATCCCAAGCTCTATGCATACGGCGTAGAGAATCCCATGCAGGCTATAGAGAACCTCACCGCAACGACCCTTCGTAACATCATCGGTGACCTCGAACTCGATGAGACCCTTACCTCCCGTGAGACCATCAATACCAAGATGAGAGCAACCCTCGATGTTGCTACCGACCCTTGGGGAATCAAGGTTAACCGTGTCGAGCTCAAGAACATCATTCCTCCCGCTGAGATCCAGAATGCGATGGAGAAGCAGATGAAGGCAGAGCGTGAAAGACGTGAAGCCGTAACAAGGGCAGAGGGTGACAAGAAAGCAAGGATCCTCGAGGCAGAAGGTAACAAGGAATCCGCAATTCTTAACGCAGAAGCTGAAAAGCAGGCAATGATCCTTCACGCAGACGCTCATAAGCAGAAGATGATCCTCGAAGCGGAAGGTCAGGCAGAAGCTATCCTTAAGGTCCAGCAGGCTAAGGCAGACGGTATCAAGCTCCTCAGAGATGCAGGCGCAGATGCTGCAGTACTTAAGCTCAAGAGCCTCGAAGCATTTGAGAAAGTTGCAGACGGACGTGCCACCACGATCCTTCTTCCTTCCGATCTTCAGGGTATCGCCAGCGTGGGAACCGCTCTTTCACAGGGAATGAAGGCTACCGCCAATGCACAGCCCGGCCCCGGATACAAGGATGAATGTGTCGATCCCCATACCGGATATGAGGATTGCCCCGCTGAATAAGGAAGTTTGAAATGGTGAATTTAAAAGGCCGTGATCTGCTCAAGATGAAGGACTTTACCGCAGAGGAGATCGAATACCTCGTGGATCTTGCGGCAGATCTCAAGGATAAAAAGAAAAAAGGGATATCGGTCGCTGACCGTCATCCCGGCAAGAACATAGCTCTTATTTTCGAAAAGACAAGCACCAGGACCAGATGCTCCTTTGAGGTCGCGGCTCACGATCTCGGAATGCATGTGACTTACCTCGATCCTGCGGGATCGCAGATCGGTAAGAAGGAATCCATCGCCGACACCGCAAGAGTCCTTGCGGGAATGTTCGACGGTATCGAGTACAGGGGATTTGAGCAGTCGATAGTCGAAGAGCTCGCTCTCTACTCCAAGGTGCCCGTGTGGAACGGACTTACCAACGAGTCACATCCCACCCAGATGTTCGCAGACCTTCTCACGATCCGTGAGCACTTCGGATATCTTAAAGGGATCAAGCTTGCATATATGGGAGATGCCCGCTATAACATGGGTAATTCCCTGATGGTCACCTGTGCGAAGATGGGAATGCATTTCGTGGCATGCACCTCTCCCAAGTACTTCCCCGATAAGGAGCTTGTAGCCGAGTGCGAGGCTATCGCAGCACAGACAGGCGGAAGCGTAACCCTTACATCCGATGCAATGGAAGGAACCAAGGGTGCCGATGTAGTCTACACCGATGTGTGGGTATCAATGGGAGAGCCTGAAGCCGTATGGGCTGAGCGTATCCCCGAGCTTTCACCCTACCAGGTTAATAAGAAGATCATGGACAATGCAGGTCCGAAGGCGATATTCCTTCACTGCCTGCCCGCGTTCCATGACCTCAAGACCAAGATCGGTGCGCAGATGGGGGCACGCTTCGGACTGACCGAGATGGAGGTTACCGATGAGGTATTCGAATCGCAGCAGTCACTTGTTTTCGAAGAAGCCGAGAACCGCATGCATACGATCAAGGCGATAATGGATGCAACTCTGTAATAATGAAAGCTAAGATATTGGAGCTCCTGCGCCGGAAAGGTGATTACGTATCCGGCCAGGAGCTTTGTGAATTGAATAATGTTTCGCGAACCGCTGTCTGGAAGGCTATCAAGGCTCTGGAAAAGGAAGGCTATCACATCGAGGCCGTAAGAAACCGCGGCTACAGGCTGGTGGAGGATGAAGATTCTCCGGGTGATGCCGATCCCGCTGATATCTTTTCAAAGAGTGAGATATCGAGCAGGCTTGACGAGGCAGCAGGCGTAAAGGAAGTCGTCTTTTTGCCCTGCATAGATTCGACCAATTCGGAAGCGGCAAGGCGTGCGGAAAACTCGGACGGCGGAGTACTCGTTGTGAGCGAGGAACAGACGGCCGGAAGAGGAAGACGCGGAAGAAGCTGGAATTCACCCGCGGGCTCGAATGTTTATTTTTCCCTTATGATAAAGCCGGACCTGTCTACGGATGTCGCTCCGATGCTTACCCTTATCATGGCTCTTGCCGTGTGCAGGGGAATGGAGAAGGTGCTTACGGGCAAGGCCAAGAGTACTTCCGGCAGAAAGGGCACGTCAAGACCTGTCGATCTTCCCATGATCAAGTGGCCGAACGATATAGTTTTCGGCGGAAAGAAATGCTGCGGCATGCTGACGGAGATGAGCTGCGAGGAAGACCGCATAAGGTACGTTGTGATCGGTGTCGGCATCAATGTCAGGGAGCAGGATTTCCCCGATGAGATAAAGGAGACCGCCGTTTCGCTTGAAGGAGCCTGCGGAAAGAAGATCAAAAGAAGCCTTCTCGTGGCTGAGATAATGAATGAATTCGGCCCGCTTTACGAAAGCTTTCTTGAAGAAAGAGATCTTAATTTTGCGAGGAAAGCATATTTTGACCGCCTGATAAATTCCGACAGGAAGGTCAGGGTGCTCGATCCTAAGGGCGAATACGAAGGAACATGCAGGGGAATCAGTGAAAGAGGCGAACTGCTTGTTGAAGTTGAGGACGGAAATATTGTGAAGGTCAATTCCGGAGAGGTTTCCGTCAGAGGAGTATACGGATATGTCTGAAGAACTTGAAAACACGGTGATCGATGACGGCATGGACGGAGACCTTTACGTCCTTTGCGGTGCCAATTCATACGATAAGAAATATTATTACAACAAGAGATTTGAGAAGATTCCCGAGTCCATTCAGAAGGACCTTCATATCATCTGTGTCCTTTTCACCGAAGAGGTCGGCGGGATCTTTACTATAGAATTCGACGAAGACGGTGAGATCATCCTGAGCAACAGACATGATGAGAGCGACATCGTTTATGATGAGGTTTCCGCGGGACTCATGATAGGACAGATCCGCAAGAACAGGGCCGAACTCTTCGAATCACTCAAGGCATATTACAGGGTGCTGATACTGGGTGAAGACGTGGATTCGGTTCTTTCGGAGGAGTGATCCTTGAAGATCGGTAATGTTGAATTAAAGAATGACTATATCCTCGGTCCCATGGCCGGAGTCACGGATACGGCGTTCCGCATAATATGCTCTGAACTTGGTGCGGGGCTTGTGTGTGCGGAGATGGTCAGTGCAAAGGCTGTTTCCTTTCACAACAAGAATACCGTATCTATGCTTGAGACCGCTGAGAGTGAACATCCCGTCAGCATGCAGCTTTTTGGATCCGAGCCCGATATCCTCGGTGAGGTGACGGCCGGTCTGCAGGATCATGATTTCGAGATCATCGATTTCAATATGGGCTGTCCTGTTCCCAAGGTTGCCGGCAACGGAGAGGGAAGCGCACTTATGAAGGATTCCGAACTTGCGGGTAAGATCCTTAAAGCGATGGTCGATAATTCGCCGAAGAAACCCGTCACGGTCAAGATAAGAAAGGGCTGGGATGCCGAGCATATCAATGCCGTGGAGGTTGCGAAGATCGCTGAGGATGCGGGAGTTGCCGCAATAGCCGTTCATGCAAGGACCAGAACGCAGTACTATTCCGGTGAGGCTGACTGGGACATCATCAGGCAGGTCAAGGAAGCCGTGAAGATACCTGTCATCGGAAACGGTGACGTTGTCGCACCCGAAGATGCTCTTCGCATAAAAAAAGAGACCGGATGCGACGGCGTTATGATCGCGAGGGCGACGAGAGGAAATCCCTGGATCTTCAGGCAGATATGCGACCTTGAAGCGGGAAGGGAAGTTTATATACCCGACAACGAAGAGAAGAGACGCGTTGCAAGAATGCACGGTGAGCTTCTCCTTAAGTACAAGGGCGAATATACAGCAGTAAGGGAAATGAGGGCACATCTTGCCTGGTATACCCACGGCATGCCCGGTGCGTCGAAGCTCAGGGGCAGGGTGTCACAGATGCTTTCTATGCAGGATCTTTTTGATGCGATAGAGGAGATCTTTCCGGAGCGTTAGATTTGAAACAAGGGACGGCTTACGCTGTTTCGGAGCGTTATATGAAGGTTTTATTCTACAGATACAACAGCATATGCGAGCCGGATTATATCGAGGCATTTAAAAAGGCAGGTCTTGAGGTTGCCGAGATCACCGAGGAAATGTACAGAAAGAGTATGTCCGGTGAGGAGAGGGCAAGGATCCTTCTTGAGGGAATAGCTGCCCATAAGCCTTTATTTGTCTTTTCGATAGATTATTTTCCGTTCATCTCGATCGTCTGCGAAAGGATGAACATCACATATGCCGCACTGTCGGTTGACTGCCCGGTGGCGGAGATCTATGACCCTGCCATAAGGAAGTCCTGCAACAGAGTTTTTCTTTTCGATAAGGACCAGTATGAGAGCATAAAGGATGAAAATCCCGGAAATATCCGTTACATGCCGCTCGGCGCTGCAGTCGAAAGGCTGGATCAGCTTGCTTTTCCCGAGGTTTATGAGTATCCCGTGAGCTTCATAGGATCTCTCTACAACGAAAAGGACAGATATATGAAGCTTAAGGAAAGCGGCGCGCTTTCCGCCGATGCTTCCGAGAATATGGATAGGCTCATATATGCCCAGAAAGACGTGCCCGGACTTGATATCATCAGGGAGGGGATCACATTTGAGGACGTAGCGGCTCTGAAGAACGCGGATACTTCCTTTTACTCGGCGCAGGATGCGGTATGTGATATCGATTCATATGTTGCGATAAACAATTACATCGGAAATCACCTGACATATCTTGACAGGGTGAAGGCACTGAATCTGCTTGCGGAAAAGCTTCCCGAGGGCAGTGTGCACCTGTTCACCAGGTCGGATACCGGGGCACTGGATAAGAGGATTGTGGTTCACGGCGGGGTCGAGACCCTTAAGGAAATGCCGGATGTGATCAGGAAGTCCTGTATCAACCTGAACCTGACATCCCGTACGATAACCAACGGACTTCCGCAGAGGATATGGGATATCCTGGGATGCGGTTCCTTTGTCCTGACGGATAAGGTTCCTGCGCTTGAGGAGGTGCTGGAGGCTCCGAAGATGCTGGATGTCTTCTCATCCTATGAGGAGCTGGCGGATAAGTGTGCATATTATCTTGAAAATTCCGATGCCAGGGAAGAGGCTGCGGTAAACGGATACAGGGCTGTGGCAGCTTCACACACCGTGCTTCTGAGGGCTCTCGAGATAGTTAAGACCGTTTTGGCGGGAAAGCTGAAATGATCTTTTTCTCCGGTAAGCGTTCCGAGAGTGCCTGTCTCGGAAGGAGAATTATCCTGAGGATTCCGAGACCTCCGTTTTAAGGAATTCTTAAGCCCCGAAAGGTGCTAAAAAACTGAAAATATAGTATAATAAACTGTCTGCGTATGTTTATATGCGGGCAGTTTTTTAAATCCTTTTAACATTGGTGAAATATGCTTTTCAGCTCGCTCATTTTTATAATGGTCTTCCTGCCCGTGGTATTCATCGGCAGCAGGATCCTTCATAAAAACAGATATGTGAACGTATTTCTGCTCCTTGCCAGCCTTTTCTTCTATGCCTGGGGAGAGCCGGTATATGTTCTGCTCATGCTTGCTTCCATCATCGTCAATTACTTTGCCGGTCTTTTGATGGACAGTCACAGGAAACAGGGGAAGCTCATTCTTGTTCTTGACCTGATCTTCAACCTGGGACTGCTGGGATTCTTCAAATATGCGTCCTTCGGAAGCGTTGTGCTGGTTAATTACCTGCACGTTCCGATGACACCGCTTTCGATATCACTTCCCATCGGTATTTCCTTTTTCACGTTCCAGATAATGTCCTACACGATCGATCTGTACAGGGGCAAGTTCCCGGTGCAGAAGAATATCATAAATCTTGCACTTTACATCTCATTCTTCCCCCAGCTGATTGCGGGTCCCATCGTCAGATACGAGGATATCAACGAGCAACTTGAAAACCGTACCGTGACCATCGAAAAGTCCGTAGCGGGAATTGAGCGGTTTATCATCGGTCTCGGAAAGAAGGTCATAATCGCAAATACCGTGGCGGAAGCTGCGGACAGGATCTATGCTTACGATCCTTCACGCATGGCAGCATCGACTGTGTGGGTCGCATCGATCCTTTATACACTTCAGATCTATTATGATTTCTCCGGCTATTCGGATATGGCGATCGGACTCGGCAAGATGTTCGGCTTCGAATTCCTGGAAAACTTCAATTACCCCTATATGTCCAAGTCAATTTCCGAGTTCTGGAGAAGATGGCATATCTCCCTCGGAACGTGGTTCAGGGAGTACCTCTACATCCCCCTCGGCGGAAACCGCAAGGGCAAGTTCAGGTCCTATGTGAACCTGATGATCGTGTTCTTCCTGACCGGCTTCTGGCACGGCGCGGGATTTACCTTCATCTTCTGGGGAATATATCACGGTTTCTTCCGCGTTATTGAGCGCCTGGGCTTTTCGAAGGTTCTTGAAAAGTGCAAGCCGCTTGCCTGGGTCTACACATTCTTCGTTGTTAACCTCGGCTGGGTCTTCTTCCGCGTGGGCGGACTTAGGAATGCGTTCATCATCGCCTCGAAGATGTTCACGCCCGGACTTACAAGGTATTATTCACTCGGAGAGATGATGTCACACAGGTGCATGATAATCGCGGTGCTCGGAATCCTCGGTGCAGGTATACTCCAGCTGATCCCGGCTAAGGTGCCTTTTGTGAAGAAAGCTGTTGAGAACCCCGTCGTAAGATATATATGGTGCGCTTTCGTGTTCGGAACCTGCATCATGCTCCTTGCAAGCAATACATATAATCCGTTTATCTATTTCAGATTCTAAGGTGCGAGTGGGTCACGGGAGCGGTTTCCCTGACTCATATCCAAGCGGCGAGTAAATGAGTGATGTAAAAAGCGGAAAACTGATAAGTGTGATCGTTCCTGTCTACAACGCGGAGCGGACCCTTGAAAGATGCATAAACAGCATCCTGAACCAGACATACCGTAATCTGGAGATAATCATGGTGGATGATGCATCGACAGATTCGTCCCGCGAAGTGATGATGCGCCTGGAGCAGACCGATCCCGAAAGGATTATGGTCGTATGTAATGACGTAAACCGCGGTGCGGGCGGGGCCAGGAATATTGCCCTTGAATATGCTCACGGAGATTACCTTGCCTTTGTCGACAGTGATGATTACATCCATACAGAGTTTTTGGAAAAGCTCGCTGAGGAGATGGAAAAAGGCGGTCATGATTTTGTGGACTGCGGTTACTTCGACGAAAGAGAAGACAGAGCCGTCCTGCATACCGGACGTGAGCTGAGAGGTACTTTGGATGATAATAAGAGGATCGGCTTGATCGTGGCGGGCGGATATCTTTGGTCGAAGCTTTTCAGAAGGGAATTGTTTTTCGATAATGGCGTACATTTCCGCGAAAATTGCATTCTTGAAGATTCGGAGACTCTTGTTGAGCTTATCGCTTATGCGAAAAGTATCGGAGCGGTCGAGGATACTCTTTATTGGTATTCCGCTTCACCTGATTCCGTATCCAGAGGTCAGTCATCAGTCTCGTATGTGAACAATATCTATGAAGCCATGAAGGCACTGACGGGGCTTAAGGATAAGTTGGAAAGTTACGATGCACTTCGTTCTGCAATAGAGTATGAGATCATTCAGATGTACGACTACGGTGTGATAAGAGTGCTGGCTGATATACAAAGCGATCATGTCATGGACACTCTGGGTGAACTGAAAAGGCTGAGAGACCTGCGCGTAGATCATGTGACGGGTGGCTATGGCAACAGCTTTGTACGTGACAAGATCAAGAAGCTTGATATAGAGTTAATGACTTTGAATGATGAAGATCCTAAAAAGCTGATAAGCAGATATAAGTGATCCCGGAGGGCTGTCAAAGCCCGATAAGTATAGATGAAAGAAAACAAGAGCGGAAAACTGAATATGAGGCTCGTATTCGTGCATATAACCTTCTGGGGATTCATTATCGGATTCCCTCTCCTTTATTTGCTCATCGGATCTAAGGTTGATACCGTTAATTTTGAGAACAGAAACCTTGCGGAAAAACCCGTCTTTTCACTAGAGACGATCGATGATTACCCTTTGGAATACGAGGCATATTACAATGATAATTTTCCGTTCAGGAGCAAACTCATAACCCTCAACAGCAGGATCTCCTATCAGCTCCTCGGTGAGGGAAGTGCGGCTACCATAGTCGGTAAAGAGGGTTGGCTGTTCTATAATGCCGAAAATATCGGAAACGGAATAAGCATCGGACAGTTCAAGGGGATTGAGAAATTCACCGATGAGGAACTGATGCGGGCTGCGGCAAGTCTCGAAGCAACCAAAGCATGGTGCGATGAGCACGGATGTGAATTTGTTCTTTTCATAGCTCCCAATAAAGAGAGAGTATACAGTGAGTATATGCCCGATGAATATCAGACCTACAGACAGGGTGACGGCTGCAATACCGACCAGCTTGTGGATTATCTCAGGGCTAATACCGATATCCGCGTCGTGTGGGCATATGAGGATATGCTCGAATATAAAGAGGATCACCCTGATGAGCCCATGTACTATCATCTGGATACTCACTGGAATTATCTGGGAGGGTATATCGGCTCAAGGGCACTTCTGAGAGAGCTCGGTATAGAGATACCCCCGGCAGACGAAAGGGACCGCGAGAGGGTCGAAAGGTACCAAACCTGGGGAGATCTGACCAATCTTATGAATCTCGGGGCCAGCGATCTCTTTAATGATACGGATTACGTATTCCATGGATATCCTGTGGAGGGTATGCAGATTATCTCGGATGATGTAAACGGGATCGTCGGATATATGAATCCCGGAAGGGATAGCAGGGACGTGGTGATATACAGGGATTCCTTCTGCAACATCATGAGATACTTCCTCGGAGAGCACTTTAACACCATCAGAATGGTTCCGAAGGAATATTGGGATCCTTCCATTCTGGAGGAAAACACTCCCGATGTCCTGGTGATTGAGCTTACGGAACGCTTCGTGGACATACTTGTAGATGAGCACATTCAGCCATAACAGCTGATATTTAATATTTTTTCATATTTTTTGATAAAAAAGGGTTATCTTTCGGGCAAAAAATGCCGATGTAAAGTTCAGAAAAGTATCTTCAGCATCATTTTGCATGCCGGAGCATATAATATGAAGAATGAAACCATAAACCCTAAGGATGAGAAGGAAAACATCCGACATATCACACGGAGGTGATCAAAATGGCACTTGAACCTATTAACAGCGTAATGACACTTCAGCAGCAGACTTATAATCCTGCTCCCAAGGCTGTTCAGCCCGCTGAAGCATCCGATACTTTGCGCAGTGAGAACACCGCAGCTACTCCCCTTGAGGATATAGCTGTAGTTGAAAATGCCGCCGCAAAGGGAAATGCCGATTATCAGGACAATAAGGAAGATCAGCAGACCACTCCCGAACAGCTCAAGAAGGCTGTCGAGCAGCTTAAGAAGGGTCAGCTCGAGAATTCCGAGGCAGTTTTCGGTTTCCATGAAGAAACCAACAGAGTAACCATTAAGATAGTCGACAAAGAGACCAAGAAGGTCATTAAGGAGCTTCCTCCCGAGAAGACGCTTGATATGATCGCTAAGGTATGGGAGCTTGCGGGCCTTATGGTCGACGAAAAAAGATAAGGAGGGGGAGCTATGTCTGATAGGATAAGAATGGGTGGACTCATATCCGGAATGGATACCGACGCTGTCATAGAGTCCCTCGTAAGTACAAAGAGAAAAAAGGTAACGGATGCCAAGGGCGAGCAGAAAAAGCTTGACTGGAAGCGTACAATCTATGATGGCATTAATTCCAATATCAAGGGACTGTTCCAGTCACATCTTTCAAAAATGAGATTTTCAAGCTCATATAAAAAGATGACGACTGCAGTTTCCGATTCTTCCGTTGCCAGTGTTATAACGGGTGACGGTGCGGTTAATGCAACCCAGAAGCTTCGTGTTGATAAGCTTGCAAAGAGTGCATATCTGACCGGCGTAGACCTTAACGGAGAAAGCAAGGATAAAACTTATTCGGCTACCACAACGCTTTCGGATCTTGGATTTAACAAGGCGAGTGATACGATCAGCCTCAACATAGGCGGAACCAATCAGGATCCCCTTACTGTAACGGGTGAGACCACGATTTCCGATGTTCTGACATATTTGAAAGACGCAGGACTTAATGCGTCATTTGATGAAGATACACAGAGGTTCTTCGTCAGTGCGAAATCCACCGGATCGTCCAAAAATTTCACTCTTTCAGACGGAGGAAACGGGGCACTTGAAGCTCTCGGACTTAGGGTTGCTACCAAATCCGAAATGGAAGCTGACGATTATGATCCCGAAAAGTATGCATCCAAGATAGACGGATCCGATGCGACCATTTATCTTAACGGTGCGAAGTTCACCAGCGACAGCAATACTTTCAAGATCAATAATCTTACGATCACAGCCCTTGATGAGACCGGAGATAAGGAAATTACTCTTACTACCACCACTGATACCAGCGGTATCTACGGAATGATCAAGGATATGGTCACCCAGTACAACAAGGCTATAAATGATATCGACAAGTATTACAATGCCGATTCGATCAGGAAATACTCTATGCTTACCGATGAACAGAAGGAAGCTATGTCTGAGAAGGAAGTTGAAGAGTACGAAAATAAGATCAAATCCGGCTTGCTCAAGGGAGATACCAATCTTTTGTCTCTTCGTTCTCTCTTTACCGAAGGTATGTCAATGGGCATTGAGATAGATGGGAAGACCTATCATCTGTCAGATTTTGGAATCGGCACCGGAAACTACTTCACATCTGCCGATAATGAAAAGCATGCTCTTCATATCGACGGTGATAAGGATGATGCATCATTTAAGGATAAGGCCGATAAATTATCGGAAATGATCGCATCCGACCCCGAGCTTGTTACCGAGTTTTTCAGCAAACTGTCACAGGAGATGTTCTCTAAGTTAGATAGTGCTTCCAAGACGGTTGAAGGCTACAGAAGCTACGGAAACTTCTATGATGACAGGAAGATGAAATCCGATTATGACGGATATAATACCACCATCAAGAATCTTGAGCAGAAAGCCAATGATTACGAGGATAAGCTGTATAAGCAGTTCTCATCAATGGAGAAGGCGCTTGCAAGCCTTCAGAAGAAGAGTTCAGCTTTAGCCGGCCTTCTCGGAACAGGTCAGTAAAAACACTCTTTAAGGAGATAAGGGAATGCCTTTACCCAATGCGTATCAGCAATATGCCAATAATAAAGTAATGACTTCATCCCCTGCAGAGCTTACTCTTATGCTCTATGACGGAGCCATCAAATTCCTCAACATAGCACTTGGTGCAATTGAGGAGAAGGATGTCCAGAAGGCCCATACCAATATCCTTAAGGCAGAGCACATCATTGATTATCTGAGACAGACTCTCGATATGAAATATGCTGTTGCGCAGGATTTTGAGAACATCTATTCCTATCTTTCGCAGAGACTTATAGAAGCAAACTTGAAGAAGGATCCTGCGATACTTGAGGAAGTAAACGGACATCTTCACTCGGTAAGGGATACCTGGAAAGAAGTTATGAAGCTTAACGGCATAACCTGGAGGAACTAAGGGGGAATAATGGAAGATTATCTCGATCTGCTTGAAGAGTCATTGGTAAAAAAGTCAGCCATCCTGGATAAGATAGAAGACTTTAATCTGAAGCAGAAGGACATCTTTACGGGAAACGCAGAGACGCCTGATTTTGACAGATTCGATTCTTATGTAGAGGAAAAAGGCAAACTGATCGATGAACTGAACTCACTCGATAACGGTTTTGAGACTCTTTACGAAAGAGTTGCCGATTCCCTCAAGGAGAACAAGAAGGACAATGCCGACAGGATCAGAAGACTTCAGGATCTTATAAGAGAGATTACTGACAAGAGCTCATCTCTCCAGTCCCAGGAAAGAACTAACAGGGAACTTATGGAAGATTACTTCCAGAATGCCCGCGGACAGATAGGCAAGGGCAGGACAAGCCTGAATGCTGCTTACAGTTATTTCCAGGCACAACGTGCGGGAAACGGAACGGAATCATTCTATGTTGATTCCAAGCAGTAAACATTGATTAATTGAAATAAATGAACGCAAAACCGATGAAAACAATAGGCTTTGCGTTCATTTTGTTATGATTTTGAGATACAATGATCATATGAGTGAAGATGTAGAAACATCTAAATATCTGGTTTCTCCCGATTATCCCGGAGTGGAATATTTTGAAGACGAAGTCCGTGAAGGATTCTTCGTCTCTTCTATGATGAAAAGATATTGGGCTGCTCAGATAAAAGTCCTGTCCGAAATTGACAGAGTCTGCAGAAAGCATAACATCAGATGGTTTGCCGATTGCGGAACACTTCTGGGCGCAGTGCGCCATGGCGGAATGATACCGTGGGATGATGATATGGATATCTGTATGCTCAGGAACGACTGGCTCCGCTTTTTTGAGGTTGCAAAGGACGAGTTGCCTGAAGATTACAGTGTTCTGACTCTTCAATCGGAATCCGAATATGAAAATATCATCGGACGTGTGGTTAATTCCCATGCAATAGACTACAGTGACAGCCATTTGAAGGAGTTTTTCGGATGCCCGTATACGGTTGGGGTTGATATATTTCCGCTTGACGATCTTTCGAATGATGAAGAAACGGAAGAACGCAGAAGAAAACTTGCTTCCGATGTTGCTGATGCATATGAGATGATCGATGCAGGAAAGGGCGACGCTCAGGAATGTCGCTCCCTTTTGGCAAAAATCGAAAGCGATAATCATATCATTCTTCACAGAAAAGGAAATCTACTCAGGGAACTCCGTCTGCTTACTGAAAAACTGTATATGATGCATACATCGGATGATGTGGAATATATTGCACTGATGCCGTTCTGGGTACAAAAGCATAATCATAAGTACGGTAAGGAATTGTATAAAGACACATTATACCTTCCGTTTGAATATATCAGCATTCCTGTTCCCGCTCGATATGAAGAGGTGCTCAAAATAGAATACGGTGATTATATGGCTGTCCGTAAAGGCGGAGGGATTCATGAATATCCCGTCTACAGCGAACAGGAAGAAATTCTTAAAGCCAAGAATAATGGAAATCCATTCCGATATACATTGACCGGACAGGCGGTTGAATCTGCCTCCGTCAAAAAGACAACGGAAGAAAAATGCTATGAGATCACCGATCTTCTTTTGCAGGTTCATGGTCATATAGATACATTGGTGGCGGCAGAAAATGCAGACTCTGCCATAACTCTTCTAAAAAAATGTCAGACTCTCGCTGTTTCCCTCGGTACTCTGATGGAAAACCGTATGAAGGACAGTGAGAAGCTGGTATGCAGACTGGAAGATTATTGTGAACTGATCTTTGAATCAAGCGAATCGTGGTCCACTGAAAGCGTAAAAAAGCTGGATTCCTCGATACAAGAGATCAAAGAAGCCGTAAGAGCATACTTTGCGAATAAAAAGAAAGAAATATTGTTCGTTGTCACAAAGGCTGAATGGTGGAAAGAGCTTGCTCCTGTATATAATCATTACAGTTTGATGCAGGATGTGGAAGTATGTGTGATGCCTGTTTCATATAACGTGGCAGACAAGGTTGTTGGAATAAACGGTAAAGAACGTAATGACAGTGACCTTCTTCCCGGAGATCTGAATATTGTGAACAGTACCGAATATGATATTTCAAAAAGGTATCCCGATGTGATCGTAACATCCTATCCCTATGATGGCTGGGGAGCGACTATGGATATTCCCGAAGCCTTTTATTCGGAGAATCTGAGGTCATATACGGATAAACTTGTTTTCGTTCCTTGTTTTACCCCGGATATTCCCCAAAATGAGAATGATAAAGCGGTCACTTCTATCAAAGTTATGCTGGAACAGCCTGCGGTGCTTTATTCGGACAGAATTGACGTAAGTATTGATAAGCTCGGAATATGCTATATTAATTCTCTTTCGTCGATATGCGGACATGAGGACTATTGGGCTGGGAAAATTAATGTGATAGAAAATGCCGGACCGAAGACTGTTGATGCATCTGTCCGGTTTCCCGAGGAGTGGGAGAACAAGATATCAGGACGCAAAACCCTTGTGTTTTCCGTTGATGGTTCGTTCCTTATGGGAAATAAGAGCAGGGCGGTTGAAAAGCTGAAAGACGCAATGAAAACAATATGTGAAGCGTCAGACAGCATTGCGTGCATTTTTTCTGCCTGCAAAGATGTCGACAGTATTGAGACAATCGATCCCGAATTGTGGAGGAAATACAGATTATTTACCGAGTCGTTAAACAACCGTGAAAATGTAATAATAGACTCAGATCATAAGGTGGAGAATTATCTGAACAGTATATCCGGATATTACGGGACAGCGGGAGTTCTTGCACATAGGTGCAGAAATCTTAAGAAACCTGTTATGCTCATGAAGATTCTTTGAAGGGGGAACTTGGATTATGGCATTTGAACTTATGGCATCCATGATGTGTGCCGATTACAGAAATCTTGAAAAAGAAGTACAGGAACTTGAAAAAGGCGGAATCGATTCTTTCCATATAGATATCATGGATGGAAGATATGTTCCGAATTTCGCAATGTCTTTAAACGATCTTATATGCATACGCTCGCTTACGGATAAGCCTCTGGATGTACATCTTATGGTGGAGCATCCCATTAATACCATAGATCTGTTTACGCATAACCTGAAGAAGGGGGATACCATATACATCCACCCTGAAGCGGAATATCATCCCTCAACCACTTTACAGAGAATCATCGATGCGGGAATTACTCCCGGCATAGCAATCAATCCCGGAACGAGCATTGAAGAAGTGAAAATGCTCCTCAGAATAGTGAAAAAGGTTCTTGTCATGAGTGTAAACCCCGGAAATGCGTCTCAGATGTTTCTTCCATATGTAAGGGAGAAGTATGATGAACTTCTTGCAATAAAGGAATTGATGAATATTAAGATATATTGGGATGGAGCATGCGGTTCCGATAAGATCAAGGAATATGCACCACTCGGAGTGGATGGGTTCGTTCTTGGAACTACGCTTTTGTTCGGAAAGAAGGCTTCTTATGGGGAAACACTCAGTAGGATAAGGGAGATGAGGTTCTGAAATGAATTATGCGATTCTTTTAGCCGGAGGGACCGGAAGCAGAATTTCATCGGATATTCCCAAGCAGTTTTTAAGGGCAGGTTCTCATATGATGATAACCGAAGCCTTGAAGATTCTTATGGGGTGCGACAGGATCGACGGAATATGTATTGTATCCGACCCTGCCAGGAGAACTGAGATTGAATCAGATATCCGATCAGCAGGATATGATACTTCGAAACTTATTTCTTATGCCGATCCGGGACAAAACCGCCAGATTTCGGCTCTTAACGGTATGAATGAGCTCATCGTAAAACAAGGCGAGCCGGGTGAAAACGATACCGTTCTGATTCATGATGCCGCAAGACCGTTTCTTTCCGGAGAACTGTTGGAAAAGATATATGATTCACTGGATGGACATGACGGAGTTATGCCGGTTCTTCCTATGAAGGATACCGTTTACTTCAGCGAAGACGGAAAAAAGATATCCGGACTCCTGGATAGAAGTAAGGTTTTTGCCGGACAGGCTCCGGAACTGTTTATGTTTAAGAAGTACTATGAGGCAAATGTTGTCCTGGTGCCTGATAAGATCCTAAATGTGAACGGAGCGTCCGAACCTGCAATCATGGCTGGAATGGATATAGTTATGATTCCGGGAGAGGAGAGGAATTTTAAGGTGACCACGGATGCTGATATGGAACGGTATCTGACTGTTATGGGGGAAAACAGATAATGGCAAAGGCGTGGGTTCTCCATGATATAGGAAAAATTAGTTATGAAGATGTGATTATTCCGATCCCTAAGGAAAATGAAGTACGGATTCGCATAATGGCAGCCGGGATATGCGGATCCGATATCCCCAGAATATATGAAACGGGAGCTCATAAAATGCCGCTGATACCCGGACATGAGTTCTCCGGAGTGGTGGATGAAGTTGGTCCCGGAGTAGATACGGGGCTTATCGGGAAAAGGGTTGCCGTATTCCCTAAAATAGCCTGCGGAAAGTGCGATATGTGCTTGTCGGGTTTTCCTTTACGGTGCCGAAATTATGATTATATTGGTTCCAGGAGAGATGGCGCTTTTGCGGAATATGTAACCGCACCCATCGGAAATCTTCTGGAAATACCGGATAATGTGAGTTTTGAAGAGGCTGCTATGCTTGAGCCATTTGCTGTTGCGGCCAATGCGGTAAGAACAGGGACAAAAGGTCTTGATCCTGACAAGCCTGTGGCGGTCTGCGGACTTGGAACCATAGGCCTTATGGTAACAATGCTTCTGAAGAATGCCGGTTTTTCCAAAATATACGCTATTGGTAACAAAACCGGGCAGAAGAACAGAACTTTGGAACTGGGCGTTTCAGAAGATTTCTACTGTGACAGTACTAAGACTGATCCTTTGAAGTGGATCTCCGATAAAACGGGAGGCGTTTGTTCTTATTATGAATGCGTCGGAAAGAATGAGACTATCAGCCTGGGAATCGAGACTCTTAATCCCGGTGGCAGACTTATTTTGGTAGGCAATCCATATTCCGATATGACCTTTTCCAGGGATGTTTGGTGGAAGATTCTCAGGAATCAGATAACATTATCAGGCATCTGGAACTCATCATTCAGCCAAAATCACCCGGATAATGACTGGAATTATGCATTGGAAAAGATTTCCGTGGAGAATATTCACCCATCCCGATTGATCAGCCATAAGCTTGAATTAGATGGACTTGAAATGGGTCTTTTGATCATGAGGGATAAAAAAGAAGACTATTGCAAGATAATTATGAAAAATTTTTAAATTTTTTGCTTTATAAGACTAAAGTTTTCTGATTTAGGGTCGATATATTGAGTGTAAGCGGAAAGAAAATGAAAAAACCGCTAAATATGGAAAAGGTTAACTGGTAATGCCCCGCCGAAACAGTAGGGGCGAGGGCAACTCAAGGAGGATAATATTATGGTAGTTCAGCACAATCTTACAGCAATGAATTCAAACAGAATGCTCGGTCTTACGACTAATTCACTTACTAAGTCTACCGAGAAGCTTTCATCAGGATACAAGATCAACCGTGCAGCAGATAATGCAGCAGGACTTGCAATTTCCGAGAAGATGAGACGTCAGGTCAGAGGTCTGACCCAGGCATCTACTAACGCACAGGACGGTATCTCTGCAGTACAGACTGCAGAAGGCGCTCTCAATGAAGTACACGATATGCTTCAGAGAATGAACGAACTTGCTGTTCAGGCTGCAAACGACACCAACATGAGCAAGGATAGATCTTATATCCAGTCCGAGCTTGATGCACTTGTAGACGAGATCGACCGTGTTTCCAACACCACCACATTCAACGAGCAGAGCCTTCTCGACGGAACATTCACCGGCAAGAAGCTCCAGGTTGGATCAGAAGGCGATTCGAAGCAGGTCATCGAGATCAGCATTGCTAAAATGGATGCTTCATCCATTGGCATTAAGAAAGATGATATCAAGGTTGGTTCTCACGGTGCAGCTCAGACTTCAATCACAAAGATCAAGGCAGCTCTTGAGAACGTAAGCAAGCAGAGATCTGATCTCGGTGCTGTCCAGAACAGACTTGAGCACACCATCGCAAACCTTGACAACGTTGTTGAGAATACCACCGCAGCAGAGAGCCGTATCCGTGATACCGACATGGCTACCGAGATGGTCAGATTCTCTAACCAGAACATTCTTCAGCAGGCAGGTCAGGCAATGTTGGCTCAGGCTAATCAGTCCAACCAGGGCGTTCTCAGCCTTCTCCAGTAAGATCAGACTTTCAATGGGAAATGATTAGTTGATCCCGGTATATTAAATCATAATGACCCCTATATCAATTATTTGATATGGGGGTCATTTTTTTAATATGATATACTTTGTATGTATTGTCACACATAAGCCGACTATGGGGGTGCGATATGCTTGAAGATTTTCTTAGTGACATTTATGAAAAGGCAATGGCTATAGAACTGCTCAAAGAGACCTCTTTTTATTCGAATCTGAGACAGCAGTATGTATGTTGTGATCTTTGGAATGAGGCGATGATACCTCTAAAAAAGTTTCTTCAAGATCTAAAAGACAAAACGCCTGAGAGATACAACAGATTATTAAGTGTTATTCTTGAAACACAAGAGTACATAAACGATAATGTCAGATTCGCCTCTCTGATCGATACGGATATCATTCCGTTACTCTGTGAGTATATGAAGAATTTTACGGGAATAGAGGTTGATGACGGAAGGTGGACATTGTCAAGTTCACAGACAGGTTTTCTGACTCTGAAGAATAATGACGGATTCTTCGTTCATAATCCTTCGGATCCTATGTGGGAAAGCTTTTTGTATGCCAACAATATTTATAAACCTCAAATTGTGAGATATAACATTTTAGGCTCTGGACTCGGATATCTTGCTTATCAACTGTGGAGGTTATCCGAGGGATATGCTGAGATATATGTATATGAAACTGATGAAATTATCAGTACATACGCAGATCTGTATGGCGTAATAAGCATGATCAACAACGGTAAGATCCATTATATTACCGCCCCGGATGAAGATGCCGTCATTGAACGGTTTTTTGAAGATATAGATAGCGCTGAGACCTGCAGAACCGTATATTATTGGGATGAGAATGCATATAAGGGAAAATACGCCGAAAGCATTAGTGCTTTTATAAACGGGGAACTGACAACCAGAGTATTTGGGGATAAATTTTTAAGAAATTATACATTGAATATGACTCTTGATCATCAATATGTTGATGATCTAAAAGCTGAATATATAAAAGAAGAATGGGTTATTGTTGCGGCAGGACCATCCTTAAATGATAATCAGGATTTTATCAAGGAAAGCGTTGGAAATAGAACGATTTGTGCTATCAATGCATCCCTTAAATGGTTTTCTGTAAATGGAATCAAGCCTGATCTTTGCACTGCATGTGATCCCAATAAATCGCTTATCCCTCATATTGAATCATTGGTCGAATTCAGTAAAGATATTCCGTTGATTGCTGATTGTTCCACAAATCATGGATATATGGAGTTGTATGCCGGACCAAAATATTATGTTATTTCTGATGAATCACCGCAGCCGGAAGAGAATAATGATGCTAAAAGAAGTATATGGTCATTTGGGGGAACTGTAACAAGCATGGCTTTGGAAGCAGCTTTCAGATTTGGCGCAAAGAAGATATACCTGATAGGCGCAGATCTTGCATATCCCGGTAAACAGTCATATGCGGAAGGGGTTGGCCATGATAATGTCGTTTTTAACGGAAATGATCATCTGGTGATTTCTGTTGAGGATACGCTGATTCCGACTTCTGATATATTCAGCGAGTATATTCTGCAGATTGAGAAACAGATCAGCGAGCATTCCGATGTTAAGGTAATAAACAGATCGTTGCATGGTGCGTATTTACAAGGAACTTATTGCAATTGCTGGTGGGAAAAAATGCCTGAGAGCGAATCGTTCTCGGATTACTTGAACTATCTGGAAAGACTGAAGGATGACAGTCATATTCTTGGATGGAGAGAAAAATATTACATATTCCGGCAGACTATGACTATGGTTGAATCAAAAAAGATCATTCTGAATCCGGAAGAAGAAACTTCGGTTAAGGATGTATATAATTTGATATTGTATTCTTTTAAGCAGGAAATGGGAGATTTATCATTTGCCGATGGGAAGGTTGATAATAGTTCTGAATATATCATAATCGATGAATTTCCCAATACAAATGCTTCATATACTAAAAAGGCATTGGAATTAGCTAAGAATCTGACAGGGAAAAGAAAAAACACCCTTATCATCAATACTTTCGAAAAAATTGGTGGGGAAAAAGTCCCTATTCATAATGTTGTTGATCTTCAATACAATAAAGAAATGGAAACAAAAGAAAAGGTGTTTTATGGAAACCTTTCCATTCCGTATTATCAGTTTCCTGAAGGGATGCCCGATGTGAATTATTATTTAGCGTTCATTGAGTCATTGGGGCGCAGAAAACCCGGAAAAATATATAGTTATTCTAAATATAGCTTGTTTGCAGATGCTTGTAGAGAGATGCTGAAATTACCGGTAGAGGTGTTTTAATAAATAATGCATGTTATTTAAAATTTGGACTTAACTTTTTCCCTTCTCGTCCGATATAATGAATGTAAGGCAACAGGAAAGCTCGGGTGAGCGCGGATCCGAACCTTCATAAGCCTAAAAACCATTAACCGCCGCAGGGAAGCGGCACTACACAATTTC
>JAEEGH010003441.1_pt1 | contig 41618 bp, 36 predicted proteins | sample 9134181 | NCBI WGS metagenome assembly JAEEGH01 (sample SAMN16246544, study PRJNA631951) | gut metagenome | biome: gut microbiome; feature: rumen; material: DP-attached | host: Bos | place: Iran: Karaj | collected 2018-10 | reverse complement strand
GTGGACGTTAGCACCCGCGGCCTCACTCCCGCCAATCAATATCACAGCATTCAGAGTTTGTCAGGATTTGGTAGGCGGTGAAACCCCCGCATCCAATCAGTAGCTTTACCTCTGTGATACCTTGACGAGGCTGCCCCTAAAGGCATTTCGGAGAGTACGAGCTATCTCTCAGTTTGATTAGCCTTTCACCCCTACGCACAGCTCATCCGAAAGCTTTTTAACGCTTACCGGTTCGGACCTCCATCGCGGTTTAACGCAACTTCATCCTGGCCATGCGTAGATCACTAAGTTTCGCGTCTGCCCAGCCTGACTGAACGCCCTGTTCAGACTCGCTTTCGCTTCGGCTCCGCCCCTCAGGGGCTTAGCCTCGCCAAGCTTGGCAACTCGTAGGCTCATTATGCAAAAGGCACGCCGTCACCACTAAAAGTGGCTCCGACCGCTTGTAAGCGCACAGTTTCAGGTTCTCTTTCACTCCCCTGTTCGGGGTTCTTTTCACCTTTCCCTCACGGTACTTGTTCGCTATCGGTCTCTTGGTCGTATTTAGCCTTGGCGGATGGTGCCGCCGGATTCAGACAGGATTTCTCCGGTCCCGCCCTACTCAGGATCCCGCTACCGCCCGCATGCTTGCGCGTACGGGGCTTTCACCCTCTGCGGCGGGCCTTCCCAGGCCCTTCCGCTTCGCATGCCTCGCGGATGTCGCGGTCCTACAACCCCGGACGCCCCTTGAGGCCTCCGGTTTAGGCTCCTTCCCGTTCGCTCGCCGCTACTTGGGAAATCATTCTTATTTTCTCTTCCTGCGGGTACTTAGATGTTTCAGTTCCCCGCGTTTGCCCCCACATCGTGGGTGACGCGCGTTCCCGCGCGCCGGGTTGCCCCATTCGGAAATCCCCGGATCGAAGGTTATTTGCACCTCCCCGGAGCTTATCGCAGCTTATCACGTCCTTCGTCGCCGCCAAGAGCCAGGGCATCCCCTGTGCGCCCTTAGTAACTTACTCGTTTTTCACTCGTTTTGATTTTTCTCTTCTTTCGGTCCGTCAGGCCTTCCGGCCCGCGGACCCAGCTTCTCTTCTTCCAGTCTGTCAAAGAACTTCACGGGGCTCGGCCCCGTACGTGGAGGATAACGGATTCGAACCGATGACCCCCTGCGTGCAAAGCAGGTGCTCTGGCCAGCTGAGCTAAACCCCCGCATGTAGTCCCGGGCGGACTTGAACCGCCGACCCCTACATTATCAGTGTAGTGCTCTAACCAACTGAGCTACGCGACTTTGTTATAGTCATGAATGATTGTGCAGCAAACAACCCAGCGACTCCTTCTCGTTCTGCTCAGCGCCCCAGACGAAGCCGCTCCAGAAAGGAGGTATTCCAGCCGCACCTTCCGGTACGGCTACCTTGTTACGACTTAGCCCCAGTTACCCATTTTACCCTAGGCCGCTCCTCGCGGGCACGGACTTCAGGTACCATCGGCTTCCATGGCTTGACGGGCGGTGTGTACAAGGCCCGGGAACGTATTCACCGCGCCATGGCTGATGCGCGATTACTAGCGAATCCAACTTCATAGAGTCGAGTTGCAGACTCCAATCCGAACTGAGAGCCACTTTTAGGATTTGCTCCCCCTCGCGGGGTCGCCGCCCTCTGTATGGCCCATTGTAGCACGTGTGTAGCCCCGGACATAAGGGCCGTGCTGATTTGACGTCATCCCCACCTTCCTCGCCGCTTGCGCGGGCAGTTCCCGTAGAGTCCCCACCATTACGTGCTGGCAACTACGTGTAGGGGTTGCGCTCGTTGCAGGACTTAACCTAACACCTCACGGCACGAGCTGACGACAACCATGCAGCACCTCGCACGACGCCCCGAGGGGAAGCGCAGTCTCCTGCGCCGCCGTCGCACGTTCAAGCCCGGGTAAGGTTCCTCGCGTATCATCGAATTAAACCACATGCTCCTCCGCTTGTGCGGGCCCCCGTCAATTCCTTTGAGTTTCAACCTTGCGATCGTACTCCCCAGGTGGATCACTTATCGCTTTCGCTTGGCCACCGAGCATCGCTGCCCGGCAACGAGTGATCATCGTTTACGGCGTGGACTACCAGGGTATCTAATCCTGTTTGATACCCACGCTTTCGTGCCTGAGCGTCAGTGCCAAGTTCGCGGCCTGTCTTCACGATCGGCGTTCTGTGGCATATCTAAGCATTTCACCGCTACACGCCACATTCCAGCCACGCCCCTTGGACTCCAGTCCGGCAGTATCAAAGGCACGGCTGCAGTTGAGCTGCAGTATTTCACCCCTGACTTACCGGTCCGCCTGCGCACCCTTTAAACCCAATGAATCCGGATAACGCTCGTATCCTCCGTATTACCGCGGCTGCTGGCACGGAGTTAGCCGATACTTATTCCCCGCGTACTCTCAGGCCGGGACACGTCCCGGCGGTTACTCCGCGGAAAAAGCAGTTTACAACCCATAGGGCCGTCTTCCTGCACGCGGCATGGCTGGGTCAGAATTGCTTCCATTGCCCAATATTCCCTACTGCTGCCTCCCGTAGGAGTCTGGACCGTGTCTCAGTTCCAGTGTGGGGGACCATCCTCTCAGAACCCCTAATCATCGTCGCCTTGGTGGGCCGTTACCCCGCCAACCAGCTAATGATACGCATGCCCATCCCCGACCAATGAATCTTTAGACACCGGAAGATGCCATCCGGTGTCCACATGGGATATTAGCGCCAATTTCTCGACGTTTTGTCCCGGTCGGGGGCAGGTTGCATACGCGTTACGCACCCGTGCGCCACTCGTGTACCTTCCGTGTTGCCACTTCAGGCCTTACCGTTCGACTTGCATGTATTAAGCCTGCCGCCAGCGTTCATCCTGAGCCAGGATCAAACTCTCCATCCTAATTAATCTCTTTACTTTTGTTTGTCTGTCCCGGCCTCGTCTTATCGCTTGAGTCTCTCAAAAGAATCTCTTGAGTGTTTGCTACATCATTCCATTCATTCAAAGAACAAATCCCCGTCGTTTTTCCTCTGCTCTTCCGCCCCTCTTTGGGGCGCGTCTCCCTACTGGCGCGCCGTTCGTGTGACGCGCAAAACGGGATTGCAAAAATACTGCTTTTTCCATTCATACAACACTATAATGAAACTTTTTTTTGAAATTTATTCATCTTATTGTAATTCAATGAAATAATTTTCAAATTTTTCAAATTTTGACATCAAAATGAGCGAAAATTGGACAAATTTCGGAGTTTTTGGGGCTGTTGAGAGAGTTGATTTCGGAGTTTTTTGGGAATTTGGGCGCAAAAACGTGTTTGAGGAGGGGGTGATGGCATCTCATTTTATCTCCCACTATTCCTACCATAATATATAAATACGATTTTAACGCTTTTTTGGAAATCTATTCCCCCAAAAAGTCGTATTTTTGCACCATTAAAAATTTATTCACCAAAACACTATTACTATGAAAAGAATCTTTACCTTTGTGATGGCCATGCTCTGCGTGAGCATGATGTTTGCCCAGAGCAACAAGTACGAGGTGGTAGGCGTACCCGCAGGTCCGGAAATGGATCGTAGCGACTGGTACGGCTGGTACACCCAGAGCGGTTATGTACATGTACAGCCAGCTGAAAGCGAGTACATGCTATATATACCCGCTGGCACTTTTGAAACCGATGTGACCTTGGAGAAAGTACGTTTCTACACCATCCCAAGTGAAAACATCACCAACTACACCGGAGATCCATTCACGCTGGATGTCAACTTCCAGATCAGAATTTACACGGGGTGCTCCATCGACGGAACGACCTTCGATCCTGGCACAGTTGCACAAACGCAGATTTACAATCCCTCAAACGCAGGTGCTGAGGCTGGGATTCAGCTGGTTACCCTTAACCAACCCTTCACCGTTCATCCGACCGACAACGTCTGCGTGGCTATCTACTGCGATGACCGGTGTAGCATGGGATTATGCGATGACGATGCCGATTGCGCTGGTATCAACTTCGCCATGTGGCCGGAATATGACGCCAATGCATATCATCACTACTACTGGACTGGCGGGAACCCCGCTTGGGCATACGAAAATGCTACCGTGGCCGAACACGACCCGTGGAACCTCTCCGTGTATTACAACGACGGTCTGCCCTACGTCCACAAATGCAACTGGTACGCCGAAATCTACGATCCGAATGACAACCAGACCGATCCTGATAAAATCACAGCCCTTACGGTTGACCCCTATACTGACTCCATTTATTTCTATGGTGGAGCCTTTAACAAAGGCATTGACACCTCCATCAGCAGCTGCACTGTGAGCATTTACATGATTGACCAGAATCTGGGGAATGTCTATTTCTGGGAAAACGAAGCAGTGGGACAATATGACATTGACACATTGGAAGTGAACTACGGTTGGCGTTTTGGCCCCTTCGGTCTCGTTGGTCTCTATGAAGGAACATTTTTAGATGACGCTGAAGGTCTTTCCTGGCCTCTGCAGCTCTGCTTGAACATCGAACCCAACTTCACAGATCCTTCCACCTACATCGACCCCAATTTGGACGACAACACCTATTGCATTACCGTTGATTATGACAATGGCATCCAGCCCTACAACAACACGGTGAACGTGTTCCCGAACCCGGCCAGCACCGCCATCACCGTTGAGAATGTGGCAGGCGCTCAGGTTTCCGTCTTCAACATCGCAGGACAGGAAGTTCTCTCTGTTGAAGCTGCTAACGCCAACGAAACACTCAATGTCAGCGCTCTTCCCGAGGGCATGTACATTGTGCGCGTGGTGAACGGCACCGAGGTCGGCACCAGCAAGGTCAGCATCGTGAGATAATTGCTGATTCTTTTACAGAAACAAAAATCCCGAAAGCGTCGCTTTCGGGATTTTTTATTTAGACGAAAACCCAACTACTTCACCACCGACTTCACGGTTCCTTGATACAGCTTGGTTTCAATCTCCGAACCCGCCGGCAGCTGCGAAGCATCGGTGACGGGCATGCCGTTATGTAGCGTAATACTAAATCCGCGCCTGAGGATGTTGGCCGGATCGAGCAGCTGCATCTTCTCCTCAAAATGGGAAATTCGAGTGGACGCCACCGCCAAAATCTGCTTACTATATATATATGCGTCAGACCGCGCCTTGTCGAGGACAAAGTTTTCCGCCGCCAAACGGCGATGGAACGACAGTTTGAAGTCGGCCTCACACTGCGCCAAAGCTGCATTTTCGCGCTCGAGCATCCAGCGCACCGACTGTGCAAGCGCAGTTGCCAGCTCATCCAGCCGCTGCTCAAACTCCGCAAAACGGTTGATGAGGTAATAGGCCACCTCGGTAGGGGTAATCTTATTGGCAAAAGAAACGCTCTCGGTGATAGTTTCGTTGGTGGAGTGGCCGATGCCCGACAACACCGGCAGCGGAAAAGTCGCCACCCGATGGGCCAGCGCGTACTGGTCGTAACAGCTAAGTCCGACATCTCCTCCCCCACCTCGGATGATGGCCACACAATCGAACTCCTCCTTCCGTTTCTCAATCAAGTCGAGTTGCTGGAGCATGGTATCCACAGCTTTATCACCCTGCAAAAGAGATGGAAATAATTCTGTATCAAAATGATAACCCTGCTTATTTCCCTGCAAAGTCACCATAAAATCGCTATATCCTTTGCTGGTTTCAATGGAGATGACCGCAATACGCTGCGGCACCAACGGCATCGTAAGTTTTTTGTTGGCCTCGAAAACACCCTCCTGCTTCAGTCGGGCAATGGTTTGCAGGCGGTTACGGGCCATCTCGCCCAAAGTGAAGGCCGGCTCAATATTCTGGATGAAAAGCGCCAGACCATACTGCGGACTATATTGGATGGTAGCCAGACACAAAATGGTGATGCCATCCTTGAGCGGTTCGCCCGTGATACGCAGGAAGTTATCGTTGATCCGTTCAAAATCATTTCGCCATATCACCGCTCGCATCTGGGCTTTCACCTTATTCTCCTCCTTTTCCACCAGTTCAGGGAAACAATGTCCACTACGAGGGTAGCGGTTCAACTTAATCATCTCAGCCTGAACATAATAGGGATGCTTGTAGGTACGCTCAATCATCGACTGGATGCTTTGACCGACCTGCGTGAGGGTGTAGATGGGTTTGTCGTTAAAGGTGGGCATGGGAGGGAGTTGAAAGGATGAAGGGATGAAGGGATGAATTTTATAATGGGAGAATTAGTTGGCGGAAAGGATTCGTACTTCGTCCACATCGAGCATGAAGAGCAGCTGTTGTTTCAGTTCGGCCTGGACAGCAGATCGGTTGGCTCCTTCTTTCCAAGTGACGACCACGGTAGTAAGGGTTTGATCGTCATTTTTATCTGTCTGATAATCAATCATCTTACTAACAGATACTGCTGCAATACTTTCGGGATAACGCTCCCCTATGCGCTGCGATAGCTTTTTATAACTTTCGGCATCGCCAGATAATGTCGCGATTTGTGCATCCTGCTCCTTGATGACCTTGTCGCGATCGGCAATCATCTGTCCGAGCTGTCCAGCCTGAATCTCAGCATTGAAAACATTTCCCATCTGCTTGATTTTCAACTCAGTAGTATTCAGTCCATAATTATGCCGCATGATCGACCGCAAGGAGTCGGCGAGCACGGGGGTAACCTCGCTGCCCACAATCGACAACGTGACCGTAGGATTGGATCTGTCGAACACTTTTTCCACATTCACCACTTGCTGGTTAGAGGAGAGGTGTTGGCCGTCGCGAAGGTCGGTGACGAACTTGTTGACCTGACTGTTGAACACCGACTCGCGCACCACATTGACAGCGGTGAAGAGGCTGGGAATCATCACCATGATGGCGAGGATAATGACGACCCTTTTGACGATTTTCTCGCGGCGGGCATCCACGAATTTATGCTGGGGAAAATGGAGGTAGCGCACCATGACGAAGGTGGCGAGGGCGATGAAGAAGGAGTTGATGAAGAAGAGGTAGAAGGCCCCGAAGGCATACGAAAGTTGCCAGGTGGCGATGCCGTAGCCGGCGGTGCAGAGCGGCGGCATCAAGGCGGTGGCGATGGCCACACCCGACACCACCGTAAAAGGCAAATCCTTGCGGGAAGCGGCCACGATGCCGGCCAGTCCGCCGAAGGTGGCGATGAGCACATCGTAGATGGTGGGGCGCGTACGGGCCAGCAGTTCCGACTGAGCATCGCCCAGTGGCGACAGCAGGAAGTAGAGGGTGGAAGCCAACAGGCTGATAACCACCATCACCAGCAGGTTTCGAACCGACTTGCGCAGCAGTTCCATATCGTAGATGCCTACTGCGAGTCCCACCCCGTTGATAGGTCCCATCAGGGGGGAAATCAACATGGCACCGATGATGACGGCGGTGGAGTTGACATTCAGTCCCACCGAAGCGATGATGACGGCGAAGCCTAACAGCCACAGGTTGATGCCCTTGAATTCCACCGAGCGCTGTATGGAGGCCATGGTGGCTTCTGCATCGGTATCTTCCTGGATGCGAAAAAGCTTTTTAGTATAGAGGGCAGAGGCCCTCAGTTTTTCCCAAAAAACCTTTCCTGAAAACTTTTGAGAATTTCCTTGAGGAACTCCATCTCGTTCGTTATTCTGATTATCCATATTCATCAATAAAAATAAAAAATAAAATCAATGTGCAAAAATACAGAATTTTCACCAATTATCCATTTCTATCAAAATCATCCTCCAAAAATGCTTACTTTTGCATTCGTATTCAAAAAAGAAAGATTTTTTATAGATATTTTATCAAACTTATTATAAATCAATAACATTATGAAAAAAATCTTTACTCTTACTGTACTCCTCTGTGCATGTTTTTTTGCCACACATGCCCAAACCATTCTAATGAGTGAGGGCTTTGAGAGCGGTCTGCCCGAAACGTGGAACAACATCGACCACGACGGAGACGGCTTTTCATGGGAGATACTGACGATGGATGAGGATGAGATTCCGACCCACACTGGCAATGGCTGCATCGCATCAGCGTCATACGACTATGAGGAAGAGGAAGCGCTGGAGCCCGACAACTACCTCATCACCCCAGCCATCACTATTCCTGCGAACCTCACGGCGGCCAACATGCCACTGCTCTCGTGGTGGGTGGCCGCACAAGACCCAGAATATCCGGCTGACTATTATGAGGTTCGCATCTCCACGACCGGCAATTCTGCTGCCGACTTCTCCGCCAGCGCCGTCTATGCCGAAATTCTCTCCACCGACGAGTGGACCATGCACACGGTGGATCTCCGAAACTATATCGGACAAACCATCTACATCGCCTTCATCCACACCAATTGCAGCGACGAGTTCATCATGAAGTTGGACGACATCGTCGTTTCCTACTTCGACACTCCCACCATCGTTACCACGCCCGACGTGCTGGACTTTGGCAGTGTAATGATCAACACCACCTCCGCATCAATGCCGGTGAATGTCATCTCGGCCCTGCTCGACGGCACCATCAGCGTGAGTTGCGAGGCACCCTTCTCCATCTCCATCAACAACAACAATTTCAGCACCTCGCAGTCGATGACCGCCAATGTTTCCACCTCGCTGTTTGTGAGATACGAGCCGACTGCTGAAGGCACACACGAAGGTGTTATCACCTTGACCAACGGCACTACCACCGCCACCATCAGCGTAAACGGCAACGCTGTCAACTGCGACAACGCGCTGCAACTTCCTTTCTATGAAGATTTTGAGAGAGAAATCTCTCCTTGCTGGACGCTTCGCGATGCTGACCACGACGGCATGAATTGGATGTGGATGAACGATGGTTACGGCCACGAGAGCGATGGCTATTACATCTCCTATTCGTATGACGAGGAGGAATGGGAAGACCTTATGCCGAACGACTGGCTCATCACGCCGCGCATCGCCATTCCCAGCACAGGAGCCCATATCAACTGGTGGGCAGCGGCCTACGATGAAGGTTTCCCGGACAACAGATATGAGGTGCGCGTCTCCACCACACTCGATTTCGAGAACAGCGAGGTCATCTACGACGAGATGCTCACCACAGACGAATATGGACAGCGTTTTGCTAACCTCACCGGTTTTGAGGGGCAGGAGGTTTATATCGCCTTCATTCACAACACCAACACCAACCTATATGAGGAGTCGTACGCCCTCGTTATTGATGACATCCGTATCGAGGAGGGTGTTGGCATCGAGGAGAACACTTGCAGCCCGGCGCTTTCCGTGTATCCCAACCCGGCCACACAGATGCTGAACATCAAGGGCGAAGGATTTGAACGCTGCACGGTGGTGAACGCCCTCGGACAGACGGTCGTCAGCGAGCCGATGGTGAATGGCGAGCTTCACCTCAACATTTCGCATCTCTCCAATGGGGTTTACTTTGTGAAATGCAGCGGCGACGGCACGGTAGAGACAGTCAAAATCATCAAGAAATAAGCTATCCAACAATATTTTACAAAAACGGTCGTTATGATACGGCCGTTTTTTTTATTCAAAAATCAATCAATATGAAAGCAACACGCATCTCCCTTCTCATTCTCATCCTATTATATGCAATGGTTCCGCGCACGCAGGCGCAGCAGGCTGGCGACAAGATTGTAGGCACCTATTATGTGAAGGATGACCAGTCGCCCGAGGAGGCTAAGATTAGGATATATCGCACTACGTCAGGCACCTATGCGGGAAAGACGGTATGGGTGAAGAACCCGAATTTCAAAGATGGCACCCCGAAACGCGACGTCAAGAATCCCGATCCCAACAAACGCAACACGCCAGCCGACCAGATTCAGATGTTGTTTCATTTCAAATATGATGCCAAGAAAAACGAGTGGGTGGATGGTGAGATTTACGACCCAGTACACGGCAAGTATTACAAGTGCAAGATGTGGTTTTCGGACGACAAGACCTTGCAGCTCAGGGGCTACATCGGCGTGCCAGCATTTGGCCGAACGATGTCTTGGAAGAAGTTGTAATTGTCTCTTTCAAGATATAAAAAAACGGCCAGTCTTTCGACTGGCCGTTTTCGTTATCAGTAAATCAACTATTTCTTGATCACCTTAACCGTCTCCACTTCGCTGCCGTTGATGAGGCGTACGAAATAGACACCGTTGCTAAGTTCAGATACGTTGATCTGGGCATTGCCGTTCACCAGATTGTTGCTGATGACGGTCTGTCCGAGCATGTTCACCAACTGGTATTGCTCGAAGCCCTGAGCGCTAACATTGATGACGTTGGTAGCCGGGTTCGGATAAACATTGATGTTGGACATCTCATTTTCCTCAACGCCAGTCAAACCAGCAGTAATGTTGATATCATCAAGGTTAAGACGGAACAAATCTGAACAATCATTATGCACGAATGCAATATAGATGTTCTGATTAGCAAAATCAAGGTCCCAACTTTTCTTTACCCAAACAGTTGAAGAAAGGGTTTCATCAATGAGAACGGTATTGAAGTCACTGATATTGGTACCTGTTGTGGAAACCAAGACCTGATAATGCTCTTGCGGATAGCTGGGATCCTGAGGAGCGACCCAGAATTCGAGGTGAGCGCCTTCTTCAGGAATAGCAAGCTTGGGAGTAATCAACCAGTTGTCGGGGTTAAGAGCTCCACCACCGCTAACCCATGAAGCTGAGGTATAGAGGCCCGATCCACTGTGAGCATAGTCGGCATAGTCGGTCATCAGCTGCCAAGTGTAGCCGTCACCGTCATTGTCGATATTCGTCCAGCACTCTACGAGTTCTGCTTCAAAACCTTCGGTGAAGGGGAGAGTGGCACCCTCGCTGCAATCGAACACCTGACCATTCAAGTTGATGGTAGCGGTAAGGTCGCCAGATGTAAGGGTAACGGTACCCGTATGCGAACCAGCGGTAGCATCGGCAGCGATTCTCACATAGAGAACCTCTTCCACATGGTTGGTATTGACTGCGATGGTGGCGGTGGTAGCGTAGGTGGCGCCATCAACAGACACCTCGAAGGGAGCGGTAACTTCAACCGCGATGTCGGCATCCAGCGTGTAAGCCTCCACATCGGAGGTAGCGGGAGAAGAGGGGCTACCTGCAATACCGCTGAGGGTAAGAGCGGTAGGATTGGCGGTCAGCATAGGAGCGTGGAGGAGTTCCCCACAAACGGTGTCGCTGGCCAAGGAGAGGCACTGGGTAGTACCGTCGGTGTAGTAAGCCTTCACGAAATAGCAGTAAGTGCCAGGAGCCACAGTGTCGTTGTAAGAGGTCTCAGTGGTGGTAGCAAACTCGTGGACATTGCCGTTCTTGTATAGTCTGTACTCTACGAAGTCGGTAGTGTTTTCTGGGGCTTCCCAAGTAAGAGCCATATAGGTGTAGTCGGTGGGAACCACCTGGAGGTTGTTAGGAGCATCGCAGTCGGGAGCAATGATATGGAAAGTAACGGGAATCACCTCAGCACCCACGTATGGATTGTTGGTGGTGATGGTGAGGTTGGCGTAGTAGTCGCCCATCGGGTTGTTGCCATTGAAATTGAGAGTAATGTCGGTGCTCTGACCGCCAGCGGCAATCTGACCGCTACCGGGGGTTACCGAGAGCCAGCCTGCATCAGCAATATCAAATACATTGATGATGTTGGGATCCTGCTGTGAGTTGGCCATGATGACGAACTTGCCAGGCACGAGGTCGGCGGTGCTGAATGCGCCACCAGCGGTACCAGTGACATCCGGATTAATCGTGCTGATATCAACGGTGGTATTGGTCAGCGTATTGTTGGCGATATCATACTGTACAAATACGGATCCGCTACCAACCTGCGTGAAGAGCCAGAGGAAAGGACCACCAGCGGTATAGTTGTCGTAGGCGGAGCCGTAGGCACTCTCAATTGTGGTGGGACCCGTCACCAAAATATTGCCCGTACGGTCGATGAGGTAGAGGTCAGACCAGTTACCTACCCAGAAGCCGTCGTTTTCAGGGTCGTAGGAGCAGTGGCGGATAGCGCTCACCTGGGTGTTGATGGTGGAAACCAGCGTATGGTTAGCGAGGTCAAGTTGATAGAGGGAACTGGAACTTGCACCAACATAGAAGTAGGTACCGTCGTAGGTAAGGTCGCGGCAGCCGCTAACGCCGGCGATGTCGAAGCCCTCAATCATATTGCCGTCGAGGTCGTATTTCACAAAAGTGTAACCACTGGTAGGAGTTGTCTGCCAACTGCAGGTGTAGATGTAGTTGCCGTCGGTAGCGATACCTTGCTGGCCTGCGGAAGTGGCATTCATGGTGGAGAGCAGATCCCATGCTGCGCGGGTGGGCTCACCCACGATGGTAGCGATGGTGGAGCTGAGGTCAGCGCTGGAAAGGCTCTTGGCTCTCTGAGAGGTGGCAAAGTTATAGGTAGCAGCGGTGTTTTCCACCGAGCGGCCACGCACGAACTCCACGCCGGTACCCCATGAAAGGTTACCATCGCCAGTGTTGGCAACGGTGATGGGTGAGAACTGTGCGTCGAGACCCTGGGTAGTGGTCACATCAATCGGGGCAGCGTAGGTCACTTGCAGACCAGGAGCCGTCATGGCGAAATTGATGGTGGTATCGGAGAAGATGCCGGTGAAGGCGACGCTGGCGTTGTTGTAGCCCGTAGCGTTCACCATGATGCTATAGGGGAAAGCTTCCACGATGCTGTCTTTCTCATAATAGCCGGAAGCGTCGGTGGTAACCATTCCGCCATTCAAGCCGCTGATGGCGACATTAGCATTGGCGATCGGTGCGTTGGTGGCAGCCACTGTAACCGTACCGCTGACGGTATAATAAGTGGGGGGAGTACAGGTGTTGTTGTAGGTCAGGAACGTACCAGCAGAAGGAGTACCTTCGCTCTGATAGACCAGAATACCGAAGCTGTTGGTGATGGTGAAGGAGCATTCGCTATCGTAATTACCTCCTACCCAGTTGAAGGTGTAAGTACCTACAGCGAGGGGAACCAGTTCAGTACCGCCAGTGCCGCTGCAGGTATAGGAACCCACGAGTGTATTGGTATTGTCGTAGATTTCGATGGCAGCGCCGTTCCAGCCGTCGCCCCATGAGTCCACCATTTCGAGGGTGAGTTCGCACATGTTTCCGACGAGGGCGGTAGCGGTGGCAGCGGCACCGTTTCCAGCTGCGTTAACGCCATAGATGGAGTAGTGATAGGTACCGTCGGCGGGAATGGTGTTGTCGGTGTAGGTCATAGCGCCACCGATGGTCGGGTTGGCGAAGCTGTAGAGGAGGGTACCGTTACGGAAGAGTTCCACGCTGGTAAGCTCGTCCAATGCATTGCCGCCCAGGTCAACCGAGGGGTTGGTCCAGCTCAGGCTGGCAGAGAGGGTATGGTCGGCGGCGGGCACTGCGGTAAAGTCGGCGGGAGCAGCCGGACGCAGAGCGTCGGCAGCGCTGAGAGAAGCGACGGCAAAGCCAGAGACCTCATCTTCAAAATTGCCAATCAAAGTGATGGTATTGTTGTCGAGGTCAATGGAATAGAGCTGTGATTCTTCGGCAGTTGCGTTATAGGCAGCCCAGTAGGGGGTGTTGGTTTCGCGATCCATGCTGATGTCCTGGATGTAGTTGACATCGAAGCCGGCGCTGATCAGCACCGTAAGGTCACCGGTGGTCGTATTCAGTTCGCTGATAGCGTCTTCACCACTATCAATCATCAGAAAACGGCCGTCGTTAGTGATGGTGAAGGCCAAAATCACATTTTCGGAGTTGATGGTGACCACGAAGGTAGTGTTACCGGTAGAAGGATCCACGGTGTAGAGGGTAGCGCCCTCAAGGTCGAAGCCATAGAATTGTCCGTCGGCGGGGTTATAGGCCACATCGTTGACACCGCTGGTATTGATGATATTAGCGGCATGGGTGGTGGGGTCCATAGCGATCAGATAGCCAGAGGGATAGGTTGCGAGATAATAGGTGCCGTTGTAAAATTCGGCGCCGATGGTGTAATCGTCTGGAGTTGAGTAGCCCCAGTCGGTGGTGTTAGCGGGGGTGCCGAGGGTGAAGCCCACCTGGTCGGTGCAACCCATGCTAACCGTGGCGTCGGAAGTCAGCGAGCGCATGGCGGGTGACTGCACGGCATGATGGTTGGTTCTCGGAGCGAGGGTTACCTGAGCCACAGCAGGGGCAATCCCGCAGACAAGAATGCACAACATCATCGCCACAAAGCCTTTGAAAGATGTTGCTAAACTTTTCATAATGAAGAAATTAAATGAATAAATAAGTTTTAGTGTTTCATTGCAAGATACTCTGCAAAAATAGCACTATTTTGTAGAAAAAAGTCACATTTCTGAAGATTTTTTCCAGAAATTATTTCTTCAAATTGGATGCCAAAATATTGCATCAATCACATTCTATCTCCAAACAATATGATTAGGGGGTCTGGAGGTTGTAACGGGGTGTGTCACATTCGCTCACTCCTTAGTGCGGCCACCAGTTCATTACTGATATTATTGCCTAATTGTTGGCACACATCCTGGCTCCAGCGTTGTGCCATGGCGATGCGCGAGGTCTGGTCGTCCATGCCCAACATCTTTGCATAAATATAACCCGCATTGAAGTTGTCGCCGGCCCCAACGGTACTGACGGTTTCTATCGGCTGCACAGGATAAGTCTCGCAGCCCTCAGGCGTATAAACCCGTATCTGGCGCGCCCCGTCGGTCAGGATCAGCGTGTGGCAGTAGCGGCTCACGCGCTCATAAATGGCCTCGCCGTCCTTCAGTCCATAAAGGTACTCAAAGTCCTCCATCGAGCCGCGGACCACATCCGCCAGTTGCATGTTCTCCTCAATGTTGGACATCACCTCTGGCAGGTCGGCGATATGGTTTTTACGGAAGTTAATGTCGTAATAAAGCCAGGCGCCTGCTTCACGCGCCTTACGCAGCAGGCCGCCCACCACAGGACGGATGGCCGGATTGATGGCGAAGAACGACCCGAACAGCACCACATCGTCTTTGCTCATCTCGGGCAACTTGCCGTCCAGCGAGACGATGCTGTTGAATGTTGAGCTGCCCGGCACTGCCTTTTGTGGCTGATTGTTCTTGAAGAGGATGTCAAATACAGTTTCTCCGATACCGATGATGCGAGAGGGGTTCATTTTAAATAGTTGTTAATCATTGGGTTATGTGTGTTTCGTCCGTTTTTCCAACTTCGCCTACCAAATATCCATCACATCGATCTATTGCGAGCATCTGGAGAGCACCTATTACTTTTTTCTCATTGGCAAATTACCAGCAAATTAGATTGTGATTTATATAATGCTGGTTATCAATATTTTATAACACAACACACACATCCTATTATTCATCTTGGCAAATTACCAGCAAATTAAACAGACGCCCATACAGGAACATATCGCATATATCTTTTAGCTGTATTGGGATCAATGGGCTTTATTCTATGTGTTTCGACAGCTTCTTTAATAAGCCTTGAAACACTGCCGGCCGATGATTCTTTAAGTCCAAACCTATCACGCAAAGAGGTGTTAGTTAAAGCATCACCTTGAACAAACATCAGACAAGAATGAAGATAACACGACCACAACTTGTCATCAGCGGGAATGTTTTTGTACTCCATTTCAGAGAACAAAGTAACTTTTGTCGATTCCTCGAAAATTTCAATTCTTGGTGCTGGAAGAAACTGCATTTCGCAAGCAATAACCATTCTGTCCCATCCGCGTCCCAACTCCTCGCACATCTTCATTCGACGCATTAGGGATGCCAATTTCTCATTTCTTGACTTGGGGGGATTGTCGATAATTCGCATTATGTCCACCAATGGTGTGCCGGGATTGGTTACTTCTATCCGATTTTCAAAGACCTCCACTACAGGACCAGCACCAGTTATATACAAATCTTGGTGGATTAAACTATTGGCAATAGCTTCTCTCACGGATGGAAGAGGATATTTGCTTTTTGTAGTCAGCGCTACAGCGGTAACATCTTCGTTACTTGGCAAAAGGGCGGTGACATATCTTACAATATCTTCGAAGCAGATAGCATAGCCCGTTTTAAAAGTCTCTTCTTTTTGAATTATCAACCTGTTTTTCCCTTGATATTGAACCACACGCATGGCTTTACGTCCCAATCTGGGAAAGTTGTTCAGGTCTTTGGCAAACAATATGGCTCCTAAATTGGTAATGCCAAAAAGTCCATTGTCTAGTTTGACGACAATGCCATCTTCCACAAGATAGTGCATCACTTCATTTTCCTCGGTTGGATGGGGAATATTCAGCATAGAAAAATAGGCTCCGGCATCAATCATTTGTAACACTTCGGCATACCTCAAATCTTTAATAGGACATACGTCTTCAAATCGGCTGTTGCGTAACTTATCCCAAAGTTGAGCCATTAATTCGGGATAGTCGTTCAATTTCTTAGTATAGCTCCCACTGCGTATGTATTCGGTTTTTTCAAAAGCGACGGGAATATGCAATGCTTTGTGAACCCTGATTATTTCGATATGTTTGCCGTCTGTTTCTGCTTCCAAAAATTCAAAATTTGCATTCCTCGACAACTGGTGTCGCAGCCAGTTTTCAATATCTTCTTGCCCTTTCTTCAGTTGCACAAGCCTAACAGACGTTCCTATAATATCGTGCGTGGCATCATCGACACCCCAAATCATATAGGCGAAGTCATGGTCTTTCAATGTTGCAGTATTTGCAAGGGCACAAACATCCTCCCCTATCATTTTAGGGTCATCATTATTATGCTTAAACTCCACCCAACCAGTTTCTTTAGGCAATTTGCAGAGCTCCTTGACAAGTATGTCATAGTTTCCTTCCATAAATGATTCTCATTATCAATTATCTAATCAACTTGTTAATTCAATCTCAAGCTCACTTTCCGCAACTAATAAATCACCAGCAAAAATACATATTATTTTCAAAATATTGGGATGGACAAACTATAAATATGTCTATGAATTTCTTTTCAATTGTTCCAGTGCCCGGCAGAGCTGGTCGGGACAGGAGGTGGCTTTGTCGCCGCAGCGGATGCCGTTGAGTTTTTGGATGACGTCGTCGATTTTCTGGCCGGTGATTAGGCGGCAGATACCTTGGAGGTTTCCGTCGCATCCGCCCATGAAGAAGACCTGCTGAATGACGCCCTCGTCATCGACCGTCACATCGATAAACTGCGAGCAGGTGCCTTGGGTTTTGTAGAGGGTGTGGGACATAATATTGGGGTGTTTATTTCACATAATTCATCAAATCATCTCCAGTTTTGAATATCGGCATTCCATCAACATAGTCTTGTGTTGATTGGGCATCAGAGATTATTTTCGCGAGATTAATTTCATGCGAAAGCTGCACTTCCTCATCAAACACAAAACAGAAATAATTGCCATCTGGAGTTGGGTATCCAGAATCTCTCATTTGTTCCTCGCTCATCGTGGCATAATGATGTACTCGGAAAACACGGTATTTATTATCATTTTCTTTATCAAACTCATAAAGAATCACAAACTTTACATCCTTACCTTCAAGATATTCTATGGGAAGAGCTCCTGAGCGTATGGTTTTGTCAAGCTGTGTCCTCAGACGGACATTGTACAAATTTACGCCCAAATTGTTTTTACCCATAATCCAATTAAATTGATTGGGAGAATGGTAACAACCTACAAGGAAATGTTGGCTGAAATAAGTTTGGATATAGTGCATTGTAAGAGATTTGGAAGGACTAACAGGAATAGACAGCCCTTGATTTACAATGGACCATTTAGCATCTTCTGGTTTTGTACCGATGGGACATTGTGCCTTATAAAAATAAGGTTCCAATAATGCAAGAATCCGTTCGTTTTCCTTCACCAACTCCTCTTTTTCTTTATTGTCAACAATGAATTCCGGGGTGGCCAATGCCAATGAGTAATATCTCGGATCGGTCTGCCCTATCTTCTTGAAAGGTTGGAACACTTTACCCACGAAGTATTTGAAGTATTGATCCCAAAATTGCACAGGATTTACATTTTCTCGTGGAGTAATGGCATAAAATGTGAATTCTTCATTTAAACCCTTAATTATCTCCGTCCGAAACTTTTCTTTTACGACTTTAGCCCATTTACTTCGTTCTCCAATCCTGTTCTTTGCATAAATCGCTATAATGAAAAGAAAATTGACATTGTAATGTGAGACCAAAATAGTGTCTCGATCGAAAAGCCGATTCTTGAAGTGATAAGAAAGATGGAAGTGTTTACCTGTTGCCGTTTTCTTCTCCACAATGCTGCTGTTATGATATCCTTTGGCTGATATATCATCTATTGTTGCACTAATAAAGAAATTGGGAACAATATCATATCCTTCCGTCTCATCATCGCGATATGTCTGATAGTTTCTTTTTCCGCTATTGAACAAGTCGAGGTCGTATTGCACTAAGTTTCGGGCATAGGTATATTGTTTAGCAATAGGTTCTGAACCTATTGCTGCGTTGCGCGGGTAATACTTGCTGTCACCAATGTAATATGCCTTATCATTGAACTCGGTAAGTCCTTGGTATTTGTACAAATGATCCAAACGTTTACCATCCTCTTGTGCTTTCATCCTTCTCGTTACTTCATCTTTATCGCTTAGCAATTCGTCAATCATATCTTCGAATACCGAATGAAAATCATGAATAAGAAGATAGTCTTGGGTATCACTATGAATAGCAACTTTGTAAGCACTATCAAAGAAAGCATAACAAAGATCCCATATTTCCAAATCCCTGTCTGAAAAATATTTGTATTTGATCTGTTTTAACCTTCTTTTGCCTGTACCTTTTATGTACTGCTCGAAGCGTTTGCCCGTGATGAGGTCAAAGTTGGCATTAAGGTGCACCGGAAAATTGTATCTTTGGTTAATGTGATGCAAAATGGAGTAAAAGATGATGAGTAATTCCTCATCGTAGTTTACCGTTTTTTTCTTGTTGACGGGTTGATAATAGATAGGTGTCCCATCCTGAATAATTACGCGGTTTTTTGTGATAGTTCTAACCCAGTTGATTTTGTTGTTCCCTTTGTGAATATTACGGAGAATGAAAGTAAGATAATCTTGATTTTTGCGATTAAAATCGAGCAGTGCTAATACAATGTCTAAAAATGTATATCGGTCTTTTCGTTTCCCTCTTCCCATTTGGGTGATTTCGGGGCTTAGGGCTATATCACTCTCTTGATGATTGTGACAAAACACCGAAATGGCTCTATATACCCAGAGCGAGAATTCATAGACGAAATCAAGCATTTCCTTTTGTTTTGCATCAGCACTATGAGGGCTTAAAGCAAGAAAATCTTCTGGTGTATATGAAGGGTTGTCAAACAGTTTGTTATCCGTATTTAAAAGCACTTTGGGCAGAATAAACACACAGTCATCTAAACTGCGACTATAAAAATAGCCCACATAGTCAATGCTCAATTTCGTTCTGTTTTCCACAAGTTTGGCATTAACTTTCCCTTCCGACAACACCTTCTCCAACGAAGGCATATTGTCGCCGCCTACAAATGGCCTTTTGTCGTAGTGGTATTCTTCAAATAGAATTTTCATTGTTCAGCAAATGTATAGACACAAGAACACCCCCAAAAGCAGTTACTTTTTCGCAAGATTTTCTGGATAGAAGACAACACCGCCCCGTGCATGTGCTATTTTATCAACAGTTGAACCTATCATATCATCCTTATCGACAAGTGTCCCATCAAAGCCAAAACGAATTTTCCCATTCGAATCTTTCTTTTCATACCATTTACTAACTTCGTAACAGGCTACGATCCTCTTCAAAGGAGCAACATATATATATACATTTTTTGTCACACTTGGATTTGCACGCTTTACATCAAAAGACCACGCTTCTTTGGCTCTGTTATAAAGATCTCCAGGGTCTTGAGGATTATCCGTAATCTTAAATATAATAGAGTTTGGCCTAAACCACCGACTAGTATCTTTCGGTGCTTCCAAAGAAACTTCGCACACATCGCACCATTTGGCTCTCTCACTCTCTTTCATCACATTGTCCAAAAAGAGACGTAAGTTTTCATGGTTGGGGTATTCACCGGTCTCATCAAAGAAATCGGGGAACATCAATTTCAAATTGCCATCTTTCCGAACAAGATTTGTAATCTCCTCATACTCGTTGTCCTTCATCACATCGGTCCAGAGGTAAAACAAAACCTTGTTGACAAAGGTCTCTGCTGTTATGCATTCAACTTCAATATCCATCGCAGGATTTTGCTCACTCCTTCTATTATTCTTCTCAATCACTTCAACTATTTCTCCTTTTAGATGCTCTGTGGCTTTGGTGAAGAAGTATCCCATTTGTTTGTCTGCCGATTCTGTTGATCTATAAATTATTTTATTTATTTCTTGCAAAAAATCCCACCAATCATACAATCTCACCTTATCTGCTTCTTCGTCTTCTATCAGAATCTTCCATTTAAGGGGATTTTGGGTTTCTTTGTTCTTACCTTCAGTTATCTTGATATATTTCCAGTCCCATCTTCTCTTGAAGGCCGAATCTATTGGGAAGAGGCTCTGGTCGCTGGTATTCATCGTGGCCCAGATGAAAAGGTTTTTGGGAAGGACAAGCAGTTCCCCATTCAGTATCTTATCTGTAATGCCGTCAGGATAATCCTCCTCGAAAATAGAATTAATTTTTTGCTCAACAGCTGCATCTAATTTCAACCCAACAAATTCATTCTCCAATTCCTTTCTCAAATCTTCATCTGCCTCAATAGGATATTCCGAATAGCCATCTTTGCGGTCAAGCAATTGGAACAGGTCTCCGAAAATTTGGGCACAGTTGCCACGATTGATTTCCTCAATGATTAAGAATTGGTCTGCTTTTGAGAAGCCACTTGGACTCGTTGCTTTAATATTTTTTAAAATCATATAAAGCAGATTTCTTGTTCCTTCCTCTTCCCCAAATGGATAGATGGGCGAAAACATACCTTTGTAATCACTTACGATGGTAGATGTGTCATCAATATAGTTATATGCATTTTGATATAATCGCATCCAATCCAAGCTGCGATTTTCGTATAAATGAGCTCCAAAACCATAAAAGTTTATCACAATACAGCTTTGTTTTCTTTCAACGCTATTTTTATACGAACTTAAATATGTTTTTTTGTCATCAAATAATTCAAGGAAACATAATGTATTACACTCAACAATAGGTTCTTCAATTTCCGGGATGTATCTATTGCCAGAATCGTAATAAGCGTGAAACATTTCGTGTATGTAGGTGGCACAAAGCAACTTCATGTCGTTTCCAATGTTTTCCTTAAACAAATAAACCGTTTTTTCATCCGAAACATACATACCCAATAACGAATTGCTTTCTTCTACCTCAACAGTTAAATCCTCACCATCATAATCTTTTAATTTATCTAAGTCTGACCACTTCAATCCAAGTTTTTCCAAAATCTTAGCCAAAAGAGACTCCAAGAACCAATATATGTTTCTATTTTCCAGAAATTTTCTAACAAGCTCTCGGATTTGTGCTGCCGTAAGAGTAATTGTTTTCTTGTAGCGATCTTTTTGTTCAGATGAAGGCCAATTGGTTACTACTACTTTTATTCCTTTTTCGGCGCGTAGTTTCCCGAAATTATCATATGCGTCAAATGGAAAATCAAAATTGTCGACTTCCAGTAAAGCATTCTTTTCTGCATCATTAAGTAGTGTTACGTCATCTTCGGGGCGTGCAAACACTTTAATAACACCCTTTTTACCAGTCATTTTATATGGCGTTGCAGTTCCTCCTGTTGGAGGTGTCGCAGTTACTTTTTTTGTCCATAAACTCGTATCACCCATCTTCTTCCAAGCCCGGATATATGCTTTGGTAAAGGCTTGTTGTACGAATTTGTATTCTATTTTCCGTTCTTTAACAACAGCTCCCGTTGAAACTTTAGCCTCTACAGTATTGCCATTTGCATCAAAGCCATAAATTGGTTTAGGATCTCCCATTGTCGGCTTATAGCAGCCCACAAAAGTTGAGTAGTCGCTATCGGGGTGGAAAGTGGTGCGGATAACAGAGTCATCACCTTGAGTACACTCTTTTATTTTGAAAGATTTGCCCGTGCCAGGGGCCCCGTAAAAGATTTGCTGAAGAATATTTAAATCTGTATCACAGTCTTTCTTATCATAATATGGTTTCAAAACATTTGTAACCCATACATCAAATATGCCATCACTACCTTTTTTAATGTGCAAATCAGAATAGCCACCAGCAAGATAATTCCTTATTGTAAATTTAGTGGTTTGATTGAGTCCTTGATAATTTGTATATGAAACCTCCTCCGATAATAGTCCCTTTAAATAAAATCGATTATCTATTTTGCCATTTTTTTGGAGTACATCTTTTCTAATTTCCCATTCTTGTGTGCGAGTCTCTACCGCTTTTCCTTTTATAGTGAAGAATGCATCAAGAATAGCCAATTGTTCATATATGAATGACGTAGAAAACTGAACAGTCTCATGAGTGGATGAATTATCATATTTACGTGGAAGAATTGATGCAATAAAAAGTATTGCTTTCTGAAGATTTTCTTTATTTAATCTTACGGTAATTCGTTCACCTTCATTACGAAACAAGTCATAATGTTCATTGTCAAGGAACAAATCTGTGTTTTTGGCATTGCCAGCTCCAATACTTCTATAACTGGCATTAGTGTCATTGATGTGTTTAATGATTTCCTCCATATTCATACTTTTTATAATAAAATGGGTTGACTAATATCGTTAAAACAGACAGATGGTTTCAAACCTAATTTTATGCTTTGCATAAGAGCTTGTTGCGTTCTTATGGTATTTTTAAATTCAACAATTGGTTGCTGAACAGACTTCATATAAGCTTGACAGTTGTTACAAATAACAAGTTTCTTCTGCTCAACCCTCATGTCATAAACTCTGTATACAGCATAAGTGGTTTTGTCTTGAGATGCTGCAAAATCAATCTCTTGATTACTGTAAAACAAGAATTGTTCGAAATCAAACTTTGTGGATTTCACATCAACGAATAAGGCATTATCAATGATGAAATCATATGGGAGTCCTGATTCTGACGACTTGTTTTTCCACTCAAAAGAGGTGATGCGTTTTGCAGTTTTTTCTTTATCTAAATATTGGGCGACTAACGCCTCTCCATCCTTTCCAATTTGTGCATATTGACGTTCCGCATTTTCGAGGTCTATTTTCCTATATTTATTTCTGGCATCTCCCATCAAACTACTGACCTCAATATCTTTTTGAACATTAATGCTAAGGAAGTTTATACGTTTCAATAGATAATCCTTTGCAGTATTAAATGTTGGAGAATCATCATTCAATACCATATTGTCATTAGAGAAAAACTCCCGTGCAATTGTATAATCCGATGAATTATTTTTAATTAGCCAAAAGACCAATTCTTTACTTTCCAGCCCCATCCATGCTAAATACCAATCATCATTTGGATTCGTCTTTGCAAACTCTCTGATTTTTGAAACCACAGAATTGTTCGTGTCTTGCCCTATTCGAATTTTGGGACTTCTAAAAGAACCATCTGGATTTTCTATTCTATCAAACGAGCAATCTAATACATTACAATAGTTTTCATAGATTAGCATTGCAGACCGCACTTCATCCGAATCATCAAGGAATTCCAATATGCCCTCATATAAGCCAATATGAGATTGATGGCTGGTTTTGGAGATTCCCAAATCAGCAGAAGTTAGTTTTTTGAAACCAATCCTATTCTCATCATTAAAGAAAAAGAAAAAAAAGCCCATGTCATTCAATCATTAAATTATTAGTAATTAAGAAATATAGTATCGCATAGATAGTATTAACACTCACAGCATTACCAGCTTGCTTATACAATGCCCCATCAGAAACGCCCACTTCACGAGCCTTAATTGCAAACTCTTTCGGGAATCCCTGCAACATAAATGCCTCATCCGGAGTGAGTCTTCTGATAGGTAATTGCGCTAATTGTTCTTTGGTGTAATCTTCAACATGATTGATTTCGCCATAAGATTCAATAAAATCCAGGCTATAGTAATTGTCTTGGCAAGCGCGGTGCATCTTGTGCATCGTGGCAGTTAACGGACGTGCAATACTCATATTGATGTCAGATTTGGATTTGAAGTTAGCAGAACCGTCTGCAAGGATAGTCGGCTTAATTCTTTCCGACAAGAAATACTTCCCATCCACTTCTTTTGAAAGGACATCTATTACAGTTGGATAATGGTTAGGGCTTAATCTTTTAAAGACTTTATCGAACGTTTCTTTTACGTTGGCTGGCGTAAACAGTTCTTTCATCCATTTTTCGTCTATATCGTCTTTTGTTGCAAATACAACAAGACGGTTACGAGTTTGAGGAAGATGAAAATTCGCTGTGTTGTAGATATTGGGGAATACATGATAACCCAAATTCTCCAACTCTTGTTTTATTCTCGCAAAAGTGTTTCCTTTATCATGATTGATAAGATTTTTAACGTTTTCAAGCAAAACATATCGTGGATGTTTAACCTCAAGAATATCCATGATACGGAAAAACATTTGACCTCTATCTTCGTTAAATCCCGCCTTTTTACCCATCATACTGAAAGTCTGACACGGGAAACCACCTGTTAGCAAATCGAATTCGGGAAGCGACTGAATATTTTGCGGGTTTTCAGTGAACATTACAATATCCCCCATAGTCACTTCATCTTTGCCCGGATTGAAGTTTGCACAGTAGGTAGCAGTTGCGTTTTTGTCATTTTCTGAATAACCGACACAACTAAAGTTCATTATATGGTCTTTTGTGAGCAAATCCATTGCCCGTCTAAAGCCACCAATGCCCGCAAATAATTCTAAATGTCTCATCTTTCAATAAATCTCATAATCCCATCACCTATCGCTTTAGCCAATTTCACAGGTACCGCATTCCCAACTTGTGCATACCACATGTTTTGCGCCCCAGTAAGTACATAGTCATCTGGAAAAGTCTGAATCCTTGCCGCTTCTCTAGGGCTCAACCCTCTCGCTTCCCAAGGATGAATATACATGTTGCAATCAAACTTCATGTGTGAAGTAATTGTTTTACATATCTGATTTTCATCCAATTTGAAATATTTGTCCTTAAAAATATCATTTCGACGTTTATACGGCATGATATCAGCAATTGATTCGTGCAACGAATTAGCCCCTTGCGGCAATCTCCTGTAAATCTCTAAATCTCGTTCATTATTGTACCGATTCTTGTGATTGTATAGCTTGCCAACATCTCTGCCATCATTGATGAAATTATAAAAAGCATTCTTTACGTAGCCAAAGTCTCTTACCGTAAATCCAGACTCTTCGTCTTCCACATCTTTTGCACCTTTTTCTTTTCGTGCTCGCAAGGGTGGTAATCCTTCCAGAGCATCACGTAATACAAATGATGGGCGTTTGAGTTTGTTTATTTCTTCAAAAATTTTTTCTGGTTTTATTCCGATACGATTACCTATCATGATAAAACGCTCACGGTTTTGCGGCACACCGAAATCTTGAGCCTTTAATATAGCATAATCATATTGGTAGTCTTCCCCTAAATACTCTTTGAAATTTTGGACTATTTCAACAATCCTGTTCATCATGCCTTTTACGTTCTCCATAATAAAGAACTTCGGACGGACTTGACTGAGGAAAATCAAATATTGTTTATATAAGCTGTTGCGGGGATCGTCAAGAATCCTTTGTCGGTTTGCCATAGAAAAACCTTGGCAAGGAGGTCCACCACACACTAATGTGACATCGGTAAGATAATTCTTGTATCTGTCTAACTCTTGATTCAGCAGGGAAATGTCTCCAACAAAATAATGGTCATCACTCAAGTTGTGATTTACTTTGTATGTGTTTGTGAATTGCTCCACAAGTTCATTCACAAAGCAAGGGTCAAAACCTGCCTGCTCCAAGCCCAAACTGAGTCCACCACAACCTGCAAAAAGGTCAACCATTTTATGTTGTTTCTTTCTCGACATGCCATTAAAATTTCATCCCGCAAAGATACACATTTTTCCCCACATATCAACCTCTGCCGCGGGGAGTATGGGAAGAAAGCTATAAATATAGAATCCGTGGGAACAGAAACTGCTACCTATATGGGACCAAGTTAAATTGTCAGTCACTGTCTGACAATTGGGATATTACAAGTAAAACATTGGTCATAAAGACTTTACCATCGGCAGCAGTATATTCCAAAATGGAATATGCTGAGTCTTCATCCAGCTCACCTCCTCTCAGTAATCCCCCCACAGCTCAATATCCACCTTCTGCACGGCAGGGTCGGACTGCAGGTAGTCGGGTACCTCGTGCGAGGTGAGGATGGCAATGTGATACCCCGCCGCCTTCAGCTTGCGGCAATCAGCCTCCTCGGGCGGGAAAGGATAACATAACGCATCGGTATAAAACATTGCCTCGGTAGGCGTGCAGTAATTGCCCCAGTCGTCGCTTCCCCGCACATTGAAAAGTATCGTGCGCTCGGGTAACATGCTCTTCAACTTGTCCAACTGCTCCTTATTGTGCGTCAAGACATACCAATACTCTTCATTAGGAGTGTGATAGTATCGGAACCACCCCATATTCATCTGATAGAGAGCAAAAAACGCGGTTACCCCCACCAGCACCGTTCTGCACAACCCTACCCGCCGCACAAACCTCTCCCCTATCCGCCACAACTCCCACAGCAACATCCCCAACGACAAGAACCCCACCGCACAGAGACAGAAGGTGTAGGCCGGCATCTTCGTGGCCGCCACCGTAAAGAAACCATACACCAGCAACACGAGCGAGAACACCGTGATACGATGGCTCCACTTGCGGCAACGCACCAACAGCAGCACGAATCCCGCCAGCATCACCAGCAGATGCACCACACGCTTGGCAGTGAAGGTGGCCGTTTCACTTGTGACATAATCTTTATAGTCACTATCCCCAATATAACGGTACGGGATGGTGGTCAGATAGAAAGCCTTCGACTCGTGATGGCCTTCCACCTCATGGAAAAGATGCTCATGGTTGAGCTGTTGCTCCCGCTCATAATATTGGGGGTAGGCATGGCTGGTATAGATTTGCCAAGGAAGGAATACCGCCAGCGTAATGCCCACCGCCGCCACCATCTGGCCGATTTTCCACTCCCTGAGCCGGAACCGGTATTCCGACACGGTATAGATGCCCCATGCGGCATACACGATCAGGCCCACCAGCCACTTGGTGAGAACGGCGCATCCCGAGAAAAGAGCGAACCCCAATACCCAGCGCCATTTCCGGCCACTGCGCAAATACTCCATCCACGCCCACAGGGAGGCGGTAACATAAAAGACGAAACAGACATTGTTGTGGTCCACTGCCCCATGACCTGACACCAGATCCAGCAACATGAAGGAGAAAGCAGCAGACAGAGCCGCAAAGTAACCCAGCCGGCGATCCACCAGCAGCGAACCGATGCGATACAAAAGAGGAATCATTAGGGTTCCCATGATGACGGAAGGCAGGCGAAGAGTGAACAATGAAACTCCAAACAGTTTGAAACAGAGGGCTATCTGCCAGAGAAAAAGCGGCTGTTTGTGCAGCCATATATACCCGTGAGCCCAATCGTTTTCGGGCCAATTGGCATTATCAATGGGCCACTCATGGTAGAGCTTGGGGCAGAAGGGGTCATCCATACAGTTTTTGGCGACCAGCGCATGGAATCGTTCATCCCAACAATAGAGAAAAGGAATAGAGATGGCAGCAAATACGAACAGGCAAAAGCCGCCCGCCGTGAGCAGCGCAACCGACCAGCGTTTCTTGTCGAAGGCAAAGCTGATGATAGAGGCCAATGCCAGCAGCAAGCCTGCCAAAAGCCACAACTTCTGGCTGACGGTATAGCCGTACAGGGAGAGGTAGTTGAACATGCGGTGTATTACAATTACGAGGTGCAAAGATACAAAAAAACTCCTTCAAAAATTTGAAGGAGTTGACAAACCCAATAAAGTTATGGAAAATAGAATGTTGTACAAATGGATTAGCCGTTGAAGACCTGGTCGAGGCCGATACCGCGCACTTGGGCAACGGTATAGGGATCGCGCAGCTGGGCGAGGGCCTTGAAGGTGGCCTTCACCACGCTGTGGGGGTTGGAGGAGCCTTTCGACTTGGCCAACACGTTCTTCACGCCGACGCTTTCGAGCACTGCACGCATAGCACCACCAGCGATAACACCGGTACCGGGAGCTGCGGGTTTCATGAAAACGAGGGAGCCGCTATATTTGCCTTCCTGAGCGTGCGGGATGGTGCCGTTGAGCACGGGAACCTTGATGAGGTTCTTCTTGGCATCGTCAACGCCCTTAGCGATGGCGGCGGAGACTTCCTTGGCTTTACCGAGGCCGTAGCCCACGATGCCATTCTCGTTGCCTACCACCACGATAGCGGAAAAGCTGAATGTTCTACCACCCTTGGTAACTTTAGTTACTCTGTTAACTGCAACCAATCTGTCTTTGAATTCGATATCGGTTGACTTTACTCTTTTGACATTTACATTTGACATAGTTACCTGAGATTTAGAACGTTAAACCACCTTCTCTGGCTGCATCGGCCAAAGATTTTACTCTACCATGATAAAGATAACCGTTACGGTCGAAGACCACGCTTTGGATACCGGCGGCCTTGGCCATTTCGGCGACTGCCTTGCCCACCATGGCGGCTTTCTCGCACTTCGTCACTTTTGCGTCGCGGATTTCGGCGGCGGTGGAAGATGCGGAGACGAGCGTATGGCCGGCGAGGTCGTCAATCAGTTGTACATAGATGTCGCGGTTACTTCTGTAAACCGACATTCTCGGACGTTCGGGAGTGCCGCTGATAGTCTTGCGAACTCTCTGTTTAATCCTGTTTCTTCTATATATTTTCTTATTAGCCATTGTACTAAATTTTTAAGATTATTTATCAGCGGACTTACCGGCTTTCTTTCTAACCACTTCGCCCACGAAACGGATACCTTTTCCTTTGTAAGGTTCAGGTTTACGATAGGAGCGGATCTTGTTGCAGACCTGTCCGAGGAGCTGTTTGTCGTTACATTTGAGGGTAACGATGGGGTCCTTACCTTTCTCGGTCACAGCGTTCACTTCGATTTCTTTGGGGAATTCGAAGACGATGTTGTGGGAGTAGCCGAGGGACATGGTAAGCAGCTGGCCTTGTGCTTCAGCCTTGTAGGCGACGCCCACGAGCTGGAGTTTAGCCTCGAAGCCTTCGGAGACACCCTTCACCATATTGGCGAGGAGGGCGCGGTAGAGGCCGTGGAGGGCACGATGGCGACGCTGGTCGGTGGGGCGTTCCACAACGAGATGACCGTCTTCCACCTTAGCGGTGATATCGGGATCCATCTTCTGGGTCATTTCGCCACGGGGACCTTTAACGGTGACCACGTTGGATTTTTCGTCAACTTTAATTTCTACGCCTTTCGGGAGAGCGATGGGTAATTTTCCTATTCTTGACATAATTCTTTCCTCCTATTAGCTAATGTAACACAATACCTCGCCGCCGATGTGCTGGGCACGGGCTTCTTTGTCGGTCATCAGTCCACGGGAAGTGGAGACGATGGCGATGCCGAGGCCGTTCATCACGGACGGGAGTTCGTCGGCGCCGGAATACTGGCGGAGGCCGGGACGGCTCACGCGCTTAAGGGTGGCGATGGCGGACTGCTTGGTGGCAGGATGGTACTTCAAGGCAATCTTGATGATGCCGGGATGTACGTCATCCACAAATTTATAATTCAGGATATAACCTTTTTCAAACAAAATCTTGGTAATCTCTTTCTTCGTTTTGGAAGTGGGGATTTCCACAATTTTGTGGTTGGCCATGATGGCGTTTCTCAATCTGGTCAAATAATCGGATATCGGATCTGTATTCATAACTGTAATTCTCTTTTAAATGTTACCAACTAGCCTTTTTAACACCCGGAATCTGACCGGCCAAAGCCATTTCTCTAAAATTGATACGCGACAAACCGAACTGGCGCATATAGCCTTTCGGACGGCCGGTGAGCTTGCAGCGGTTGTGCTTTCTGATAGGATTGGAGTTCGGCGGAAGCTGCTGGAGGGCCTTAACGGCGGCCTCTTTCTCCTCGGTATATTCGCTACCGGAGTTGATGATCTTCTTCAGCGCAGCACGTTTGGCAGCATATTTGGCCACCATTCTCTCTCTCTTGAGTTCTTTTGCTTTTAATGATTCTTTTGCCATATCCTATCCTTTATTTTTGATTCTTAAACGGTAATCCAAATTCTTTCAGCAGGGCGAGGCATTCCTTGTCGTTCTTGGAAGTGGTGACGAAGGTGATGTCCATACCGTTGATCTTGGCCACCTTGTCGAGGTCGATTTCCGGGAAGATGATCTGTTCCGGAATGCCAAGGGTATAGTTGCCACGGCCGTCGAAGCCCTTGTCGCTGATACCGCGGAAGTCGCGGATACGCGGGATGGAGACGGAGATCAGTCTGTCGAGGAACTCGTACATGCGCTCGCCGCGGAGGGTCACACGCACGCCGATGGGCATACCTTTTCTCAACTTGAAGTTGGAGATATCCTTCTTAGACTTGGTGGCGACGGCTTTCTGACCGGCGATGAGGGTCATTTCCTGGACGCCCATGTCGATGAGTTTCTTGTCGGCGATGCCAAATTTGCCAAGGCCCTGGTTGAGGCAAATCTTCTGCAATTTGGGGACGCGCATAATGGATTTGAAACCGAACTGCTCTTTGAGTGCGGGAACGACTTCCTTGTCGTATTTTTCTTTATATCTCGGTACGTACGTCATTATTTGATCTCCTCCCCTGATTTTTTAGAATATCTAACTAATTTACCATTGTCGCCCAGTCTTCTACCGATGCGGGTAGCGTTACCTTTTCCGTCAACCACCATGAGGTTGGAGATGTGGATGGGGGCTTCTTTCTTAATGATACCGCCCTGAGGGTTCTTGGCGTTAGCTTTGGAGTGCTTCGACACCATGTTCACACCCTCGACGATGGCGCGGTATTTCTCTCTGTCCACCATCAAGACCTTGCCCTGTGAGCCTTTGGCGTCACCGGCGATGACCTTGACCATGTCGCCTTTCTTAATGTGAATCTTGATCATTGTTGTTTTGTTTTTAATTATCAATTGGTCTTTGTCAATTGTTCCTTTTTTATCTGCTGTTAGAGCACCTCGGGGGCGAGGGAGACGATTTTGAGGTATTGTTTCTCACGGAGCTCACGAGCCACGGGTCCGAAGATACGGGTTCCGCGGAGTTCGTCTGCGCCGGTGAGCAGCACCACTGCGTTGTCGTCGAAGCGGATGTAGGAGCCGTCCTGTCTGCGGACGTGCTTTTTGGTTCTGACGACCACTGCCTTGGAGACGGTACCCTTCTTCACGTTGCCGGAAGGGATCGCGCTCTTGATGGCGACGACGATTTTATCGCCGACGCTGGCGTATCTTTTCTTTGTTCCGCCGAGGACGCGGATGCACAATACTTCCTTTGCGCCGCTATTGTCTGCAACAGCTAATCTTGTTTCTTGTTGTACCATAACTATTTTGCTCTTTCAATGATTTCTACTAAACGCCAGCATTTGTTCTTGCTGAGCGGACGGGTTTCCATGACGCGAACGCGGTCGCCGATGTTGCACTCATTCTGTTCGTCGTGTGCCATCAGCTTGGTGGTTCTTTTGAGGAACTTGCCGTACTTGGGGTGTTTGAGCTTACGTTCCACGCTCACGACGATGGATTTGTCCATCTTGTTGCTGGTGACGAGGCCTTCTCTTACTTTTCTTCTATTTCTCTCTTCCATGATGACTAAATTATTTTGCTTCTAATTCGCGTCTGCGAAGTTCGGTTTTTAATCTGGCGATAGTGCGACGCTGTTCCTTGATGGTCTGCGGGTTCTCCAGCGGGGAGATGGCGTGCGACAGTTTCATCTTCGTCAGGCGCTCCTGCTCTTCCTTGAGTCTCTCCACCATATCGGCGGTAGAAAGGTCGGTGATCACTTGATGTTTCATAGCTATCTCTTATTTTTCTTCTGAATAATCTCTTCTAACGACAAACTTGGTGGCTACGGGGAGCTTCTGTGCGCCGAGGCGGAGGGCTTCCTTAGCGACCTCGAACGGCACGCCGTCGGCCTCGAACATGATGCGGCCGGGGCTCACGCGGGCTGCCCAATATTCGGGGGTACCTTTACCTTTACCCATACGAACACCGAGACCCTTGATGGTAATCGGTTTGTCGGGGAAGATGCGGATCCAGAGCTGACCTTCACGTTTCATGTAACGGGTGATGGCCTGACGGGCTGCCTCGATCTGGCGGGCGGTAATCCAATGCTGCTCCAAGGACTTGAGGGCGAATGAGCCGAATGCGATCTCGGCACCACGCTTGGTGATGTCTTTCATTCTGCCCTTTTGGGGTCTTCTATATTTAGTCTTTTTAGGTTGTAACATGACTCGTATATATTTATATGATTACTAATTTCTTTTCTCGCTTCTTCTTGCACGCGGTGCGCCAGTGCGCTCGTGTTTGCCGGCCTTGGCACCCTTCTCGCCCATTGGGGTCTGGAAAAGGTCTTTCTTACCGTAAACAACACCGTTGCAGATCCACACCTTCACACCGATACCACCATAGGTAGTGTGTGCTTCGGCCAGTGCGTAGTCAATATCTGCGCGGAGGGTGTGGAGGGGGGTTCTACCCTCCTTGAAGTGCTCGGTTCTTGCCATTTCAGCGCCACCAAGACGGCCCGAGAGGGAGATCTTGATGCCTTCAGCGTTGGAGCGCATGGTGTTGCCGATGGCAGTCTTCACAGCCTTACGGTACGACACACGACCCTCAATCTGGCGGGCAATGTTCTGAGCAACCAATTCAGCATTCAAATCGGGGCGTTTCACCTCCGAGATATTGATCTGGATGTCCTTGTTCGTAATTTTCTTGAGCTCTTCTTTAAGTTTCTCAACTTCGGCGCCGCCTTTACCAATGATCAAACCCGGACGGGCAGTGAAAAGCGTGACCGTGACTAACTTAAGTGTTCTTTCAATGTAAATTTTTGCAATACCGGCTTTGAACAGACGTGCGTTCAAATACTTTCTAATTTTGTCGTCTTCGACTATTTTACTGGCGAATTGCTTGCCGCCATACCAATTAGAATCCCATCCTCTGATTATACCTAATCTAAGACCTACCGGATTAACTTTTTGACCCATACTTACTCTGCGTTTTGTGTTTCTGTATTATTGTTAACTAAATTCTTGTCATCAATGATGATGGTGACGTGGTTGGAACGCTTGCGGATTCTGTGCGCCATACCACGGGGTGCCGTGCGGATTCTCTTCAGCATGCGGCCACCGTCCACAACGACGGATTTCACATACAATTGCGCGTCTTCCAGACGGACACCTTCATTCTTCACTTGCCAGTTGGCAACAGCTGACTTTAAGAGCTTCAGGAGCTTCTGAGCGGCTTCTCTTCTGCTGTATTTCAGCACGCTCATAGCATAATCCACATCCTTGCCTCTGATAACATCAGCCATGATTCTCATTTTGCGCGGGGAAGTCGGGTTGTCCTGCAAACGGGCAACATATAAGTTTTTGTTCGCTTCTTTGCGCTTTTCTGCTGCTAATCTTTTTCTTGCACCCATTGTTTTTAATGTTTCTTTTATGGGTTATTGTCTTGACTTACAACACATTACAAACATCAAGACCTTTCACCCTGATTTAATACTGAAATTGGGCGCAAAAATACTACTTTTTTTTGATAAAAAACACCTGTTGAAAAAAATTTTTAAATTATTTATTTTCAGGCAGAAATGAGGGTGGAAAACATTGGTAGCGGAGTGGGGGGATATACCTATATATATTTATATATTATAGACAGATGAATTCTATTACCCGATATTTATCTCTGAAGAATTTTCTGGAGTTCGCTGCGTTGTAGTTTTGATAATTTCTCGTGTTGCAATGCCCATTCACAGTATTGTCTTACCAAAGGATGTTGTTCGCAATTACTTGACAATGACCATACTAATGATTTATAACACAAATATTTAACGGCGAGGGCGGCATCCTTTTCGGACACATTTTCCCAATCCTTGATTTTTTCCAGAACATTCTTATACTTTGCATAATCTAACAACTGAATAAGCCTTAGCACAGGTTGATAGCTGCCACTGGCCATAAAAGTGCCCCAAAGCATGTCAAATACTATAGGCGAATAGACATCTCCATAAATATCAATATCGGGAATGGAATCAAAAGAGGCCATCACTTCCTGCCCTGCAGTGTCCAAAGAGCTACGGAAATCCGCATCGCCCAGTCCGAGACGGTGAATAAGAATAAGAAGATATTGCTGTGTATCATTGTTTTTATAGGCATCGTAATCCAACAGTTGGGGATACAAAAAAGTATTGTGTCGATAAATTTCCATCATCATGCTAAGAAAAGGCAAAGATGATTCTACGAAGTCAATCATTCCACTCTGACTCGCATAGAGAAAACATGCTAAAGCTTGTTCTGGATGCGGATCAAGGTGATATCGATCCATCCACTCAATCATCGATTGTTCATCAAATGAAGTGACATCATACGATGGCAACGTGGTCAGAAAGACTTCTGACTCGAGTTTTTTTGACACATTAGCCATATTGTCCTTCACTACTACCTTTATACGATACTTCCCACAGGAGGACTCTTTGGGAAATGCCAGATTCACGACATGACGGCTCAGATAAGGACTGGAGGATTGTAACTTCTCTTTCAACACAGGCAAATCCGTCAATTGCATATAGAGAGAATTATCAGGGCTGAACACTTCCAGCGAAAAAACCACGTCGGCCTTCTTCTTAGCATTAATCTGATAGTCAGATACAACAACTGAAATGTACAATGTCTGTTCGTGGAATACAGTATCAGATATTGGTATGTAGGACACAGAAGGAATGGACGAGCACCCCCATTTCTGGCGGAAGGAGTAGTCAGTAGTTTGCAGAATAAATCCATCAATGGCCCAACAGGGCAATGTCACCATAATTAATGTAAATAAGGCCGCAATTTTGAGAACCAATCTATTTAACATACTTCAAGGATTCAGTGGGTAGGGTGAATAACGAATTCAAGTTTGCAAAAATAATCAATTTTAGAGAAATTGTATAACTATCTTTTTGTTGAAAATTTTTAGCAATTCAATATTTTAATATTAACATAATACCATTATTTGTTGTATCTTTGCAGTCATAAAATTACTCAGATATTCTAAAAATCATCTCAAGCATGAACAACAACGAAATCATTCTCTATCAGCCGGATGGAAGCATCTCTTTAGAGGTGCGAGTAGAAGATGAAACCGTATGGCTTACGCAGGCGCAAATGTCGGAACTCTTCCAGAAAGACAGGACTGTCATTACAAGGCACATCAACAACATTTTCAAGGAGGGTGAGCTGGATTTTGAAAGCAATGTGCATTTTTTGCACATTGCAAATTCAGACCGACCAATAGGACTATACAACTTGGATGTTATTATTTCGGTGGGGTACCGTGTAAAATCGAAAGTGGGTACGCAGTTCCGTCGCTGGGCTAACTCTGTGTTAAAGGATTATATCCTGCGCGGATATGCTGTCAACCAGCGCATTGAACAGTTGGAGCAGCGTGTATCAGAGCACGATCAGAAAATCAATTTCTTCGTCTGCACTGCCCTGCCTCCTACCCAGGGCGTGTTCTTCGACGGTCAGATTTTCGATGCCTACGTCTTTGCTGCTGACCTCATCAAATCCGCAAAGGAAAACATAGTTCTGATTGATAATTACATCGATGAATCCGTCTTACTGCTGCTTTCAAAAAGGAAATCCGATGTGTCTGTCCGAATCCTCACACGGAAAATTTCGCAAGTGCTAGCAGCCGATCTGTCCAAGCACAACCAACAGTATCCGCCCATCTACATTGAAGAATCATCACGCTATCACGACCGTTTTCTCATCATCGACGGCATGGTTTACCATATTGGCGCGTCGCTGAAGGACCTCGGCAAGAAATTGTTTGCTTTCTCCAAACTAGATATGCCAGCGGAATGGTTGGTGTTGTAATGGCTCCCCCCACACACCCTGTTCTTCCGCGGCATAGTTCCCGCCCGATACTATCTTCCTGCCAGCGTGCCGCGGTATGGGCGCTGCTCACCCATACCCCAGATTGCGGTCTGACGGCCTTATCTGGGGTTACGAAGATGTCGTCCCTTCGGGACGAATGTGAATCGCGACCTTCCGTCTGTTATCGGTAGAGACGCGATGAATCGCGTCCCTACAAATGTATAAATTACCCCACGCAACCAGCAGTTCTCCGTTTACCGGCTCAATTCCTGCAAGAGGGCGACCTCTTCCGCCCAGAGGGTTTCGTCGGGGGTCTCCAAGATGAACGGGATGTGGTCGAAGCGGGCATCCTTCATGATGCGCTCGAAGAACTCCATACCCAACAGCCCTTTTCCTATGCTGTCGTGACGGTCCACACGGCTGCCTAACTCTTTCTTGGTGTCATTCAAGTGAATGGCTTTCAGATACTTCAGTCCTACTACCTCGTCAAATTCGCGCCACGTGGCCTCATAGCCCTGGGCAGTCTTGAGGTCGTAGCCGGCGGAATAGGTGTGGCACGTGTCGATGCAGATGCCCACCCGCGTTTTGTCGTCCACCTTGCGGATGATGTGCGCCAGATGCTCGAAGCTAAACCCCACATTACTTCCCTGTCCGGCCGTGTTCTCGATGACGGCCGTCACCCCGCTGGTCTGTGCCAACGTGAGGTTAATACTCTCGGCGATACGGTCCAGACAGGCCTCCACCGACATCAGCTTGAGGTGACTGCCGGGGTGGAAATTCAGCATGGTGAGTCCGAGCTGTTCGCAGCGCCGCATCTCGTCAAGAAAAGCGGCACGCGACTGCGGCAGTTTGCTGTCGTCGGGCTGTCCGAGGTTGATGAGGTAGCTGTCGTGGGGCAGGATGAAATCGGGGGTGATGCCCGCCGCTTTACAATTCTCGCGGAACTGGGTGATGCTCTTTTCGGTCAGCGGCGGGGAGGTCCACTGCCGTTGGTTTTTGGTGAAAAGGGCGAAAGCGTTAGCGTTCAGCTGTGCAGCGGCGAGGGGGGCGTTCTCCACACCTCCAGAGGCACTCACATGGGGTCCGATATGTTTCATGGGTGTTGATTTTAAGTTTGCAAAGATACACAAATTTTCCTAACAATTTTGTATCTTTGCAGCCGCAAATTGACAAATCAAAACATTATATAATATGAAACAACTGATTGAATGCGTACCTAATTTCAGCGAGGGCAGAAACCTCGACATCATCAAACAAATCACCGACGAAATCGAGACTGTGGAAGGCATCAGCCTGTTGGATGTGGATCCCGGTGCTTCCACCAACCGCACGGTGGTGACTTTCGTGGGCGAGCCTCACGACGTGATGGAGGCCGCTTTCCGTGGCATCCGCAAAGCGCAGGAACTCATCGACATGCGCGGTCACCACGGCGACCACCCGCGCTTCGGTGCCACCGACGTGTGCCCCTTTGTGCCCGTTTCCAATATCACCATGGAAGAGACCGCCGAATTTGCCCGCCAGCTGGCCAAGCGCGTGGGCGATGAACTCGGCATCCCGGTGTTCTGCTACGAGAACTCCGCCTTCAAGCCGGAGCGCCGCAACCTCGCCAACTGCCGTCAGGGCGAGTATGAAGCGCTGAAAGAGCGTATCTGCACCAAGGAGTGGAAGCCTGACTTCGGTCCCAACAAGTTCACGGAGAGTGTGGCCAAGAGCGGTGCCAGCGCCATCGGTGCCCGCGATTTCCTCATCGCCGTCAACTTCAACCTGAACACCACCTCCACCCGCCGCGCCAACGCCATCGCGTTCGACGTGCGCGAGAAGGGTCGTCCGAAGCGTGAGGGCAACCCCATCACCGGCAAGATTATGAAAGATGCCAACGGCGAAAACATCATGATCCCTGGCACGCTGAAAGGCACCAAGGCCATCGGCTGGTTCATTAAGGAATACGGCATCGCACAGGTGTCGATGAACATCACCAGCATGCGCGAAACCCCGCTGCATGTGGCCTTCGAGGAGGTTTGCCGCAAGGCCGGCGCCCGCGGCATCCGCGTCACCGGTACCGAGATTGTGGGACTCGTTCCCAAGTCGGCCCTGATTGATGCCGCCGACTACTTCCTCGCCAAGCAGCAGCGCTCGCTCGGTATCGACGAGACCGAAAAGATGAAAATCGCCATCAAGTCGATGGGCCTCGACGACCTCAAGCCGTTCGTTCCCGAAGAGAAGGTGGTGGAATACATGATTGCCGACAAGAGCGGCAACCGTCTGGTGGACATGACCTGCGAGGGTTTTGCCAACGAGACCGCTTCCGAAAGTCCGGCTCCTGGCGGTGGCTCCATCTCCGCTTACATGGGTGCGCTCGGCGCAGCCCTCGGCACCATGGTGGCCAACCTGTCGGCCCACAAGCCCGGCTGGGACGCCAAGTGGAAAACCTTCTCCGAGGTGGCCGTCAAAGGTCAGCAGATCAAGGAAGACCTCATCCATCTGGTGGATGAAGATACCAACGCTTTCAATATGATCATGAACGCCTTCGGTCTGCCGAAGGGCACCGAGGAGGAGAAGGCCGCCCGCAAGGCTGCCATCCAGGAGGCGACCAAGTACGCCACTGAGGTTCCGTTCCGCACGGTGAAACGCTCCTTTGACGTGTTTGACATCTGCGAACAGATGATCAAGAAGGGCAACCCGAACTCAGTGACCGACGCCGCTGTGGGTGTGCTCTGCGCCGAAGCCGCTGTGACGGGTGCTTATCTGAACGTGAAAATCAACGCTTCCTCATTGGCCGACAAGGAGTTCGCCAACCAGATTGTGGGCGAGGCACACGACTATGTGATGAAAGCCCGCAGAAACAAACAGCGTCTCATCAACTTGGTGGACAAGCGTTTGGATTTCTAATCTTTTAACATAAAAAGCTATGAAACAGCGTTTTATCATATCGGGTGGTGGCACCGGCGGGCACATCTTCCCCGCCATCGCCATTGCCAACCGAATCAAGAAAGTGGTGCCGGAGGCAGAAATTCTGTTCATCGGCGCTTCCGACAAGATGGAGATGCGGCGCGTGCCCGATGCCGGCTACAAGATTGAAGGACTGCACATCTATGGCATCTCCCGCGACTTGTCGCCACGCGGCCTTTGGAAAAACCTCAAGCTGCCCTTTGTGCTGATGAAGGCAAACCGCCGTGCCAAGGAGATCATCCGCAACTTCAACCCCGACGTGGCTATTGGCGTGGGCGGTTTCGCCAGCTATGCCGCGCTGAATGCCGCCAACCAGTTAGGCATTCCTACGCTCATCCAGGAGCAAAACTCCTATCCGGGTGTCACCAACAAGCGGCTCGCCCCAAAGGTGAAGAAGATCTGCGTGGCCTACGACGGACTGGAGCGGTTCTTCCCCGCCGAGAAAATCGTCAAGACCGGCAACCCCGTTCGCGACGAGATTCTACACATTGAGAAAAAGAAGCCCGAGGCATACCAGTTCTTCGGACTCACCCCGGGCAAGAAAACCCTGCTGGTGGTGGGCGGCAGCCTGGGTGCCAAGACCATCAACCGCACCATGGCGGAGAATGCCAACAAGTTGAAAAACATGGGTATACAGGTACTTTGGCAGACCGGCGAAGCGTATTACAAGCAGAACCAGATGGAGCTGTCGATGTTGCAAAACGACCAGTTGCGCATCGTGCCTTTCATCAAAAATATGAACGACGCCTACGGCATTGCCGACATCATCATCTCACGGGCGGGTGCGTTGGCCATCGCCGAGCTGAGCATTTTAGGCACGCCCACCATCCTTGTGCCGTTCCCGTATGCTGCCGAAGACCATCAGACCAAGAATGCGATGGCCTTGGTGGACAAGGGCGCTGCACTGATGGTGAAGGACAGTGAGGCCGGCGAGAAGCTCATTCCCACTTTAGAGGGTCTGCTGAACGACCCTCAAAAATGCGAGGAAATGGCCCAAAACATGGCACAATTCGCTCTGCCGCAGGCCATCGACGCGATAGTGGAGAACATTCTCAACTTGTAAACGACGAACAGCTGTAGGGCTGCCATACTATGACAGCCCTACAAATGCGAATTTGCGCGGCGGAATGGTGCGGATGACGGTGGCATGCTCACATCTCGCCGGCACCTTCCAACAAATTCCGCAGTCGCTCCACTTCCTCCTCCAAATGCTTCAGCTCCTCATCGTTCTCCCTGCGCACTGAATGTTGGAACTTGAACATGGCGAGGTTCAGTTCGAAGGAAGTTTCGGTGCTCTTCTTCGGCAGCATATCGGTGATGAGGTCCTCCACCAGTTGTCCGCCACGATGCAACAGCTGTTTCTGCACAACTGTATCCTCTTCCTGCTGAGGGATTTCCACAATCACACGCGACAGTTCTTTCAGTTTGGCGTAGGCCTCCACGATGGCGATGGTGGTCTGTACCGCCTTCGGACTTTTCAATATGGTAGCCAGCATGTAGAGACCTTTTTCGGTGAAAGCTTTGGGAGGATACTTTGAGTGTTGTCCTCTGCCATTACTCTTTAAGGTCGAAATTTTCGACCTTAAAGATATAACTTCCTTGTTTTCAAGTATAAAGATATAACCTTCAGGAAACTTTTCAGGATTGTTGTTCACGGCCTCATTAATTCTCTTGGTCTCCACACCGTACAATTCGGCCACATCGCAATCGAGGATTACCTGCTGGTTGCGCAGGGTGATGATTTTCTCTTCCACGTTGGGAATAATTTCTTGCTGTTTCATGATTTTTAGATTTAGTTAGAAATATAAAATGAGTTAACGCCTGCAAATATACAACAACGGGAAGGTCATTTTCAAGGGGTGTTGAAAAATATTTCATTGAAAATCAATATAATAAAAATGCAATTTTAGATTAAAAAGTGGTCAAAAATTTCGACGAAAACCACAAACGGGCGAAAAAGTGCATTTTTTGATTGTGCCAGATTTTGGCAGGATAGAAATTGATTTCGGAGTTTTTTTGATGTGAGGATGCAAGGAGGCGGAAATGAAGGTTCTGCCGCTTCGCTACGCAAGCGGTGGAAAGGCGAAAAAAGTTATCAACAATATACCAACGGTAGAAAATGCCCATTTTAGTGCTGTTTTTGCATAAAAAAAGACCTTAAACTGGAATTTTTGCCTGTAAAAAAGTAAAGAGAGTGCGTTCTGTCTCCCCTTGAAAATGAGGTGGTATTTGCACATACCACCCAACATGGTGCCATTCAAGATAAATGGCAGAATTGTGAGATTGTCATGGATATGCTGTGACACAGCGCATAGAGAATCTTGAACGGCGTGTGGAGGAGCACGACAGGCAGATTGGATTTTTTCGTGCGCACCTCTCTACCACGACAGCCCCGAAAGGCCGGTCGGTAAAAGCGTCAATGATGTAGTATTTCATTTCTGTTCGCTCAAACGCTCTGCCGTAGCTTGGCTGTTTTCTGTTGCTCTTGCTTCGTTCATCTTTCTCAGTTTCAAGATAAGAGATTGAATATATAAACCCCCTCTACCTCACCTCCACATCCTCCAACGAGCGGAGGTACAGCAACGGTCCGCTGCTGGAGTTGACGAGGATGCCTTTCAGGTTGCACCGTCCTGCAGGGAGCAGTTCGCCCGCAAAGGTGGCCCGTGCACTGGTGCGGAGCGTGAGATAGG
>JAEEGH010003439.1_pt1 | contig 41628 bp, 36 predicted proteins | sample 9134181 | NCBI WGS metagenome assembly JAEEGH01 (sample SAMN16246544, study PRJNA631951) | gut metagenome | biome: gut microbiome; feature: rumen; material: DP-attached | host: Bos | place: Iran: Karaj | collected 2018-10 | reverse complement strand
CATTGGCCTATCGATAAATCAACAAAAACAGAATACCCTGAATAGTAGGCGGCCCCTGATGACCGTCTGTTTGCCTTTTTCAAAAATAAGATTTTTGACCGTAAACCCGAGAACTGGATATATTTTGCTTGGATTTATCATAAATATAATAATATACTGTTATTAAGATTTTTGCTATCTAAATGACATTGGGACGTATCAGATTGACTCATTGCGTGCAATGAGTCAATTTGATACGTCCCCAGTGACTCATTGCGTGCAATGAGTCAAATTGATACGTCCCCGGTGACTCAAAAAAATTTAGTGCAGGAACTCGATAGATGCAAGGCTGCAGCTGCCGGTGCCCTTGTAGGTCAGGTAGAGTGGGTAGGTACCTGTGAGGGATGGAAGAGTGCATTCGCCAGTCTGCCATACGTTGGCATTGTCGCCGTGAATCTTGCCAAGGACTTCGCCATCAAGGCTGGTGCGTATCTCAAAGTCACCATTGAAGTAAGCTCTTGTCTTGATCCTGAGACCTGTAACATTTTTGAGTTCGAAATATTTAAAGCCAATAGTTGTGCCATCAACGATGGACTTGATGTAACCAGGGTTCTGGTCGCCGTCGCCGCCTTCCTGGACTACTCTAGGAGCATTAGGCTCAACATAGATCTTGTGCTCAGGTGTGAATATGTTGCAGGCAATGTATGCAGGATATTCGCCAATATCTGAAAGAGGACCATTATTAAGTCCGCAGGATGTGATCTCAACCTGTGGGATCTTACCGGATCCATCGAAATGTATCTTTTCAGCACAACCCTGTCTGCTGTACCAGGTACCGCTGGTGTGACGGTGATAGAAGATGTACCAGTCACTGCCAATCTCTACGATACTACCGTGGTTGTTGGCGCCATAGGCTGTTGCCTGATCTGCAGGTTTGTAGCTGTCTATGTGGAGGTCACAGTTACTTACGATCACTCCGCCATATTCGTAAGGACCTTCAGGATCTTTGGATGTTGCGTAGCAGAGTTCATGCATTACCTCTGATGAGTAAACAAAATAGTATGTATCATCATGCTTTCTGATGGAAGGAGCTTCAAAGAATGCATGATGTTCAAAAGCTGTGCCTTGGCTATAGCAGCTGCCTGGTGCAATGATCTTAGGAGCTTTTCTGACAGTTAACATATCCTTATCAAGTACAGTCAGCATAGCGCCATGTCTGGACTTGTCATGCTGTCCGCAGAAGCCAGTAAACAGATATGTTACATCACCTTCTGTAAGTACGCCCGGATCAAACTGTGGTTCATCGCCAGCCTTTTCACCAAGCTTGGTGCCGTCTTCATAGTGTACATAACCGTAGAACTGGAAAGGTCCGGCAGGTGTGTCGCTGACAGCAACAGATACTACACATACTTTATCAAGAACATAGTAGAGGTAGTAGCGTCCGTCAGGACCAACTGTCACATCAGGAGCATAGAGGCACATGTGGCCGTCTTTATTGAGAGGGTCAGCAGTCTTTGGATATATTACGCCTTCATACTTCCAGTTACCGAGATCGTCTATTGGAGCAGACCAGCATACATAGTCACCAAGACAGAAGGTCTCGCCGCCATAGATATCGTGTGAACCGTAAACATATACTCTGTTGCCAAATACATATGGTTCTCCGTCAGGAACATATTCCCAGGATGGAAGATAAGGGTTAACAGCCTGCTTTTTGCTGCCCTGTCTGATACCACCTTCAAAGCGTGGCTTAGCACCGCTTCCAAGGAATTCCATTTCAGCAGGAGATTTTTCTGTATATGGTTGCCATGCAGGCATAGGAAGCTTGTCTGAGCCTGCGCCGTTAGGATCATGTGTCTTGATGAAGTTGACAAAATAATCGCTCATCTGGCGGGCAAGGTCGAAATGTTTTCCAACATAAGGCCTATGGCATTTTTCAAGTGTATCAAAAAAGAACCAGAGATCGCAGGAATGGAATGTGCCCGGATAGCTGTCGCCAGGATGTCCATCTCCAGGAATATCAGGATCAAATCTGTAATAATAGAATTTCTGAGCAGGGTCTTTTTCATTGGCCATCTTGAGAACTGTCTTAACAGAATTTTCGACCATGTTGACACCTGCAGCACTGAACTCATCAGTAGTATTTCCGGCGATCACTGGAACCTGCGCACAGTTTCTGTTAATAAAGCGGTTTACAGGATCTCCTGTGCAGAACTTGCCATCTGTAATTGGGAACATTCTTGGATGGTCAGCTATAAATCTGTTGTAACCAGCAAAAAGTTCTCTGAAAGGAATCTTTCTTGCTTCCTCAAGAGTCTTTACACCAAGGCTTTCAAAGAATTGTTCACCAAGCTTTTCAGCATTAGGAAGATCAAGTGGATTAAAGATATCATCTTTTGCATCAGGTAATCTGATGATCCCGCTAAATATAGCAGCACCCTTGATGATGTCAAAATTGTCAGGACAAGTGAGTTGGTGCATAACACTGGAACCACCTGCTGACTGACCTGCAATAGTGATATTTTCAGGATCTCCGCCAAAAGCTGCAATATTATCATGTACCCAGTGAAGACCTGCCTTTTGGTCAAGTAAACCAAAGTTGCAAGGAGCATCTGGATTTTCTGCAGTTATTTCTTTATGGGCAAGATATCCGAATGCGCCAAGTCTGTAAGCAACGCTGACTACGATGATTCCTTTTTTGGCAAGAGCTTCGCCATTGAATTCCATTTCAGCAGTGTAGCCCCACTGAAAACCTCCGCCATAGTACCATACAAGTACAGGCAGCTTCTCATCAGCAGCCTTGGCTGGTGTCCATATGTTAAGATACAGGCAGTCTTCATCCATAGGTATTTCAGGATCAACATGCCATTCTCTGCAGTACAGATCTGTACCAAGTCCAGGAGTATCCTGTACAGAAATAGGGCCAAATTCAAAGGCATTTAATGTGCCATCCCAGTTCTGACAAGGCTGAGGAGCTCTCCATCTGTTGTCACCTACGGGAGGAGCAGCAAAAGGTATCCCCTTAAAAACTGTTATTCTTGGATCATTGCCGGCCAGTCCCCGAACATGGCCGTTTTTAACGTGTGTTTCTCTAAGCATTTTCCCTCCACATTATCTAGTTGTATTTTTTAAATAATCTCACGGAATCCACATCAGCTGCAGATTTCGTGAGATCATATTTAAAAACGTTATTGAGTTTTTTTCTCCCTGACTGGAGTTCTTTTGTGCTTATTTGGAGCGCCTGAAAAAAGAGCGCGGTATTCGCTTGGAGTACATCCTTTCTTTTGTTTGAAAGTACGGTTGAATGTGGAAATGCTGGAGAAACCTGATTGCAGGGCTATATCCGTTATGGATAAGCCGTTTTTGGCAAGCAGCACTTCCGTTGCTTTGATCCTCTGGCCGACCAGATAGTCATAGAACGTACAGTTCATGTATTCCTTAAAAAGTCTGGAAAAATGGAACATGGAAAAACCACTATACGCTGCAACTTCTTCAAGAGTTATGTCATATGCATAATTCTGATCTATATAATCGATTGCGTTGTTTAATTTCTCAAAATACTCATGACGCTTGATAGGAGTACTATCTGTAAAGAGATTGATCTTGGTCAGATGGTATCTTGAAAGCGTTGTCATGATCTGGAACAAATGTGAATATATTGAAAACTCATAAAATTCTGTTTTCTGAAAATATTCATCCCATATACAAGAGAACAGATCATACACCTCATTGTATATAGGCGCATGACTCTCAGGAGTGATGTGTATGCAGTTCTGCAGCATATTTATCAGACTGGAATATCCTCTAAGGGATGAAAAAAAGTCTATATCAAAAAGACACACATATCTGCAGCCGGTTCTTGGGGCATGCAGAGAGTGTGGTTTACGGGGAGGTATTATGATGATCTCCCCCGGTTTTACACGATATGGATGTGAGTCTACTTCGACATCATAGTAATTCTCTATTGGAACAATGATCTCAAGAGCATTATGCCAATGTGAAGAATAATCAACATTGAGCTCGTTGTACCATATCCTCAAAGAGCTGTCTTCAGGGAATATGTGCTGTTCCTTATCATTTATTATGTCGCGAGTTTTATAATCACTATTTTGCTGATAATAATCGAGTTTATTCTTAACCTCTCTCCGTATCATCGGGATTACTCACTTTCGTATAGTTAGTTTGCATAATATCATTATTTGATCAGTAAGACTTCTCATATATTGCTATCTATTATCAAAAAATGCTCGCTTTTTATCATATACGTTCAAGTAAAATTTGCATAGTTGTGAATATTGCACAAATTTTTTGGTCAGATTTTTTTCTTCTTGCCGCAATATTTGAACACCACTAAGCAACAATTGATAAGCGAACAAGTCCTCAAGATTTTATCCTATTCAGTATCAACTATTATTGCGTATAGCAAAATGTGGTTATTAGATTTCGGGGAGGAAAAACTTGATGAAGGGGTGGAGCAGAGCTATTGCATTAGTTCTCACAACGGCAACGGTCTTTGCTATGGCAGGTTGTTCTAGTGCCAGCAACGAAGCTGTTAGTAATGCGAGCGTTAATTCATCAGTTTCCGATTCGGAAGGAGATACGCCAAAGAGCACAGATACGGCAACAGAGAGTAGTACACAGGATAGTGCGGATGTAAAAGAAAATGACAGCTCCGGTGATATACCGTCTCTAAGAGATGCGGTAGATAAGAAACTGGGATGCAGGATTGGATGCGCAATAACCGGTAACGAACCCTGGGACCCTAAGCTATGGAATCTTGTAACAACGCATTTCAATGCAGTAACACTTGGAAATGAGTTAAAACCTGATTCACTCTTTGGATATAGCGTAAGCGTGTGTCCTGGAACAAAAGAAGCAGAGTTAAATGGCGAGACTATCACAGTTCCGATATTGAACTACAACAATCCAGAGAAGATCTTAAACAAGATCCTTAAATGGAATGAAGATAATCCGGACAGAAAGATAGCAGTCAGGGGACATGTCCTTTTATGGCATTCCCAGACTCCTGAATGGTTCTTCCATGAAGATTATGACAAGACCAAGCCTTATGTAACAGCTGAGGTGATGGACAAGAGACTTGAATGGTACATCAGAGAAGTGCTTACACATTTTACTGGTGAAGGAAGTCCTTACAAAGATCTTTTTTATGGATGGGATGTAGTAAATGAGGCTGTTTCAGATGCTACAGGAACTTACAGGACTGATGCAGAAAATCCTAACGAAGCTTTATCAGAAGATAGACATGGAAACAACTCCAGTTGGTGGCATGTATATCAGAACGAGGATTTCATAGTAAATGCATTCAGATATGCTAACAAGTACGCTCCGGAAGATCTGGAACTATACTACAACGACTATAACGAATGTGATGCAAAAAAAAGAGCGGGAATCATAGAACTCATCAAGACCGTTAAAGAAGCAGAAGGCACAAGGATAGATGCCATGGGAATGCAGGGACATTACAGTATGGATGGCCCATCAATAAATGATTTCGAAGTATCTATCAAAGCCTACGGCGAAGTGATCGGCAACGTTCAGATAACGGAATGGGATCTCAGAGCTACCGAAGGTTACGACGGAAGCGATGAGGCCAAAGAAGAGGAATATGAAAAGCAGAGAAAAATATACAACCTCATGTATTACACACTCTGCAGTTCCAAAAACTCTGGTATAAACATCACAGGAATTACGTTCTGGGGAACAATTGATACGCTTTCATGGCTTCAATTCAGATCCAACGTAGGCGGCGGTAGTAAAACACAGCAGAAACAATGCCCACTGCTATTTGATGGTAACTATGAACCTAAACCGGCATTTTGGGTATTTGCGGAAGAATAAATAAAGGACCTTGTAAACATGAACAAAACATTACGAAAAGTATTAATAGTTTGTGGAATCCTTGCAGTAATAATTGGACTGTGTGTGCTTTTATCTAATAAGGAAAAAACAGATTTCCATGAAAAGTATGCAGATACAGATCTTACTGCTGAGGTTGAAGGAATGGAGAGAACCGGATCTTATACCGGATATCTTATATCTCATCAGAATGATGACATGCCTTCAGAAAATATTGATGTTGATCTAAACGAATATGAATCAACCGGAGATGTTCATAAAGAAGACGGTGGTTTATATACAGCGACTGGATCCGAAGTTACATGGAAAGTAAATGTTCCTAAGGCTGGTCTTTATCAGATCCACATCGATTATCTCATCCCTGAGTCAAGAGGAGTTGCTGCAGAACGTACAGTAATGATCAACGGTGAACTTCCTTTTGATGATGCAAGAAACATTTCTTTCTCAAGAATGTGGATGGATGGAGGAGAAGTTAGAACTGATAATCAGGGCAATGAGATCCGTCCTAAGCAGGTTGAGTATTTTGATTGGCAGAGCGGTTATTTCAAAGATGACATGGGATTCGTTACTGAGCCATATCTCTTCTATTTTAATAAGGGAGAAAATGAACTCACATTTATAGCAGATAACGAACCAATGATTCTTTCAAATGTTACTGTAGCAGGTGTTCAGGAAAGACCTACATATGAAGAATACCTTGCACAGAACAAACATGAAGAAGCTTCTGAGACAGGAAGAAGTTATCAGCAGGTTGTTCAGGGTGAAGATTCAACTCTAAGATCAGAGTCCTCCTTGTATGCAAAATATGACAGATCTTCACCTACAACAACTCCTAACAGTGTAACTACTACAGTACTTAACTATGTAGGTGGTGAGAGCTGGAGAACATCAGGTCAGTGGATCGAATGGAGATTTGAAGTTCCTGAAGATGGCTATTACAACGTTATGGTAAAAGCCAGACAGAATTATGCCAGAGGTTCAGTTTCAAGTAGAAGCGTACTGATCGATGGTGAGATTCCTTTCAAGGAACTCGAAGAGATCTCATTTGACTATTCAAATGATTGGAACTGCCTGGATCTTCCTTATGATATATACCTCACAAAAGGTGAGCACACTATAAGACTTGAAGCTACTCTTGGTGGCATGGGTGAAATCCTGGAAGAAATGCAGGATTCAACTTTCAGATTGAACCAGATATATAGAAGACTTCTCGTATATACAGGAGCAAGTCCTGACCTATACAGAGATTATCACATTGATACAACTTATCCGGAAATCATGGAAGCTATGGATCTTGAATCCAAGCGTCTCTATAAAGTTGTTGATGACATGGTCGCATACAGTGGTCAGATGGCAGATAACATTGCTACAGCCCAGACAATAGCTCAGCAGCTTGAAAGATTCGGAGAAAAGCCACAGAAGATAACAACAGAGTTTACAACATTTAAAGATAACATTACAGCCCTTGGTACTGCTCAGCTCAACATGAGTGAAACTAAGCTTGATGTAGATTATCTGGTTATCTCAGGAACAGATGTAACACCAAAGAAAGATAAAGCTAACTTCTTTACAAAAGCTTGGCACGAGATCAAATCATTTGTTGCATCATTCTTTGTTGATTACAACTCAGTTGGTGATCTTTACGATGAAGATACAGATGAAGTTGTTAAGGTATGGGTACTTACTGGTAGAGATCAGGGTACAATCCTTAAAACTATGGTAGATGATGACTTTACTACAAATACAGGAGTAAAGGTCAACGTCGAGATCGTAGATCCGGGCGCACTTCTTAATGCAGTTCTGGCAGGAAGAGGACCAAACGTAGTTTTATCAGTTGGTGCTGATCAGCCTGTAAACTACGCACTCAGAGGTGCAGCTGAAGATATTACTCAGTTTGAAGGATGGGAAGAAGTATTATCCCATTATTCAGAAAGCTCATATGAGCAGTACAGATTGGATGACCATATTTATGGTATTCCAGAAACACAGACCTTCAACGTAATGTTCTATAGAAAAGACGTACTTGAAGAAATGGGACTTGAAGTTCCAAATACATGGAAAGAACTTATTGAGATGCTCCCAACAATTCAGGGAAACAACCTCTCAATTGCGATTCCTACAGCAGCAGGTAGTAGTGGTGCTGCAACAGCTACAACATCAGTTATGTCAAATACACCTGACCTTTCAATGTATTTCTCACTTCTGTATCAGTACGGTGGTGACATGTACAACGAAGCAGGTACAAAGACAACAGTTAACACTGAAGCAGGTGTAAAAGCTTTTGATGATTATGTAAGATACTTCAATGATTATGGTATTCCTACAATCTACGATTTTGTAAGTAGATTCCGTTCAGGAGAAATGCCAATCGGTATTGCACCATATTCAACATATAACACATTGATGGTATCTGCTCCTGAAATCAGAGGTCTTTGGGATTTCACTCTTATCCCTGGTACCGAGGTTAAGGACGAAAATGGTAAGACATACATTGACAGATCTGACTTCATAACAGGTACCGCAACAATGATGATTGCTACAGATGATGAAGATCTAAAACAGGCTTCATGGGAATTCATGAAGTGGTGGGCACAGGCTGATACTCAGGTAAGATTTGGTCGTGAGATTGAAGCTCTGCTCGGATCATCTGCAAGATATGCAACAGCCAACCGAGATGCTTTTGCTAATCTTTCCTGGAGTACAGAAGATATCGCAGTGCTCAATGAGCAGTGGGATTCTACAGTAGGAATTAGAGAAGTGCCAGGTGGTTACTTTACAGGCCGACACATATCCAATGCTATAAGAAAAGTAATCAACGAACATGTTGATTCACGAGAAACAATTATCGATTACTCAATTCTTATTGATGAAGAGATCAAGAAGAAACGTAAAGAGTTTGGTATGCCGGTAGATTAGGAGAACTTGAGATGAAGGAATATCTGCAGAAATATTTTATACTGCGAAAACATAATTTAAATGTTGCTTTGAAAAAAGCAAAGAATCGCAAGATGTGTTACTTATTCCTGGCGCCATATGCAATTCTTTTTACAATGTTTTACGTATTTCCAGTAGTGGCGTCAATTTATTACAGCTTTACTTACTATAACATTCTTGAAGCTCCAAGGTTTATCGGTTTGCAGAACTACATAAGCCTGGTGCTGGAGGATGACATATTCCTGATAGGTGTGAAAAACACCTTGATGATCGCTCTGATCACAGGACCGTTGGGATACATATTATCCTTCCTTTTTGCCTGGTTGATCAATGAGCTTCCAAGATGGATCCGAAGCGTAGCAGTTATCGTATTCTATGCTCCATCCATTGCTGGTAACTGTTATGTAATCTTCTCTGTATTCTTCAGAGGAGATGCATACGGATATGTAAATGCATTCCTTATGAATGTGGGAATCATAGACAAGCCTCAGTTATGGCTCATCAATCCAAAGTACATGCTTCCAATCTGTATGCTGGTTATCTTATGGATGAGTATGGGATCAGGATTCCTTTCATTCGTAGCTGGTCTTCAGGGTGTAGACAGATCACAGTTTGAAGCTGGTTACATGGATGGTGTTAAGAACAGATGGCAGGAGCTTTGGTACATCACTCTTCCAAACATGAAGCCAATGCTTATGTTCGGTGCAGTTATGTCAATCACAGCAGCATTTGGTGTGTGTGATGTAACAATGGCCCTTTGTGGATACCCAAGTACAGAATATGCAGCTCGTACAATAGTTACCCACTTGTTTGACTATGGTTTTTCAAGATTTGAAATGGGTTATGCCTGCGCCATTGCAACAATATTGTTCCTAATGATGATACTTTGCAACAAGGCAATCCAGAGTCTGTTAAGGAGAGTTGGAACTTGATATGAAAAGTAAGCTTATAAAGAAAAGAAAACCAAACAGATCAATTGCTGGTGATATAGCACTTTATATATTTCTTATTTTAGTAGCTATAGTAATGGCATTCCCGATTATTTATGCAGTAAGTAGTGCGTTAAAACCATTGGATGAATTGTTCAAATTCCCACCAAGAATTTTTCCGCAGCATCCTACATTGGATAACTTCTCAGATCTGTTTGTAACAATGGGAAAATCCTGGGTTACATTTACAAGATATCTGTTTAATACAGTATTCATTACATTTGTTGGAACATTTGGTCACTTGATCGTAGCTTCTATGGGCGCTTTCGTACTTGCTAAATACGATTTCCCTGGAAATGCAACATTCTTCAAGATCGTAACAGTAGCCATGATGTTCACAGGTATGGTTACACAGATTCCTAACTACCTGATCCTGAACAAACTTGGATGGATAGATACTTATTGGGCAATAATCATTCCTGCTTTTGCTTCACCAATGGGACTCTTCCTTATGAAACAGTTCATGGAAGGTCTGCCAACATCTCTTATTGAAGCAGCCAAGATTGATGGTGCCAATGAGTGGAAGGTATTTTCAGGAATTGTAATGCCAAATGTTAAGCCTGCGTGGATGACACTGATCATTTTCTCAGTACAGGCTCTTTGGAACAATAGAGCATCAACCTATATCTATTCCGAAGAAAGAAAAACACTTGTATATGCACTTCAGCAGATTCAGAGCGGCGGTATCGCAAGAACTGGACAGGGTGCAGCAGTACTTGTTGTAGTAATGATAGTACCAATCGTTATCTTTATTTTCTCAGAAAGTCAGATTCTTGAGACAATGGCTAGTTCAGGTCTTAAGGATTAATGTGAAAGGTTGAAGCAGTATGCATAACAAAAAAATCATTATAAAAACCGGAATAGCGGTAATTGCAGCTCTGGCAACTCTTCTTCAGCCTGCCACAGCGCTTGCAAGCAGCACTGGTGAGTACGGATACAGCTACAATTACGATTACTGGGGAGATGTTCAGGAATCTCCGGATCTATATTCCGTCTGCAAGGTATTTACTTCAGCAGATCTTGGATTAGATGTAAAACTTAAAAATCCACAGGGCATGTTTGTGGATGGAACTTCAATTTATATATGTGATAGTGGAAACAACCGCATCATTGAGCTTGAAAGAATATCTCCTGAAAACATTCAGGTAAAAAGAATAATCGATTCCTTCAAGGGCGGTACTCCAAATACTTTCAATAACCCGACTGATGTAGCTATTTCAGAAGATGGAAACATGTTCGTTGCTGATCAGGGCAATGCCAGAGTATTAAAGCTGGATAAGAATCTGGATTATGTAATGGAATTTACAAAGCCAAATGACAACACTCTGGATCCTTCACTGGTATTTCAGCCAAGTAAACTTGCAGTTGATACTGCAGAAAGAGTTTACTGCATAGCTACAGGTATCAACAAAGGTCTTATCAAATATGAAAATGATGGCGAGTTCTCAGGTTTCGTAGGTGCTACACCGGTTACCTTTAACTGGACTGATTACATCTGGAAGAAATTTGCTTCTCAGGAGCAGAGAGCCAAGATGGAATCTTTTGTACCAACTGAGTATCAGAACATCTACATGGATTATGAAGGATTTATTTATGCTACATCCGCTGTCCAGACCAATGAAGACACCAATAAGGTAACAGGCGATGCCATCAGAAAGTTGAACCTGATGGGAAGCGATATTCTGGTAAAAAATGGTGACTGGAAGATCATCGGTGACTTGTACTTTGGTTCAGGTGGTGGATATGAAGGACCATCAATCTTTGGTGATGTAACTGTTATGGACAATGACATTTACGCATGTATGGATAAGAACCGAGGAAGAGTCTTTGGATATGATGATCAGGGTCGTCTCGTATTTGCTTTTGGTGGTAACGGTAACATGGATGGTTATTTCAGAAGACCATCAGCTATCGAGCATATAGGACATGAGTTATATGTCTTAGACAGTCTTGATTGTTCAATAACAGCTTTTGTTCCAACTGATTTTGGTAATCTGGTTTACAGTGCTATCGAGGAATTCGATAAAGGTAACTATGATAAATCAACTGAATGCTGGCAGCAAGTTATGGATATGAATGGTAACTATGATCTGGCTTATATAGGACTTGGAAGAGCTCTTATGAGACAGGAACATTACAAAGAAGCAATGGATTACTTTGAACTGAAGTATGACAGAGATAACTATTCTAAAGCATTTAAGCAGTACAGAAAGCAGTGGGTTGAAGAGCATATAGTATGGATCGTAATTGTCATTCTTGCACTTTTCCTTATCCCATTGGGAATTGGAAAATCCAAAGCTTTGAAACATGAAATTGATACTGCAGATATTTTTACACTAAATAGAGAAGGGTGAGGCTATGATCGTAAAACCAAAAGAGAATTTAAGTCCAAGAGAAAAATATATAGACTCGCTGAAGTTTGCGCTTTATTGCGTATCTCATCCATTGGATGGTTTCTGGGATCTTACTCATGAAAAAAGAGGAACATATGCAGCAGCAAATACTATCTTAGTCCTCTCTCTTTTAATAAGAATAATGAAACTCAGATACACAAGCTTTTTATTCATGGATGTTTACTGGGAAGACTTAAATATCTTCCTGTATCTGGCAAGTATCCTGTTTCCTTTATCCCTTTGGGTTGTAGGAAACTGGGGACTGACAACACTTTTTGATGGTAAAGGTAAGTTGGGACAAGTGTACATGGCAACCTGTTATGCATTTACTCCATATGTACTGGTTCAGTTCCCACTTATGGTCTTTAGTAATTTTGTAACAGTACAGGAAGGTCAGTTTTACGTAGTAGTAAGTACATTATCACTTATCTACGCAGCACTCCTGGTTATTGCGGCAATGGGACAGATTCATGAATACTCAGCAGGAAAGAATCTTCTTTTCACCGTAGCTACACTGTTTGCAATGCTTGTAATGATATTTATCCTAATGATTTTCTTCAGCATGATTTCACAGGGAGTTGCATACTTCATTTCCCTGGCAAAAGAATTCATGTTCCGAATGTAGGAATGGCAAGAGGTGACGAACGTGAAAAAAGAGTTAAGACAAAAACTAATTAAAGGACTTGTGAAACTGATTCCTTCACTGATAATACTTTTGATCATCGTCGGAGCAACTGTCTATGTAGTAAATACAAAGGCACCACAGGATGAAAAAGAAGTCATTCCTCCATATGCTTATGAAGGTGGCGAAGACGCTGTAGTAATAGACAATGGTGAATTAAAACTAACCATGGATCCTGCTACAACAGAGTTTTCAATTGAAGTAAAGGACACTGGCAAGGTGTGGTATTCAAATCCACAGGATGTAGCCGAGGATCCAATAGCACTTGAAGATCAGAAAGGTCTTCTTCAGTCTCCACTGGTTATGTCCTATTCAATCACACAGGGTCTTGAAACAACATACAATACATATTCCTTCAGTGCTCAGAACGGAATATATGAGATCATTCCTGGTGAAAATGAGATAAGAGTCAACTATTCACTTGGTAGCGTACAGAAAGAATTTACTATTCCTCCTGTAAGTACAGCAGAAGAGTTTGAAGGTTTCCTGGCTAAGATGGATAGCAAGGATGCAGATCTTATCAAGCAGTATTACAAAAAATACGATATAAACAAGCTCACACCAAAGGATGATAAAGATGAGCTTTTGGCTAACTATCCTATCCTTGAAACAAATGTCATATATGTACTGAGAACTGCAACAAAGGACAATGTACGTAAGACAATTCAGGATAAGTTTGAAGCAGCAGGATATACATATGATAACTACCTTGCAGATAAGGAATTGGATCAGTCAACAAGTTCAAATGACAATCCTATCTTTAATGTAAGTGTTGTTTACAGACTTGAGGGAAAAGACCTGGTTGTAGAGGTTCCATTTGAAGACCTTGCTTTTGACCCTGAAACACCTATTTATACAATTACACCTCTTCCATATTTTGGAGCAGGCGGACCAAATGATGAAGGCTTCATGTTAGTACCTGAAGGCGGCGGAGCACTTATCAATTTCAACAATGGTAAGACTTCACAGAGCAGTTACTACACCAACGTTTATGGTTGGGATATGTGCCTTAGCAGAGATGCTGTAGTACACAACACAAGAGCTTATTACGGAGTGTACGGAGTAGCTGAAGGAAATGATTCATTCATCTGTATCCTTGAGGATGGCAGAAGTTATGCATCTATTCAGGCTGATGTAGCTGGTAAGAACCACAGTTACAACTTTGTAAATGCTAAATACAGCATCTGTCAGAGAGAAAAATATGATGTAGGTGATATCGCGAACAGTGATATTTACGAATATGCAACAGAGCTTCCTGATGAAAGCCTGAAGCAGAGATACTCATTTGTTGATTCTGGAAGTTATGTAGATATGGCAAAGGTATATAGCTCATATCTCCAGAATGAATATGCAGGTTACCTTGATCTTGTAAGTGATGCTTCTACTCCTGTAGCAATCGAGATCGTTGGTGCGATCGATAAGGTAAAACAGATTGCTGGTGTACCAGTTTCAAGACCTCTTAAGCTTACAAGCTACGAAGAGGCAGCACAGATCATTGATGAGCTTAACGCATCCGGTGTTCTGAACATGCACATCAAGTTCAGCGGATGGTGTAACGGAGGCGTTCAGCAGAAAGTACTTACTAAAACAAAGACCATTGGTGCTCTTGGAAGTAAGAAGGATCTGAATAACTTCATCCAGAGCGCAGAATCACTTGGCAATACAGTATACCTTAACGGTATCACACAGTATGCATACGACAGTAACATACTTGATGGTTTCTTCTCATATACTGATGCAGCTAAGTTCATCAGTAAAGAGAGAGCAGAACTTCATGCATACAGCCATATTACTTATGGTGAAAGAGATGACGAAGATACACATTACCTTCTCCACACAGAACTGGCTAAGAAATATGCTGATAATCTTGTAAGCTCAGCTCAGAAATATGGAGCAGGTGCTTCATTCCAGGATCTGGGTATGGATCTTTCATCTGATTTCTATAGAAAGAATACATACAGCAGACAGGCAGTACTTGATCTTCAGGTTGAGCAGTTAAAGAGTTACAACGATGCAGGAACACCAGTGATGATCAATATGGGTAATGATTATGCTATTCCATTCTGCTCAATGGTTACAGAGATGGATCTTAGAGGAAGTGAATACACTATCCTTGATGAGTGCGTACCATTCTTCCAGCTGGCACTTCACGGAAGAGTTGATTACACAGGTGATCCTATCAATATCTGTGGAAATGCAGAGGATGAAGTTCTTTACTCAGCAGAATATGGAGCAGGTTTGTGCTTTACATTCATGAAAGAGAGTTCATTTGCAACTCAGAAGACTCTTTATACAGAGTATTACGGAGCATCTTTCGATTCATGGAAAGACAAGATGCTTGAAATCTACACAAGATATAACAACGAGTTAGGTCATACATTCAATCAGGAAATGACTGGTCATGACAACCTTACATCAGATGTTTCACTGACTGAATATGCTGACGGTACTTCAGTATACGTTAACTATGGTTACAGCGACTATGTTACAGACAACGGAGTTAAAGTACCAGCTAGAGATTATGTAGTTACCAGATGAGAAAGGCGTTTGATATGAGTAAGCAAAAAAACAAATTGGCTGGGCTTCAGAAGCGAAAAGCCATATCGGGATATTTGTTTATATCTCCTTTTATAATTGGATTTTTGGTCTTTATGGTCAAACCGCTTTTCGAATCGTTTTACATGAGCTTTTGCAATGTAAATCTGGCAGCTGGTAATGTTACCAAGACCTTAGCAGGATTCACCAACTATGTATTTGCATTTAGAGTTGATCCTGAATATAACAGACTTTTATGGGAAGAAATGTCACGAATGATGGTTTATTCCCTGGCGATCATTGTATTCAGTTTCTTTGTAGCACTGATACTTAACCAGAAGTTCAAAGGAAGAGCACTGGTAAGGGCAATCTTCTTTTTACCTGTTATCCTTTCTTCAGGTGTTATCGTTGGTATCGAATCCAACAACGAACTGATGGCTTCACTGGCTCAGACAATTGAGCAGTCATCCTCAGGAATCAGTGTTACTGCAGCTCTTGAGAGTATCCTTCGTACAGCTGGCGTCGGTGTCAGAGCTTACGAAAAGGTATTCGAAGTTATTGACAATATCTACGATGTAGCACTTGCATCAGGTATTCAGATCATCATCTTCTTATCAGGTCTGCAGACTATTTCATCAAGTATGTATGAAGCAGCTGATATTGAAGGATGTACTAAGTGGGAGAGTCTTTGGAAGATCACATTCCCAATGATAAGTTCTTTGTTCCTTGTAAACTGGATCTACACTGTTGTTGATTTCTGTATGAGATCTGACAACGAAGTAATAGAGAAGATTCAAAAAGTAATGATTGACCAGCAGCAGTATGGTAATGCATCTGCAATGTCCTGGATATACTTCTTCCTGGTACTTGCATTTGTAGGTGTCACATCATTCTTTATTTCAAAGAGGGTTTATTACTATGACTAATTCACATGTTATTAAGGCAGGGTACGAAAAACTTGGATTCTGGGAGAGAAACAAGCTCTCCGGTGGATATCTTTTACAAAAGAAGGTATCTGAAAAAGCAGTAAGTATCATAAGATTTATTCTTTTATTTGGAATGTGCTTCATGATCCTGCAGCCTATCTTAAATAAGATATCTGTAAGCTTCATGACAGAAAAAGATTTGTACAACCCAATCGTTGTATCAATTCCAGAGCACTTTACAACAGGCAACTACAGACTTGCAGCTGAACTTATGAGTTACAGCCAGGCAGTTATGAATTCACTTATCATATCACTGACAATCGCAGCTCTTCAGATTGCAGTTTGTACACTTGTTGGATATGGATTTGCAAGATTTGATTTTCCTCTTAAGAAGTTCTGGTTTGCGATGGTCATCCTGGTTATCCTGATCCCACCACAGACAATTGCCAGCTCCCTTCACCTTCACTTCAGATTCTTTGATATCTTAGGAATCTTTAAGCTGATCACAGGTGAGACGATTAACCTTAGAGGTTCAAAGCTTCCATATTATCTTATGAGTGCAGGTTGTATGGGACTTAAGAATGGTCTCTACATATACATGATCCGCCAGTATTTCAGAAATATCCCTGGCGATCTTGAAGAAGCAGCTTATGTTGATGGTTGCGGCACTTTAAAGACATTTATACGTATCATGTTGCCACAGGCTAAGCCAATCCTTACATCATGTTTCCTTTTCGCATTTGTATGGCAGTGGACAGATGGTTTCTACTCAAGAATGTTCCTTGGAAACACAAAGCTTGTAAGTACAGCTCTTTCAAGAATTGTAGATAGCCTTGGTGCTTATATCCAGCGTATCAATGGTGTTAAGACAACTATTTCAGTTGCTTATTCAAACTGTATCTTATCAACTGGTACATTGATGATCGTTATGCCTCTGATAGTTCTTTATCTGTTCGCTCAGAGAGCATTCGTTGAAAGTATCAGTAGTACAGGTATCAAGATGTAATGAGGTTACGGTAGTTACCAGATAATAATATCTGGACTAATATATTTCCCTATGGGGTAAGGAGGATAAGACTATGAGAAAGTCTCTCACAACAAAAGCAACAGCAGCCATTACTATGGCAGCAATGCTTGCAAGCATGACAGCTTGTAACGGCGGGGATTCAACAACACCTGCAAACACAGATTCTACAACAGATAGCGCTGCAGCTACATCTGCAGAAGCTACAACTGAGGCATCAACAGATGCAGCAGATGCTACAGAATCAACTGAATATGATCCATATGAAATCATCACAGATGAGAACGGTGATCCTATCGATCTTGGCGGTATGGAAATCATCATTCGTGACTGGTGGTCAGGCGATGAGCAGGAGCCACAGAACGATTATGAAGAGTGCCTCAAGGAGTACAGAGATTGGATCCAGGAGACTTACAACTTCACTATCAAATCACAGGCTATGTCTGACTGGGGTTCAACACCTACAGATTTCGTAGACTATGCTACATCAGGCGGCGATGAGAACTATCTGTTCGTTCTTCGTGACGATCCAGCTATCACATCAGCTATGGCTAATGGCCTTATGTATGACCTTTCAACTCTTGATTGCCTTGACTTCTCAGAAGACAAGTTCCAGAGAAACCTTCTTCATGAGCAGTATTCAATCGGAGACAGCATCTATGCTATGTTCGCTGGATATTCAGAAGCTCGTACAGGTGTATACTTCAACAAGAGACTTCTGACAGATGCTGGTATTGATCCAGAATCAATCTATGATATGCAGGCAGATGGAACATGGACATGGGATGCATTTGATGAACTTATGTCTAAGGTTCAGCAGGATAAGGATAACGATGGTACAGTAGATGTTTGGGGTCTTACACTTAACGAAGGTGTTATGACAACAGAAGCTGTATTCTCAAACGGCGGTTCATACATCGATAAGGATGCAGATGGTAACTTCGTATACAACCTTGAATCTCCTGAGACTCTTGAAGCTCTTGAGTGGACAGTAGATATGTTCAACAAGTATGATATGCCAGACCCAGAAGGTGCTGAATGGGATTACTACAAAGAAGTATTCCTTAACGGCCAGGCTGCTTTCCTTGTAGAAGATGAGTATGCTGGATGCCCAGGTAACTTCCTTGAAGATATGCAGGATGAAATTGGTTTCGTTATGTTCCCTAAGGGACCTCAGATGGATGATTACATCAACGTATGGACAAACAACCCAGTTGCAATCCCAGCATGCTATGATGCTGATAAGGCTTGGAAGCTTGCATTTGCTTGGAACCTTTACACAAATGCTCCATCAGCTGAGTACTATGATTACAACGGATATCTTTCAACAGCTAGAAATGGTAAGTTTGATGAGAGAGCAGTTGATGAAACAATCACAATGATGACAGAAAAGGGAACTGTTGCATACCACGGAATGGTTCCAAACCTTAGCCTTGGTTCAGATTTCGTATGGAACATCGGACCTAACTGCGTTGTATCAGAGCAGGTTGAAGCAATCCGCGATACATGGAAAGCTTATGTTGACGAAGCTAATGCAGCTAAGAAATAATTAAAAGAAAACTTGTAAGCAGTAAATTTTTAGAGGTTTAAGCAGCTATGATAGATGATAAGTTAATCTTTCATAGCTGCTTTTCATTATGCTCAGAAAAGATATGTAGATTACACGTGATCAGTATAAAGCCAAGAATTATGAATAAGATAGAAAACCATTGAGCTAGCGTAAATGGTGTATCGCCCAGAGGATTTGATCCATAACGCAGCCATTCTAATATAAATCTGACAATTCCGTAGGAGATCAAATATATTTCGATGGAATAGTCATCTGTAAACCTTTTTTGCAAAAAGAAAATAAGCGTGGAAATGAGCATCAGACAGATGGCTTCGACTATCTGTACCGGAAAAAGTGGTATTCCAGATGGAGCTAATGATGGATGAGGAAAAATAACTGCACCAAAGCCATTGTATTCTATACCATAGCAGCACCCTGCCATAAAACAGCCTATTTTGCAAAAACCATGTACAAATGGAAATAAGAAGAAAAGCTTATTGATATATGGGCGAGGATCAAATCCATGAATCTTAGTGCATAATACAATAGTGATAATACATCCCGCGACTCCGCCCAAAAAAGAATATCCGGTTCCCAGGATTGCAAGGAGTCCTGTCTTAGATAAAAGAAAACCAATGCCTGACCGATAGACAAGTGTCAGCAGATATAGTATTTTGGCACCAATGACAACGCCCAATAATGCGTAGGCTTCAAGAAGAATCATATTATTGTGGTCCAGGTGATTTTTTTTGACTATGTGCATTGTAATCATGTTAGCAAGTATAAGCCCTATAACTATCATCAGACCGTAGGATGGAAGCTTGAAACCTAATATATTAAAATATAAATGCATGGGAAATAAACCTTTTGAAAAATACAAAAAGAGCCAATGAGGTAAGAATAAACGTACTCACTGGCTCAAAATTGATCAATAATACATAGCCTCATTTATTATGCCTAAAAATACTGCAGAACAAGCTATAGTTACAATGATACATAACACAAGTCCAATTATACTGCAAATTAAACCAGCTTTCTGTATGGAACCAGTGAAGTTGTTTTTGGCAGCACATACTGCAAGTATGATACCTACTATACCAAGAATGATACCAACAAATGAAAGCACTCCTGTAAGTGCAAGTATTATAGAAATAACACCGCAAACAAGGCCTGCTGTTGCAAGGTTTTTACCATGTACATTGACTTCCTGATTATTGTACATATTAGGATTGTAAGAATTGTTCTGGTAATAATTTCCGTTTGGATTGTAATTATTGTTCTGATAGTAATTACCAGCCTGATTAAATCCGTTATTAGTAGGAATATTATTAGCATAATAATTGTTTGTATTTGAAACATTATTTGGATTGTAGTAGTTAGGCTGCTGACCCATAGGAGCACCGGTGTTAGGGTCGAAGTTAGCACCTGGCTGACTTATAGGAGCGCCAGTGTTAGGGTCGAAGTTAGCACCTGGCTGACTTATAGGAGCGCCAGTGTTAGGATTGAAGTTGTTACCCTGCTGTCCAAAAGGAGCGCTGTTTACAGGTGCTTCAAGGTTAGAATAGTAGTTGCTTGTGTTAGTTGTTGTATTTACTGTGTCTGATGAAGCACTATCACTATTAGAAACATTTTCTGTCTGAGTAGTGGTAGAAAAAACACCATTATTTAAGTTATCTTTTTCCATTAACTATGTACCTCCGAAAATTTAAGAACTTTTAAGTTTCTTTTTTTATTATATAGAATTTTCATGAAAAAAACAGTAAAAAAATACAGCGAAAACTCTTTTAAGTTCGCTAAAAAAGAGATTTTCGCTGTATTATTTGGAAATATTATTCTCCTTCGATCACGGCAAGGATCAGGATACCTGCAATAACCATGAACAGGAACATGTACTGCTTCCAGGTAAGTTTTTCCTTAAGGAATATTCTGGACAAGAGCATGGATACTACGCAGACTGCTGAGATGATAGGAGCTGCGATGGCACCATTACCGCTCATGGCAAATACATATGTGAACTGTCCGGCTGTTTCGCAGATAGCAGCAAGGATCTTGTCTCGCTGAGTAGGAAGTTCGTATTTAACGCCTTTTGCCTTCATAAAGATCAGAAGGATGATAGCTACAATAAAGAATGTTAATTCATAAGATGTATTGGCAACATTCTCGATAGTATCTTCAGTGATATCCAGAAGAGGGCTTGTGCTCACATCATCGAGGTAGTAGATATCAAGGAAGCTTCCAAGAGCATCGATAAAAGCATAGCAGAATGGCATTGCAAAGGCGATGACAGCCATTTTTTTGCCAAGCTTTTTCTTTCGGTCTGTAGAACCATTATTTTCCAGAAATCCAACACCGAGGATACCGATCACAATCAGTATGATCGCAGCAATTGATCCGCCTGAGATTGTCTCGCCCAGGATGACAACAGCCATCAGTGAGCAGATAGCACCGGATGTATTCTCAATAGGGTCAGAGATTGACTCTTCGATGAATCGCATTCCAAAAAATGAAAAAGCCATGGATGCTATGTAACATAATGAAACCGGGAAATAAACGAGCAGATTGGCAAAGTTATAGCCAATGCCGCCAGTTATTAATGTGAATATTGCATGGATACCCATGACAAATCCGACTGCAACAACAATCTTTAAATGAGCATATTTCTCATCAGGTCTTGCTCCCTTTTTATAGAATAATTCTGCAAGACCCCAGATAAAGGTTGTTGCCAGAGTAAAAAATAACCACATATCGTGTCCTTTCTATATGAGTTGATAAATGTTATATAGGCATTTTCTTCAACATATTATAATGTATTGCTTCTTTTTTTTCCAATAATAAAAAGGAGATTTCATGTGAGGTTAATGACGAGTGCCTGCGCTCAAGTATAGCAATAAATGACATAGGCAAGAATGTGCTACTTTGCTATAATTACACTGTTGCAACGCGTTAGTGCTGGAAACGGTTGTATTCAAATGAAAAAAGCCAGATTAGTTGGCGGGAAGGAATAATAGGAGAATGAAAGCTAAATTTTCACAATATTTGACAGAAATAGCTCCTGGACTTAAGAAGCTGCGTGATGAGCTTGCTAAGAGCTATGAATATGTAAGTATTCTTGCAACAGATTCTGTTGGTTTTGCTGTTAGAGCTTCTCAGAGAGTTAAGAGTATTTCTGGTAATACACTTACTTCTGAGAGAGGAAATGTAGTCAGAGTATATAAGGAGGGGCTTTACAGCGAGTATGCTTTTAACAATCTGGATCTGGCTGATACTGATGCAGCTGCAGGTAAGATCAAAAACATACTTGATAAGCAGTTAAGCGTCCTTAAGATGACAGGATCAGAGGTGTTCAATACACCACAGCTGGACGATGAGCCATTGGAGCTGTTTGTAGAGATGGATACTGACAGTTTACCAGAGGAGACTGATCTTAGCGCACTTCTGGCTAAGCTTCAGGGCTTTAGTGATAATGGTAAAGCTCTGTCTGAGGAAATAATCGATGTAACTGTAAGTGCTCAGTCTATGCACATCTGTAAGATGTTCCTCAGTGCAAACAGAGATCTTCGTCAGAGTTATGTATATTCTGAAGGTAATATCTCCATGGTTGGCGCTAGAAATGGCAAGACAGATATGGCATACAACGGTGTGTCAGATAGAGAAGGCCCTGCTGTGTTTGATCAGCTTGAAGATGTGATCAAAAAGACTTTCAAGGAGCTTGAGGATAACTTTAGCGCAGAGCCGGTTGTTCCAGGTGAATATGAGATCATTACCAATCCTGAAGTGTCAGGACTTATTGCCCACGAGGCATTTGGTCATGGAGTAGAGATGGATATGTTTGTTAAGAACAGAGCTCTTGGTGCTCAGTACATTGACAAGAGAGTTGGTTCTGACCTTGTTACTATGCATGAAGGTGCAAAGTGTGTTAAAGATGTTGCCAGCTATGCTTTTGATGATGAAGGAACTCTGGCAGGTGACGTTGTTGAGATCGATAAGGGTATCTTAAAGACTGGTGTTTGCGATGCACTTGCAGCTCTAAGACTTGGCATCAAGCCAACAGGAAATGGTAAAAGAGAGAACTTTGAGCACAAGGCTTATACAAGAATGACTAACACTATGTTTGATAGTGGCAATAGTACTAAGGAAGAGATGATTGCTTCTGTAAAGAAGGGATATCTTTTATCTGGAATGTTCTCCGGTATGGAGGATCCAAAGCATTGGGGAATCCAGTGTATCGTTGCAAGAGGTTATGAGATCATTGATGGTAAGCTCACAGGTAAGGTTGTAGCTCCTGTAGTACTTACAGGTTATGTACCGGATCTGTTAGGTTCTATATCTATGGCCAGCAAAGATTACGTTTCTTTTGGAACAGGTGCTTGTGGTAAAGGCTATAAGGAATGGGTCAAGGTATCAGATGGCGGTCCATATCTCAAGGCTGTAGCAAGACTTGGTTGATATAGGGAGGACTAATATGACAGACAAGATCATTGAATTATTAAAAAAATCAGAGGCTGATGCATATAGCGTTTCCAGCAAGGTTACAGAAGGCTGGGAGTTTTATTTTATCAAACATCAGCTTGATCAGAATAGAGTACGTGACGTTGAACATATAAATGTCACAGTATATAAGAAACTTGAAGATGGTAAACTTCTTGGAAGTGCTTCTGAAGAGATTGCGCCAACAGCAAGTGAAGAGGAAGCAACTAAAATAATCAACCAGCTCTGTGAGAGAGCTTCTCTTGTTAAGAATCCATATTTTGAGCTTAACAAGGAACAGGTTGAGGTTGAAAGTAAGGAATATGATCCAGAGCAGATGGCAAAGGATTATATAGAAGCTATGCAGCAGATTCCTGAGACTTCAGGCGAAGATATCAATTCTTATGAGATATTTGTTGAAGTATGCAAAAAGCGTTTTGTTAATTCAGAAGGAATTGATGTAACTTTTTCTTATCCTAATTCAGCTGTTGAAGTTGTAGTAAATGCAAGAAATAAGGATCATGAGATTGAGCTTTATCGTATGTACAAATCTGGTACTTGCGACAAGGAGTATCTTGTAAGGGAACTTACAGAGACTCTTAGATTTGGTAAAGATCGTCTTAATGTTAAGCCTACTCCAGCACTTGGTAAAGCTTCAGTTCTCTTTTCCACAGAGGATGCCGGATCTATTTTTTCATGGGTTGCAGCTAAGATGAGTGCAGCAATGAAATATAGAGGATATTCAAATTGGGAAAAGGGCAAGGAGATACTTTCAGACGTCAAGGGAGATAAGATCACTCTGAAAGCTCGCAGAGAACTGCCTAACTCAAGTACTAATTTTGCTGTAGATGAAGAAGGCGCAAAGACCAGAGATATGTATATTGTTAAAGACAATATTGCAGAGAACTTCTGGGGCGGTTGCCAGTTCAGCTACTATCTGGGACTTAAGGATTCATTTATTGTACAGAACTTCGAAGCCGAAGGCGGCAGCCAGACTGAAGCTGAGGTGAGACAGGGCCAGTATCTTGAGCCTGTTGAATTTTCTGATTTTTCAGTTGACCAGCTCACTGGTGACATTGCAGGCGAGATCAGACTTGCCTACTGGCACGATGGCGATAAAGTTACTGCAGTAAGCGGGGGCTCTGTATCCGGTAATCTCTCAGAACTGCTGAAGAATATCAAAATGTCCAAAGAGACCAAGCAGTACAATAACATCATTGTTCCATCTGTGCTCAGACTGGAAGGTGTAACTGTAGCTGGCGTGGAGTGATGCATTTTTGAACATAAAGTTCAAAAATGTTGCAACCAAGCCATTTAAAGTCGATTAACATCGAAGGGCTTGGTTGCCTCTTGTTTCACTGTCTTACGAAAACCGCAGCTAGTGCGGTTTTCTGTTTGATGTCATAGGAATACATGCGCTTATGACAGCGGAAGATATGGAGCATTAGACTTCAGAAGTGGTTGGAAATTGAGCGTTTTCAGTTCAGTTGTTTAATGCAGTTGTTTGATTTAGGTTTTCAGTGCAATTGTTCAATTTAGTTGGAATTTAGAAGGAATTGGAAATTGCTTTAAAAATTTTCGATTGAATTGAGAATACTATTTTTTATTTGACAATATTTTCTATTTAGATTATTATTAGTGGCAGTCTGCTATCGGGCAGGCTGCCATAATTCTTGTTTTCACAGTAAATGCAGTGAGAGTCATAGTCTACGCACTGCAGAGGTTCCCAAGAATTTTTTATATAGTTGTTGATTTGTAGTAGTGGTAGTAGTTGTTGTTTGTAGTTGTGATGGTTGTAGTTTTGTAGCTGTGTTAATTGTTTTTTGGAGTTGGATTTCAGGAAAGATGGCATTTTTTATATTTTATTGGACGTACGCAGGGACTAGAAGGAATTATTAGGGCTGGTAATGTCCTATCTGCCTGCCACCCAAGTGGAAACAGCCAAAGGTGGCATGTCGGGGAGGTAGCAAGAGCCTGCCACCCAATGGGAAATGCCCAAAGGTGGCATGCGGAAAATGGCTTAAGAGCCTGCCACCCAAGGGGAAATGTCCAAAGGTGGCATGCAGAAAAGAGCTTAGGAGCCTGCCACCCAAGGGGAAATGTCCAAAGGTGGCATGCGGAAAATGGCTTAGGAGCCTGCCACTAAACGGGAAATGTCCGAAGGTGGCATGCAGAAAAGGGCTTAAGAGCCTGCCACCCAAGTGGAAACAACCAAAGGTGGCATGATTATAAAGAAAGGGAGAGGAGAATGAAATGATAGGATTAAAGAATTATTTAACAGAAGAAGAAAATCGTCTGAGAAGGATCAAGCAAATCGTAGATAACAGGCTACAGGGGGCACCAGAGGGATGCCTTAGAATATCTTCATGTAGGAAAAAGCCTAATTATATGTATTGTACAGAAGAGAATGGGAAACTAAACAAGCAAGGACACTATTTAAAGAAAGATAACGTTAAAATGATCCAAGCCTTAGCGCAGAAAGGCTATGACAGAAAAATAAAATTTTTGGTTGATAAAAGGATTAAACAAATCCATTCGTTGAACAATGATTACAATGATGAAGAAATTGAAAAGATTTTTAATTGCATGAGCGATAAGAGAAAAGAGTTGGTCAAACCAGTAGAAATGACTTGGGAACAGCGATTGGAGCAATGGAAATCAACGCCCTATGCTGGTAAGGAATTTAAAGAGGGGACTATTGAGATATACACCAAAAAGGGAGAGAGAGTAAGATCGAAGTCAGAAAAAATACTCGCAGATATGTTTTATGACATGGGAATAGAATATAAGTATGAATGTCCTTTGCATTTAAATGGATATGGCGATGTTTATCCAGATTTTACTTTTTTGAGTAAGAAAACAAATAAAGAAATTTATTGGGAACATGACGGTAGGATGGATGAAGCTGGCTATGCCGAAAAGGCAATTAGAAAGATTGATCAGTATACCAAAAACGGAATAATTCCTGGCGTGAGGTTGATCATTACGTATGAGTCGTCTAATTATGCGCTTAATATGTCAGTGGTAAAGCAGTTTATAAGTGAATATTTGCTATAATGACATTTTTGAGCAGAGTGTAAGTTATAAACTACTATTTATAGTGCGAGTCTGATTACACTCAATGAAAAGAATCTTGATCATCATGATCCTACATCTGGTGGGATAGCCCAGGTGCGCAGGTCGGCGTAGTAGGAGAGCGTGATATCTATGGCTCTGTTATCTACTACAACTTTGCAGTAATACTCGGTGTGATTTCTGAAATCTGACTTTACCCTGGCGGAAATGACTTTTCTTGATTCGCCTCCAATTCTAATATATAGAGGCCTGATGCCACCTTCATTGCTAAAGGATGCTATGACAGGAACTGGTTTTTCCTGTGTATATGCTAAACTTGTTTGACGGGTGTTTAAATTCATTGCATTATTCCTCTACATATAAAAATTTCAACTAAAAACAACTAGATAGTATGTTCGATTGTAATTATAATACTCGAATATATGTTTGTAAATCGAACAAGATATAAATTCTTTGGACTTCAGATAGCTTGTTTATAGGATAATTGACAAAAATATGGTTTCCTTTTAACTGTATATCGTATTATATAATATATAAAACCATGGCGTTCTTGACACGCAGTGGGAAGAGACCTGCAAGCAGATGCATGCTTGCGAAATATTGGAAAATATGAAATGAGATACAGTGAAAGGAACTATAAAAATGAGGGTGATAAGTAAAGTAAAAAAGTATACTGCTGTAGCAATAATGTGTGCTATGGTAGCGGGAAGTCTATCAGGATGTACAGGTGCAACACTAGGGGCAGAGAGAGTCAACTTAAGTGAAGCTGCTGCTGGTGGAGCCAGTGTTGAGGAACTGCTTGATCAGATGACGCTCAGGCAGAAGGTCGAGCAGATGATGATCGTATCTTACAGGATATGGAAAGAAATCCCTGAAGAAGGGGATGATCAGGTCAATAAGACTGTTGAAAATAGTCAGGACAAGATTCCGGAAGAAAATGTAACTGAGCTTAACGATAAGATACGTGAAGATATCAGCGAGCATAATTATGGTGGAACTGTTCTTTTTGCACAGAATTATAAAGATGCAGAGCAGACTGTGAAGTTGGTGGCAGATATACAGCAGACATGCGTAGATAGCGGTTCGCTCCCTATGATCGTAGGAACAGATCAGGAAGGCGGCAATGTATCAAGAGTTGGCTTTGGCACAAGCGGCGTAGGAAATATGGCGCTCGCAGCAACTGGTGATACAGCTAATGCTAAGAGGATGGCACAGATTTATGGAGAAGAATTGTCACTTCTTGGGGTAAATACTGATTTTGCTCCGGATATGGATATCAATAATAATCCAAATAATCCGGTTATTGGGGTAAGGTCTTTTTCAGATGATCCGGAAATCGTATCAGAGTATGGACTTGCTTATATGGAGGGATTGCATCAGGGAGGCATAATTGCAACATTGAAACATTTCCCGGGACATGGCAATACTGATACAGACAGTCATACAGGCTTTCCTGTGATACAGAGCACTTACGAAGAGTTGAAAAGCTTTGAACTGATACCGTTTCAAAAGGCAATTGATGCAGGAGCTGATATGGTCATGACTGCTCATATCCAGTATCCACAGATTGAAACAGAAACATATACATCAATTACAACAGGTGAAGAGGTGTACCTTCCTGCCACAATGAGCCACAGGATACTGACTGACATTCTCAGAAATGATATGGGATTTGAGGGAGTAATAGTAACGGATGCTCTGGATATGGCTGCAATCACAGACAATTTTGCTACGGAAGATATCTTAAAACTCACTATCAATGCTGGTGTGGACATGCTGATGTTACCGATCATTACTGATACTGACATTTTTGCCAAAAATCAGGAGATGACAGAAACAGCCATAAAACTTGCTGAAGAAGGCGAGATAGATGTTGAGATGATCGATGACGCAGTCAGACGTATATTGACGCTTAAAGATAAGTACGGAATACTTCGTAAAAATGATTTTACTGTAACTGATGAACAGATAAGTCAGGCGAAAGCAGGAATAGGCGGTGAAGATAGATATAATGAGGCTTATGACATTGCTGCCAATGCTATAACAGTATTGAAAAATGAGGATAACGCATTTCCTATCAAGATGGCTGAAGGCGAGACAACGCTTATCATTTTTGCTGATAGCTGTGCAAGCCGATCCGGTACAGTAGATCTGGTAAAAGAGTATATGAGTGAAAATGATGCGTTACCTGAAAATGCAGAGATATCAGTACTTGTGAATGCTTCGGATAATGAAAAAGAGTGCCTTGAGGCAGCAGCTAAAGCAGATCACGTGATTCTGGTTCACAGAATGTACACTGCAGATAATCTTGATCCGACAACTGACAATGGCTTTTCATCAGGCGTATTTGACAAGATCATAAGCAGCAGGCATGAAAGTGGTAAGCAGGTCATCCTGATATCCTGTCAGCTTCCATATGATGCTGCCAGATTTGCAGATGCAGATGCTATTGTATTGACTTATAATTCATCTCCAATGAGTAAGGTACCACCAAAATCCGGCGAAGGCAGTGCGTATATACCAAATCTTCCGGTGGCAATACTGGCTTCATTTGGACAGTATGAGGCAGGTGGTAAGCTCCCTGTGAACATACCTGCAATCGATGATAATTACCAGATTACAGAAGAAGTTCTGTTTGAAAGAGGATCCTATTGATTAGTCTCACAATATTGTTCTTTCATATTTGCTCAATCGTATAAAAAGTGTATAGAGATACATATTTTTGATCAGAAAAATACAATCAGCAAATATATATATGGAGAACAATACTATGGTAGCATGTGAAACACTAGAGTTTATGCGGGATGAACAAGTTGTAATGAGAACAGATAAGGTGGGGCATGCATTTGAAGTAGGCAATACCCATGAACTAATCCTTACAGACAAAGCTCTGATATGGATTAACAAGTCTCTGTTTGGTAAGGTAAAAAAGATCACAAGGTATCAACTTTCGGATATCAGAATGCCGGATGGGAAGCCGGAAGTCAAAATTGGCAGAGTTAATAGTTTTACACCAACGCTTGATATATATTTCTACGATGCCCAGGAAAGGTTCAAATTTAGCTGGGATAGAGATGTTGAGGAATGGATTGATTCCATCACTGAGACTATTATAGGAGTTAAAAAACAGCAGTAGGATGAGCTTAGGTAAAAGAGTAGCGCTTTCTAAATTGAAGGCGCTACTTTTTTGGTATATTATTGCGAATTAGCAACTTGTTATTCTGACTATTAGTTGAGGAAAGGAACATCATATGGCGTATAATAAGTAAATGTGGGTACCAGGCACTTGAGTAGTTTATCATTGATAAAATGACTACTAGAGCTTGGTTAAAAAGTTGGGGTTGCAGTAAATATACTGCAAAAGTGGAAAAAGATGAAAATTGTTACGAGATGGAGGATTATTATGAAAAAAGCTATACCTTTTTTACTTACCAGTACTATTTTATTATCAGCTTGTGGTCAGGGACAGGCAAGTGATATTCAGAGTCCGGCGGAGGAGGTTTCAGTACAGGTAGAGTCTTCGGCGGTTGCATCCAGTGTTGATGAAGTAGTAAGTGCAAGCACTGAAGCTACTTCTGAAGAAAAATCAGAAGATGTAGAAGCAGAAACTGATAACACTTCAGAAGATAGTATAAATGAATTCTTTTTTTCTAATATTTCTGATGAGCATGTATATGATGTGACAGAGTTCTTATATGAGGATATTGACAGTGTTTCAATAGATGTCTCTCTAGTTTCCAGTTTTACTAATGGTAATGTGTATTCTATCACAATAGATTATGAGGATTGCCCGGGAAGATATGATTGGGGAATCAGTGATCGTTTTGATCTGGGGCTTTTCTATGTAACAGATGAAGAAATCTATATGGTATATCCTAGCGTCGATGATATTTCTTCAGAAGAAGAATTTTTAAGCAAGGGAGTATTGGTTTGTTCTGCCAATGACAGTGATGAAACAGTAGATGGTGAGCACAGACGAATAGTAAATGAAGGTGATTCATGCACTTTCTATTCAAGTAATACACTTACTGAGAGTGGATTTTATTATTCATACACTTGGACAAAAGGAAAAGGACTTTCATTTTACAGATCTGGATATGGAGCAGAGGGAGATCCTATAGAAATTACATTAAAGTAATTGAAACTTGTTTTCGGAGGAACGGCAATGAAAAAGAAAAATATCGCGGGGATGATTGGCGCTATAATGTCAGTCGTTGTTTTGAGTGGCTGTAGTAATATTCAGTTGAACTATGATATAGATGGAAATACAGTTTCAGAGGAAACAAAAGAAACTGCCATAGAAGCTAGCACTGCTGAAGTTGAAAAAGAGGATGCTGAAGCAACATCAAAATCTTCTGTTGAAGATGAAGTAGCAAATGAATCTGAGCCTGAGGATGTTTCAGTTGATGTATCAAATGATATATCAGGGTATGATTCGGCAGAAATGATGGATGGAGAAGCATTATCAGAAGCAGAGTTAAATCAGCTTCAGGAGTATCTTAATCAGCCTGATAACTATGGCTTTACAGTTTCATCATATAAAACTCCAGACGAGATTGATATGGATTGGGTATTTGCTTATGGAGCAGGGATAAAAAATTGTGATTATTCTGAGGAAGCGCTGAATGCTTATCTGGAGGCTGATGATGAGTTTGATTCTGTGGAATATGATGTTATAGCCTTAGCAGGTGACGATGTCAGATCTCTGATAGAGGCCAAGACCGGTATCGCTGATTACGATGTATCCACAATTGATGGATATACTTATGTGGAAGAGTACGACATTTTATTTAGTCAGGTGAGCGATTACTACGACAAAGATCTAATATGCTATGAGGGCGTAAAAAATGATAACCTTATTCAGATTGTTTATAAGGTAGGTAGTCAGGATAACAGAAGACGCATTACTTTGGTAGATACCAAGAATTCAGAAAATCCTTATACATATTGTTCAAATCGCGAATTATGGGAAGAAAACGCTGAAACTACAACTGAAGTGCACAACCTGGATACAGATGAAACAGTTACATGCGCGATTGTAAAAATACCAAAAGGGTATATGATCGAGGTAATCAAAGACAATGAAGTTGCGGCATCAGCAGAAGCCAGAATCAGAAAAGTGGATGTTACTCAGTATGATGACATTAAAGAAATCGCAATTAGTGATGTTAATGGTGATGAAATAGGCGATATGATAGTTATTTTGTCTGACGGTACAGATACTATTGCAGTTGTATGCAGAGGCTGGGAAAACGAATGGGATGGCGCCGGTTATGTTGTAGGTGAGAATGCCGTTACAGAATGGCTCAGTGCTAATGTGAGTGATTTGACAGTTGAAAATGTTGTCAGCTATATCAAGGATCACCAGGAAGAGTTTATGAGTCTTTAAAAAGGATAAGTTTCATATTATGGATAAAAGAATAAAAGAACTGATAATAGTAGTTTTTGTAAGCCTTCTGGTATTAGTGGTCTTAGACTTTTTAGTTGGCCTATTTTCTAGTTTTACAGGTGTTAAATCCGTGACAATGCGTATGAACGATTATGCAGCTGAAAGGGTTGCAGATCATATAGCTGAAACTCCTATGCCAGAAGGTTGCGAGGTGGTAGAGAAAATAGCTCTTGCTGGTAATATTGATTCTTCAGGAAAGCTACCATTCTACTATGGGGCTGTACTAATTAAAACAGATCTTTCAATAGAAGAATTGCAAGATCATTTTAGTAATTACCCATATCAGGGATATATCTATGAGGTGGAGAAACAGGAAACACAAAAGCTATCGGAAGTACATGCAGCTTCTAATCTTGATAGAGACTATCTTTTGACTGATGTATCAGATGGAAACTATTATCTGGTAAGCAGTTATGGAAGCAGCATAGGTATCTTTGGATTATTATATGATCCAAGGTGCAGTATTGGGTGACATGAGGAGATACCAGAGAATCAAGAGTTATTTGAGAAGGAAGAACTTGAAGCGTTGTTGAAAATTGCACACGAAAAACTTGGTAATTAAAGGATGAGCAATGAATTTAGTAGACCTGCTAGAGAAGTATAAGAAATATGCGAATGGTGACCTAACAAGTGCTTGTAAGTTAGAAGTAGAGGATGAGGTAATAAAGGATTTTGATTTCTCAAAATATGATTTGAATAACTCCTATTTTGGTGGCGTTCAGTTTTGTGATTGTAATTTTTCTAATGTTTATTTGAGCGGCTCTAATTTTGGAGGGAGTAGTTTGATCAGGTGCCAGTTCAAAAATAATGAGCTTGTAAAAGCAGAATGGGATGATACAACTATTTCGGATACAGTGATTAGCAATTTAAAATCAAAACGATCATCTTTTATGTATGGTAAATACACTAATGTAAAAATTTTAGGCGGAATCTTTGAGGGATGTATGTTCGATTTCTCATCAATGGATAATGTAATATTTGAGAGATGCAAGATAAGTAGTACTTCTTTCGATGGATGTACTTTTTCTAATGTTTCTTTTATTGATTGTTTGATTGAGACGTATAAGTTTGATGATGTCGAAGGAGTATTTCAGTGATAACGTCAAAATAAAAATTGATGTTGCTCGTGGAGGGGCATCTGTACCAGAGGTTTCTTTCTTGACTAATTTTGGTTCTTTAAGCGATGTTGATCTGATGGGAGAAAAGAGTAATGCTCTTTTTTCTTATGTAGAATACTATAGCGCATCAAGCATAGAACTAGCAGAAAGTGGGATTAATATTGACTTTCCTAATGTAATCATAAGACTATCTGCTGCGAATGCATGTAATTTTGAAGATAGCTACAACTGTTTAAAACTAAGTTCATATTGCACTAATGTAATTGTATATATTGATGGCAATGATGATCTGGAAGTGGGTAGTGAATACATTCATAACATAGCACCAAATGCGAAGGTGTTTTTGTCAAGATATGGAAATAGTTTGGAACAAAAGGAATAAAAACCACCGGAGGAAAGGGAATGAAAAGTGTAACCAAAAGGATTGCAGGGGTCATGGCAATAGTCATATCGGCAATAACAGTTATGGCTTGTGGAAAAGCAGTAGATAAAGAAAGGCTGGAGAAGACGCAGAGCCTTTTGGATGATTGTGATGTTATAACTGTAACGCTGGGAACGAATGATAAATACAGTTTTAGCGGTGCTTTATATGAATTCTACACTTATGATGATATAGATAAGACAGCTTTTCGTTGTACTGTTGGACCAGATGGCAAGGAACAGGGGCTTGAGAATAGGGAGTATCAGTTTCAGTCCAAGGATGAATTTAATGGACTTGTAGCGCTGTTAAAAGATTTGGATAGTGAGGCTTATACAGTTGAAGAAGATCCGGATGAAGAACGCTATGAAAACGAAAACTATGTTGCAATTGGATTATGGAAAAATAAGAACTACGATATGACAGAGGCGGACATTTATTGGTTGAAGATAAGTGATATCGATAAATTGAAAGCATACTTAGACGAAGTATATAATTCTTGCGAGTAAGAAAGAACGGGGATGATTCATAATGTTTTTTATTTTTGATGACATGTTGCAATACGGTCTTCTATTCATTATAGGGTTTTTATTGCTTCTTGTACCTTTAGTATGTATTTATAATCTTTTAGGGCTTTTCCACAGGTTCAGAATAAAATGGCTTAGAAATCTAATGTGGGCATTTACTCTGATTGCAGGGGTTATAGATACAATTTTATATATGGAACTGTTTGAAGATATAAGCCTGGAATCAGTTTGGGATGTGCAGCTGTACAATAATCAGGTTCATCAGCCTATATGGACAGGAAGCTGGGTGACATTAGCTGTTATTGGCATTATAGGAATCATTGGAGCGGTAGTACTTATTGTTACAGATGTTAATAAAGTGCCTCCGCTTGTCACAGTTATATCAATGGCAGCAGTATATCTGCTATTGGGAGAGGTGATAATGTGGTGCATTCAGCTGGCCAATCATATATTGTCAGATGCGATTATGTGCTATGTGCTTCCAGTGAATATATTTATGATTGCAGTTAATCTTTTTATGGAAAAGATCAGGCAGTGGAATGAAAATGAAGTTCATGCCAGTGAAAATTTTGGAAAAGATGGACTTATCAAAGGTTTAAACATGAGTCTCAAAAAGGCTGAAAATTGGCCTATTTATGCATTCCTTTTTATGGTTCCGCTCTTTGGTATAGTCCTTGTAATATTGATTTTATTTGGGCAGGAGCCTGATGCTGTGATCAAGGCCTGGACAGAAACTACTGAGTGGACGCTTTCTCAGCAGGTAGGACCACAGAACTTGTATTATGATGAGCATTATCTGTGTACAGTGGCAGCAGGCGGTCATAGAAAGGTTGTAAAGCCGGTCAGAAAAGGAATTAGACATGGACATGAAGTAATCGTTAACAGGCAGCTCATGATAGCCAATGCTTTTGAAAATGTACTTGAGGAAAAGACACCTCGTTTTCACAGAGCACTGCGAGATTTCTATGATAAATATGGTTTTCCAATTGCAGATTACATCAGAACCAATAAGGTGGCCTGCGACATTACTTATTTTGTAATGAAACCATTGGAGTGGATATTCCTTATAGTGCTATATCTAGTGGATGTTAATCCTGAGAATAGAATTGCTGTGCAGTATCTTCCTAATATGAAGTGATGCAGAGTGCCTTCAAACCTCTTATTGCACTTTTTCTTATTGATAAAAAAAGTACAATAAGAGGTTTGACGTTAAACTAGCGAGTGACTATACTGTTTTATGCGTTAGGCAATGCTAACAAATTTCTTACAAAAGGGGAGAAAAAATGAAAAGAAAAACAGCTATGTTACTTGCATTAGTGATGACAGCATCACTTTATGGATGCGGATCATCAGAGGCAGAAAGTCAGGGAACAGTTGAAACATCTACTGCAGCAGTATCAGAAGAGGTAGCAGAAACAGCAACAGAAGCAACAACAGAGACAGCAGAGTCTTCTTCAGATGCCTCTGCGGAAGCTGGTTCATCAGAAGAAGCTGGTGAGGCAGGTGCAGATCTATCTGCATTAGAGGGAACATATATCGAGTTATTCCCGGAATTTGCAAAAGAAGAATACAAGGATTGGTGGGTTGAGTGCATTAACGCCTATGAAACAGATGAGGCTACTGTTGAGAGTTACTACAAGATGCTGACAGAGTCATATGTTGGAACTCTGAAAGGTCAGGAAGCAGTTGATACTTATACAGCCGAATCATTTTTGTTTGACTGTTATTTTGAAAATGATATAGCTACTATCACTATCGATGGTAATACAATTTCAGGTGCTGATGCAGATGGTAACGAGATCTTTAGCCATGAATATACATATGTAGAAGATGTGGATGCCGCATATGGCGAAGCTGTAATGCCGGGGTATTTCCATGTATATAAGACAGATGATGCGGATGCAGGCGATTATACATATTTTGCATTTACAGATGATACTCCAGCAGGTGAATATCATATCGAATTTAGATATGGTGCAGACCTTGAAGGCATGGGAAGCTTCGTTGACGGAGATTATGCTTACTGGATGGCATCAGGAATCCTGCAGGATTATGATGAGGAAATGATTCATAATTGTATTAAGTTATTTGTAGATGAGAATGTTGGTGGCGAGGAATAAGCAGTAAAATATTACGAGACAGATTATCTATGAGTTTATAGAGGATAATCAAGAAATTTTTTATCAGTAAAGAATCAATTGTGGTATATCAAAAAAGCACCATCCCAGCAAGCGTGATGAAGGTTTCACGTAAGCTAAGGAGGTGCTTTTTGTTGCTTGTTAAGAGAAGTATAATGAAGAGGTAAATAGATGTTTAAAATGTTAAGGAGTAAAAAGCCATATGATAGTTTACCACTATAGTGCAACATTAAAAGAGGGTGATCGGATGATCCCCGGATATCAAAACAATAATAGTTTGTGTGAGCCGTTTATCCAGGCGTTGGAGCATAGTAAGGATTGTTTATATGGCATGCTTTTAAACGGGAAATATATGTATGCGGTAATGAGTCGATCCGGACTAAGGGAATGGGCTAATTACGCTAAATGGGCAACAGAAGCCATTTTTGAATACGTCCGCAAAAATGAATATCCTCAATGTGTCAGCAGATTGAGATGTAATTATTTTTGTGTTGATTTATCTGAGAGTATAAAAATGTATATCGATGATTGGGGTGAAGCTTCTCCGGAAGAACAGGCGGAAATACATCTCTACGAAATAGAAATCTCGGATAAGCTTGAAAAGAGAGATATTACGGTTTTTGACGACGCATATGACGCTATCAGCAAGCATCAGGATATTGAGTCTGCTCTTCGGCATGCCAGAAGGTATTTTAGAGATGAGTATAATGATCAGCCAATCTGGGAATATTTATCAGCAGAAGAAGCAATAGCGAAAAAAGATATTACGGAGATGCTCAAGAAACAAGGGTGAAAGAATATAAAGGTAAAAAATGATTATGAAAAAACGAATTATTTGCTTTGGCGACTCCAATACATGGGGATACAATCCCACAAACGGAAGCCGCTACGATGAAAACACAAGATGGCCGCAGGTGCTTAATAAACTCTTAGGAGATGACTATACGGTTATCGAAGAAGGACAAAACGGCAGAACCATTGCCAATGCCGACCCGTGGGAATGGGGTTGCAAGTGCGGAATGGACTATATTCTCCCTATGGTAGAGAGCCATAAGCCTTTTGACCTTTTAATAATAATGCTTGGTTCCAACGATCTTAAGGCCAAGTTTCACCTCCCTGCCGGAGATATAGCAGGCAGCCTTCAGAACATGCTTATGAAGACTAAAAGCTTTTTACAGTATCAGTGCGGCATTGAGCCTAAGATATTAATTGTATCCCCTCCGCACCTTGGAGATAATCTTAAGACATCTCCCTTTGCACCTTTTTTTGAGGTAGATACTGTAGTTGAGAATTCCAAACACTTAGCCTATTGGTACGAGCTGGTTGCAAGGCAGTTTAATTGCGATTTTCTTGACGCAGCTACCATCTGTATGGCAGGAGATGCAGACAGCCTTCACCTTATGGAAGAAGGGCACAAAAATCTGGCGGAAGGCATATATCAAAAGATACTTGATATGAAGCTTTAGGCCGGAAGATTTACGGAGGTAACAGTTTGTATGAAAAAGTATAAAGCTGCCGCAATTATAATGATAATACACGGAGGTTTCATGGAAATCGGAGGTGTATGCGGTATGATACCTGCTTTGATTATGGGAACCGATAAGTTTGATATCGGCAGGTATTTTGAATTTAAACTTCAGTATTTTCAAGATAACCTGTATATGATGATGGTAATGGGTGCGCTTTACGGAGTCTTACGATTAATCGGAGCAGTCGGACTTCTTAAAAATCGAATGTGGGGCATGGCACTTTCCTTGATAGTCAGTATTGTCACAATTACGTTAATGATGTTTTTGCTGCCGGCAGGCATTATGGACGGAATCATGGCAGGAAGCGTATTGGTGTTACTGTTGACAGGTTTTTACGGTGATAAAAAGATAGTGGGATAGTTAAACTTAAATATAATCATATAATTTTAAGCCTCTATCTTGTAATGAGATAGAGGTTTTTTATATCAAATAAGACAATGTTATAATAAACATGACATATAGATGTCGTGTTTGCGATGATATGATTTTAGTGGAGTGAAAGATAATGAAGATAGCTCCGGAGAAACTTAAAACTGTGATACGACATCCTATAAAGCAGAAAGATACAAGTAACTTCTAACTATGACTGAGCCAAAGAAATAACTAAATCTGGTAATGTAAATTGGAGGAATGATCATGGAATATATTAGAGTTACCAAGGACAATTTAGAGGAAGAGCATATCTGCTGTGCCATATCCAATAATAAAGATGTTCAGGTTTCATCAAAGAAGGCATGGCTTGCAGACAGATTTGACGAAGGACTTGTTTTTTTTAAGAGCGCAGAGCGTGGCAAGTGCTTTATTGAGTACATCCCTGCAGAGAATGCATGGGCTCCGATTAGTGCAGATGGTTACATGTACATAGACTGCTTGTGGGTTTCTGGTTCTTTTAAGGGACATGGCTATTCCACAGAGCTTCTAAATGCCTGCGTTGCAGACAGCAAGGAAAAGGGTAGGAAAGGACTTTGCATTCTTTCATCAGCCAAGAAAAAGCCATTTCTTGCGGATCCTAAGTTCTTGAAATATAAAGGCTTTGAAGTTTGTGATGAAGCTGATAATGGTATTCAGCTGTGGTACCTGCCATTTGATGAGAAGGCTGCCAAGCCAGCTTTTAAGGAATGTGCCAAGCATCCACACATAGATGAAAAAGGCTATGTGCTTTATTACACAAACCAGTGTCCATTCAATGCTAAGTATGTTCCTGTCTTGGAAGAAACCGCCAAGAAGAACAGCATTCCATTCAAAGCAATTAAGATCCAGAGCAGAGATGAAGCTCAGAACGCACCTACTCCTATCACAACATATTCATTCTTCTGTGATGGAGAGTACGTGACCAACGAGCAGATGAATGATAAGAAATTCCTTAAGCTGATTGGGAAGCAATAATACATAGTTGATGCGTGATTCATGTCAGAAAAAGAGTCGCAGAGAGGTTTTTACGATAGTAATTCGTGAGAATCTCTTTTTTCTTGCGCTTCAATATAGTATCATCAAAGAAATGCAGATGAGATGCGCATTCTTGGAAGAGTAATCCCGAGAGATGGAAAGCTACCGAATGAGAGAGCGATTGGGGCGAATTCATTCAGGACGTTAAGAAGCGCATCGTTGAAATAAACGAGATAGCTCATAAAGAAAAAAGTAAATAAAGAGGAAGCAAAATGTCTTTATCAGAAAGAGCTCTGGAGATACTTGATCGATATAATAAAACAGAAGATGTGATAGAAACTACCAAGAAATTTGTATATGAGATGTTAGGGCCAACGCCCGATAGAGGCGACATGCTCTATCGCTACGAGCATTCAGTAAGGGTTGCTGAAAACGGCAGAATGATCGCGATTGCTGAGAACCTTCCCGTCACCGATACTGTAGTGGCCTGCCTCCTTCATGACGTAGGCTACAGAGAATGTGGCGACGACTGGCGCATCCACCCGCAGGTAAGCGCTGATATTGCCGCAGAGTATCTTGCCAGAATAGGCTATGATCCTGATATGGCAAAAGAAATAGTGCAGGGAATCGGAAGGCACAACCTGACTGACACGTTACCTGAGGATATGAGCGTATTCCAGACCACCATTAGAGACAGCGATGATATCGACAGATTCGATATTATCAGGATTGCAATGGCTATGGGCAGTTCCGTTCACGAAAAGACAAATGTCGAGATCATCGAATCCTGCCAAAAGCAGATAGATATAGCAAGATGGTACATGACACTTCCAAGGGGAACCAAGACTGCCAAGGATATGATGGATAAAGAACTAACACAGAGAATAGAGCTTCTTGAACAGATCATAGCGCAGGCAAAGAAAGGCTTTGAATAAACCAATGAATGCTTTAATCATTAATTGCAGCCCTGTAAAAACAGGAGCTACAGCAGAAATTGTCAACATCATAGATAAGGAAATCTCTACTCGATATGATACAAAATGTATCTGTATAGATGATTATTCTTTTGACTTCTGCAGGGGATGTAGGACCTGCCACAGCACGGCAAAGTGTGTTATGGATGACGACATCCTCAAAATCATGGATGAGTTCGACAATGCAGATGTCATCGTATCTGTATCACCCTCCTACTGGGCTGATATTCCAGGACAGTACAAGGCATTTATCGACAGATGCACGCCTTGGTGCGATACACATGAACCGCATGCTTCAATCAAAGAAGGCAAAAAGGGATACTCAGTTGCTCTTAGAACAGGACCAGGCATGCATGAGTGCGACAGGATTATTCAGAGCATTGAGCATTTCTATGGTCATTTGCATATTGAGTGCGCAGGTCATCTTGGCCTAACATCAATTGAGTATAAAGAGAATGTAGAACCCAGGAAACAAGAAATAATTGAGTTTTGTAAGAAGGTTTAATTTCAGTTAAATCAACCATAGATAATATACTTGGGAGGTTCGTAATGGAAATAAATGATATTGTAAAGACGGTTATAAAGCCAACATTAGCTGAAGCGGGCTTTAAATCTAAGGGAAGTGGTTTCGTAAAAGAGATAGAGGATGGTTTTTTAGTTATTTTTCTGAAAAAAGGCAGATATAATACAAAAGACTTTGCGTCATGGAATCTGAACTTCTATACTGTAACGACAGATTATGCTAATGAATGCAAAGAAAAGAAAATGTCATTCATAGGGGCGAACTATAGCAGCATGAATATTAGGGCTCTTTTACCATATCAGGGTTTCTTCATGGATATAGTAGGAATGTCATATTATTATGATATTCATCTTGATAAAAATGCATTTTCTGTAGAAGAGCTTGCAGATAAAATCATGGATTTGTTGAAAGAATATGTGATTCCCTTTACAAACCAGATTGAGAAGCTGGATGACTATGAAAATGCTGTAGAAAGGCTTAAGGACTCTAAGAGGCCTCGTGAGGAGGAAATCTTGCGTTTCTTTTTGTTGTGTCTGGGATTTGCCGTACCAAGGAAAGCAAACATACAGAGTAGTATCCAGACTTTTCATCAGATGGGATTTACAAAAGAAATCATAGAAGAAAACTGGGATCTTCTCGAAAGAATAATAAACACAAGCAGAAAAGACGGAAGTACAGTAACGCAATATGTGAAGATAATAATGAACTGTGATGATAAAGAAGCCTTCTGTAAGGAAGTTAAGGTTTTTGTTGAACAAAACAAGAATCATGTGGACTTGGATCTTCACCCGGTAATTGACGGAGAATATGAAGAATACTATATGGCTCTAATGTAATATTGGACTATCAATACAGATAAAATATTTCAGTTTATAACTCTATGGGGGATTTATGAGTCAGGAGTTTGATTGTCATTACGGCGAAGCGGAATTCAATACGATAAAAGCCGGAATAGAGGCTATAGAAGCAGTACTTACCGGTAGTGATATTCATGCCAAAGAAAGGCTTCTATACTGCCTTGACTGGTATATGGATCCGTACTACAAGAAGGATCTGTCGGCAATACAAAAGCCGCTGATCGAACTTTTGCAGAGAATAGCCGTTACTGACGAAGACAAGGGTATAGTTGAGGAAGC
>JAEEGH010003438.1_pt1 | contig 41629 bp, 37 predicted proteins | sample 9134181 | NCBI WGS metagenome assembly JAEEGH01 (sample SAMN16246544, study PRJNA631951) | gut metagenome | biome: gut microbiome; feature: rumen; material: DP-attached | host: Bos | place: Iran: Karaj | collected 2018-10 | reverse complement strand
CGGGGTGGCGCCCAGCAGCCTGCATATCATGGGTCTGGAGCAACCTGCCGACATGACGGGTGAGTGTCTCATTCAGGACTAATTAATCCTTCATAACAATGAAAAAGCTTATGTACTACCTGGCCTCCGCGGCCTGTGCAGCACTGGTCCTGACGGCCTGTGCTACGAAGAGTGAGACGACAAACGAAGTGAACAATTTCCGCATCAAGCGCGGCACAAACCTCAGCCATTGGCTGTCGCAGTCTGAGGAGCGTGGCGAGGCACGTCTGCTTCACATTCAGGAGGACGATTTCGCTCGTCTGGACTCGCTGGGCTTCGACTTTGTCCGCATACCTATTGATGAGGTGCAGTTCTGGGACGAGGCAGGCAACAAACTGCCCGAGGGGTGGAACTTGCTGACCTTTGCGCTTGACCAGTGCATCAAGCACCACCTGAGAGCCATTGTCGATCTGCACATCATACGTTCTCACTATTTCAATGCCGTGAATGAGGGTGGTGCCAATGCCAATACGCTCTTCACCTCCGAGAAGTCGCAGCAGGACCTCATCAACATGTGGTACCAGCTGTCGGACGCCTTGAAGGGCTACAGCAACGACTCCGTGGCCTACGAGTTCATGAACGAGCCTGTGGCTGAGGATCATGAACAGTGGAACCAGCTGATAGCCAAGGTACATAAGGCACTACGAGAGCGTGAGCCACAGCGCACGCTCGTCGTTGGCTCTAACCTTTGGCAAGGCTATGAAACCATGAAGTACCTGAAGGTTCCTGAGGGTGACAAGAACATCGTGCTGTCGTTCCACTACTACAACCCGATGCTCCTTACCCACTATGGTGCATGGTGGACTCCGCTGGGGAAATACAAGGGCAAGGTGAACTATCCTGGTGTGTTGGTGTCGAAAGAGGACTACGATGCTCAACCCGACTCTATCAAGACATTGCTTGATGCAGGGAAATATACGACACAAGTATGGGATGTAAACAAGATTCGCGAAGACTTCAAGGATGCCATTGAGGTGGCAAAGAAGTACGACCTGCAACTGTTCTGCGGTGAATGGGGCGTCTATGAGCCTGTTGATCGTGAGTTGGCATATCGCTGGACGAAGGACATGCTCAGTGTGTTCGATGAGTTCAATATTGCATGGACCACTTGGTGCTACGATGCCGATTTCGGCTTCTGGGACCAGAAGAAACACGACTTCAAGGACAAGCCTTTGGTAGATCTGTTGATGGGTAGTAAAGGACTGGATAAGGAATAAAAGCGTTCTTTAAGATAGAAGATTACGGAGACGTTTCTGCGTGAAACCATTTCTTTGGGAAAGGCTCAGCAGAACCGCCTCCGTAGTTTTTTTCTGGTTTTTCCAAATAGTTTGTAGTTTTTTCGTTAGCATGTGCGACTAAAGAGTGAACGACGTTCAGAAAAGAATCATAACAACAAAAAGAGATTAAACCAATGAACCAACAAGAAACGGCCTTTGCACAATTGGTAAGAGAGCAGAAGAGCACGATATACACGGTGTGCTACATGTTCTCCAACGACCAGGACGAAGTGGCCGACCTGTTTCAGGAGGTACTTGTCAATTTGTGGAAGAGTTTCCCCACCTTCGAAGGAAGAAGCGATGTGCGCACTTGGGTCTATCGTGTGGCGTTGAATGTCTGCGTCTCGCTTGACCGTAAGAAGAAACGCCGCAAGACAGTGCCGCTAACCATGGACGTCAATCCCTACGAAGATGAGAATCCAAACTCAAAGCAAATGGAGCTATTGCGTAAGCGCATCAACAAGTTAGGTCCTTTCGACCGCGCCATTATCATGCTCTGGCTCGAGAATATGAGCTACGATGAGATAGGCCAGGTGGTGGGCATCTCTACCAAGAACGTCTCCGTACGTCTCTATCGCATTAAAGAAGAACTTAAAAAAATGAACGACTAAAAACGAAAAAACATTATGGAAACAATGAATAACAATCAACAGGATATGCAGGAACTGGAAAACCTGCGCCAGCAAGTCAGTGAGTTTAAACAGCGCATGGACCAGCAGCAGATTATCAACGACCGTCTCTTCCGCCGTTCCATGACTTCAAACGTGTCGTGGTTTAAGCATACGAACGGGTGGATGAGTGTCATAGGTATTCTACTCATGCCGTTATTGGTCATCGCCTTCCGCGCTGGTATTGGCATGCAGTGGGCACCTATCGTGGTGCTGTGCATAGTTATTGTGTTAGAGGCAATCTTTAATTTCTGGCAGATACGGAACATCTCTGCGTCTATGTTTGCCACGTCTGACCTCCTCACCGTCAGAAGCAAGATGCTTGCCTTCAAGCGTCGCGAGATATTGCAGATGGTTATCGAGGTGCCGTTACTCATCCTGTGGTGCATCTGGGCCTTTATGACGGCAGAATCTACGAACCCCATAGGAATGAGTCCGCTGGTGCCTTCAGTAGGATTCGGCATAGGTCTCATAATAGCCTTTTCCATCTTCTTCTTTGAGATGCGTACCCTGAATAAAACCCTCCGTGAACTGGAGGATTTTACAAGTGCTCAAGAGTAGGCAATCAGGGTTTTTTCATGATTCTCGGGAAATAATCTTCAGTTTTCTTGCTATATTACGATAATATCCTTATCTTTGTATATCAAATCAGAAAAAGCCCTATGAACGTACAGATAGAACCCACATGGAAGGAACAGCTGCAAGGGGAATTTGAAAAACCCTACTTCGAACGGCTGACGCAGGCTGTCAGGCAGGAATATCAGCTGAAGACCTGCTACCCGCCGGGACGGCTGATATTCAATGCCTTCAATCTGTGTCCTTTCGACAAGGTGAAGGTGGTCATCATCGGACAAGACCCGTACCACGAACCGGGACAGGCCCACGGATTGAGCTTTTCGGTGCAGGACGGTGTGCAGTTCCCTCCGTCACTGCAGAACATCTTCAAAGAGATAGAAGCCGACCTCGGCACCCCTGTACCGCCGACGGGCAACCTGACTCGCTGGGCAGAGCAGGGGGTGCTGCTGCTCAATGCCACCCTGACCGTACGTGCCCACATGGCCAACAGCCACAGTACGTTGGGCTGGCAGACATTTACCGATTCCGCCATACGGGCATTGGCTCAACACCGCGAACACCTGGTGTATATGCTATGGGGCGGTTATGCCCGTGGTAAAGCATTTATGATAGATAAGACGCGAAACCTCGTGTTAGAGTCAGTTCATCCGTCGCCCCTTTCTGCAAACCGTGGCGGCTGGTTCGGGCTGCATCAGTTCTCAAAGTGTAATGCGTATCTTGAACAAAACGGCATAACACCCATACAATGGTAAAGACTCACCCCCAACCCCTCCCTGCGAGGGAGGTCCTTCCACCTATCTTCGAGATTGGTGGTGTGCTGATATCCTCCGACATCCTGACCGAGCGCTTCTGCTGTGACTATGAGAAGTGTAAAGGCATCTGTTGTGTAGAAGGCGATGCTGGTGCTCCCGTGAAGATGGAGGAGGTGGCGAGTATTGAGGAGGCACTCGATACCGTCTGGCCAGAGCTTCCGGCTTCGTCGCAAAGTGTTATTGACCGACAAGGGGTGGTTTACACCGATAAGGAAGGTGATTTGGTGACGAGCATTGTCAGGGGGAGGGAATGTGTGTTCGCAAAGGAGGAGAATGGCTGTTGGCTTTGTATGCTGGAAAAAGCGGCCAGACAGAAGGCGGCAGCTAATTCTCAATGCTCAATGCTCAATGCTCAATTCATCAAGCCCATTAGTTGTGCGCTCTATCCCATCCGTGAAAAGACTTTTAACAACGGTCTTGTCGGACTGAATTATAATCGTTGGGAGGTATGCCGTGACGCGGTGCTAAAGGGAAAGGCCATGGATGTCCGCGTCTATCAGTTCCTGAAGGAACCGCTTATCCGCCGCTTTGGGGAGGCGTGGTACGAGGAACTGTGCGCAGTGGCCAACCAGCTCCTTCATCTTTCATCTTAATCTTCATCGCCCAATGCTGATGGCTTCCACTTTTGTAATGTTCGAGCGGGAGCGTCCGGCAGGAAGTGTGATGCGTGCCACCCCTGAAGTACCTGTTGTAAAGCGACGACAGGCCTGGTCATCGGTGCCGCCCTTGCAGACGTAGCGCAGACCATTGACCTCGATGACATCACCCTTTTTCATGCCACGCATCGTGATGCGTACCCAGCCCTCAATGGGTTGGCCGAAGTCGTAGATGAGTGTGTTTCCCCGTTGACTGACTATCGAGTGTTTGAGCACACGTTGCATTCTGAATCCTGTGTCATGGCGGTTGAACGTGATAGTGGCAGGCTGGAGGTGGGTGGCTATTGCTGCTGGTTGCCAGTCGGATAGTAGAAAACTGCTTTCCATCCAGTTAAAGGTCTTCCAGTCTTCTTCATATTGTGTCCCGTCAATCAGTTCGCTGCCGTCAGGCATCGTCTGGGCATTTGCCGGGTGACACAGCCAGCCTTTGTCGTCCGAGATATAGAACATGCTGCCATCTTGCCATGTGCCTTGTAATGCCACATACAACTGTCGGTGGTTATAGCTGACAGGTGAGTACCATACCGCAATGGTGTTGTAGCCTTCACAGAGATAGTTTTCTATTGGGTAGTCTTGTATGGCAATAGCACCGCGGGGGTTGTAGGAGAAGAGGTCGGCAGAGATGTTATAGCCATTGACATAGACGATGTAACGTCCCTCACTGGCCACGCTGAGCACAGCTTCCTTGGCCATGGCTGTGGTATGGAAAGTGCGTTTGAACCATACTTGCTGTGTCTCACTGGCCTGTGGACAATAGAGCCAGCGCATGCCGTACTCCTGAGCCACGGATGTTAAAGGCAAAAAGGTGAGAAGGCAAAAAAATAAGCTATTTTTCACCCAATGCTGAACGATATGATACAGATGTTTACTCATAATTTCTCTAACCACTAACCTCTAACCTCTAACCACTAACCCTTAACCTTCACAACATTCTCTCCAGCCTTCAGTTCCAGTGTTTCCGTCAGACCATTATATAATAGGGTAACGGTACCGGCCTTCTTGGCCTTGATGGTGCAGGAGGTCACCTTACTGTTCTTCCACACCATGCTGACCTCATAACCGCCACGGGCACACAAGCCGCTTACGCTACCGTCCTTCCATGCCTGGGGTAGGGCGGGGAGCAGTTCTATCTCGTCCGAGGCACTACTTTGTATCAGCATCTCACAAACGCCTGCCGTGCCGCCGAAGTTTCCGTCGATTTGGAAGGGCGGGTGGGCATCGAACAGATTGGGGAAGGTGCCGCCGGCATGACGTGTGCCAGGTTGCCGGTTATCCTCCGCATCGGTGAAGGTCAGCAGTTTCTGATAAATATGGTAGGCCTGTTCGCCATTCTTTAGACGTGCCCATAGGTTGATGCGCCAACCGGTGCTCCAGCCCGTCGTCTCCTCACCTTTCTGAATGAGTGTCTGTTCACAGGCACGACGTATCTCTTTGTAGGTGGGATGCTGCAACTCGACTTTTTGTTCGGCAGGGATGATGGCTGCTAAATGTCGCCCGGGATACAAACCAATGAGATGACTCTGGTGGCGGTGGTGCGGATCCTTGTCCTTCCAGTCATGGTACCACTCGTTCAGGTCACCGTCCTGGCCTATGGTATAGGGGCGTAAGGAAACGAGCGGCATAATCATGATGCGTGCCACGTCGTCGTCAAGGCTGTCGCCATAAATCTTGATGGTAGCCTGAATGGTATTGAACATCAGTTCGCGAATGATGGCTAAGTCGGCCGTTCCGCCATAGCAGGTGACACCGTGGTAGCCCTTGTCCGTCACGTATTCATTCTCTGGCGACGTACTGGGAGCGGTAATGAGTTCACCTGGATGGTTGGGGTTCTCGACAAGCCAGCCAAGACAGAATTCATAAGCACCCAACATCAACGGATAGGCTACGTTCCGGAGATAGTCCTCGTCTTGTGTGAAGAGGTAACGCTCCCAAAGCGTATTGACCAGCCACGCTCCGCCCATGTTCCAGTTGGCCCACATCGGACTCTCTCGCTTTTCGCCCACGGGGTTGGTCATGGCCCAGATGTCGCTGTTATGGCTGGCGCACCAGCCCTGCTGAACACCATAGTAGTTACGGGCCGTATGTTGGCCGTTCTCGGCCAGTGCACCAATGAAATCGTCCAACGGCTCTGCCATCTCTGCCAAGTTAGCAACGAAAGCGGGCCAGTAGTTCTCCTCCAGGTTGATGTTCATGGTGTAGTTGCCACGCCAAGGTGACCATAGGTATGGGGTCCAAAGTCCTTGCAGGTTGGCAGGTACGCCTTTGGTGCGCGAGCAACTGATGAGCAGGTACCGGCCATACTGGAAATAGAGTGTTTCGAGGTAGGAGGAACCCTTGTTCCCCGTCTCCTTTTCGGGGAGAGATGAGCTGTAGCTTCTCAGCAGCTGGTCGGTGGGAATGTCAAACGCAGCCTTTTCTTGGGGAGACGGGTTCGGGTCGAGGCACAGTTTCACACGGTCGTAGTATTGCTGGTAGTCGCTGGTATGGCGGCTGCGGAATTCATCGTAGGTGTAATTGACCGTATGCCATAGGTCGTCAGTGGCGTTGGCAATGTAGGGAGCACCCTCGTTGACGGGATGACGGCGGGGACCATTGAAACTGGTCTCATTCACGATGTAGATAACAGCCTCATGGGCGCCCAGAATGGTAAGTGTTGAGTCGCTGGCTGTCACGTTGCCGTCAGTCTGAGCCTTCAGCATCGTACAGAAATGGATGCTCTCCGAAGGGTCGCCTATGGCATGGCCCGTCATGGTTATCTGTTGCCCCGCGGCTTTTGCCTGGTGGGGAATCTGTGCTGTAAGTGTCAACCGCACGTTGACATCGCCTCGCAGACGGATGGCAATGAGCTTGTCGGGGTTCGAGGCGAAGTATTCTCTTGTGAGGGTGGAACCGCTACGCATATAACGGTCGCATACAATGGCGCTGTCAAGGTTCAGTTCACGATAGTAGTTGCTGACGGTACCGGTGTTCAGATCGTCCATGTAAAGGGTTGCTAACGGCTGGAAAAACTGAGAGTTAGGACCCTGTACGTGCAGTTGTAGCGAGTCGGCCAAGGCATAGTCCTCATTAAATAACGCTTCACGGATTCTGGGAATCCACTCGTGTGCGTCTTTGTCCATATTCTGGTCAACCGGCTTGCCTGTCCAGAGTGTGATGTCGTTCAGATAAATCATGTTGCGTTGCGTGCCGCCATACACCAGAGCCCCCAGTTTGCCATTGCCAATGGGTAGCGACTCCTCAAAGTATTGTGCCTCTCGGTCGTACCATAAGCGCATGGGCAACTGTTGCTGGCCTATGGCAGCAAGTGTTGTCAAACCGAGGGATAAGATCATGATAAAGCGTCTCATTGTCGTTCCAGTTTTTAGTTGTGTGGGTGAGTTTTTTAAACGCGGCACCAAAGGTACGAAAAAACGACGACAAATACAAGGGTAATCTGCTTTTTTATTCTTTTATTTTTTAATACCTTTATTTTTTACTACCTTTGACCTACGGCAGTTCCTACGGCCGAAGCTAAGATGCACCTCGGAAAAACTCAAATAAAATTTGGTTTTTCTCTCGGTTTTCATTACCTTTGCACATTATTTATAATAGGAATAGTTACATGATACAATCAATGACAGGCTACGGCAAAACGGTCGTAACTTACAAAGACAAGAAAATCAATGTGGAGGTGAAGTCGCTGAACTCCAAACAGCTTGACCTCCAGACGCGTATTGCTCCAATTTACAGGGAGAAGGAAATGGAAGTCCGTCAGATGGTCAGCGAGGCGCTGATTCGCGGAAAGGTGGATTTCAGTCTGTGGATAGAGAAGGATACCTTGGTAGATGCTACTCCCGTCAACGGGGCGCTCATGGAAAACTACTACCAGCAGTTGAAGTCTATTGCTGCCAAGGCCGGCATTCCCGAACCGCAGGATTGGATCTATACACTGACCCGTATGCCCGACGTGCTGACGAAGACGGAGACAGAGGTGCTCAGCGACGAGGAGTGGGCAGTGGCTCGTGGTGCTGTTGCCGAGGCATTGGCTGCATTGGTCGATTTCCGTCGTCAGGAGGGTGCTGCCCTGGAGCGTAAGTTTGCTGAGAAGATTGACAACATCGAACAGTTGCTTCACGACATCGAACCATGGGAGAAACAACGTGTGGAGAAGATACGTGGCCGTATCATCGACGGACTGAAACAGATTCCCGAAGCCGACTACGACAAGAACCGACTGGAGCAGGAGCTGATTTACTATATTGAGAAGCTGGACATCAGTGAGGAGAAACAGCGTCTGGCCAATCACCTGAAGTACTTCCGCGAGACAATGGCTGAGCCTGCTGGCGGTCAGGGCAAGAAATTAGGTTTCATCGCCCAGGAAATGGGCCGCGAAATCAATACTACCGGCTCTAAGTCGAACCAGGCAGAGATGCAGAACATCGTTGTCAAGATGAAGGACGAACTGGAGCAGATCAAGGAGCAGGTGCTGAACGCGCTTTAAAAAGAAATTGATGGTTTAAGAAAGAAATGATCAGAAATTAATCAGAAATTGTTTCTAAGAATCAATACAAGGTATTCGTATGACGAAGCAAGAGTATAAAGATATATACGATTTCATTGGTGCTGCTATGGAAGTGCATGCTACACTAGGTCGTGGTATGGCAGAAGCCATTTATCAGGAAGCTATTGCTTTGGAACTTACTTCTCGAGGAATGACTGCAGAACGGGAGAAAGTCCTGCCTGTATATTATAAAGGAGTTAAATTAGAGAAAACATACATTGCCGACTTTTATTACAAAGGTATCGTCATAGAAATGAAATCTGTTGAAGAGCTTAATTCTGACCATAGAGCCCAACTCTTTAACTATATGCGTGTTTCTCATACCTCGAGAGGCATCCTGCTCAATTTTGGTGAGTCCAGATTACGGGCTGAACGCTATGTTTATTTGGAGGAAGAAGATGATTTTGTATTGCTATCAAGCAATAATTACAAGTTGTATATCTCTGATCTTCAATAATAATTTCTGATCAATTTCTGGCAAAGTATAAATTTCTGATTAATTTCTGGCAATTTCTTTCCAAAAAAACAAATGATTTCTTTCATAATATAAACATATTCATTTCTTTGATAATATGGTAAAAGGAAAAATGTTAATTGTTTCAGCTCCGAGCGGCAGCGGGAAGTCAACCATCGTACAGTGGCTGATGAAGGAGCACCCGGAACTGAATTTGTATTTCTCGATATCCTGTACCTCCCGACCGCCAAGAGGCACGGAGCAGCATGGCGTAGAGTATTTCTTTCTGACAGAGGAAGAGTTCAGGCAACGCATTGATCATAACGAGTTCCTGGAGTACGAAGAGGTCTATACCGGGCGATTCTATGGTACCCTCAAGTCGCAAGTGGAAAAGCAGCTGGAAGCAGGGCAGAACGTGGTATTCGATGTGGATGTGAAGGGAGGCGTGAACATCAAGAAGTACTATGGCAGCCGTGCCATGAGCCTGTTCATCCAGCCCCCGTCGGTAGAGGAACTGCGCCGCCGTCTGGAAGGCCGTGGTACAGACTCGCCGGAGGCAATTGAGAACCGACTGGCAAAGGCAGAGTACGAAATGACCTTTGCTCCGCAGTTTGACCGTGTGGTCGTCAACGATGACCTGGAAACGGCCAAGCAAGAAACCCTCCAGTTGGTTCAGCAGTTCCTCAACAGTAATAAATAACAACCCGGAAATCAGTCAGTCGTCAATGAAGAAGGTAGGCATCTTCGGTGGTTCGTTCAATCCTATTCATGTGGGGCATGTCGCATTGGCAAAGGCACTACGTGAGCATTGCCATTTGGACGAGGTATGGCTGATGGTGTCGCCCCAGAACCCGTTGAAGCAACAGGCAGACTTGTTAGACGACCGGCAGCGCTATGAGATGGCACAGCTGGCCCTCCGCGGCGTGGAGGGGGTGAGGGCCTCTGACTATGAGTTCCAGTTGCCTAAGCCGTCCTATACCTGGAACACGCTACAGCACTTGCGACAAGACTTCCCCGAGACAACGTTCACGCTGATTGTCGGCGGTGACAACTGGGCTCGTTTTGAACGGTGGTACCATTGGAAAGATATACTCAGGAACCACCATGTAATAGTATATCCTCGTGCTCCATACCCCGGAACCATCGAACTGCCGCTCATGGATGTGTCAAGCACCGATATCCGTCATCGAATCCGTACCGGTCAGCCTATTGATGGTCTGGTTCCGGAACCGGTAGCTGCCTATATCAAAGAACAAGGACTCTATACCCCTCCCATCCTCCCCCAAGGGGAGGAGAACCTTTACGGGCAACGATAATAATAATTTATGGCAGAAGAAACAAAAGACACGAGCCTATTGAAGAGTCCCTCCCCTTGGGGGAGGTTAGGAGGGGTTGTAAGGTATGTCGCCTTCTTTTTCAAGCCCATTCGTGAGAATTTCGTGTTCTTTGTCTGTATGTTTGTGTTGGGTTACCTCTGCACACAGCTACAGATAACGCTGCACTTGGCAGGTGCCAAACCCTACGAACTGTCTGCCCCTGAGCTGTTCTTCGACCTTTATCTGCTCTGTTGCCTGCTCTTGCTCATCCCGAAGAAGGTGCGCCGCTGGGTGCGCTGGGTGGTTGCCGCCGTACTCTATGCCATCGCTTTGGTCGATATGTTCTGCTATGTACGCTTCGAATCTACGCTGACGCCCACCATGCTCATGCTGGCTCAGGAAACCGATGGGCGTGAGACCAGCGAGTTCTTCCGTTCGTATGTCGGATGGGATTTGCTGACGACGAAAGTGGGTTGGGTGTTGCTGATCATGGTGATACACATGGTGTTGGCACTGGCCGTCAGGCTCTATAACCCCCATAAGTCCTATCATCCCTATAAACCCTACACCCCCTACTTTTACGTTCTGTTGGCCATCTTGACGCTCGGCTACTTCGTTTATGCCTTTACGGAGGTGTGGCAGAACAAAGCATCTACTGTTCGTCTGTTCAGTCATGAGACCATCGGCGAGGTGGAGCACGACCTGACGCGCCGCGATGCTGCCACGCTCTATCTCCCTGTCTGGCGCTTTGCCTTCAGCCTTTATGCCAATCACTTGGCAGGAAAGCAACTGGATCAGGTGCTGGCAACTGGCGAGAGCATCCAGGTGGATAGCTGTACGTTTCGCATCCCGAACATCGTGCTGATTATCGGCGAGAGCTATAACCGCTACCACTCCCAGCTCTATGGCTATGACAAACCGACATCTCCCCGACAGTTACAGCGGGCACAGGACAGCACCCTCATGGTGTTTTCCGACGTGGTGTCTTGCTGGAACCTGACGAGTTTCTCGTTTAAGCATTTCCTCTCGCTCCATGCCATCGGCGATGAGGGCGACTGGTGCGATGCACCGCTCTTTCCCGAGGTGTTCCGCAAGGCGGGCTACAAGGTTACCTTCCTCACCAACCAGTTCATGTCAAAGGCCAGTGAGAAAGTCTATGACTTCAGTGGGGGCTTCTTCCTGAACAACCCGAAGCTGAGTGCCCGTTTGTTTGACGAGCGTAACAATAAACTCTTCCGTTACGACGAGGGATTATTATCCTTTCACCCTTCCACCCTTCACCCTTCACCCTCCACCCTTACCATCTACCACCTCATGGGCCAGCATGTGGATTATGTCGCCCGCTTCCCCAAGCAACGGAAGACGTTTACCGTTGCTGACTACGACCGCCCTGACTTGGACCAGGTACAGTTGCAATGTCTCGTTGACTACGACAATGCTACTGCCTACAATGACTCTGTCGTCGATGCTATTGTCAGGCGTTATGAGGCGGAGGATGCAGTGGTCATCTACATGCCCGACCACGGCGAGGAGTGTTTCAACCCGCCCTATAAGTTCCATGGGCGGCTGCATTCAGCAAAGATAACCCGCCGACTGGCACGTGAGGAGTTTGACATACCCTTCTGGATATGGTGTTCAGAAAAGAACCGCGAGTTGCACCCCGAGGTATATGCCGCCGTCAAGGCAGCCCGTGAACGTCCGTTCATGACCGACAACCTGCCCCACTTGCTGTTAGGGTTGGCAGGTATTCATGCAAAGGGCTACCGTCCTGACTACGACCTGCTGTCGCCGGAGTATAACAGTCAGCGGCCGCGTATGCTGAAGAACCAAGTGGATTATAATAAATTGTCAATCGAAAATCAGTCAATCGAAAATTGAAAATCAGTAAATCGAAAATAATAATGGTGTTGTCACGAAAGGAATGTACGGCGTTGCGCGGTCTTGCCATCTTAGGCATCATGCTGCATAACTACTGTCACTGGCTGCGCTTGGCGGTGAAGGAGAACGAGTTTACCTTCACCAGTGCCAACAACGAGCGGCTGCTGGACGTGTTGGGCACCCCCGACTGGAACCTGCCCGTCCACTTGCTGTCATATTTCGGTCACTATGGTGTGCCCGTGTTCTTCTTCCTCAGTGGCTATGGATTGGTGCAGAAGTATGAATCCTCCACGCTCCACCCTTCACCCTCCACCTTTATCAGATACAACTACCTCAAGCTCTTCCGGATGATGATTGTGGGCTATGTGTTGTTTCTTATGGTTGACTTCATGACACCTGGTCCTCATCATTATCAGTTACTCGACGTGGTGGCACAGCTGTTGATGTTCAATAACCTGCTGCCCACCCCCGATAAGATTATCTGGCCGGGACCATTCTGGTTTTTCGGCATGATGATGCAACTGTATCTTGTTTATTGGTTCCTTCTGCGTCGCACTCACTGGGGCGTTGTGGTGGGTCTCGTCGTCCTCTGCTGGTTGGTCCAGCTGCCATTCCTGGATGATGCCCCCACACTGAACCGTCTGCGCTACAACTGCATCAGCGGCATGCTGCCCTTCGGCATCGGCATTCTGGCAGGACGCTACGGCATGTTCCAGCTGAAAAAGTGGCAGTGGACACTGGTGGCTGTCGGCAGTTTGCTCCTCGTCTTCATCGGTTCACTGCTGTCTGCTCATACCTGGCTATGGGTGCCTGTCGCCGTCATCGTGGGCGTCATTGCCTTCATCAAACTGCTGCCAGAACCGGTGTTAGGCTGGTTGGTGTGGACTGGTGCCATCTCGGCGGCTGTGTTCGTGGTGCATCCTACGCTCCGCAAGATTTTCATTTCCATCTCCCATCACGGCGACATCTATGCCGGACTGCTGATATATGTGGTGGCCACATTGGTCGTCTCTTGGATACTGTCCAATAGCGGTTGGCTGAAAGCAAAAAATCAAGCACCAAAAGCAAACAGCCAATGAAAGCCATCAACCTACACGACCTGAGCCGCTTCCGCGGCGTGCTGATGGGCATTGCCATGCTCGTCGTGATGATGTTCCATGTGGGGTTCTCGCGCCACGACACCTTCTGGTTCTGCGTCAACCGCTGTGGTAACGTGGGTGTCGATATGTTCCTCTTCCTGAGCGGCATCGGACTATGGTATGCATGGACGAAGGGGCAGCCTTCCACCCTCCACCATTTCTACCGCCGCCGCTTCGTGCGCATTTACCCCGCCTGGCTCCTGCTGTCGAGTCTCTATTATATACCTTTATATATAGAAGGTAAGTTCACGCTTTGGCAGACCGTCGGAAATGTGCTCATCGGTTGGCGGTTGTGGAGCGGCTTTGTCGATGAGTTCTGGTTCATTCCCATGATTCTGGCATTCTACCTCGTGTCACCCTTCTACATGATGCTCATCCAGCGGCAGCGTGTATGGTGCTGTCTGCCTGTGGTGGCTATGGTATTCTGTGTGCTGCTGCAATACTGGGCACCCTTGCACGATACCTTGGGCCATCTGGAAATCCTCTTCAGCCGTGTGCCCATCTTCCTGCTTGGCATCAATGCCGGACAATGGGTGAAGGAGGAGCGGCAGCTGCATGCTGATGCCTTCTGGCTGCTGCTGTTGACGTTTGTGCTGAGCTTGGGTGTCTGTGTCAACTTCGAGGATGGTCTGCGGGGCCGTTTCCCGCTGTTCCTGGAGCGCATGGTCTATATCCCGCTGAGCATCTCCGCCATGCTGCTGTTGTGTAAGGCGCTGGCCCATGCCCCCCAGTGGCTGACCGGTGCGCTGGCCTTCGTCGGTACGGTGAGCCTTGAACTCTATCTGGTCCACGTCAACTTCGTACTCAAGTACTTGCGTCCCTACGACCTCGGCTACTGGCTGACGCTGCTATTGATGACGGCCATCGCCCTTGTCTTGGCCTGGCTCGTACATAAACTATTATCGTTCATGCCATGGGAGAAAAACAGAAAATAGTTGTCTTCGACTTCGACGGCACGTTGACCACACGCGACACGCTGCTGCTCTTCATCCGCCATGCCTGCGGCAATGCACCTTTCCTGTGGGGCCTCCTGCTCCACCTGCCGTTGCTGCTCCTGATGAAGCTGAGGCTTTACGACAATGGCAAGACCAAGCAGCGTGTGTTCAGCTATTTCTTCCGAGGCTGGACAGAGGAGCGTTTTACTGAGTCCTGTCAGCATTTTGCGGATAGTTATCAGCACATCTTGCGTCCTCAGACCGTGCAGGCGTTACGCCGAGCCCAGCAGGACGGAGTCCGTGTGTTCATCGTTACAGCCAGCATCGACCGTTGGGTACAGCCCTTCTTCCCAGAGGTGGAGGTGCTGGGCACCCAGATCAGCGTGAGCTGTGAACCCACTGACACAAGTCCGCAACTCACAGGGCGCTTCCTGACCCCCAACTGCTTCGGTCCGGAGAAGGTGCGCCGCCTCCGGCAGGTTCTCCCCCTCGAGGGTAGCCAACGGGAACACTATCATATAACAGCCTATGGCGACAGTCGTGGTGACCGTGAACTCCTGGCATGGGCTGACGAAGGTATCCTAGTTAAATCGAAAATCGAAAATCAGTAAATCGAAAATATAAAAGATGAAAACAATATTCAAGATATTCAAGTTACTCATTATCCGTCCCAGCGAATGGCTTGCCTCCGCACCGCTGATGGCGTACTTTACATTCCTGAACTATTTGTTGGTCAGCAAATATGCAGACGTCTTCATGCATACCCAGAAGACGACGACCTTCTTTGATCATTTCCGGTTGTCAGGCTTCGACTCACTCATCTACAGCACCCTGACACAGTGGCACCTGGCCTTCTTCGTCCACCGCCATCCGCTGCTGGCCGACATGCTTTGGCCATTGACCATGCTCAACGACGGTCTGTATGCGTTGACGGGACTGAACCTGGCTCAGGTCATTGTGGCAGTCATCCTGCTTTTGATGACGCTCTACTCGTTTGTCTTCATCCGCCGTACCATGCGTCAGGTGGTTGGACTGGGACGTATGGATGCTAATCTGCTGACTTACCTGACGTTCTCGTTTGCCTATGTCACGCTGACCTATATCGTGCCCGACCACTTCGCACCGTCTATGACCCTGCTGACACTGACCATGTACCTGGCAGGCAAGAAGATGCAGAAGGAGAAAACGTTTACCAAGTTCCAGACCGTTGTACTCTTCCTGCTTACGGCGGGTGTCACGATGAGCAATGGCGTGAAGACGTTTATCATGGCACTCTTCACCAATGGCAAACGCTTCTGGCGACCGGGCTATCTCATCTTCGCCATCCTCCTGCCGGCAGCCGCCATCTGGGGTTATGCCCAGTGGCAACAGGAAAAATACATAGAACCGCGTGAACAGCAGAAGGCTGCCAAACGCCGTGCCCAGAGCGCCGCAGAACTTCGTGCCTATGTCAAGGCTGTAGCCGACACCACGACCACGCTTTACGACTCTGCTTCTATCTATCAGGAGGCCAAGCGTCGCTATCAGCGTCATTTGTGGGAGGTGCATGAGCGGAACATGAAAGACCCGTGGAATGCCAATAAGGGAAAGCCCATCAGCAAGACGGGCTTCGGCGCCTGGACCGATATCAGCACGCCTCGTTGGGAGAGTACGGTGGAGAATATGTTGGGTGAAGGCTTCCTGCTGCATCGTGACTATCTGCTGGAGGACTGTCTGCGTACCCGTCCTGCTATCGTGCCTTACCGCTCCTGGTTCAGCTATGTCCATGAGGTCCTCCTTCTGTTGCTGTTTGCTGCGGGTGTGTGGTATGGCCGCCGTAGCCGTTTCCTGTGGATGCTGCTCTCCTGTATGGCGTTCGACCTGGTGCTGCACCTTGGCTTGGGCTTCGGCCTGAACGAGGTCTATATCATGACAGCCCACTGGGCATTCGTCATCCCTGTTGCCATTGGTTTCCTGCTTCATCATGTAAAGGGCTTGCACCACTTCTCCCTGCATATCCTCATCGCCCTGCTCACGCTGTGGCTCTGGATATGGAACGGATGGCTGATTACGCAGTACATGACACATTAATATAGCTTATCATGACGATGAAAGTATCTGTTCTTGTTCCTATCTATGGCGTCGAGCACTATATAGCCCAATGTGCTGAGTCTTTATTTCTGCAGACGTACGAAAATATTGAGTATATCTTCGTCAATGACTGTACGAAGGACCGCAGCGTCAGCGTGTTAGAGGAGGTGTTAGAGCGTTTCCCCCAGCGGAAGCCTCAGGTAACCATCCTGCATCATGAACAGAACAAGGGATTGGGGGCAGCCCGTCTGACGGCCATTCAGGCAGCCACTGGCGACTATTTGATGCATGTGGATAGTGATGATGAGGTGCCTGTCAATGCCGTCGCCTTATTGGCAAAGCAGGCCGAAACGTCAGGAAGCGACATTGTAGATGGTGGATATGCCATGATGTGCTGTGGCAAGTTGTCGGGTTCTCACATGCCCTATGTGGGTTCCAAGACGGCCTTCCTGAAACTGTTGCTTTGTCAGAATATTGTGTTGAGTATGGTGTGGGCAAGGTTGTATAAGCGTGAATTATACTGGCGTTATCAGGTGTTGCCAGTGCCCGGCATTGACTATGCCGAGGACTTGGCCATTCTTCCGCGTCTTTATTACTATGCCACGCGTTCAACGGTGCCATCGGTGGTATATCACTACAGGGATGACAGCGCCCAGTCGTTTACTAATACCGTCATGTCCGATAAGGTCAAACGCTCTTATCTGAAGGCCAATAGTGTGGTATTCGACTTTTACCGGCAACATGACAAACAGCGGCTTTATGACTATCCGTTGCAGTTGGGCTACATCCAGGTGCTGCGGATGGCACGGCTCAATGACATCCCGTTGTCGCAGGTAGAGGAGCAATGTCCGTTCAGGCTGACGAATGCTGTCGCCAAGGCTGTGGCAGCAGTCATGTGCAGCAACTGTCCGATGGGGATTGCCAGTCTGCTTTATCGTATGCTTCGTAAGGTTTTTGAAGTCAAGGTGCGACTGTTCTCTTGAAGATAAAGGCCAGACATTCGTCCAGCGTCTTGACCCGCAATAGTTTCATGCTTCCCACATAGAGCGCAGCGGCAATGACCACCCGTAGCACCAAACGTAGCCATAGCTGTTCGGCCCAGGCGGTGAGCAGTCCTGTGACGGCCATGCAGGCTATGGATATCAGTGCAAACGGCACTGTGTCACTGAGTGCTTCCTTGAAAGTAATGTGTCTGATGCGTTGCAATGCAAGGTGCCAGAAGAATGTCAGTACCACACTGAGGGCAGAGAAGGCAATGACGACTGTCGTAATGCCAAATGGTGTCAGACAAAGGGCAATGGCTATCTGAAGCATTATTTGGATGGCTACCAGTCGGAGATAGATGTCTGAGCGTCCATTACTGATGATAGCATTGTGGTAAAGTGAGTGCAGGGGGATGCAGGCACCACTGATGCAAAGAATCTGAAGCAGCACGACACTCTCTTCCCACTTCGGTCCAATGGTGAACAATATGAACTCATAAGCCACCAGCGCCAATCCTGACATGAGAGGAAATGAGAGGAACGATGTGAAACGGAGCATTTTGCGGAACACCCGTTCCTGTCGGCCTTCCTCGTCGTTCACACTGGCCAGCACCGGCTGTGCCACCTGACCCATGGTGTTTGTGATTAACGAACTGCCCATGGAGTTCCATTTGTTGGCCTGGTTGAACAGTCCGACGGACGATATGGGTAGCATCTTGCCGAAGATAAAGGTCAGCACATTCTGGCTAATAATGTTCAGTATGTTAGTAAGCAGCATCTTTGATGAGAAACGGAACATCTTTCGGATGGGACTGAAATCGATAGGCAGGGTGGGGGTCCAGCGGGTGAAGTAGTATTTCACCCCACAGGCTACGGTAGTGAAGATAACCTGTTGCCAGACCAGACTCCAATAGGCCCAACCGTTCCAGGCCATCCATACACCACAGCATCCAGAGGTTAGCAGGGCAATAATGGTGGCTATAGCCTGCTCACGGTTGCGCAGTTCTATCCAAAGTTTGGCATTGGGTATGATGCCTGCTGCAGAAATGGGAATGGTCAGGAATGCAAGTCTTGACACATCAGTCAGTTCGGGTTGCTCGAAGAACCATGCAATGAGCGGTGCACAGCAGAATAACAATGCATACAGGCAGCAGCCTGCAATGATGTTAAACCATCCAACGGCATTGTAGTCACGTTGCGTTGGGGTCTTCAGGTTTGCCAATGCCTGCGCGAACCCAGCACTCTGTATGCAGCCGGCCAGCAGGGTGAAGATGCTGATGAGTGCCACAATGCCGTAGTCCTCGGTCGAGAGGAGACGTGCCAGGAAAATACCGAATACCAAGTTCAGCACCTGCGTCGCCCCGTTATTCAAGGCGCCCCAGAACAGTCCTTTTGCCGTTTTCTCCTTCAGTGTTTCTGCCATATGTGCTGCAAAGATACGAAATAATTTATGATTCATTCTTTTAATTCAGATTTTTTTTGTATCTTTGCATTGTATATGAGAAGAGGCGTATTGTTTGATTATTTTTTTCTGATTTTGCTGTCACTGCTGCAATACTTCCTGATATACAGCAAGTTATGAGTGACGACAAGGTGACAGCCGTGACAGCAAAGCATTGCGCTTATTTCCCACGGTGGGAAATGCCGTGCAGGGCTTGGATGACGCCCGTTTCCCACGATGGGAAATACGTGTCAACATGATGGTATTTTAAAACAAACAACAGACCGTATTGCTGCCACTGCTGTCACTGCTGTCACTTTGCCGTCACAGGTAACTTGTTGTCTGTCAATGAGTATTGCACAGTGACGGCAAATTGCAAAAAATATCAAGTTTATTCATTCAAATCAGAAAATTGAAGAACAAGTGGCCGATGGCTATAGCGTGCAATCTCATCTTCAGTCAATTCCTTCTTTAAATTGGGGTAGTGCAGATGCAGGTATTTTTCCAAATGGGATGGTGCCCATATCTGAATGTCCCCGAAGACTACATCCTTTGGTTTCTCAATATCTTCTACTGACATGTAGTCAACGTAAGCAGGAATGGTGTTACAATAGTTCGTGTTTTTGTCATTATAGAATGTCTGAATAGAATGCAATATACGATAAATAGTATCTTTTGAGAGTAGTTTGGAAATCATCTTCACAAATAAGCAGTTCATCCAACTTGCATTCAAAGGTGTCGCTGTCTGGCATTTTCCCAGCCATTTGTAACGCCAGATTTCTTTGGCAACAAAACAGTCATTAACGATATTCGCCAATTTACGTTGTAAAAAGCGTGCCTTTGGGTTATTGGGTATTTTGTCCAAGGGCAATATGTCAATAAAAATACCTTGATGCATTTCAATGTCCTGCATGCCTTCTTCCATAAAGAGGGTATCATTCTTTCGGATTTTTGCAAAGAACAAAGGGGTGTGATAATCAGATTTATACCATTGTAAAAAATATTTTTCCCCTAATAGTGCTGGTGCTTCTTTCAAGAATCTGTCGTAATCAGTACGCTTCATGCCAATATCAATGTCGTCATCAAAAGGTATGATGCCATTCCAGAAATACACTCCAATAGCTGAGCCGCCTAATGTGACAAATTTGATGTCAAGCAGATTGCACACGCGCTTGATTTCCTTTAAAATGTCGTATAGGCAATGATGAAGCTTTTTTAATTCCTCATAGCTATAGTTATTGGCCATTTTCTCTTCTTGCATATGATTCTTGGTTGTTTTGTTTCTTGAACTTGCCCACCTTATTTCTTAGTTCAAAAATGATGGGAAAAGAATGTAAAGATAATGGGTGATATATTCTTTTATGGCGACATGAAGCCCCATGTGTTTCTTGTGAAAAAGAAAAGTGTACTTAGGATGATGTTTTATGTTGTGCGTCATCTTCCACCTTTCCCTAAGAGACAGCTCTTTCAAATGATTCATGAGTTCATCATCATGATTGTCGTTTGTTCCTACGAATGATGGTGTAAGCAAGATGGAGAATCCTGCTTCTCTTACAGTAAAACCGTAGTCAAAGTCTCCGAAGAAATGCCGGAACCTGGTATCCATCATTCCTACAGCATGAAAAACCTTATGCGGAATCAGAACCAAGTTTCCATGCATTCTGTATATGTCCACATAGGTTCCATTTGGATTGCACATATTACCCTTCCTGTCTCTTCCACAGAATGATGGCTGTCCGTTATGGTTACATAGTGCGCCACAGATGATACTATCAGGATTGTCTTTCGCCGACTGGAACATAACTTCTAAAGCATTCTCAAAAAGACAGTTATCATCGTTAAACCATAGGAAGTAGTCATAATCATCAGTTTCCACGGCTTTCTTCCATGCCATTTGAGTGCCGTGTACCCAGTATAGATTGCCATCCCCCTTATATAGATGGACTTCAGGGAATTGTGTGCTTACACTTTCGTATGTACCATCTGTAGAGCCATCATCAACAAGAAATAAATCAAAGTGATAGACCTCTTTATCCATGTGAAGAATGGCTTTCCGTAAGGCTTCTAATCCACGAAGAGTCGTTTCTTTTCTATTGAATGTTGTAATGAGTACTGCTGTTTTCTTCATCTCTATGCTATCTTTATTTTAAAATAGTGTTTGCTTTAAGAAAGTTCCTTTATCATCAAGAAAGGATGCGGACACTATAGGCTGGACCTTCTTTGGATTCAGATGGGATTTAAGCCATCCTATTGATTTTGCTATGGAATTGACTATTCTGTATTTGTTTTTAAGCCTTCGCTTCCAGTGAGGTCTTGCAGGCCAAGGTGATGCTAATCGATATTCCCAATACATCTTTCGATAAGGTCCCCCCAGGTTTTCATTCCAAGGTTTTGCCCCACCGCCTAAATGGACGATGCAGGGAGCCTCCTCGGCTTCTCTGAGTAGGTCGAGCGGATAGTTTGATATGCATTTTCTTACGTTTATTGCAGTGTTCCATTTCGGGGAGATAACCCCGAATCGTCCTTTTATAACGCTGTTTAATACGTCTTGGTCTAACGCAAAAATATAGTCATATTCGTAAATCTTTTCCAGTAACTGGGATTCCAGATGTTCTTCTCTCCACTTCTTTAGATTCATGTACATGATTCCTGCACAAAAATACGGCACATGATAGGGTATGTCATAATATTCGTATGTTCTGAAATAATGGGCATCATAAATCATTTGATTTCTCCAGTCATCAAGCGATGCCCATTCTTCAGTATGATCCAGGTCTCTCATCTTATATAGTGGGTCATACTCCTTGCATGCAGAAACAAAGTACTGATTATCAACTTCTTCGAGAATTTTACAAATATCACCTGTTACAACGATGTCGCAGTCTAACCATACAACATAGTCATCTTGAATGTAGGATGAAGCAAATATTCTTAGCCACGTCTCAATATTTCCTTTGAGATAGAAAGAAGAACGAATTTCTTTTAAACGTTTTTCCAGTTCAGGACTGACCGTGACCTTTATAAACTCAATTGTCTCTAATTGAGCTGAATAAAAGGAAGTGAATTTTTGTATGGTCTCTTCTGATAGTTCGTGGTAGAGAACAACGATGGAGAGTTTTTGGCTGCTATGGCGTATAAGTCCTGTTATAACAGCAGCTCCATGTGGGGCATACGCTTCGTTGAATGATAGTAATATTTTCATCTTAAAGTTACATATATTCATACTCTGTTTGGCATCGATTCATCGCTGTTTACAAGATATGTCGGACAGCGTAGAGGGGAATAATTCTCACATGTCGAATCTCGTTATTAGCTTTAGCGTCTGTGTATTCGAACTCACCAAAATTCTCAAGTGAAGTGCGCACTGCTTCATGAAGCTGTTTCTCTCGCATGAGTATCCACAGGCTCTTCATGCCACCTTGAGTTTCTGATTTTATTTCAATAGGCAGTACTTTGCCCTGTCTGACTTCCAGATAGTCAACCTCTGCCGTGCTTTTGCCTGTTTGTTCCCAATAGAAGACCTTGTAACGTTGTATGGGCTCTTTATATCGGATCATCTCGAGTCCTGCAACCATCTCAGCAAGCCCCCCCTTATTAACAAGATCTTGTGGCTCGCCTGTCATGATTCTTTCTATTAGTTGACGTGAGGCATTGCCGTCAAGATTTAACATGGAAAGCAGAAGACCGGGATCCATGAAGAGATATTTGGCAATATTGTCATGTGCTTCAGCATCCAGGGGAATACCATTGCCTGACGTAGCTATTACGGGTGTTACAATACCAGCCAGTGTTAATAGTCGGAGTGCTTCACGAAGTTGTATGCTACGATAGTCGCGGGAGATGTTAGTAAACACAATTTTATTGCCAATTTGGTGGCATACTCCCCGCAATGTGATTCGAAGTAAATCGGGGTCAACCTTCTTTCTGTACTTGTTGAAATCGTCCTCGTATGTCAAGAGTATATCGTGGTGAATCCGTTGGCATTGGTTGAAGTCTTGATTCTGGAGCCATGAGGAAACAGCTTCGGGCATTCCTCCAACCATTAGGTAAATGCGGAAAAGTTCTGTCAGTTTTTCATGGAAGGGAGGATCGAGCGGATGACCGCTGTCTGCCATGTCACGCATTGTAATAAGGCCTTGATTGCCTGTGGCGATTGTAAACTCATCGAATGTCAGGGGATACATGAAAAGCGAATGAATCCTGCCGACTCCGAATGTTGGAAGTCCCTCAAGAGTGAACTCAAGAAGTGAGCCAGCAGCAATAACGTGCAGTTCTGGGAAGTCCTCCCTGAAAAAACGGAGTGCCATGATAGCTTCGGGACACTCTTGGATTTCGTCCAAGAACAACAGGGTTTCCCCTGGTTCAATCTTCATACCGATATAACTGGCAATTTTGCTGACGATAAGTCTTATATCAATATCACCAGCAAAGAACGTTTTAATGGCTTTCTGTTTTTCAAAGTTTATTTCTGCAAAATACTTGAATTGTTTACCAAGATGTCTCACCGCCCATGATTTTCCTACTTGTCGTGCACCTCTTAATAGGAGTGGTTTCCGCGGAAACTCCGTTTTCCATTCCAAAAGGTATTGGTCAATAAGACGTTGAATATATCTATTCGCCATATTTTCGTAACTTTACCATTTGGTTGGCAAAGTTACGAAAAATGTCGAAATCCGAGAAATAATTTGTTATTTTTTGTCGAAATCCGAGAAATAATTTGTTTTTTTTTGTCGAAATCCGAGAAATAACGCACGTTTTTTTAGTTATCCCACCTGACTTCCGGGCTTCACATCCTTGGTTGTCGTCACCACGCTGAGGCTCTCGTCGGCATCGACGGCAGAGAGGATCATGCCCTGGCTCTCGATACCCATCATCTTTCGTGGAGCGAAGTTGGCCACGAAGAGGATGCGCTTGCCAATCAGCTCCTCCGGGTTCTCGTAGAAGGCGGCAATGCCCGAGCAGATGGTACGGTCCTGACCGGAGCCGTCGTCGATGGTGAACTGCAGGAGCTTCTTCGACTTGGGAACGCGTTGGCAGTCCTTCACCAGGCCTACGCGGATGTCCAGCTTCTCGAAGTCCTCGAACGAGCAGGTCTCCTTGATGGGGGGAACCGAACCATTCTCCCCTCCTTGGGAGGGGTCGGGGGAGGTATTATCTTTCTTCATAGCAGCCAGTTTGTCGAGCTGCTTCTGGATGGTCTCGTCCTCAATCTTCTCAAACAGCAGACTGGGTTCTGCCAGTTGGTGGCCAGCCTTCAGCAGGTCGGTAGCACCTAACTGCTCCCACTCGAACTTCTCCATGTTCAGCATCTCACGCAGTTTCTTGCTGCTGAACGGCAGGAACGGCTCGAAGGCAATGGCGAGGTTGGCGGTCAGTTGCAGACAGATATAAAGGATTGTCTCGCAGCGCTTCGGATCGGTCTTCCATACCTTCCAAGGCTCACACTCCGTGATGTAGCGGTTGCCGATGCGGGCGAGGTTCATGGCCTCAAACTGCGCATCGCGGAACTTGAACTGTTCGAGCAGTTCTTCTATTTTCGTTTTTACATTCTTAAATTCTTCAATTGCTTGACGATCTACGTCAAGCCACTCGCCGCATGCCGGCACCACGCCGTTCCAGTATTTCTTCGTCAGCTGCAGGGCGCGGTTGACGAAGTTGCCATAGACGGCCACCAGCTCGTTGTTGTTACGGTCCTGGAAGTCCTTCCACGTGAAGTTGTTGTCCTTCGTCTCAGGAGCGTTGGCGGTCAGTACATATCTTAATACATCCTGCTTGCCAGGCATATCGACGAGGTATTCGTGGAGCCAGACGGCCCAGTTGCGCGAGGTCGATATCTTGTCGTCCTCCAGGTTCAGGAACTCGTTGGCCGGCACGTTGTCGGGCATGATATACTTGCCGTGTGCCTTCATCATGACGGGGAAGATGATGCAGTGGAACACGATGTTGTCCTTGCCGATGAAGTGGATGAGGCGTGTGTCCTCGTCCTGCCACCACTGCTCCCATGGTCCCCATTTCTCGGGCTCGCGGTCGCAGAGCTCCTTGGTGTTGCTGACGTAGCCGATGGGCGCGTCAAACCAGACGTAGAGCACCTTGCCGTCGGCACCCTCTACGGGAACGGGGATGCCCCAGTCCAGGTCACGTGTCATGGCACGGGGCTGCAGGTCCATGTCCAACCACGACTTACACTGTCCATAGACGTTCGGGCGCCACTCCTTGTGCTCCTCCAGAATCCACTGCTTCAGCCACTCCTGATACTCGTTCAGGGGCAGGTACCAGTTCTTGGTCTCCTTCATCACGGGTGTTGAACCGCTGATGGTGCTCTTCGGATTGATGAGCTCCGTAGGACTCAGGTCGCGGCCGCACTTCTCACACTGGTCGCCGTAGGCTCCCTCATTGTGGCAGTAGGGACATTCGCCCGTCACCTAGCGGTCGGCCAGAAACTGCTTGGCCTCCTCGTCATACAGCTGTGCTGTCGTCTCTTCGGTCAGCTTCCCCTCGTCGTAGAGCTTGCGGAACCACTCGGCAGCAAACTTATGGTGTGTCTCCGAGGTGGTACGGCTGTAGATGTCGAACGAGATGCCGAACTCCTCAAACGAGTCCTTGATCATCTTGTGGTAACGATCGACGACATCCTGCGGTGTGATGCCCTCCTTCCGGGCCCGTACAGTGATGGGCACTCCATGTTCGTCAGAGCCACCGATGAAGATGACGTCTTTCTTCTTCAGTCGCAGGTAGCGGACATAGATGTCTGCCGGTACATAGACACCGGCCAGGTGGCCGATATGAACACCGCCATTGGCATACGGCAGGGCCGATGTCACGGTGTAGCGCTTGTAATTTTTCTTTTCCATCTTTTTATTTCGTTTTTTTGTTTTCGTTTTCGTTTTCGTTTTCGTTTTCGTAATCCCGTCATCCCGTCATTCCGTCATCCCTCTACCTGATGTCAATCAGTTTGTGCGTCTGCAGCGACAGTCGCCACTCGGGGTGCTCCTTGATATACTCCACACACTGCTGGATGATTTCACGGTTTCGTTCCTTGTCACCCGTGTCGCAGGGTTGGAGGTAGAGGAGGGGAGCAGTTAGCTTGTCCGCCCATGCTTTGAGAACTTGAGGCATCTCCTCCTTTCCGTTTAGGGAGGGTTCCCAGATGACCTTCAGTTCATCCATGCGCTGTGGTCTCTCCCCTTTGGAGAAGTCGGCGGGTGCCACCTTCGGCGATACCGTCACCCAGTCAATGCCTTCGGGCACCGCATGGGTGCCGTTGGTCTCCATCGCAAGGCAGAACCCTTCCCGGTGCAGGGCATCGACGAGTGCGTCATCTACCTGCAGCGACGGCTCACCGCCTGTCAGCACCACGAATCCGCAGTGCTTCCACGGTCGTATGGCTTCGAGGATGTCGTCGCCGCTCATCTCCGTGTAGGAGCTGAAGTCTGTGTCGCAGAACGAACACCTGAGGTTACACCCGCTGAAACGGATGAACACGGCAGCCCGTCCTGTGTTACGTCCCTCGCCCTGCAGCGAGTAGAATATCTCGTTAATGCGATACATCCTTTTTTACTTTTTTACCTTCTTACCTTTTTACCTTTATAGAAGGTACTTTGCGTCAATGGGGAAGTCGTCGTCATACACCTGTGCCGCATTGCCATACGACTCCTCGACGATGGCTTTGTAGCACATGGGAAACTGCTCGACAATCCATTTCGCAACATTCTCCGACGTGGGGTTGAAGGGCAACAGCTCGTTGATGTTCTGGTGGTCCAGATAACCATGAATCTTGTTCTTGACGTGCTTGAAGTCCTCCACCATGCCGTTCTCGTTCAGTTCTTCTGAGGCCAGGAACACGGTAATCGTCCAGTTGTGTCCGTGCAGCCTTGTGCAGGGACTCTCATAGGGCAGCGTCAACTGGTGACAGCCTGCCACTTCCATTTTCTTTGATATACAGTAAATCATCTTAAAAGCTTCCACCTCGGGGGTGGGTAGGGAAAATTATTTCTTTTTCAGTTTGTGCCTGCAAAGGTAGTGCAAACCGAGCGAAAAACCAAATTTCTTCGCTCATTTTATTTTTTTAGTGGTGCTCAGGCGAGTAAAACTCGGAGTCTTTGAGTTTTTCCGAGGTGCAGCCTACCTTCGACGAAGTCAGAGGTAATGAAAACCGAGCGAAATGCAAAGAAAAAACCTTTTTTCTTTCATTTCCGAGGTGCATCTTACCTTCGACGAAGTCAAAGGTTCTTTGACCTAAAGGTACAAAGTGGCATAGCCGAGCGGTGCAAACCGTTCAATAATTCGTATAATTCGTATAATTCGTAGTAGTATAATTCGTAGTCGTTTTATTCGTATAATTCGTTTAATTCGTAGTAGTATAATTCATTGTCGTTTTATTCGTATAATAATAGTTCGGGCAGTTGCGAGATGCTTTCCAGTTTCACCATGCGTTCATGCTCAATATCCTCGTGTACTTCCAGTTGCCAGGTGACGTGGAAGGGGATGTGTACCGCCTGTGCACCGATGGCCAGTGCCGGTGCGATGTCGCTCTTCAGCGAGTTGCCCACCATGAGCAGCTCCTGTGGCTCAATGTCCAGATGCCGGCACAGTGCCAGAAACTCCTTTTCCGTCTTGTCGGACGTTATCTCCACATGGTCAAAGTACTTCCCCAGTCCCGAGCGGCGCAGTTTGTTCTCCTGGTCCTGCAGCTCGCCCTTGGTGAAGCAGACAAGTTTTAGTGTAGAGGTTCTACATGCTACACTTAATCTTTGTAGTGTTTCCTCAACCCCCGGCAGTGGTGTGGCAGGCAATTGCAGCAGGTGTTTGCCGGCCTCTAACAGTTCACTGAGTTGCGTGGCAGAGAGGTCGTTGCCGCAGACGCGCAGTGCCGTTTCCATCACCGAGATGGTGAAGGCCTTGCAGCCGTAGCCCAGGTCTTCCATGTTGTTGCTTTCTGTCACGAAGAGCTCATGCTTGGGGTCCATGCAATAGGGTCCGATGATGTTGTAGAGCATGTTTTCCACCTCTTCGAAGTGCGACTGGCAGTCCCACAGCGTGTCGTCGGCATCGAAGGCAATGACACGTACCTTGTCTATGTTCAGTTTGTTCATGCGTGCAAAGGTAGTCCTTATTTGGGAGTTAAAGGAGCCAAGAGAAGTTAAAAGGAGTTAAAGGACAATTGTTTGTCTGCTTTTTGCCCACTTAATTGTACCTTTGTAGGGATAATTTTTTTTCGATGACTATGGAGAATAGACTTTTACAGCCCGGTACTATGCTACGTGGCGGCACCTACAGGGTGGAGCGCCAGTTGAGCAGCGGTGGTTTTGGAAACACGTACGTCGTGACGAATGTCAATTTCGAGGAGACATTTGCCATGAAGGAGTTTTACATGAAGGACATCAATATGCGCAGTGGCAACACCGTCACGGTGAGCATTCCCGATAACAAATCGACCTTCGACACCCAGCGTAACAAGTTCATGAAGGAGGCCAAGCGTCTGCGCAAGCTGACGAACAACCATATCGTCGGTGTGCACGACCTGTTCGAGGAGAATGGCACCACCTATTATATCATGGACTTCATCGACGGTGAGTCGCTCAGTGCCCGCTTGAAGCGGACGGGACAGCCCCTCTCGGAGGCAGAGACCCTGGACGTGCTCCAGCAGGTGCTCGATGCCTTGGATGCCGTCCACCAGCAGGGCATCTGGCACTTGGACCTGAAGCCTGCCAACATCATGATGAACAAGGAGGGCAAGGCGCTGCTCATTGATTTCGGTGCCAGCAAGCAGATGCGTGCCGACGACGGCATGACGAGCACGTCGGGACTGTGCTACACACCGGGCTATGCGCCCATCGAGCAGATGGAGCAGAACCTCGACCGTTTCGGTCCGTGGACCGACATCTACTCCTTGGGTGCTACGGTCTATCATCTGCTGACGCGTAACAGTCTGCCGTCGCCGATGGAACTGCTCGAAGAGGGCGAGGGTGCCCTGCAGTTCCCGCCTACGGTAAGTCCCAAGATGCGGCAGCTGGTCTATCGGATGATGCAGCCCAGTCGTCTGGATCGTCCGCAGTCCATTGCCGAGGTACGTCAGTTGCTGAAGGGTGAAAAACCCGCTGTCAGCGAAGAGACGGTTGTCGGTGCGCCGAAACCCGCCGAGGAAGAGACACGTGTCATCAGCACCCCCAAACCGGCAACGCCCAAACCGGCAACAGCGAAGGCAGCAGCACCCAAGCCTGCTCCCCCCACACCCAAGTCCCCTTACCAGACACCCCTCACCACTCCCCAGAGAAAGTCCACCCCCATCTGGCCCTTCATTGCCGTGGGAGCCGTGGTCCTGCTGCTGTTGTTGGGAGTCGGTGGCTTCTTCTTGGGCAGTAAGTTGCTGAAGGGTGGTGATAACAGAGAGGTGGTTGTCGCCGAGCCGGCAGCAACTTCTCCTGCCGTTGCCGACCAGCCCTTGACGGCACAGGCAACACCGGAGCCCGCCGAACCTGCTGCCCCCGCCGTCTCCGAACAGGTGACACCGGCGGCTCCCGTCAAAGAGACGCCGCAGGCTACACCGGCTACCCCGGCACCCGCCAAGACCGAGAAACCCGCAGCGCAGACCACCCAGCGTACTGCAACGAAGGAAGATGTGTCTGCCGATAACACCGTCCGTGACGTTGTGGAGCAGATGCCCTCGTTCCCCGGAGGTACGGAGGCCATGATGAGCTATGTGTCCAGAAGTATCAAGTATCCTACAGTGGCTGAGGAGAATGGTATCCAGGGACTTGTCACCGTTTCCTTCGTTGTAGAGAAGGATGGCAGCATCAGTGGTGCGAAGGTGATAAGAAGTGTTGACCCGTCGCTCGACAAGGAGGCGCTACGTATCATCCGTTCCATGCCGCGATGGACGCCGGGAAAGCAGGATGGCAAGCCTGTCCGCGTGAAATACACGGTTCCTGTTCGTTTTAAATTGTAAATTCCCCTAAATTCCTATAACATCTTCCAAAAAGCGGACCTTCCACCACCAAAAATGCTAAATAATTTGGCAGTTCGCTGATTTGTTCGTAAATTTGCGGCTGATTTGACGCCCCGTCGTCATAACGAAATCACGAAATACCGCAAAAAAAAATAAAAGAAAAAAAATGAAGAAGATTAACGTTATTCTGCTATCGGCTGCTTCAGTAATGCTGATGACAGCCTGCTCCAGTAAGCTGGGAGCCCTGAGTTCCGACAACTTTAAAGTGAACCCGAAGCCACTGGAGACCCGTGGCGGTCATGTGGAGGCTACTGTCGATGGTGTCTTCCCCGAGAAGTATATGCACCGTAAGGCGGTGGTGAAGGTCACCCCCGAGCTGCGCTACAAGGATGCCAACGGACAGCAGCAGGTGGAGCGTGCCGCAGCAAGCACCTTCCAGGGTGAGAAGGTGATGGGCAACGACCGCGTCATCTCTTACAAGCTGGGCGGACACTACGCCATGAAGCCTGACTTCGTCTTCAAGCCCGACATGATGAAGAGCGAGTTGTGGATGACGTTCACCGCCCGTGTGGGCAACAAGATGGTGGAGGTTCCTGCCGTGAAGGTTGCCGAGGGTGTGAAAGCCACCTCCGAGCTCTACCGTAAGACCCTTGTGGGCACCGCCCCCGCACTGGCTGCCGACTCCTTCCAGCGCATCTCACAGGTGAAGCAGGAGGCTAACATCCGCTTCCTCGTGGCACAGACACAGTTGCGTAAGAGTGAGCTGCAGAGCACGTCGGTGACCGACTTCCTGCGTCTGCTGACGCAGATTAACAACGAGCGTGAGAGCATGGTGCTGAACAACATCGAGGTGTCGGCCTATGCATCGCCCGAAGGAACATTCACCGTCAATAACCGTCTGGCCAGTGGCCGTCAGGAGGTGTCCGAGCAGTTTGTTCGTCAGCAGCTCAACGCCGCCAAGCTGAACACCCATATCGACACCCGCTACACCGCCGAGGACTGGGAGGGCTTCCAGCAGTTGGTACGTGCCTCCAACATCCAGGACAAGGAGGTCATCCTGCGTGTGCTCTCTATGTACGACGACCCCGAGGAGCGTGAGCAGCAGATTCGTAACATGAGCGAGGCTTTCCGTGAACTCTCGGAGGGCATCCTGCCTGAGCTGCGCCGTGCCCGTCTCATTGCCAACTACGAGGTGGTGGGCCGTAGCGACGAGGAGATTCGCCAGCAGATGAAGAGCGACCCCACACGCCTGACGGTCGAGGAGATGCTCTATGCTGCCACCCTGACCAACGACCTGGACGAGCAGCAGAACATCTACCAGGAGGTGGTCAAGGAGTATGCTGCCGACGCCCGTGCCTATAACAACATCGGACGTATCTACTATATGAAGGGCAACTACGACCGTGCCCGTAAGTTCTTCCAGCAGGCACTCACCATTGACAGCAAACTCGACGAGGCCAATGCCAACCTCGGACTCCTCGAACTGCTGAACGGTAACGTCAGCGAGGCCCAGAACTACATTGCCAAGGCTTCCGGTTCACAGGCAGCTGCCGAGGCTGTCGGTGTGCTCCACCTGGCACAGGGCAACTACGCCCTCGCTGAACAGGACTTCGGTGAGGTGGCAAGCAACAATGCCGCCCTGGCACAGATTCTGAACCGTAACTACACCAAGGCCGAACAGACCCTGGGCAAGGTAGAGGCCAAGGACGCCATGACCGACTACCTGCGTGCCGTTCTCTATGCCCGCAAGGGCAACAAGGGTGTGGCAGGAACCTTCCTGCGTAGCGCCATCAGCAAGGATCCCGCACTGGAGGCTTTCGCCAAGCGCGACCTTGAACTGCTGAACGTACGATAAACAAACATGAAGCGATATCTCGCATACGTCATACTACTGCTGCTCTTGGCCTCCTGTGGGGCTGAGAGCGGACGTTTTCGTATAGAAGGTCGTCTGGCGAACATGAACCAGGCGGAGTTCTATATCTATAATATGGATGGCGGTTCGCTGCGACTGGACACCATCAAGGTGGTTGACGGCCGTTTTATCTACGAGACCGACCTGGAGCATCAGGGAACCTTCGTGATTCTCTATCCCAACTTCTCCGACCAGGTGGTCTTCGGTGAGTCAGGAGCCGTCGTGGAGATGGTCGGCGATGCCTCGCACCTCAAGGATATGGAGGTGACGGGCACCGACGACAACGACCTGATGACGGCGTGGCGCATCCAAGCCAATACCCTTACCCCTCCCGAGGTCAACAAGTCGGCGGTCGAGTTCATCAAGGAACACCCCGCCTCCATCGTCAGCAACTACCTGCTCTCCCGTTACCTGGTGCTGGACGACACTCCCGACTACCAGCAGGCGGAGGAGCTCTCCCTGCTGTTGCAGAAGGAACAGCCGCAGAACGGACGTCTGCTGAACCTGTCGAAACTGTTGGCTGGTCTGAAGAACTACCAGGAGGGCAAGAAACTGCCCGACTTCTCGGCTACCGACATCAACGGCAAGCGTGTGTCGCGAGAGAGTCTGAACGGCGAACTGAACGTCATCTGTCTCTGGGCAACGTGGAACTATGACAGTCAGAGCATCCTGCGCAAGCTGAACAAGCTGAGGCGCGACTACGGCAGCCGGTTGACGCTGCTGAGCATCTGTCTGGAACCCAGTGTCAAGGACTGCCGCCGGTTTGTGGAGCGTGACTCCATGCGCTGGAGCCACGTCTGCGACGGACGGATGTGGGAGTCGCCGCTGGTCACGAAGTTAGGTTTCTCCGATATGCCGGGAAACCTGTTTGTTGACCGTCACGGAAAGATTGTGGCTGTCGATGTGAAGAACAAGGATATTGAAGAGAAAGTGAAGTCGTTCCTTAAATGACCCCCCACTATACAGGATTAACCAGTGAGCAGGTGCTTCGCAGTCGTGCGGAGCATGGTGCCAACGTGCTGTCGTCGCCCGAACGGGAGTCGCTGTGGAAACGCTTCTTCGAGAAGCTGACAGGTCCCTTCGGCCATTGTCTGAAGGGCTGGAACGACGGCGACTCGCTCATCTTCATCCTCGAGATAGCCGCCGTACTGTCGGTGCTCATCTCCCTTGCGGAGTATAATGAGTGGTTCGGACTGCACAACCCCGGACGTGGCGTGTTCTTCGAACCGCTGGGCATCCTCATGGCCATCTTCATTGCCACGGGCATCTCCTTTTTCTTTGAACTGAAGGCCGACCGTGAGTTCTCGCTGTTGAATCAGGTCAGCGACGAGGAGCCCGTGCTGGTCATCCGTAACGGCAATGCCACCAAGGTGCCCCGTGCCGACATCGTCGTCGGCGACGTCGTCATGCTCTCCACCGGTGAGGAGGTGCCTGCCGACGGTGAACTGCTGGAGGCTACCTCGCTCCAGATGGACGAGTCGTCACTCACCGGCGAACCGGTATGCAGCAAGACCACCGACGAGCGCCATTTCGACCCTGAGGCCACCTTCCCCAGCAACCATGTCATGCGTGGCACGAAGGTCATGGAGGGTCATGGCATCTGCCGCATCCTCAAGGTAGGCAACGAGACGGAGTACGGCCATGTCTTTGTTGCAGCACAGATTGACGACAGCGTGAAGACACCGCTCAACGAGCAGCTCGACCGTCTGGGCAAACTCATTGCCAAGGTCAGCTATGCCGTTGCCGCCCTCGTCGTCATTGCCCGCATCGTCATGTATTTCGTCAACCTCGACGGTTCACCCTTCACCCTCATCGACTTCATCACCTATCTGTTGCAGACGGTCATGATAGCCGTCACCCTCATTGTCGTTGCCGTGCCGGAAGGACTCCCCATGGCTGTGTCGCTGAGTCTCGCCTATTCCATGCGCCGTATGCTCAAGACCAACAACCTGGTGCGGAAGATGCATGCCTGTGAGACCATGGGTGCCACCACCGTCATCTGTACCGACAAGACCGGTACGCTTACCCAGAACCAGATGCAAGTGGCAGAGGTATTCACCCTTAACCCCTCACCGCTAACCTCTAACCCTTCACCGCTAACCCCTTCCCCCCTCCACGAGAACATGGCCATCAACGCTACCGCCCAGCTCGACCTGACCGACCCCGCCAAACCCGCTGTGCTGGGCAATCCCACTGAGGGCGCACTGCTGCTCTGGCTCCGCGAACAGGGTGTTGACTACCGTGAGCTGCGTGAACGGGCAGAGATTCTTGACGAGGTACCCTTCTCCACCGAACGGAAATACATGGCGACGCTGGTCCGCTGGCCGGAATCCTCGCGTACATTATTATATATAAAGGGTGCCCCCGAGGTGGTCATGGCGATGTGTTCCAACGCTCAATCCCCCATGCTCCAAACCCAATTGTCAAAGTGGCAACAGCAGGCCATGCGCACGCTGGCCCTTGCTTATATCGAGAATCCGCCTCTTGACATCTGTAAAACGCTCTCAACTCTCAACTCTAAACTCTCCACTCTCAACTCTCTAATAGCCATTAGCGACCCTGTCCGCAGCGATGTGCCGGCAGCCGTCCGCGAATGTCTGGATGCTGGTATTCAGGTGAAGATAGTGACCGGCGATACCGTGGGTACCGCCCGTGAGATAGGCCGTCAGACAGGTTTGTGGACCGATGCCGACGGCGACCGTAACATCATTACCGGACCGGAGTTTGCTGCCCTGTCCGATGCAGCGCTGTTGGAGCGCGTGAAAGACCTAAAGATCATAGCCCGCGCTCGTCCCATGGACAAGCGGCGACTGGTGGAGGCACTCCAGCAGTGTGGCGAGGTGGTGGCGGTGACGGGTGACGGCACCAATGATGCACCTGCCCTGAAGGCTGCCCATGTCGGACTGTCCATGGGCGACGGCACCTCGGTAGCCAAGGAGGCCAGCGACATCACCATCATCGACAACTCCTTCTCCAGCATCGGCCGTGCCGTCATGTGGGGCCGTTCGCTCTACCAGAACATCCAGCGTTTCATCCTGTTCCAGCTTACCGTCAATGTCACCGCCTGCATCGTGGTGTTGGTAGGCTCATTCCTGGGCACCGAGTCACCGCTCACGGTGACGCAGATGCTGTGGGTCAACCTCATCATGGATACCTTTGCCGCGATGGCGCTGGCATCGCTGCCGCCGTCGCCTGCCGTCATGCACGACCGTCCCCGTTCCCGTCAGGCATTCATCATCACCCGTCCCATGTGGAACCGCATCCTCGGCATCGGCCTGCTCTTCACCGCCCTGCTGCTGGCTCTGCTCCTTGTCCCCTCCACTCTCACCACTCTAAACTCTAATCTCTCCACTCTAAACTCTAAACTCTCAACTCTAAACTCTAATCTCACCATTTTCTTCACTGTCTTCGTGATGTTGCAGTTCTGGAACATGTTCAATGCCCGAGCCTTTGCCACGGGCCGTTCCGCCCTGCACCTGAAGGGCTGCAAGGGATTCCTGCTCATTGCCGCTTTGATATTTGTCGGTCAGGTGTTGATAGTCACTTTTGGAGGTGCGTTTTTCAATGTCGAGCCCCTTCCGCTCACCACGTGGCTGCTCATCATCGGCATCACCTCCCTGGTCCTCTGGGTCGGTGAAGCCGTCCGGAAATTAACGAAATAACGTCATCCCGTCAACGCAATCCCGTCAATAACACAATAACGAAAAAAAAAGGAAAAATAACCAGCTTATTCTACCTTGCCAGTACTGATTTCTTTATCCAAGAAATCATACACATATCCTGGACTTTGGAAATAAAGGCCAGAGCGTGTGTCCTTAAGTTTTACATAAGTATCAGACGTGTATAGCGTATGCAATGCATCTTGCATACTCATTCCTTGACGCTCTATTAGCAGCAATATCAAGTCGCGTGTGAGGCATTCTATTTGAAACTCTATGTCAGTCATATCTTTTTAAGAAGTTTAATAGCAGCCTCTGTTCCAAAGAAATATTGGAAGGTAATTCCTTTCATATATTGCAACCTTTCAATAAAGGTTTCAAAGGATATTTCGTTTTCAATAAACCTACGAATCTGCAATCCAACCCTATCATTGGCAATGGGTCCAACAACAATATCATACTGATGTGTGCTACCTCCATCTTCCGATGTGCGATTGTCGAAGACAAATTGTGCCCATTCTTTCGAGTAACTATCAAATTTCATGACATTCAGTATTCCGTTATTGAGGAATGACTCATCGAATTCGTAGGTGTTGATGACAGGAGTGCCTCCAATTTGAAATGCTTTATATTCTGCAAGTTCCAACGCTTGTGATACTTCCTTACTAAGATAGAAACCTCTTCCGAAATCCTTATTCGGTTTAGACATATTTAGGTCTATCTGTTCAATTTCGCATGTGGATCCATGATATAGTCTAATCATAGTGCACCTCCTTGTCTTCTGCAATAATTAGAAAGGTCGGCAATAACATCTTCAAATCGCTGAGTATGTGCAACGTGATAGAAACGGTCAATCATGTCGATACCTTTAAAACGAGCCAGATATCTGTATGATTGCATATCGTTCAGGTGATGACTTTTTCCAAATTCATTAATCACTGCAACGAAATATTCGGCTTTGTTTTTTGTTTCTTCTGCCATATTATCTTCCTTTCTTTCTTGCCTGCAAAAATACACATTCTTTTCCGAACCACCAAATCATTTCCTGTTTTTCTTGTCCTCTTACGCCCCTTCAGGTGGCACCTGAAGGGGCGTTAAGTGGCACCTAAACCTCGATGAAGTGGCACCTGAACAAAAGCAATACGTTAACGCTGAACGTACTTCCGGCCGTTGCGGATGACGAGGCCTCAGAAGAACCCGATACAAAAGCGCGGTGAGGTCGTAAGGAGATACAGGTGGGAACATACAAACAGCGGGGAAGCATGCGCTTCCCCGCTGTTGCAAGATATTGATAAACGTGCCTTATTCGTCAAAGTCTCCGAAGAAACCAGGGGCACGGGTACCGCCACCAGGTAACGGGTTTTCAACTTCTGAGGCATTTTCACCTGAAGTTTCAGACCCTCCATCAACACTAGAACCATGATTACCCCCTGAGCCAGCAAGGATTTGAAGGCTTTGCAGAATGTCTATGATTTCTATTTCCGGTTTTAAATATGTACATTTCATGTTGTTTATCCTTTTCTTTTTACTTAACCATAACTTTCTTACCATTCACGATGTAGATGCCCTTTGCAAGGCCTTCCAGTGACTCGCCTACATACTGTCCGTTGAGGCTATACACACGGGTGGTTGTCGGCATGATTTCAACGCCGTCAACCTTGATGGAAGTGGTCTCATCGTTGTTGTACAGCATATCCATGCCGAACATCATGGCCATCGGGGCACTTGTTGCGGCAGACGATACAGAGCTGGAGTGGTAGAGGTCGTCAGTCAGTGTTGCTGTTACGTTTTCACCGTAGATTTTCCATTGTGCTGCCTGCTTGCCAGTAGCCAGGTCAATCAAACCATTATGCGAACCCTTACCCAGGTTGTAGTACTGGCTTGTGGTGAGTCCACTGTTTGCTTTCAGCATGTTCGGGCAGATGACGCACGAGTTGTTGTTCCACAGCATGACGTTGGCATAGTCGGGCGTGTTGGCTTTCTTATTCTGTGCGAACTTCTCGGTTGTGTAGTCAGCATAGATGAAGCATGCCTTGTTGGTATATCCGAGGAAGTAGCTGAATGGCGGGATGACGGCTTTGGCCAGCGAGCCTACGAAGGTGTAGTCGAAATCACCAGAGCGTACATACTTCTTAGTACCAATGATAAACTGGTTTTCAGCTCCTTCGAGTACTGTTTCTGTTCCAGAGTACTCAAAGTTTTCACCAGCAGGCAGCAGGGCCGGAACGGTGTAGATGTTCTCCTCCTGCAACTCGCGGAAGTCTTTACCGTCAACAGTTGTTGAGAAGGCAATCTTCTCGAACAGGCCAGGATAATCTGCTTTGGTTGCTGTGATACGTCCCTCAGAGAGCTCGGCGTTGACGTTGTTGCCACCGTAGATGTCAAACTGACGGTTGTTGTTTGTAAAGGTAGGCTTAATGAGGTAGGGCACACCTGCATGCAGCACGATATCTGCAGAACCTTCGTGTTTGGTGTCCTTGTCAACTGCATGGTTCGGAGCCTCAGTTGTTGAAACCTCCCAAACGCCGTTGGCATTCTTTGTAGCCTTATGCTGCATCAGGTTGCTGGAGAAGTTCAGCGTGATGTGGCGGCGGCTTTCGTCGCGTACTACGTTAGAGAGCAGGCAGAGCTGCGGAACTGTGTTGTTCTGGATGTCGCCGTAGAGCAGCATCATCTCATTGTAGGTCAGGTCGTAGGGCAGGCAGATGGTCCACCAGTCGGTGTCGGTGATGTACGAACGTACAGGCTGCACAGGATCATTGGTATTGGCTGCGTAGGCATTCAGCACGAACTGGTGCCAGCCGCGGTAGTCGTGAGACTTTGTTACGTCGCGATACTCCTTATCCACCATCGTGGGACAGAAGTTGCCAGAACCAGGATTTTCAGCAGCTACATAGATTGTAGTTTTTGCCCAGCGCTCCTTGTCGCCGTCAGTTTCTGCGTTGTATTCAGTGTAGGTGTAGTCATAATCCTGAATGTAGTATGTTCCGTCGAACTCAATAGTCTCTGCGGGATTAGCACCGTTAGCATCGGTAAAGTAGTCATGAGCATTCCAGTCCTGACCGTTGGCGCTGTCGAAACGGGTAGTTGTGCCATCGGCGTAATAGTAATCCGAAGAGTTGAATTGAACGGCAGTTTCAGTATAAGTGCCATTATTATTTGTATAATAAGTTTCACCGGGAGTGTAAGTCGTAGTAGGCAAATACTCATCAGTCTTACCGGTAACATAGTAGTAGTCTTTGCTAAATGGACCTTCGTTGTAGTTATAATAGTTAATACCGTCTGAAGTGTGATAGTAATTGTATATTCCGGGAACAAACACCGTGGTTTTTTGATATATGGGTCTGTCTTCTGTGCTACTTATATAATCGTAACTGTTATTAAAATAAGGAAGTACACTTGTATATGTTGTGTTATCTAAGGAATAATAGGTATTTACATCCTGTATCCATTGGTTTGTAGATACATACACATCCCCGCTTTTATAATAGTATGTAGTATTGAACGTAGGCAAAACTGGCGTCTCGTGATCACTTGAGGTATAATAAACAAACACATTTTCTTGAGCCTGCCATACTGAAGAAAAGATGTTTGTGGGCTGTGTGCTACCAGTATTATAATACCAATCTCCATTGCTATTTGAGAGTACGGGCACTTCCTGTGTGTATTCTTCACCTTCAAGCTTATAGTATGTATCTTGTCCTTCTATAGGCCAATATGTTCCAGCCGAATATGTGTTGGTTTCTCCTCCTGTCTTATAATAATAAGTACCATTCAGTGTCGGAGTAACTTCGGTATATGTAAACGGTTCTGAATAACCAGTGCGGGTGTAGTACTGTGTCACGCCACTAATGGGCTGATAGGTACCATATTCACTAAACACAGGCTTTGTACCATTTTCATACCAGTAGGTGTCATTCTTTACCTTCGGCGTAGCTACTTCCTTTGTACCTGCGTTGTCGGTGTAGTACGTCTCAACATACTCCTGTTCCTTTGTCACAGCGGTGTAAGTCCCTTTAGCAACAGCATCGCGTACGTAGTCTCCGTTAGCAGCCTTGACGTAGCTGTCCTCGGCAACATAGTCACCTCCCGTGCAATCTTCATAGACTTTGTTGCCGTCGCTGTCAGTCTTCTGTACCTGCTCACGCTTGTAGTAGGTGGTTCCGCCAGAATAGGTCGAAGCTTCTACGTATTCTGTGCCGTTCTTCGTATAGAGTGTGCCTTTGAAGTTTGAGAAATCGTCGCTCGTCGCAATTTGTGCGTCGATGTAATTATAGTAAACGGCAGAGGTTTCTGCAGCAGGGTAGAGGTGTTCTTTTTCCTTGCTACCATTTGTATAGAGAATCTTCTCATTCCAATAGATGTTGGAATAGGGTTCCAAACCAGTAGGCTGACTGTACAAGCCATTGGCCGTTACGTCATAGAACGATGTGTAGGGGTTCTCTGAACGTTTCGGGTTCTTCAGATAGGTGTCGTTACCTTGCTTCTGAATGTCAGCACTCCAGTGCTCACCGCCAATGGTGAGTGACTGTTTCAGAGAACCATATTCATACTCCTGGCTCCAGGCGTTCCAAACATAACCAGTTGTACCTTGTGCGTAAGCAGCCAGGAACTCAGAGAAGTTAGGATAGTAGAGCACGCCACCCTTACCATCGCGCTCGTTAGAGGCTGTGGTATATTTTCGGGTGGGGTCAGTGTAACGCTGAACGTTTGGCGTAACGCACTCACGAGGATAATGTAACATGGTAATCCAGCTGCTGCCGTTCACGTAAGAGTCGCGGGTGATGACACCGTCCGTGATGGTCGGGTTGTAGCCACCGCTGGCAACATACATGGCAGTATTGAAGGCATCAACGTGGCACTCAGGAGCTTCCTTGGCCAGCACATAGACGTCCTTGACGTGAGGAGTGGTGTTGTAGAAAGCGTTGCTCTCAATTAACTCCAAATTGCTGGAAAGGGTATAAGTACCATAAGGCTCTAAACCAGAAAATGTGAATTTGCTATATCCATACGTAGGCTCAGAATCCTTTGTTTCGTATGCACCGTTGTCATAGATGGTGCCTGAGATGTCACCAGAAGCAGCCGTTGTCCAGATGTGGTCAACTGACTGTGCAAAGTGGGTACGAATGACCTTAATATTGGAGGGGATACAGATTTCCTTGATACCATTCGTACAGGTGAACCAAGCTGGAGTTTCAGTGACAAGAGGGTGAGTAGGGATGACAACCTTCCAAAGGGCTGCGCCTGCAATGTTTGCACCTTGTGCGGAGAGTGTCATGTCCCCGCATTGGCTGAAATAGCAGTCGCGCATGTCAAGTTCTTTCAACTGCTGTGTACCAGACAGACCTCCATAAACCTCGGTACCTACCAGTTTACGAGGGTCAACAAGGTCATAGACTGTTTCTGATGCTGCACTGTCCCATTCGAAGTGACCGTTATTGTCAACTTTCTGGTTCATGTTACAAATGTCGTAAGCAATCAAATTGCCGGAAAGTGTAGCATACGTTAGTGTTCCATTGGTATTGTTAAGGTTTGGGTAATAGGCCGTTTGCCCGTTTATTTTGAAATTTTCGCCGACGGTTGTAGCCAGGCCTGCAGCTGCCATAGCTGGTTGCAGGGTTCCAGCAACATGGACGTAGGCGGTAATGCTAATTTCTCCGTTGTCGTTATGACTCTCAATGGCAGTCAGCAGATTGGTGCATCCAGCTAATGCGGTAGCATTAACAAGATTCTCACGGGTAGAGCCATTAGGTAACACGAGAAACTTGACATCAGTATTTGATATAGCAGTAATACCATTAAGTGTAGCCTCTGATAAATCGAGAATCACAGCATTAAGACTATTTAGCGTTGACAAATCGCCAGAACCAATAGTACCAGTAATCTTAATCTTTCCGTAAGAACCAGTTATGTAGGAGTTTGCTTGAGTCGCAAGATCGCCACTCGTTGATGCAATTGTAATACCATTAGTCACCATACTGCTGGTATTCGGCTCATAGAAGTAGTACAGTTTTAAATCACCTGCATCACTCGGTGTGTGCAATTGCATGGTGATGTCATCATACGCCCACGTCCCTATCGAGACGCAGAGCATTGAAATGATTAAAAGTAAGTACTTTTTCATTTGCTTCAATTTTTTTGGTTAAATTATTTTGTTTTGATTCTTATTTAGCTTGAATGTTTATATATCCAATGCGTTGTTTAGCGTGTATAGTTAGTCACTTCACGTTGTATTTTGATGATATTGTGTGTATGATATTCGCATTGTTTGTGCCCACCGGCATGCTTCTCAACAAAACCAGCAGGACTGTTATTTTAATTTTTCGGGT
>JAEEGH010003437.1_pt1 | contig 41636 bp, 36 predicted proteins | sample 9134181 | NCBI WGS metagenome assembly JAEEGH01 (sample SAMN16246544, study PRJNA631951) | gut metagenome | biome: gut microbiome; feature: rumen; material: DP-attached | host: Bos | place: Iran: Karaj | collected 2018-10 | reverse complement strand
CGTAAGATGTGAGGCTAATGTAGTAAGAGAGGTCTCAACCCTGGCGAAGGGTGGGAAAGAGCAGGACGTCGCGGATGGCAGGGCTGTTGGTGAGCAACATGACAAGCCTGTCAATTCCGTAGCCAATGCCACCGGTGGGAGGCATGCCGATCTCGAGGGCGTTGAGGAAGTCCTCGTCGGTGTGGTTCGCCTCTTCGTCACCTGCGTCCGCTGCAGCATCCTGTGCCTTGAAACGCTCACGCTGATCGATGGGATCGTTCAGCTCGGAGTAGGCGTTGCACATCTCCCAGGTGTTGATGAAGAGCTCGAAGCGCTCTACTTTGTTCGGATCGTCGGGCTTCTTCTTCGTCAGAGGGCTGATCTCGATGGGGTGGTCCATGATGAAGGTGGGCTGCACCAGGTTCTCCTCCACGAACTCTTCGAAGAAGAGGTTCAGGATGTTGCCCTTGGTGTGGTAGGGCTCGTAGTGGATGCCCTTCTCGTCAGCCAGCTTCTTTGCAGCCTCGGTGTCTGCCACCTGGTCGAAGTCGATGCCTGCGTAGCGCTTCACCGCCTCGGTCATGGTGAGACGATCGAAGGGCTTGCCCAGGTCGATCTCATTCTCACCGTAGGTGATCTTCGTGGTACCGCAGACGGTCTCTGCGAGGTGACGGAACATCTCCTCGGTGAGATCCATCATGCCGTTGTAATCGGTGTATGCCTGATAGAGCTCCATCAGGGTGAACTCGGGATTGTGACGGATGTCCAGTCCCTCGTTGCGGAACACGCGTCCGATCTCGTAGACACGCTCCAGGCCGCCTACGATCAGTCTCTTCAGGTACAGCTCCAAGGAAATGCGGAGCTTTACGTCCTCATCCAGAGAGTTGTAATGGGTCTCGAAGGGTCTGGCTGCTGCGCCGCCGGCGTTGTGGACCAGCATGGGGGTCTCCACCTCCATGAAGGACTTCGCATCCAGGAATCTGCGGATCTCGCTGATGATCCGGGAGCGCTTGACGAAAACGTCTCTGGACTCCTTGTTCATGATCAGATCCACATATCTCTGACGGTACCGCATATCGGTATCGGTGAGTCCGTGGAATTTTTCGGGAAGGATCTGCAGGCTCTTTGACAGAAGTGTCATTTCCGTCGCATGGATGGAAATCTCTCCGGTCATGGTGCGGAAGATGTATCCCTTCACACCGTAGATATCGCCGATGTCGGACTTCTTGAACTCTGCGTAGGCTTCCTCGCCCAGAGCATCCTTGGATGCATAAACCTGGACATCACCCTTCAGATCGCGGATGTTGGCGAAGGACGCCTTACCCATGACGCGCTTAAAGAGCATACGGCCTGCGATGACCACGGTGATGGCATCCGCATCCAGGATCTCACGGCGCTTGTTGTAAGCTTCCTTCTTCGCCTGACGGTACGCACTGATGGTGGCGTCGTCAGCTCCCTCTGCGGGCTCTGCGATCTCGGGCTCTGCGTAGTCCTTCAAGAGCTCAGCTTCGTGTGCTTCGTAGAGAGCACGTACCTCATCGGTGTGATGGGTCACGTCGAATTTCGTGATCCGGAAAGGATCCTTGCCCGCCTCCTGCAGAGCGGCGAGCTTCTCACGGCGCACCTTCAGGAGCTGATTCAGGTCCTGGGGCGCTTCCTGCTGATTTTTGTTCTGATTTGCTTCTGACACTGCTTTTATCCTTGTCTATGCCGATTACTCGGATGCTTGATCGTTGTTATTTCTTCTTGGTATCGGTCTTCTTGGAGGTTTTCTTCGCCTCTTCCTTCTTGGCAGGGGCTTTCTTCTCTTCCTTCTTCTCGGAGGCCTTCTTGGTATCTTCCTTAGCGGTCTCGGTCTTCTTGGAAGAGGTCTTCTTAGCCTTAGGAGCCTTCTCCTCTTCCTTGCCGGAAGTCTTCCAGATGTCCAGGATCTTGTAGGTGAAGACGCCGTCGGGAGCTTCCACCTCTACGGTGTCGCCCATCTTGTGACCGATGACAGCACTGCCCAGAGGGCTCTCGTTGGAGATCTTGTCCTCAAGGCTGTTAGCCTCGATGGAGCCTACGATGTCGTACTGGACCTCCTCGGAGTATTCCATATCCAAAAGGCGGACAGTACATCCAATGTTAGCTTTGCTGGCGTCGATGTCCTCATCAACCACGATCTCTGCATTCTTCAGGATCGCCTCCAGCTCTTCAATGCGGGCCTCGATATCGGCCTGCTCGTCTCTGGCTGCATCGTACTCGGCGTTCTCGGAAAGGTCGCCCTGTCCGCGAGCTTCGTTGATCTTCTGCGCAACCTCTTCACGTCTGACAACCTTCAGATTGTGCAGCTCATCCTCGTACTTCTTCAGTCCTTCGTAGGTAAGAAGAAACTTCTTTGCTTCCATAATATGCTCTGATCCTCCTTATTTTGCTCTAAAAATGCTGTGTTATTATACTTTTTATTGTTTTTACTGTCAAGATGGGGCTTTTCGGGCCGTGACCGGGAATTACAGCTCCACAGGTCTGGAATCCGGGATATGGCGGACGGAATAGACCAGCAACACGTCTCCGGGCAGGAGCTCTAAGTCTCCGCGGGGAATGAGCAGTTCGCCGCCGCGGTTCACGGAAATGATGTAGGACAGGCGGGAGATATCCAGGTCCTTGATCAGGGTATGGGCCCAGGCGCTGTGCTCTCCCAGGGTCACCTCACGGAGCAGGACGTTCAGTCCGTCGGGGCGACGCTCCGCGCCCAGGATCAGTTCATCCCCTTCCTTCAGCTGCAGATCGCCGGTGGGGACGAGGTTTTCCTCATCTCTGCGGATAATGGCAACGATGATGTCGTGGGTCAGTCCCAGCTTCGCGATCTTTTTTCCGATCCAAGGATCCCCGGAATCCAGCTTTACGCGGATGAAGCGGAGATTTTTCTCGGCAGTCTCCTCACCCAGCTGCTTCAACCGGCTATACTGTTCCACGAAGCCGGCGCTGATGATACCGGTGGGGATGGCTACCACGCCCACGCCCAGGAAGGCCAGCAGGACGCCCATGACCCGGCCTCCCGCAGTAATGGGATAGATGTCGCCATATCCCACGGTCAGCAATGTGTTGGCGGCCCACCAGATGCCGGAAAAAGCGTTGTCGAAGACATCGGGCTGGGCCTGGTGCTCCAGGCTGTACATGCAGAGGCTGGAGGCCAGCATCATGATCATAATGACAAAAATGGAAGAAAGAAGCTGCCTGCCTTTGCTGACGATGACCTCGGTGATGACGTTGAGGGAATCGTAGTAGGCATTCAGACGGAAGAGTCTGAAAATGCGCATGACGCGGAACATACGGAACGCCACGGCTCCTGCCGGGAAGAAGAAGGGCAGATAGTAGGGCAGGAAGGACAGGAGGTCCACGATGCCGTTAAAGGAAAGCATGTACCGCAGGATTGCTTTCCCTTTGGGGATGTTGGCGTAGAGGGCGTCGGCGGTCCATACCCGCAGGAAATAGTCCAGGGCAAAAAAGGCCACAGTGACCCGCTCCACCACCAGAAGGGCAGTGCCGTACTCAGCCACAATGTCATCAAAGGTCAGGAGGATCCCCACCAGGAGATTGATGGCGATGGCTACGAGATTCAGGATGTCGTAGCTTCTTCCGACGGTATCCTCGATGTATCCGACCTCAATGACGCTGCTGACACGCTTTTTGAGGTCACGATATCGGGTTTTCTGTTTCATAAAGATTATCCTATCTATATAACAAAGCGAGTAGGGGACGGATCCCCTACTCGATCATTCATTCCTGTCAGCCCAGAAGGTCCTTCAGTGCTGCCATTCCGGAGGAATCGGTAGCTTCCTGGTTTGCATTCTGGATCTGGAGATAAACTTCCTTGCGGTAGACGGGCACCTCTTTGGGAGCCGCGATACCGATCTTGACCTGGTCACCCTTGATCTCGAGGATGGTTACCTCGATATTGTTGTTGATCACCAGGGCTTCATTTTTCTTACGGGACAAAGCCAGCATCTTATTCACCATCCTTTCTCTTCTTCAGGATGTCGTAGATGGGATACTTCACTGCGTAGTTTTCGCCTTCGACAATGATCTGTGCGGCCTTGTGCTCCTGGGCGTTGATAACGATGGGGCCCTGGAGATTCACGCTCATCCTGGTCAGGTCGGAAGGGACGGTGACGGTAACGAGAACGATGATGTTCTCGGGAGTCAGCTCACCCAGTGCGGAAAGCAGCTCGTCATTGACCTGAGGATCATAATCGGGGCATACGATGAGGGGATCCATAACGGGCATAGCGAACATCGGCTCATCGATGGAGAGCAGATAACGAATGCCGGCATCGGGGCCCTTCTCCTCATCATGAACCAGGGCAAATCTGGTCAGATCAGGGAAACCGATGATACCGCCGGGGAATGTAAGAAGCTTCTCCTCAGAAATCTCAATTTCGCCGAAAATGCGTGTGTTGACTTTCATAGTGTCCTCCTTTACCCTTCTTCGGTTTAGATATAACTCAGCAATGTCTGCTGCATTACTTTACTGGTTGCCATGAGTGCCGCCTGGTAGGTAACATCCGCGCTGTTCAGGTTGATGGCTACCTCGGTGACGTCCGCATCCTCGTTGTTGCTGCGGAGGGTCTCGAAGGTGGTCTTCTGATTCTGCAAACGGCTGTTGATCAGCGCCAGCTTGCTGCTGCGGGTACCAACGTTGGTGATGGCCAGGTTGGTGTCATCCAGGAAGCCCTGCAGGGAGGTGATGCCCTTCTCGAAACGTCTCTGGCACACGTCCTTGGAGTAGGTCAGAGCCTTGTCCACAGCGGTGAGCTGATTGTTCAGGGTCTCCAGCTCGGCTGCGTCGGTGGTCTCGGAGATCTTCGTCTCAATGCGGGCCTTGGTATCCTCCAGGTCTACCACATTCTGGAGAGAAGTGATGAGATCGTCCACCTCGCGGTTGATGCCCAGAACGAAGCATTCGTCTGCGGTGGAGTTCACACGGATCACGGTGTTGAAGCCCACATCGTACTCGATGGACTGCTTCTCTAATGTAGTATTCAGGTAATCTATATTATATTCTATTTTCGAGCCCGCGACAACATCAAATGTACCGCCGGCGTTCTTGTTCACGTCCTCGGAAGTGCAGTAAAAATAGTGCTCGGGGCGAAGGTCGGTAGCTTCGAACTCGGTCTTCTGGTAGGTGACGAAGAATTTGCCCTCATCCTTGGTAGCGGTGGTGGCGTCGTCCTTCACTGCCATAAGGTCGTTGTAAGCATCCTTGCCCAGGAGGATCTCACCGGTCTCGGGAACATAGATCACATCGCCGTCTCCCAGAGCTGCGTAAGGATCATTGTTCACGGACAATGTGGTGGGCTCGATGGTATTCAGGGTACCTGTCGCATCGTAATACTGAATCACGGGAGAGGTCTGTCCGGTGTGGACAGTGCCATCACGATCGGTGTAGTCGAAGGACGTGGTCTCGTTGCAGTTGTCATAGGAAAGGCGGATCCGGTAGGTCTCGGTCTTCTGGATCTGATTTTCCTCGATCGCATTGTAGGGCGCGGTGGTAAAGTTGGCGCTGGTCCACTCTCCCAGGTCGCCTACGGCAACGGTGGTCACCATGTCGATGGAATCGATTCCCAGCTGCTCGGTGATGGTGTACTGCTTATCCGTCTTGGTCTGGAAGCTTAAGGATGTATCGGTGCGATAGCCGGTAAATACATATCGACCCGCATAGTCCGCGTCGCCCGTTGCATAAACCTCGGAATTCAGAGCCTTCAGCTGCTCCAGAATGATCTTGCGGTCACCGGAAGTGAGGTCTCCGTTGGAGCCCTTGGTGGTCTGACTGATCATGCTGGTGATAACGGTGGAGAGGTTCTTCAGTGCATCCTCGGTCACATCCAGCCAGCTGTTGGCGTCAGGAATATTTTTGCTGTAGTATTGGGTAACTTCGGTAACGTTGCTGCGCAGACGAAGTGCGCGGATGGCAACGACGGGGTCGTCGGAAGGACGGTTGATGACCTTGCCGGTGGAGAGCTGCGTGGTCAGCTTATCTTCCAATACCTTGTTGTTATTGATATTGGTAAGATTGTTGCGCTCCATGATCTTATTGGTAATTCTCATAAGTACCTCCGATTCTGGGTCCATAAGGAGATTGGTGCCTTTACAGTGTATTTATCGACAAAAATGCCGGAACCCTTAAGGAGTTCCGGCAATGTTTTGACTATATTTTTGCTACATTTTCGAGACGGGGTTAAATACCGGTCTCGTTGATGAGCTTGTTGTAGATCTCCTGGAAAACGGAGATCATCTTGGATGCCAGGTTGTAGGCATTCTGGTACTTGATCAGGTTCACGGCTTCCTCGTCCTGGTCGACGCCGGAGATGGAAAGTCTGGTGGTGTCGATGGTCTTCTGGATGGTGGTGTAGCTGCTCTTGAAGGTGTTGGAACTGGATGCGTTCAGGGCCACGTCAGAGAGCAGGGACTCCAGGAACTCGGATGCGGAATTTCCGCGGAAGCTTGCAGAGGACTTGTCGGTGACCATCTTGGAGAGGTCTTCCAGCAGGTCGTTCTGCTCCACACCGTCACCGGTGCGGTACTTGTTGGTCATGAGGCCGGGATCGTTGATCATGGCCCTAAGGACGGAGAAGTTCTCCGCCGTCATCTGATAGTAGCTGTCGTCGGTGGAGGTGACAGTAACACTCTTTCCGTAAACGGAAGTATCTCCTGCATCCGCCAGAGCGGAGAAGGTGTCGAAGCGGTAACCGTCGGTATCCTTGGGGAACTGGTACTGCTCGGAATCCGTTGCGTGGTTGCCGGTGAACATCATGGTACCGGTGCCGTCGTTTCCTGCCAGCAGGATGTCGTTGAACTTCTCGGAGAAGGTTCTGACCCACTCGTTGAGCTGGTTCATGTAGTAGGGGATTCCCTGATATTTCACGGAGCTGCCGATGGCTGCTTCCTTGCCCACGCGGTCATTTGTGACATGGGTGTCATTTTGCCCCAGATCGGTTCCCACGGGGAGATGGAAGGTGTAGCTGTAGCTTACTGCGCCGGAAGCATCCACGGAACAGGTCAGATCCCAGGAGCTGAAATTGTACTGGACATTTCCCAGGGTGATGATGCCGCCCTGATCGGAGAGGTTACACTGGTTCAGATCCAGCAGGTAGCTGTCGCTGACGGTAACGGTGACGGTATCTTCGGTGGTGCCCACGGTGGTTCCCGTAACGGTGCCGTGGAAATACTCGCCGTTGTTGCCGTCTCTCATGGCCACCAGGCCCTTGAGGGCGCCGCCCATGGCTGCATTGTTCAGGTTGAATCTCTGGCCGTCCTGCCAATAGACATCATAGAGGCCGTCGATATCGGTCTGGTTGACCTTCTCGAAATTCTGGCGGGCAACGCACTCCAGCTTTTTGTTCTGGTTTGCATCCACCAGGAGCTGACCGCCGGCGATCTTTACGATGAAGCGGGTAGCGCCGGTCTCTCGCTCGGGATCGTTCAGGTCCATGACCTTGTTCTCGATGGTGGTGACGTCCACGATCTCGGAAAGTTTGTCCAGGAGCACGCCTCTGCGATCCCGGAGCTCGTTGGCGTGATTGCCGCCCATCTCTACGGTGTTGATCTGCTCGTTCAGGGTAGCGATCTCCGCTGCGATGGAGTTGATCTCGTCCACTTTCAGCTTCAGCTCGGAATTCACATCCTTCTGCATATTCTGAAGGTTACCGGTGATGCTGTTGAAATAGTCGGTGAGGGATCCGGCATAACCCACAAACTGGGTCTTGGTGGTGGTGTCGCCGGGATTTTTCAAAAGCTCCTGCATACCGGTCTTCATCAGGGTATCGAAGATGGTGGAGAAGCCGCCGTTGGTACCACTGTCGTAGAAGTAGTCCTCCAGCTCTGCCATGTAGTAGGACTTCATGTTGTACTCGCCGACATAGGTATTGTTGTTCCAGTATTTCTGATCATAGAACTCGTCCCGGATCCGTTCGATGGCCAGGGTCTGAACACCGGCGCCGGCGCATCCGTAAGCCTGCCAGGTACGCAGAGCCTCTGCTGCCCGCTGGTCCACCTGCTGCCTGCTGAAGCCGTCCGTCTGCACATTGGAAATGTTGTTGGCAGTGGTGTTCATGCCGGCGTTGCTGGCGAGCAATCCGGAGTATGCGATATTCAATCCAAAAAAGGTAGATGCCATAAGACCTCCTGTCCGGCGCGCGGGTCCTTATCAGCCGAGACGCATGAGCAGATGCTCGAGCATGCTGTCCACCACGTTGATGAAACGGCTGGATGCGTTATACGCGCTCTGGAAACGGATCATGTTGGAAAGTTCCTCATCGGATGACACTGCTGTCACCTGGTCTCTGGCGGTCTGTGCCGCCTCCACGGTGATGGACTGGTTGTCATAGATGCTCTGGTAAACATATGCGGAGTTGGCGATCTGAGATACCAGGTCTCCATAGTAATCGGTGAGGTTCACCTGCTTGAGGACGTAAGGGTTTAAGGTGTACTTCTGATCGGTGAAGACGGCTTTGAGCTTGTCCATGGTCTCGGTGTCTTCGGAGCCGTCCTTCAAGCGGAAGCCCAGCAGGGTGGGGGTCTGCTTCAGGCTGGGGTTCACTGCCGCGTTCATGGTGCCGTAAAGGGATTCCTTTACATCCGCCTGTTCCTCGGCATAGACCCAGTAGCTCTCGGTAACGCCGCCTACTGTGAGATCCTGCTTCAGGTATCCTTCGGTGGTGCTCTTCTTGAAGAGCTGCAGGGGGGAACCATCGTTGTCGGTCATGTAATCGGCATCTGCCACTTTCACGACCCGGTAGGTCTTGCCCTCGTACCAGTTCTCTCCGTCCGCTGCCTTCAGCGCGTCGTAGAGGCCGGTGGTGTCGGTGCTGTCCACGGAGTATACGCCCGTTGCCTCAGCCAGAACATTGTTCACAGCGGATACCAGGTTGTGGACCAGCTGATCGAACTCTGCCTGGATGTTCATCAGAACGGACTGGGAAATGTCATCGTAGCCGTTCTCGATGTCGGTGTAGTCTGCACGGTGATCGCCTCTCGCCAGGATCATGGCCTTCAGGCCGCCTACGTCGGTGCCCAGTTCGGAGGAGATGGTGCGACCCAGGTCAAAGACCTTGGCGTTGGTGATGTCGTATACCTTCTCCCCGTCGGGGCCGATGGTGTACTCGGCGTTCTGGGGCCAGAAGGGTGTATAGAAACCGGTGGTGTTGTCCTGCTGGAGACCGATCTCATAGCAAAGGCTTCCTTTGACGAAGTCCTCACCCTCGATCTGCACGGACACATTACCGTAGGAGTCTTCTTTATAAGAGATGCTGCAGAGCTCGGCAAGCTGATCCAGATAGAGGTTCCGGGTATCGCGAAGGTCGTTTGCACTCTCGCCGGAAAGCTCGATGAGACGGATCTTGTCGTTCAGATCCAGGATCTCTTTACCGATTTCGTTGATCTTTTCTACCTGCTGCTTGACCTGGGCGTTAAGATTGTCCTGATAGCCGGACAGCCCTTCGTAGACCGCCTGTGCGTCGGTCAGAAACTTCTCCGCCTGAGATACCAAAGCGCCCTGGGTAACAGAGTTACAAGGGTCCTTGGTAAGCTCCTGAACAGCAGTCCACAGATCGCTGATGGACGTCTGGAAAGCGTCGCCGTTGAGCTCGCCCAGAAGGTCCTCCACCTCATGCAAAGTAGATGCGGACACATCGTAGAATTCGTTCCGACCCGCTTCGCGTCTGTAGGTTTTGTCCAGGAAATAGTCGCGGACCTGTTTAGAATTGGAATAATAAACTCCAAGGCCAGTCTGCTGATAGGAAATCGCGCTTTCTGTCTTGGAGATCGTTATGTATGGTCTGTCTGATTGTTGAACCTGCTGGCGGGTGAACCCCTCCGTGTCGACGTTGGTCAGGTTGTGGGACACGGTATTGAGAGCGTTGGAGCTGGTCTGAAGACCGCCCACGCCAACAGAAAAAGCACTCCACAGGGACATACCGTTCTCTCCTCTTATTGCTTTGCGTCAAAGTTCCCCCGGGACACGCCCATGGTTTCGCCGGTGCTGTAAGCGCCCCGGGAATAATTGGCCATCTCGGGTGCGGTTCTCATGGACTGAAGAAGATTCATCTCGATCTGAACCAGTTCGATGGATTCTTTCAGAAGTTCGCTGTTCTGCTCGTTGACCTGCCGAAGGGCATAAACCACCTTCTGCAGTCTGTCTCTGACCTCCACCAGGGCATCCCGCTCGCCGGGTCTGCCGGAAAGGATCTGAATAAGAACGGTCAGGGTCAATGTGTCTGCCTTTTTGTTCAGCACATTGGCGATGTCCTTCATGGCTTCCTCTCTGGAACGATCCAGATTTTGCAGCCTGGAGGCATACTCCTGCTCCTCTTCGGTGATCCTGGAGAGCTCTTCGAGATTGCCGGTGATGATCACCGGTGTCTTTTTGCGGGACAGCTCCAAAAGCCCGTCGTATGTGTCACAGGTACGTGTTAACACATCGATCAGGTTCTCCATCAAACTAGCCAAATGCGATTACCCCATTTCCTGATACTTTGCAAACAGCTTGTCTGCGAAGCTCTCGACGGTGACATTGTAGGTGCCGTTCTGGATCTGTGCTTTCAAGGGCTCCGTGATATCAGTGCGGATATCGGATGCATTTTTCACGGCTGCTTTTGCTGCTGCCATGTCTGCTCCGAAGCTGCTGATGGAAACCTTGTCAGATGCATATGCGGACGCTGCAGTCTTCTGGGTCTGCCGGGGCTTCTGAGTCTGGTATACACTTTGAATCTGGTTATAAGCTTCAATACGCATGGGATTTCCTCCCTCCTTGATAAACTCGCAATGCCGCTTTAGCATTACACTCTGTTTATCGGAGCAGGTTCCGGTTTTCTTTAGGGGGATAACGAAGATTTTTCAAAGTTATCCACAGTGAAGTAAAAAGTTTCCCTAGTTAACCACACGCCGGATGGTGACAATAGTTCTGTAGGACGCGTTGCTGACCTTGATGCCGGTACGCTCGGTGCTGGCATGAACGATGAGGCCGTTTCCGATATAGAGGCCTACATGGCCACTGTAGCAGACGATATCCCCGGGCTGCGCCTCGGAGAGGGAGACGCCGGTGCCCACGCTCTGCTGAGCGAAGGAGGTTCTGGGAATGGAGTAGCCGAAGTCCGCGTAAATACGATAGGTAAATCCGGAGCAGTCGGTTCCGTCGGTGAGGCTGGTGCCACCGAAGACGTAAGGGTTGCCGATGAATTTGCATCCGTACTTGGCCATGGCCTTGCCGGTGGAGGAGCCGCTGCAGCCGTCGATGAGGGAGTCGTAGCTGCTTCCGCCGCCACCGCCGCCTCCATCATTGCCACCGCCACCGCCGCCGTCATTACCGCCGCCGTCGCCGCCGTCCTTGCCGGTGTCATCATCGTCGTTCTTGCGTTTCTCATCATCCAGGGCTTTCTGGAGATCGTCCTGGAGTTTCTTGAGCTTGTCCTTTTCCTTCTTCAGCTCTTCCTTTGCCTTGGCTGCTTTTGCTTTTGCCGCGGCGATCTGTGCATCGTAGTTGTCGGATCTGGCCTGGAGGTCTGCCTTCAGCAGATCCAGCTGTGCCTTGGAGTTCTCCAGATAGGCCATCTGCGCTTCCAGGGCATCCTCTTCCTCCTGGAGTCCGGCCTTTTCCTCCTCCAGCTGATCCCAGAGGTTCTTGGTATTTTCCTTGGCTTCGGTGTAGTCCTCCAGCTTCTCCCGGTCGTAACGGTAGATGCGCTCCATGAAGTCCAGACGGTTCAGGACCTGGGAGAGGCTGCCGCCCTGGATCAGGAGATCGGTGATGGTGGGAGATCCGTTTTCGTACATGAGGCGGGCACGGGAAACCATGCCGTCGTATTGGTTCTGCTCCTCGATCACTGCCTGCTCATAAGCCGCCGTGGTCTCGGCAATCTCGCCTTCCTTTACGGAAATGGCCGCCTTTTTCTCGGTGATCTCGTCCTCGGTGAGTCCGATCTCCGCCATGGTGTTGATGAGCTCGGCGTTGAGATCGTCCATCTCCTCCTCGATGACGGAGGCTTCATCCTCCAGCTCGGACAGGCCTGCCAGGAGATCGTTCAGGTCACCCTGTTTATCGTTGATCTTGTCCTTCTGATCATCGATCTGATCCTTGATCTCGTCTGATCTGGCGGCGGATGCGGTCATGGGATCCGGCAGCAGCATCACCGCCGTCAGTAAGATTGCGATCAGTCTGATGTTTTTTTTCTGTAAAAGGAAAGATTTCATATCCTGCTCCCGTTAGATTCCATTCTAAGATCGGGTTACTGTTGCTCAGTCACATTGACAATGCTCACGAGATAGTCCAGCACGTCCTGCTCCATGAAGGAGACGCGGGCCTCCTCTTTCGAGGTATTTTTCAGGATGTCATCCACAGTGACACCGTTCTGCGCCGCGTAGTCGGCCAGGCGCTGGTCCAGTTCCTTGTCATCCACGAGGAAGCCTTCCTTCTCCGCGATGAGGGCGCAGGCCGCATCCAGCCGCAGCTGGTCATAGCTCATATCCTGTATGTATTCCGAAGCGCTCATACCGATGTAATCCGTTGCAAAGCTATCGGCATCGGTGCCGTAGCTCTGGGCATAGTATTCCAGGGTCTCTTTATAGCTGTTCTGGTAAGCCAGAACGATGGCACTCGGGAACTCCTTCTCCACGGTGACGATGTTCAGGAGCTGCTCCACGATCAGGGTCCGGATGTCCTCGTCCGTATTCTGGGAAGCCAGCAGGTAATTGCGGAAATACTCCCGGAGGCTCTCCTCATCGCCGATGGGGCTCTCCGCGTCGGTGATCAGGTACTCGCCCACAGCGGTGTAGATCTCATCCTCGGGGATGATGCCGTTGACGGTGCAGGTAAAGACCACTGCAGCGCCGGCCAGATCCGCATTGCCGTAATTCTCGGGGAAGGTCAGATCCAGGTCCACGGTCTCGCCGGGATTCACACCGATGAGTCCGTCCTCAAAGCCGTCGATAAAAGTGTGGGAGCCGATCCAGAGGGTCTGGTTCTCTGCGGTACCGCCGTCAAAGACCACGCCGTCCTTTTTGCCGGAGTAGTCCAGATTGATCATGTCGCCGTTCTGTACCGCTCTGTCGGTGATCCAGACCTCGTCGCCCACATAGGAAGCGCCGGTGGAAAAAGCGTTGCTCACCAGGTAGTCCACATACTCCTCATCCACGGTGGGTGCGGGTACGGTGACGGTGAGATTTTTGTAATCTCCCAGGGAAATGTAATTCCCAACTTTGAGCTCGGTGACGTTTTCCGCCTTCTCGTCGGATGCGCCGCAGCCGGAAAAAACGAGCGCGGCAGCGCACAGACAGGCGAAGACACGCCCGAAATTCGTCATTTTTTTCATAATACTTCTCTCCTCTGTCCCTGAGATATCATTTCCGAAAAATGATATACTCATAGTTAGTAGCATTATATCACAAATGTTATTCGTTTCCAAATAAAAATGATGCTACGGATTGCTTATATTAAGGAAATTTGCTAGAATATTTCATGCGAAAGGGACGAGGGGGAGGCTTCTCGAGAGGTATAGGTTATGACAAAAGGTGCTATTATCGCCATCATCGTTCTGGTGGTACTCATTGCCGCCATTGTAGTGCTGTATTTCCTCGGAAAAAGAGCACAGAAGAAGCAGGATGAGCAGAATGCCATGCTGCAGCAGAACAAGCAGACCGTCAGCATGCTGATCATCGACAAGAAGCGGCTGCGGATGAAGGATGCCGGGCTTCCGGCCATGGTGCTGGAGCAGACGCCGAAGATCCTTCGCAACAGCAAGGTTCCCGTGATCAAGGCTAAGGTGGGACCTCAGGTGATGAACCTGATCTGTGATGAGAAGATTTTTGCAGACGTACCCGTGAAGAAAGAGGTAAAGGCCTCCGTCAGCGGTATCTACGTGCTGGAGGTGAAGGGCCTGCGCAAGAGCGCTCAGCAGGCACCCGTAAAGAAAAAGGGATTCCGCGCCTGGGTGGACAAACTCCAGGAAAAGGCAGGCGCAAAACCCCTTAAGTAGGTATTCGTTCGATCTTCACTTTGAGCGTGGCGTCCTGAGGAGTTTCCTCCTCGTTGTACGCGATCTTATAAGACAGTTCCAGCAGGATCCCTTCGGGGGTCCTGTTTATTTGCAAAAAAGAGGTGTCGGTGACGATGTCGAAGGTGCCGAAGGGAGTGGTGTAAGGACTCACCCGGCGTTTTCCCAGCTCGTACACCAGTGTGCTGCTGACGGCGCCGGACCTCACAACCTCCAGGGTACTGCCCTCCCAGCGCAGGACGGTGGTGGTGGTGACGCCCTCCGCCGTTTCCCGGTAGCGAAGGGACGCTTCGCTGCCCCGCTCCGAATAGATGCCCTCCCCGAAGGACTCGGAAGTCTCCCAGTGGGTATCCCGGAAATGTCTCCCTTCCAGGGAAAATCTGACTTTTTCTTTCATGTTTCTAGTTCCCCTGAAGCTGACGGTTGATGGCGCTCTTCTGATTCTCCACATGGAGTCTGGCGGCTGCGGATGCCCGCTGAGAGTTGCGCTCCCGCAGGGCTTCCAGGATCTCACGATGCTCCTCCACCAGCCGGGCGTGGCCCTCCACGTCCTTGATGTACTCGTAGCGATAGAGGTAGATGGACTGGCTTAAGGAGTCCTCCACATTGATGAGGCGGTCGTTGCGGGTGGCGTTAATGATGATGTTGTGGAAGTCCACATCCGCCTGGGCGATGGCACGGTTGTCGTTGGTGCGGACCATTTCCTCGAAATGCAGGGCCGCCTGTTCCAGGGATTCCAGCTCGGATTCGGTGATGCGGAGACAGGCCAGCTCCACGCAAAGGGCATCCAGGGCCTCTCTAACCTCCAGCTCATCGTTCATGCGCTTCTCGGTGATCTGAGCCACATGGGCACCCCGTCTGGGGATCATGGTGACCAGGCCTTCCAGCTCCAGCATACGGATGGCCTCCCGGATGGGGGTGCGGCTGACGCCGAGGCGGTCAGCCAGATGGATCTCCATGAGGCGCTCTCCCGGGCGCAGCTCGCCGGTGAGGATCTCTCCCCGGAGGGTGTTGTAGACGGAATCCCGCAGCGGCAGGAATTCATCGGATTTGTTGCGATACTTCGTTCTGGGCATAGAGCCTCCTTTAATACTTGGGTCTGATGGTCCGGGTCAGGAACAGTTCTCTGGAGAGGCCTGCGTTTTTGACCTCCTTCAGTGCCATCTTCGCCTGGGCTTCGGTTTCAAATACTGCAAAAACGCTTGGGCCGCTGCCACTCATGAGGGTGGCCTCCGCACCTGCGGAGAGGAAGACTTCCTTGATGCGTCCCACCTCCGGGCAGCGGGGAATGGTTACTTCCTCCAGCACATTTCCGAAATGTTTCAGGATCATATCCCGGTCTTCCACCTCCAGGGCTTTGCACATAGCGGTGACATCCGGGTGATGTACGGAACCGAAAATGGCATCCATGGCCCGGTAGACTTCCGCGGTGGAGACTCCCTGAGGGGGCTTGGCAACAGCCAGGATCATTTTCGGCATATCCGACAGTCGCGTCAGGTCGCCTCCAATGCCTTCCGCCAGCATGGTTCCTCCGTGGATGCAGAAGGGAATATCCGCCCCGATGGTGACACCGATGTCGCAAAGTTCCTCAGTGCTGAGTCCCAGCTCATAGAGGCGGTTCAGCCCCCGGAGGGTGGCTGCCGCGTCGGAGCTTCCTCCCGCCATACCGGCGGCGATGGGGATCTGTTTTTTGAGGCGGATGATGACATCACGGTCCTCGACATTGCAACGGTCAAAGAGGGCGTTTGCCGCCCGGCAGATCAGGTTGTCGGGACCGGCGGACAGGGGCTCGGAAGATCCCTCCCCTCCCTCGATCAGGAGGCGGGTCCCGACGCCGGCCCGTTCGAAGGTCAGCTCGTCGCAGAGATCCACCGTCTGGAGGATCATGCGGATCTGGTGGTATCCGTTGGAATAACGGCCCAGGACATCCAGGACCGGATTGATTTTTGCGTAAGCTTTTTCCGTGAGCATGGTGGTTCCTCTTGATTTTGTATTGATTTTAGTACAATCTGATTTTATCACATTTAGAAGCGGTCTGCGAGGGGTCATATTTCCTATTTCTCACATTGTACCCCGAGGGGAAATGCATTATAATAGGTTCATGGGAAACGCTAGATTTCTATGGATCCGAAACGGACATCTGACAGACCCCGGAAACGGCGTGGAAGGTGCATATGATCTGCGCCTGGACACGGAAACGGGGCTGGTGGACCGGGTGGTTCCGGCAGGGCAGGATGCGGACGCGGAAGGCGATACGCTGGATGCCGCGGGACTGACCGTCGCACCGGGACTGGTGGATGTGCACGTGCATTTCAGGGATCCGGGATTTACACACAAGGAAGATATCATCACAGGGGCTGCTGCAGCTGCGAAGGGCGGATTTACCTCCGTCATCATGATGGCCAATACGAAGCCCCCCATCGACAATCCGGAGACCCTCTCCTACGTCCTGAAGAAGGGCGCGGAAACCGGGATCAGAACTTACGCCTGCGGCAATGTGACTCTGGGAATGGCAGGCAAAGAGCTGACGGATTTTGAAACCCTGATCCGGGGCGGCGCGGTGGGCCTGACGGACGACGGCCTGCCCATCATGGATGAACAGCTGGTGGTTGATGCAATGCAGCGGGCCAAGGCCCTGGAGGTACCCATCAGCTTCCATGAGGAGGATCCCGCTTACGTACAGAATCCGGGATACAATCACGGCGCAGCTTCCGAGCATTTCGGGTTCTACGGCGCGGACCGGATGGCAGAGATCTCCATGACGGAACGGGACATCCGGCTGGCAGGGGAGACGGGAGCGCGGATCGATATCCAGCACATCTCCGCCGCGGAAAGCGTGGAGCTGGTGCGAAAAGGAAAAGCGGCAGGCATCGACGTTCATGCGGAAGCCACGCCCCATCATTTTTCCCTGACGGAAGAAGCAGCCATCGAGCACGAAACCCTGGCGAAGATGAATCCGCCGCTGCGGACGGAAAGGGACCGAAGAGCCATCATCGAAGGCCTCCGGGACGGCACCATCGACATGATTGCAACAGATCATGCGCCCCACAGCACGGAAGAGAAAAATGCAGGTCTTACCAAGGCGCCCAGCGGTATCATCGGACTGGAGACCAGCCTGGCCCTGGGGATCACGGAACTGGTGGACAAGGGGTACCTGACCATGATGCAGCTCATGGAGCGTATGAGCACGGGCCCTGCAGAAGTGTATCACCTCCCGGCAGGAAGGCTTTCGGTGGGAGATCCCGCAGACCTGGTACTCTTCGACCCGTCGGAAACCTTTACGGTCCGGAGAGAGGATTTTGCATCAAAGGCTGAAAATTCGCCCTTCGTGGGCAGGGAACTCCGTGGAAGAGTGCACCTGACCATCTGCGGCGGGAAGATCGTATACAGCACGGAAAACGCGAGACAGCGATTGATTTCTCAATAAGGGGGTATCAAAGTGAAGCGAAAAGAAGAAGCAAGAGTACTGAGTCAGCGGCCGATCTCCGCCAACATCTACGACATGTGGATCGAAACGAAGTTGGCAGAGGAGGCAAAGGCAGGTCAGTTTATCGCGATCTATCCCAGAGATCGTGCCATTCTCCTGCCCAGACCCATCAGTATCTGTGAGGTGGCCGATGACAAGCGGAGCATCCGCGTCGTCTACAGGGTAAGCGGTGAGGGAACCATGGAGTTCTCCCATTACGAGCCCGGTGAGCCCATCCAGATCATGGGTATGCTGGGGAACGGCTTTAACCTGAAGGTGGCAAAGGGTAAGAAGGTGCTGCTCATCGGCGGCGGCATCGGCATTCCTCCCCTTGTGGAGCTCTCCAGAGAGCTGGCCATCATCAGCTCCAAATCCCTCATCGGAAACGATATCGAGATCAGCACCGTTCTGGGCTATCGTGACAGCGACACTTATCTGCGTTCCGACCTGGAAGCTTACAGCAGAGTCTATGTGGCTACCGCAGACGGCAGCGTGGGCGCACCCGGCACCGTACTGGATGCCATCGAAGCCTTTGATCTGAAGCCCGATATGATCTACGCAGTCGGCCCCCTTCCCATGCTCCACAATATCAAGAAGCTGGCTCTGGACATGGATATTCCCGCCTATGTCTCCCTGGAGGAGCATATGGCCTGCGGCGTAGGTGCCTGCCTGGGATGCGTGGTACGCACCAAGGAGCCCAACGCTCACACCCATGTGAACAATGCCCGGATCTGTCTGGAAGGCCCCGTCTTTGAGGTAAGGGAGGTGGAAATCTGATGAATTGTAAGGTTGATATTGCAGGCGTAACCCTGAAAAATCCCGTTATGACCGCATCCGGCACCTTCGGTTCCGGCCAGGAGTACAGCGATTTCGTGGCACTGAACAAGCTGGGCGCCGTGGTGACCAAGGGCGTTTCCAACGTTCCCTGGGAAGGAAATCCCACCCCCCGTGTAGCAGAAGTTTACGGCGGCATGCTCAATGCCATCGGTCTGCAGAACCCCGGCGTTGATGTATTCATCGAAAGAGATCTGCCCTTCCTGGTAAAGGCGGATGCCACCGTCATCGTCAATGTCTGCGGCCACACCATCGCCGATTACATCGATGTGGTGGAGCGTCTGGGCGATCACCCGGAGGTCGCTCTCCTGGAGATCAACGTGAGCTGCCCCAACGTGAAGGAAGGCGGCATCACCTTCGGACAGGATCCCGAAGCACTGACCTCCATCACCAAAGAGGTGAAGGCTCACGCAAAGCAGCCCATCATCATGAAGCTCTCTCCCAATGTGGCAGACATCCGGGAAATGGGGCTGGCCGCGGAAGCAGCAGGTGCTGATGCCCTGTCCCTGATCAATACTCTCATGGGAATGAAGATCGATATCCACACCAGACGCTTCGCCCTGGCAAACCGCACCGGAGGCTTAAGCGGCCCCGCCATCAAACCCATCGCCGTCCGCATGGTCTATGATGTGGCGCACGCGGTGAAGATCCCCGTCATCGGTATGGGCGGCATCACCACCTGGCAGGATGCCATTGAGTTCCTGCTGGCAGGCGCTCAGGCAGTGGCTGTGGGTACCGCAAACTTCGTAAATCCCACCGCTACCGAGGACATCATCACCGGTATCTGGGATTACATGAACGACCACGGCATCACCGATATCAAGGATCTTATTGGAAACGTGCAGTACTAGGAAACAAACGAGTCGATGACTCGTTTGTTTCCGGGATTATAGATGAGCGAAGCGAGTCTATAATACTGACTTTCAAGATACCAAAACGCCCCGGGCAGCTGCCCGGGGCGTTTTCGTTCTCATGGATGATCAATTCTTACTGTTCGGCCTCAGTGGTCAGGCCTGCGTCCCTGCGAAGCTGTTCAAACTTCTCCAGTACCGCATCGTAGGTCTGCTTCGAGATCTCCGGGAGCTCGCCGCCCCAGGTATCTTCCGCCTGCTCGTAGCCCTTCTTGAAGGCTGCGATCATTTCATCGATCTTGTCCGGATCTCCTCCGGTCAGAGCAGTGGCGAAGGAAACGATCCTGTCACTGGTCTGCTTGACACCCCAATATCCGTCCTCGGAGATGTCCTTCTGTGCCTGTGCTTTGGTCTCGGCATCTACCTCATAATCACCCTTTGCCAGGAAGCTCCAGATGTCGGTAGCGTTGCCGTAGGTGGTAGCCTGCTTGGAGATCAGCTTCTCCACCAGACTCTTCAGGTTGTTGGTTCTGGCTTCCGTTTCCGCTTTCAGGCGGTTCACCAGATCCGTGTTCTGGGTGTAGGTCTTTTTCTCCGGTGCAGCATCTGTCTTTTTGGAGGGCTCATATACCGCAGCGGCATCGGTGGCCTTCACAGCGGTATCCTTACCTTCTGTGGCAGTAGCACTTGTGGAAGCGCTTGCCTGGTAGGCATATGCAGCCTGAGAGGAAGTAACTCCGTTTACATTCATGCTCTCTCTCCTTTCTGAAAATGATCATCCATGATCACATTAAGTATCTCGGCGCACTCGCGCCCATTCTTTAGGGTATAAACAGTTTAGCACATGAGCTCCCCACCTGTCCTGAATTTTCCGAAAATTTAAGACTTTTCAGCCTCACGCCTTGCTTTTTCTGCCAGGAATTCCGCAGCGTCATCCTGCACGTCGTCCAGATCCTCCTTGCCGGTGTCCACGTTCAGAGGCGGACGCTTGAAGAGGATGTCATACATGACAGGGATGATGAAGAGGGTCATGAGGGTGGCGTATGCCAGACCGCCTGCAATAACCAGTGCCATACCGCGGCCCATCTGGCTGCCCAGGTCGTCGCCGAAGATCAGGCTGGCCTCTGCCAGAATGGTGGTGAGGGCGGTCATGAGGATGGGACGCATACGGGTCTTACCGGTGGCGATGAGGGCATCTCTGCGCTCCATGCCGCCCATCCGGAGCTGGTTGGTGTAGTCCACGTAGACGATACCGTTATTAACGACGGTTCCCAACAGCACCAGGAATCCCATGAGGGAGATGATACTCATGTTCTCTCCCGTGATCCACAGGGCGATGAGGCCGCCGGTGAAGGCCAGGGGCACGGTAAAGAGGACGATGAAGGGACTCAGCAGACTCTGGAACTGGGCCACCATCACCAGGTAGACGAAGGCGAGGCCCAGGGCGATGACCAGCAGCATCTGGCTCACCATCTGATTTACGGTGTCGGACTCGCCGGAAAGGTCGATGGAGTAGCCGTCAGGAAGTTCGTACCGCTCCAGAAGGGGCTCCAGCTTACGGCTCAGCAGAGTGGCGTTGTATCCCTCTCCTGCGTCTGCAGTGACGGTGATGTAACGGCTCTGGTTCTCACGGTTGATGGCGGTGAGGCCTTCCTCTTCCCGGAGGGTGGCGAACTCGCTGAGGGCGTGATCCTCGGTGATCTCATTGCCGTCCTCATCCGTGGTCTTGACGGGGAAGGTGTAATCCATGATGTTCTCTCTGGTGAGAGGCTCCAGCTCGTCCACCACACGAACAGTGACATCAATGTCATTTATGGTGATGGTAACGGCATCGGCGGAGGTTGCCATTTCCGTGGCGATGGTCTGGTAGATCTGGGCGGTGGTAAGGCCGTTCTTCATGGCCTCGTTCCGGTCGATGACCAGGTGCAGGGTAGGATCCGCTTCCTCCTGGCCGTTGGTGATGTTTTCATAGCCTTCGATACCGTCAATGATCTCCATGAGGTCTTCACTGATGGAGATGAGGGTCTCGGGATCATCTCCGTAAATGGGGATGCTGAGGCCGCTGCCGAAGATCTGGGACATCTCGTCCATGCCGCTGGAAATGGTGAGTTCACAGTCCAGATCCGCTACGGAGTCGTAGATCTCATCGATCATACGGTGCACTTCTTTTGCGCCCGCATTGGGATCCTCGGTGAGGATCATAAGGCTGTAGGAGGAAAAATCCGTATCTCCCACGCCGCCGATGAGAAGGTTGTCGCCGTTGCCCGCCAGGGCTGCCACGGAGTCGATGCCTGCCACCTGATCGATGCGATGGATGACCTCGTCGGTGACGGCAAAGGCGGTTTCCTTGTCCACGTCGTCTTCAAAGGTCAGGGTACCCTGCATCTGGGCGCTGACCATGTCGGGGATCAGAACGACGCCCATCCGCAGCACCTGCCAGATGGACAGCACCAGCAGACCCACTGCCAGCGTCAGGGGGATGATCTTTACCTTCAGGAAAAATGCCAGGATTTTTCCATAGAAATCCTGTACCTTGTCAAAGAAGCGATGCTCCTTCACTTTGGAGCGGCTGAGCAGGGTAGAACCTGCAGCGGGCACCACAGTCATGGCGATGAGCAGACTGCTCAGGAGGCAGTAGATGATGGTAAGTGCCATGGGCAGCATCAGTTCCCGGACCATACCGGTGGTATAGACCATGGGGAAGAAGACGCAGACGGTGGTGAGGGTGGATGCGATGACGGCACCCGCCACCTGTTTGGTGCCCTGAACGGCGGCTCTGGGGGCGGATAGCCCCTTTCCTCGCAATCGGTAGACATTTTCTATGACCACGATGGAGTTGTCCACCAGCATTCCGATGCCCAGCGCCATACCTGACAGGGACATCATATTTAAGGACACGCCGGTAAAATACATGCAGACGAGAGCCGTCAGTACGCTTAAGGGGATACTGATGGCCACAACGATGGTGGGCAGCACATCCCGCAGGAAGATGGCCAGGATCAGAATGGCCAGCGCGCCGCCGATGATCATGTTCTGAACCACGTTGCTGAGGATGAACTCAATGTAATCGCCCTGGTCCATCACCACGAGGATGGAGAGACCGGGGTATTCTTTTTCCAACTGTTTGATCTCAGCCTTAGAGATCTTACTGACTTCGTTGGTGCCGGCGGTACTACTCTTAAAGAGGGAAAGGATCACGGCACGGTTGCTGTCCAGACGGGTGTAAGTGTCAGCGGAATTGTCGATGAAGGTCAGGTCCGCCACATCGGAGAGGTACACGGGGCCCACATCGTCGATATCCGCAAGGAGCAGTCCTTCCAGCTCCTCGGCGGAGGTGAAGTTCTCTCCGATCTTCAGCATCCAGGAACCGTCGTTCTCGTCATCCAGGTACCCTGCCGGCATGGAGAAGTTCTGAGCATAGATGATGCCTGCCAGCGTCTGAAGGCTCACCAGCTGATCGGAATTGGCATTCCGCAGGGCTTCCAGTCGCTGGATCTCATAGGTGGTAAGGGAATCGTAATAGGTCTCCCAACCGTCGTCCAGCTGCTTTTTTCCGTCCTTCAGAGAATCCCAGCCGGAATCGATCTGGTCCTGGGCACTGTCCAGCTGCGTTTTTGCCGTATCCAGCTGGGTCTGGGCGGAGGTGATCTGTGCCTCCCCTGCTGCCAGCTGCGCTTCCGCGCTGCCGAAGGCGATGGCTGCTTCCAGCTTTGCTTTTTCAATGTCGGTATAGTCCACACCCAGGGCAGCGAGCTGATCCTCGTAGCCCTTGATGATCCCCTGGGTCACCTGAATCTCCACTTCCAGAGCAGCGAGTTCGGATTCATAGGAGGCTTTGGTGCTTTCCAGAGTAGCGATGGCCGCCGTCAGGGATTCCGCCGCCTGACTGAAGGTGGATCGGTAGCCGGTGAGGGCTGCGATGGCGGTGGCACGGTCCGTGATGGACTTTAACATTTCCGCATCATAGCCTGCAGCGGTGAGACCGTCAGCCAGCTGCGCCAGGATCCCCATCTCCATGGGAGAAAGACTTTCCTCCTGGGAAAGGGACAGCATTCCCAGAATCTGATCCAGGGAGCCGATGAGGGTATTTAATCCTTCCAGGCCTTCTCTTGCCTGGGCCAGGTTTTCATCGATGGTTGCTATGGCTTCGGTAAAGACCTTCTGCTGGGCCTGCTGACTCAGGAGCTGGGTCTGGAATGCGCTGAGCTGATCCAGGGCTTCACTGGCTGCGGCCAGCTGATCCAGGGTGGTTTTCTTGCTGTCTTCCAGCTCTTTGCGGCCGTTGTCCAGATCTTCTCTGGCTTTGTCCAGATCCGCCTGGCCTTCCGCCAGGTCGATGCGGCCGTCGTTGATCTCCTTCTGACCGTCCCGGAGTTCCTTTTCGCCGTCGGCGATCTTCTGCTCGTTTTCCTCCAGAGTCTCCTTGGCTTCCTCCAGCTGCTCCTCCGCTTCCGCGAAAGCATCGTTGGCCACCGCAAGGATCCGGTCGTTCAGGTCGTCCACTTTCTCCTGATTGAGGCGTATCTCCACCGTTTTATTGATCATACCGGATGGAGTGATGTTGGCCACGCCTTCCAGACGCTCCAGTCTGGGGATGACGGTATCGTCCACGAATTTGGACAGCTCCTCCATCTCCATGCCTTCATAGCCCACTGCCAGGTACTGGGTGGCGATCATGTCGGTGCTGATCTCAAAGATCTGAGGAGCACCGCATTCCTCGGGGAAATCCGTTTTTACCACGTCGATGCCGGTGTAGACATCCACCATGACGGAATCCAGGTCCACACCATCGGCGAACTCCAGCTCCACCAGACTGTAATTCTCATAGGAGAAGCTGTAGAGATTTTTCACGCCGGTGATGGTGCCGAGGCTGCTCTCCAGGGGCTCTGAGATCACGGTCTCCACGCGCTCTGGGCTGGCACCGGGATAGGTGGTGACCACGATCAGGTAGGGTAGGCTGATCTCGGGGAGCAGGTCCATCTGCATCTTGGTAAGGCTCACGATGCCCAGGACCAGCATGACGATCACCATCACGAGGACGGTGAAGGGCTTTTTTACACTAAACTTTGCCATAGTTCCTTTCTCCGCGGCGTATCACGCCTGCTTGCAGATCATATCGGCCATTCTGCCAAGGGCCTCCGGAAGTCTTTCGGGTTCCAGGGCGCCGTAACCCAGCAGAAAGGCATGAGCGTACGGTTTTGCATCATTGTAACAGTATAATGCAAGGGGATTGATTTTGATTCCCACATTGTCTAAATCTTTTATAAACTTTTTATCATTTAGCTTCCGCTTAATGAGAAGAAGGAAGTGCAGTCCCGCGCTGTCTCCCGAGAGTTCCGCATACTTTGAAAGGGGAGAAGCGGAGAAGGCTTCCAGCACCTGCTCCCGTCTGGTGCGGTAAAAGGTCCGCATGCGGGAAATGTGCCGCTGGTAGTACCCTTCCGAGAGAAAGGCAGCCAGGGTGTACTGCTCCGGAGAGGAAACAGCCCCGGAATAGAAGCTGAGGATGGTCCGGTACTGCTCCATCAGCGCTTCCGGAAGCACCATGTAGGCGATGCGAATGGAGGGAGCCAGGGTTCTGGTAAAGGTGTTCATGTAAATGACATTGGTGTCGTTACTTTCCGCCAGAGTAGGAATGGGTCTGCCGGAAAAACGAAACTCGCTGTCGTAGTCGTCCTCAACGATGTAGGCATTCTCCGAAACCGCCCATTTTAGCAGTTGCTTTCTGCGCTCCGCGCTCATGACGCAGCCCGTGGGGAAATGGTGGGAAGGAGAGGTGTGTACCAGCTTGACGCCGTTTTTCTTCAGAGGCTCCACGCAGATTCCCTCCCGGTCCACCTTTACATGGATGGTGGGGCGGCCGGTGCTCCCGTAGAGAAGGCCGATCTTGCTGTATCCGGGGTCCTCTACCGCCACGGGATCGGTGGTTCCCAGGAGCCGCAGCAGGATGCTGTGCAGGTATTCAGTGCCGGGGCCCACGATGATCCGGTCGGGAGAGACCGTCAGGTGTCTGGCATCCCGGAGATAATCGGCAATGGCCTTCCGCAGAGGATAGACCCCCTCTCTGGGAGGCGCCACCAGGAAATCTTCCTCCCGGTCCGTCAGGACTCTGCGCATGAGACGGGCCCAGGCGGAGTAGGGGAAAGCATCGCTGTGGATGCGACCGGAGGTAAAGTCCACGAAATATTCTTTTTTCTTTGCAGGTTCGGAAGGTGCGCCCGAAGACTGCTTCTCATCGGATCCCTGTGCGGCGGCCAAGCTCTGTCCGGAGGCCGCGGCATCGCCGAAGGTGCCGGCATTCGCGCGGTCGGGCGCAGCTGCCCCCTCCCGCTCCAGGCCTTCCGTTACGTAAAATCCGCTTCTGGGTCTGGTATAGAGGTAGCCTTCCGCCAGGAGCTGGGCGTAGGCATTTTCCACCGTGACTACGGCAACGCCGTGGTCCCTGGCCATTTCCCGCTTGGAGGGAAGTCGCTGGTTGCCGGGAAGGACGCCGCTCCGGATGTCGTTTTTCAAGCACTCGTAGAGATATTCATAGAGGGGCTTTTTCCCCCGTCTGTCAAGCTGGTAAGTAGGCAATTTTGGGCCCTCCTTCCATACCGCGCTTCCATCTGGCTCTATCAGATCCGCAAAAAACTGGTACTGGTAATAGGTTCAGTTTTGGATTATACTGAATAGCGCCGAAAAAGGCAATGGTGTGGAGGAATTATGGTAAAACGTGTTTTAACGATCCAGGATCTGTCCTGCATCGGAAAATGTTCCCTGACAGAGGTGATCCCCGTGCTGGCAGCGGCGGGGCTGGAAGTGGCGGCGGTGCCCACGGCGGTGCTCTCCACCCACACCCAGTTCTCCGGCGTCCACATCCGGGATCTGACGGACGATCTGGCTCCCATCAGACAGCATTTTGAGCGGGAAGGCTTTGCCTTTGCCGGGATCCTGACGGGATATCTGGGAAGCATCCGGCAGGTGGATCTGGTAAGGGATTTCATTCATTCTTTTGGCACGGGAGATACCAAAGTCATCGTGGATCCCGTCATGGCAGACCAGGGAAAGCTCTACCGGGGCTTTGACGAAGCCTTTGTGGACGAGATGAAGGAACTGATCGCCGCGGCGGATGTGATCCTGCCCAATGTATCGGAAGCAGCCCTTCTGACGGGGCTTCCCTATCCCGGGGAAAACGCTTCGGAAGCACAGTTAAAAGAGCTGTTGCAGGGATTGAAGGAACTGGGGGCCCCTTTATGTGTCATCACGGGAGCACACCTGGATGACGGCTCCATCGGCTTCCTGGGATACGATGCGGAAGAGGATCGGTATCTTCGGTTCGGAACGGCACCGGTGCCCTTCGTCTCCCACGGCACGGGAGATCTTTTTGCAGGCACTTTCACTGCGGCACTGCTTTCCGACCATCCCTGCGAGGAGGCGCTGCAGATCGCATCGGAGTACACTTCCGCCTGCATTCAGGCCACCTACGAGGACCCGGACCACGTGAATTACGGGGTGAACTTTGAGAGCCGGATTCCTTATCTGTTGAGACTGCTGGAGCATTCCACAGAATAAGATTTGAAAATATCGGAACATCAAAAAGAGCGGAGGGACAAACCCTTCGCTCTTTTGTTATCAGCTGTCGCGTATTTTTTCGCTGTTTTATCAATACCCGGTTGCCTGCTCCTGCTTGACGATCTTCACGATGCGGCTGGTGCCCAGTCTGGAAGCTCCCAGCTCCATGAAGCGCTCCGCATCCTCCAGGGAGGAGATGCCGCCGGCTGCCTTGATGCGGACATTGGGGCCCACATGCTTTGCAAAAAGCTCCACATCGGCAAAGGTAGCGCCCGCAGTGGAGAATCCGGTGGAAGTCTTGATGAAATCAGCACCGGAAGCGGTAACGATCTCGCACATCTTGATCTTCTCTTCTTCAGTGAGGAGGCAGGTCTCGATGATGACCTTCAGGATGTGGCCTTCGCAGGCCTTGCGGATGGCCTTGATCTCGTCCAGTACGTAATCGTACTCGCCGGCCTTCAGCATACCGATGTTGATGACCATGTCGATCTCATCGGCGCCCTTTTTCAGTGCATCCTCGGTCTCAAATACCTTGCTCTCGGTGGTCATGTTGCCGTTGGGGAAGCCGATAACGGTGCAGATCTTCATACGATCGCCCATATACGCTCTGGCGCGGCTGATATAGCAGGGGGGGATGCAGATGGATGCGGTCTGATACTTGATGGCATCATCGCAGATGACCTTGATCTCCTCCCAGGTAGCGCCCTGCAGCAGCAGGGTATGATCGCAGATCGATAAGATTTTTTTCTCGTCCATAATACTGTCCTTTCCATGCGTTCTCGCATTGCTTCCTCATTTTACCCGTTTTCCCGCTGTTTTTCAATTCCGCCGGTTTTTCCTGTTTTCTAAAAATTCGGTAAAATCACGGCTTTTTGCGCAAATCCATAGAAACTTTCCGCATATGTATGCTATAATAATCAGACCTATCCCTTATTTTCCGGAAACGAGTGGAGGCATTTCCTGTATGCAGACAAACAAGGCGAGAGATTTTATGCTGAAGAGCGTGGACTTCCCTGGGATCAGCGAAGAACTCCTCGATTCCTATAACGTGCGTCTCAAGGCTCTGGCCGATATCTCCGTGGCTATGAGCAAAGAGTATCATACCGCCTGGCTGGTGAAGCTGAAGGACCGCAGCATGGAGCTGTTCCGCAACATCGGCGAAAACAACGTCGCTGCCGTGGAGCAGGGGCTAAAGTGCAGGAACTACGACTGTTTCATCCAGTCCTACCTGGAAAACAATGTGGTGGGACACACGGCGAAGCAGGAGGCGGACCTGTCCTTCGAAAACATCACCGAAATCATCAAAGACGGCAATCTTCACTCCTTCGACTATGTGCGCAAGGGAGACGACGGCGTCTCCTCCTATTATCAGATCTGTTTCGCACTGGCGGGGAAACCGGAAGAGGCGGAATATTTTGTCATGGCATTCAAAGATGTGGATGTCCTGACAAAGTCTCTCATCGCCGAGAAGCATGCGCTGCAGGATCAGTTGAACATCATGGCGGCTCTGGCTCGGGACTACTACAATATCTTCCGGGTGGATCTCCTCACGGGAGAAGTGGTCATCCTGAAGCTGGACGGCTACGTCACCCAGGGTATGGAGGGCGCCGGAGAAAAGAAGTACCCCTACGACGTACTCTATAAGCAATATGTCAAGGATCGTGTCTATGTGGAGGATATCCCGGACATGATGAATGCTATGAGTCTGGAAACGGTGCGGCAGAAAATGCATGAAGACGACACCTATGAAGGCAGCTACCGTGTCCATGACAAGGGCGAGATCCATTATTATCTCTTCACCTATCTGCCCATCAAGCTGGGATCTCCGGACGAAGGGGTCCTGGCAGGCTTCAAAAACGCGGACGACATCGTGGCTTCCGCAAAGGAGCGCGAGGAGCTGGTGGCCAAGGCCGAGATGGACCTGATGACCGGCATCCTGAACCGTGGCAGCGGCGAGAGCAAGGTGATCAAGCTCCTGAACGCCACCCAGAACGGCATGATGTGCATCATCGACATCGATAAGTTCAAGCATTTCAACGACACTTACGGACATGACATCGGTGACAAGGTCATCATTGCCGTGGCAAATATCATCAGCTCCGAGTTCCGCGAGGACGACATCGTCTTCCGTCTGGGCGGCGATGAGTTTGCGGCCTATGCCAAGGGCATCCATAACGAAGCAGCCGGCAGGGCGGTGGTGGCGCGCATCTTTGATAAGCTCGCCAACCTGCGGATCCCCGGGCTGGAGGATGTGAGCGTCAGCATCAGCGTAGGCGCAGCGATCCGGGATCCGGAAAACGACCGCACCTTCGAGGACATCTACCGGAAGGCCGACGCCGGTGTCTTCCTCAGCAAAAAGACGGAAGGCTCCGCCCTTTCCTTCTACAAAGAATCCGCGGAAGAGGTGTCATAAGGATATCTGACAAAAGCAAAGGAACTGTCGCAGATCGCGACAGTTCCTTTTTTGCGTTCATTCATCCTCGATGGCAAAGGCCATAGCGCAACGGACTGCCCGCTTCCAGCCTTTCAATTTCGCAGCTCTGGTCTCTTCGCTCATCTTCGGAGCAAATTCTTTCCCCAGCTGCCAGTTCTCGCAGATTTCTTCCTTACTCTTCCAGTAACCCACCTGGAGGCCAGCCAGATATGCGGCACCCAGAGCGGTGGTCTCGATGCATTTCGGGCGCTGCACGATGGTACCGGTAATGTCGGACTGGAACTGCATCAGGAAGTCGTTGGCGCTGGCGCCGCCGTCCACCTTCAGTTCCTTTAAGGGTACCCCCGCATCCTTCTCCATGGCCCGGACCACATCCAGAGTCTGGTAAGCGATGGATTCCAGGGTAGCCCGGATAAAATGCTCCTTGCTGCAGCCTCTGGTGATGCCCACCACAGTGCCTCTTGCGTGCTGCTGCCAGTAAGGTGCTCCCATGCCGGCAAAGGCAGGGACGATGTAAACGTCCGCGGTATCCTCCACGCCTTCGGCGTATTCCTGAGACTGGGCAGCGCTGCGGATCATGCGCATCTCATCTCTCAGCCACTGAATGGCTGCGCCCGCCACGAAGACGGAACCCTCCAGAGCGTATTCCACTTCCTCCGTCTCGCTGGCTGCGATGGTGGTAAGGAGGCCGCTGCCGGAATCGATGGCACGGTGTCCCGTGTTCATCAGAAGGAAGCAGCCGGTGCCGTAGGTATTTTTCACCTGGCCTTCCTTAAAGCAGCACTGGCCGAAGAGTGCGGCCTGCTGATCGCCCGCCGCGCCTGCGATGGGGATCTCTCCACCCAGGACGGAGCTGTGGGTGTAGCCGAAGAGATGGCTGGAAGGATAAACCTTCGGCAGCATACATTTCGGAATATCAAAATACTCCAGGATCTCGTCGTCCCAGCACTTTTTGTGAATGTCAAAAAGCATGGTGCGGGAAGCGTTGGTATAGTCGGTGGCGTGGATCACGCCCTTGGTCAGGTTCCAGATGAGCCAGGTGTCCACGGTGCCGAAGAGGATCTCGCCCTTCTTTGCCCGCTCTCTGGCGCCCTCCACATGATCCAGGATCCATGCGATCTTCGTTGCGCTGAAGTAGGCGTCGGGGATGAGGCCGGTCTTGTCCCGGAACTTTTTCTCCAGGCCCTTTGCCACCAGCTCGTCGATGACCTCTGCGGTGCGCCTGCACTGCCATACGATGGCATTGTAGATGGGCTTGCCCGTCTTTTTCTCCCAGAGGATGGTGGTCTCACGCTGGTTGGTGATGCCGATGGCGGCGATGTCCTCGGGCTTCGCGCCGCTGATGGCCATGGCCTCCATGGCTACAGAGAGCTGGGAGGACCAGATTTCCATGGGATTGTGCTCCACCCAGCCGGGCTGGGGATAGATCTGGGAAAACTCTTTTTGCTCCATGGCGCAGATATTTCCCTGCTTGTCAAACAAAATGCATCTGGAACTGGTGGTTCCCTGGTCCAGAGCCATTACATATTCGGGCATACCCTGTCTTCTCCTTTATGCTTGCGTTCTTTCATACAACTCCCAAATCATTTTCGCGTAAACCGCGCCGCGTTACACCGCTTCCACGTTGGCGGTGGCCACCACATCGATGCCGGTGCCGCATACATCCGCAAGAACCACGTCCCCGATGCGGACGGGAGCTTTCACCACCGTCTCCTTTAGGGCACGGGCACAATCAAACATCTCCCCCTTGGGAATGTCGGAAGCCGTCTTTACACTGACCACGGGAAGGGCACCGCCCTCCACCCGGACCAGACTGGTGACGATGCGTCTGGGATCCGTCAGTTCCTTCGTGACATAGTCCGCGCCCCGGGGACAGGTGTTGCCGGTGATCTCCGTGATCTCTCCGTCCGTCAGAGTAGCGGTGACATTGCAGCCCAGAGGGCAGCGGATGCATACAAATTCTTTCGTTTCAACCTTAGCCATACTTCTCTCCTTGGAAATGCGTCCGTCAAAAACCGGGACTCGTGGAAAAGCTCCTATACCCATCTCTTAGGCGATCTCAAAAACGATCTCGCTGCCTGCGGGAAGGGTCTCAAGATCTGCTTTCTTCAGGATCAGCTGCTCCATCTCCCCGGGAGCCAGCACATTCTTTTTCCGCTCCATCAGAACCTTCTCTCCTGCGGTAACCCGGATGGTGGCATTGCGATAATTGCTGCCTACCCGGAAGCGGATCACCTGGGTGTCCTCCATGTGGGACAGGCGGATGGTGGCGGGAACGGTGTATCGGACGCCTTTTGTGCCGGTGAGGCGCAGAGGCTCTTCGGCATCGGTGCTCGCAGTTTCCGACACGCTCGTCACATATTCCGCAGCCTTTCTGCCGGCAGCGGCCGCCTCCTCGGATACATAGTCCACCAGGTCATGGACGTGAAGTACATTGCCGCAGGCGAAGACGCCGGGCACCTCGGTCTCGAAGCTCTCGTTGACCAGAGGGCCGCCGGTGACCCTGCTTAGGAGGACTCCCAGCTTACCGGAAAGCTCGTTCTCCGGCAGGAGTCCGCAGGAAAGGAGCAGCGTATCGCACTCGTACTCGGTTTCGGTGCCGGGAATGGGCTTTAAGTTCTCATCCACCTGCGCGATGGTAACGGATTCCACCCGCTCCTTGCCCTTGATGTCCACTACGGTGTGACTCAGGAGGAGAGGAATATCAAAATCATTCAGGCACTGGGCGATGTTGCGCTTCAGTCCGCCGGAATAGGGCTGGAGCTCGGCCACACACTGCACCTTTGCTCCCTCCAGGGTCATGCGGCGGGCCATGATGAGGCCGATGTCGCCGGAGCCCAGGATCACCACGCTGCGACCGGGCATTCTGCCCTCGATATTTACATAGCGCTGCGCCGTGCCCGCAGTATAAATGCCGGCGGGACGCATGCCGGGAATGTTCAGGGCTCCTCTGGGACGCTCTCTGCAGCCCATGGCCAGGATCACGGATTTTGCCTTGATCTGAAAAATACCCCGTTCCCTGCTCATGGCAGTGACAACCTTGTCATTTCCGTCCCTGCCCAGATCCACCACCATGGTGCTGAGCTCGTAGGGGATCTCCAGTTCTGACGCTTCCCGGATGAACCGATCCGCATACTCGGGGCCGGTGAGTTCCTCCTTGAAGGTATGGAGTCCGAATCCGTTGTGAATGCACTGGTTCAAAATACCTCCCAGGCGGTTGTCCCGCTCCAGGATCAGCAGATCGTCTATCCCGGCCTTCTTCGCTGCCACTGCAGCCGCCAGTCCCGCAGGACCGCCGCCGATGATCACCAAATCTTTCGTCATGGCTTTATCCTTTCTGTGCAAGCACTTTCCTTAAATGTCCTCTTTGATATAGCCCGTCAGGAATTCCGATCCGGGATTGTTCTTTCTGATCTGCGCGGGATCCACATTCAGCTCCCTGGCCAGGATCTCCACCACCTTGGGGGAACAGAAGCCGGACTGGCATCTGCCCATACCCGCTCTGGTGCGACGCTTGACGCCGTCCAGGGTAGTGGCACCCACAGGTCTGTGGATGGCTTCCACGATCTCACCCTCGGTCACCAGTTCGCAGCGGCAGATCACATTGGCGTAGCGGGGATCTTTTTCAATAAGAGCGGAGCGCTCCTCGGGAGTCGCCAGGGCCATGTTGGGAATGCCCTTGCGGGTGGCGATAAAGTCGCTCTTTTTCTCCGCTTTCAGATAGTCTGCCACCTGCTCCGCCACATATTCGCCGATGGCAGGAGCGCAGGTCAGGCCGGGAGATTCGATACCGGCCGCATCGAAGTAGCCGGGGAATCCATCGGGAGAACCGATGACAAAATCATCCTTCTCCTCATGGGCACGGATGCCGGAGAAGGAAGTGATGACGGATCTGGAAGGAAGGGAACGAACGCTTAAGGCAGCCTTGGCCGTCAGCTCCGCGATGCCCTCCGCCGTGGTTGCGGTATCCTCTCCGTCGGGAATGTCCGTTGCTGTGGGGCCCGTCAGGAGATTGCCGTGGACGGTGGGCGTCACCAGAACGCCCTTGCCCAGAGCGGTGGGAAGCTGGAAGAGGGTGTGACTCACCAGGTCTCCCACGGTCTTATCCATGAGGCAGTACTCGCCTCGACGGGCGATGATGTGAAGTTCCTCCTTCCCCACGACGCGATTGTGGAAGAAATCGGAATGGACGCCGGCTGCGTTGATGACGACTTTCGCCTGCATGGGGCCTTTGTCAGTATCCACTTCATAGCCGCCGGGAATGACACGAATGTCGGTTACTTCCGTATTCAGCAGGAATTCCGCACCGTTCACCGCTGCGTTTTCCGCCATAGCGATGGTCAGCAGGAAGGGACAGACGATACCGCCGGTAGGCGCGTGAAGTGCTGCCACCACGCTGTCGCTCACTGCGGGCTCCAGCTTTCTGACCGCTTCTCCTTCCAGGATCTCCAGTCCCTTCACGCCGTTGGCGATTCCCTGATCGTAGAGGCGCTGCAGGGTGGATCTGCCGGATTCTTCAAAGCAGAGCACCAGGCTGCCGTTGCGCTTGAAGGGAATATCCAGCTCTTCGGAGAGCTTTCCCATCATCTCGTTGCCCTTTACGTTTAACTTTGCCTTTAAGGATCCGGGTTTTGCGTCGTAACCTGCATGGACGATGCCGCTGTTGGCCTTGGAGGTTCCTTCACAGACATCGGAATTTTTCTCCAGTACCAGGACATCCAGTTTGTAGGCCGACAGCTCTCTTGCGATGCTGCAGCCGGTGACGCCTCCCCCCAGAATGATCACATCTCTCATGGCTTTTCCCCTTTTTGTTCGGTAATGCCCGTTCCCGCGGGACGGAAACGGAATCGTCTCGTTATGCTTTCATTGTAGTCTCGGGAAAAACGGAAATCAATGTGCATAGAAACTAATAATTGATATTCAGTTTCCGACAAATTGAACAAAAAAAGACCCGCTCGTAAAAGCGGGTCTCATGGTTAAAATCCTTATTTTACCTTGTCTTTCAGGTATTTGACGGCTTCCGCCTTCTGATTGTCGTAGGAATCGTCGGCGTAGTAGGAATCGGAGTCGAACTCCACTTCGATATCGGGCTCGATGCCCTGGCCATCGATGGCTCTGCCGTTGGGGGTAAAGTACTGGTCCGTGGTGAGCTTCAGTCCGGAGCCGTCCTCCAGCTCCACAAAGCTCTGCACCACGCCCTTTCCGTAGGTCTTCGTTCCCATGGACACTGCCATGCCGTGATCCTGAAGAGCGCCGGTGAGGATCTCGGAGGCGCTGGCGGTGAGGCCGTTGGTCAGCACCACGATGGGAACCTCCAGCTTGTCATTTCCGTAGCTTCTGAAGTCTTCCCGCTTGCCCTTGGCATCCTCGGTGTAGACCACCAGGCCCTCGGGAAGCATTTCGTCGGCGATGGAGACCACGGCACTGAGAAGTCCGCCGGTATTGCTTCGCAGGTCGATGACCAATCCCTTCATGTCCTGGGACTTCAGGTCACTTAAGGCATCCGCAAACTGCTCCACAGTCACATCCTCAAAGGTGGTGATCTGGATGTAGCCGATGCCGCCGTCCATCATTTCATGCTCCACGGTGATCTCCTTGATCAGGCCGCGGGTGCATTTGATGTCCAGGTAATCATTGATGCCCTTGCGGTAGACGGTGAGCTTCACCTCCGTGCCCTCGGGGCCGCGGATCTTGCTGACGATTTCGTCCAGGGTCTGTCCCAGCACGTCCTCATCGTCCACCTTGGTGATGATGTCCTCGCTCATGAGGCCGCCCCGCTCCGCAGGACTGTCGGGATAGATGCCGCTGATGGTGGCGTAGCCGTCATCGTTCAGGAAGAGGATGGCACCGATGCCGTAGAAGGAACCGTTCAGGGACTCGAAGGTATCGTTCAGCTCCTCCTCGCTGTAGTAGAGGGCGTATTTGTCGCCGGTGCCTGCCAGCATGCCGTCGATCATACCGCGTCTGAGATCCTCCTGATCGATATCATAGATGGAGTGCGTCTCAAAGATGTTGTAGATGTAGTTGAGCTTGTCCTGTGTGGTGTCATCCAGAAGGCCGGTGTCCGAGGAACCCTTGCCGCCGGTAAGGCCAATCTCCTGTCCCGCGGTGACGGCGTCGGATACGGTTTCGGTAATGGTGCGGGCCTTGAAGATCCCGGAAGCCAGCATCACAACCACTACCACGCCGGAAAGCATCAGGGTAAAGACCAGGCCGATGACCAGACCGATCCAGAATTCTTTTTGGTGAAACCGCTCCTTCTCCTCCTGCGCAGGCACATGCTGCTGCTGGGGCGTCCGGTTCATCAGGTTTCTGTCGTCCATTGTACTGTCCTCATTTTTTCAGATAATTCCAGGGAGAAACATACTCCCCATTGAGCCTCACTCCAAAGTGGAGGTGAGGGCCCGTGGAGCGTCCCGTGGATCCCACGGCCGCAATGGTATCGCCCTTGCTGACTGCGGTGCCTGTGGAGGTGCTCAGTTTGGAAGCGTGCATGTAGATGGTGTACAGGCCGCTGCCGTGATCGATCATAACATAATTGCCCATGGATGCGGAATACCCCGCGGCTACCACGGTGCCGTCATAGGCTGCATAGATGGGAGTGCCGGTGGCTGCTGCAAAATCCACACCGTTGTGGAACATCTCCTTATGAAACGTGGGATGCATTCTCCAGCCGAAATCGTCGGAAATACGGGTGTAGCTCTTCAGCGGCAGACAAAATGTACCGCCGTCATAGGTATCACCGCCGTCCTCCCGGCGCTTTTTCTCATCCTCGATCTCCTTGATGAGGGCGTCGATCTCCGCGTCTCTCTCACGGATATTTTTCTCATATTCCTCGATGGAATTCTCGGAGGCGATGATCTGGCGGTTGTACTCCTCCAGCTCTGCCTTCTTCTCCTCCATGAGGGCTTCCATCTCCGCCTTCTGGTCGGTGACGGCTGCCTTCGTCTCATCCAGCAGGGTCTTCTCCGCTTCCAGCTGCTGCTCGCAGAGCTCCACATACTTGCGGGTGTCCTGATAATCGGACCAGAGGGCTCTGTCATAGGCCACCACCTTCTCGATGTAGTCACTGCGGTTCAGGAAATCCCGGATACTGGTGGACTCCAGCAGGATGGTGATCATCTGCTTGGTGCCCTGCTCGTACATGATGCGCATGCGTGCCATCATGTCGGTGTACTGCTGCTCCTCCCGGGCCTTGGCTTCCTCCAGCTCCGCCTGGGTCACTTCAATCTCGGCTTCCTTGTCCGTGATCTGGGTCTCCAGGCTCTCGATCTCTTCCTCCATGGCTGCCAGGGTGGCATCCAGTTCGGTGATGAAGGCGTTCAGGTCGTTCTTCAGATCCTTCAGCTTTTCCTTGCGCTTCTTCAGGTCCTTCAGTTCATCTTCCAGCTTTTTGCGCTCGTCCTCGGCCTTGTCCAGTTCCTTTTCCTTGTCCTCCAAGGTGTCGGCTCTGGCCACGATGGTAAAGGGAGAAAGGGAGGACATTACAGGCACAAAAACCAGGGCCATCAGCAGCAGAATGCCGATTGCCCCGAAGATCGCTCTATTTGCTTTTGACCTGTGATGCGTGTTCCTCATACTCTCAAATGCTTGTGTGCCGTTACGAAGCTTCCGATAAATCCGATGCCCACGCCCACGATCATGCAGACGGGAAGCAGTACGGAAAATACCTGATCAAGTGACAGGAATGTCAGAATACTGCTGAGAACGGAAAACCTGCCGTTGATGTATTCCAGTACGTAGTCGTAGAGATTGTAGGTGAGAGCCAGGGGAATGGCTGCGCCCAGAGCACCGATGATCATACCCTCCAGCACGAAGGGGGCTCTGGCGAAGAAGTCCGTGGCACCCACATATTTCATGATGTTGATCTCCTCCGCACGGACAGCAATGCCCACGCGGACAGTGTTGTTGATGAGGAAGATACTGACGCCCAGCAGGATCACGATGATGCCGATGGAGATGTAGGCGATGATCATATTAACGCCGCTTAAGGTGGAGGCGGTGACCTCGGAATAGTTCACCTTCCGCACCTCGTTCATGGAACTGAGCCAGGTGACCAGAGTGCTCTGCATGGAGACGTCACTGAGAAAGATCTCCAGATTGTGCTCACCGGCCAGAGGGTTCTCGGGGAATACTTCCAGGTAATCCTCGCCTGCGTACTCGGGTCCGAAGGAAGCCCAAATCTCCTCGTCCGTGTGGTAGATGACACGGGATACTTCCACCCGGTTCTCCACTTCCTTACGGATCTCCAGGATCCGCTCCTCCGACACGTCCTCGTTGAAGAAGCACTGGACGGAGATGCCCTGCTCCACGTTGTTCAGTACATAGCGCAGGTTGGCCACCACGGAATAGAAAATACAAAACAGGAACAGGCAGGCACTGATGGTGGCGATGGAAGCCAGGGAGTACCAGCCGTTTTTGAACAGATTGCGAATGCCCTGAGAGAGGGTGTAGAAAAATGTCCTAATCTTCATTTACGTAGGTTCCCTCCTCCTCATCGCTGACGATGATGCCTTTTCGCATGGCGATGACGCGCTTTTTCATGGCATTGACGATCTCCGGGTTGTGGGTGACCACGATAACGGTGGTACCCTGCTCGTTGATCTCCTCAAGGAGGTCCATGATCTCCCAGGCATTGTTGGGATCCAGATTACCGGTGGGCTCGTCCGCCAGCAGGATCTCGGGCTTGTTCACCAACGCTCTGGCCAGAGCCACGCGCTGCTGCTCACCGCCGGACAGGTCCGTGACATTGTAGCGGTATCTGCCGGCCAGTCCCACCATGGACAGGATGCCGGGGACGTTTTTCTTCATCTCACGGGTGGGCACCTCGATGATCCGCTGTGCAAATGCTACGTTCTCGTAGACATTGCGGTCCTTCAGGAGGCGGAAGTCCTGGAACACCACGCCGATGTTGCGGCGGAATTCCGGGATCTGGCGATGGCGGAGCTTCTTGGTATTGTAGCCCATGACGCACACATCGCCGGAGGTGGGCACCAGTTCCCGGAGCAGAAGCTTGATGAGGGTGGTCTTACCGGAGCCGCTGTCTCCCACCACAAATACAAACTCACCGGGATCAATGCGAAGGGAGATGTCATCCAGCGCGGGCGCGCCGTCTCCCTGATAACTCATGCTTACCTTGTTGAGCGCGATGATGCCGCGCTCGGCGATCGTCTCCTGTCTCCGCAGGGCTTTCGTCTGTTTGCTGGCCATTGGAAATACTCCTAATCGTATAATCTCATTTGTGACATTTCCGTCAGAAGGAGTTGTTGGACTCCATATAGTTCATGTACTTCACCACCATCAATGCGATCTTGAAGGTGATGGCATCCTCGAAGACCCGCAGATCCAGGCCGGTGCTCTTCTGGAGCTTGTCCAGGCGGTAGACCAGAGTGTTTCGATGGATGAAGAGCTGCCTGGAGGTCTCGGACACATTCAGGCTGTTCTCAAAAAACTTGTTGATGGTGGGCAGGGTCTCTTCGTCGAAGTCCTCGGGATTCTTGGTGCCGAAGATTTCCTTGATGAACATCTTGCAAAGAGGCAGGGGCAGCTGATAGATCAGACGGCCGATGCCCAGCTCGCTGTAGGCGATGATGGTCTTCTCGTCAAAGAAGATCTTGCCCACGTCGGCGGCCATTTTTGCCTCCTTGTAGGAGCGGCTCACATCCTTGATGTCGGTGATCACGGTACCGTACGCCACGCGCACGTCCGTCACCTTCTCCTTGATGAGGAATTCGCTGAGGCTCTTGGCAGTGCGCTGGGTCTCCCGGACGGGATCCGTCCCGCTCAGATCCTTCACCACCACCACACTGAGCTCATCCACGGCAGTGACAAAGTCCTTGCCGGAGGTGCCGAAATAGGTTCTCGTCAGTTCCAGGATGTTGGTATCCTTGGCATTGGAATCCTCCACCACGAAAACAATCCTGGGGGATTCGTTCTGGATGTGGAGCTTCTTGGAACGGCTGTAGATATCCACCAGCAGCAGATTGTCCAAAAGGAGGTTCTTGACAAAGTTATCCTTGTCGAAGCGTTCCTTGTAGGCAACGAGCAGGCTCTGGATCTGGAATGCAGCCATTTTGCCCACGGTATAGGTATCTTCCCCGTCCCCGGCGATCACCAGGACATACTCCAGCTGCTGATCGTCAAAGATCTTGAAATACTGATAGCCCCCGGCCTCCTGAGAGTCCGCGGGTGAACTGCCAAAGCCGGCAATGGCACCGTATGCGGCGGACAGGTCACCGGTGGAAGCCACCTCTCTCCCGTCCTGGTCCGTTACGGCAAAATCCGCTCTGGCAATGTTTTTCAGCCCGTCTATGGTGTTCTGCAATACCTGATTAGAGATCATAGAATACCCCCGTATCTGATGAGTAGCCTTCCCCCATTTCACTTTACATAAAATGTCACAAAAAATCAATCGTATTTTTGTATATTTTTGGGGATTTTGGGGGATTTTTGCCTGGGCTTTGTGAATTTTGTACAAAACAAGGGGAAAGATGTGCGGAACTCGTGCAAGCGTAGGGCGTTTGACGGGTTGATGCCAATCGAGTAGGGGGGATTTCATCCCCCTACTCGATTTTCGCACCTGCGAACATTCCGCACTACCGTGCTCCATGTTCTTGCACCCGGCAAATGCCTGCTCATGCAAGCATGGCAGTCGCTTGCCGGGTTGGTGCTACAAAATAAGAGGCCGCGGATCGCTCCGCGGCCCCGAAGTAACAGGGATGTTATACGGTCATATCAAAATTGCTGCCTACGGCAGGGTTCACGCTCCGCTCCATAGCGGCTGCGTCGATCATCTGAACGATGCCCTGGCCGATGGCTTCATTGGTATCCATCGCCTTGTCGAGCATCTTGATGCTGAAAGCGTTCAAGGTTTCCTGTGTGTTAAAAGATACGGAAAGATCTGCAAATCCTAAATTCATGTGCACCTCCGATCTACCGGCGACATCCCTGTCTGTGGTACATATATTATACACCAACCCCCTTCAGATGCAAGCAAATGCGGGGTTTTCAAATCTAAATTTTCTATAATCCGCAGGCTTTGCGACGCTTTGGCAGCGTCAGTGCGAGGTCGCACCGGTCTATTTTCTGCGGATGGTCTTCTCCCCGATCTCAATGCGGCCTTCCTTCAGGAGCTTGCCTACGGCGCGCTTGAACTGGGCCTTGCTCATGCCCGTCTCCCGTAAGATGGTTTCGGGAGATGCCTTGTCGTTAAAGGGAAGGGCACCTTCGTAGGAATCCAGCAGATCCATGATGGCTTCCGCATCCTCCGATCTCTGAGCCTCTCCGGTATCCCGAAGGGAAAGCTCCAGCCGGCCGTCCTCCAGGACTCTGCGGACTCTGGCAGTGACCCTGTCACCTACCCGCACCTTCCGGGCATCCCCGTACATTTCCTTCTTGGGAATGAGTGCGGAGATCCGGTCATCCACCGCCACAAAGGCACCGAAACGGTCACTGATGAGATAGACCTCGCCGGATACGGTAGCACCGGCTTCCAGCCCCTCCGCGCTCTGCAGGTCTTCGTAGACATTCATGGTGGCGCAGAGGCGCTCACTCTTGTCGATATAAAGGCTTACCAGCACGCTGTCTCCGGGATTTACCTTCCGGGTCTGCTGTTTAAAGGGCAGGAAGAGGTCTTTCTCCAGACCCCAGTCCAGGAAAGCACCCACTTTCGTGACCTGGGCCACGGATAGGCGAGCCACTCTTCCCATCACCAGCAGCGGGGTGCGGACGGTAGCAATGAGACGGTCTTCGGAATCACGGTAAAGGAACACTTCCAGCTCCGTGCCGATACCTGCGCCTTCCGGTACCTGGGCGCCGGGCAGGAGCACCCGCTCCTCATCGCCGCCTTCGGACAGATAGACGCCGAAATCCGTCTTCTTCACAATCTTTAGTTTCTGTTTTTCTCCAAGTCTTAACATAGGATCTCCATAACCTGCGGTCTGCAGGAGGTGCGATGCGGCCTTACCCTTTTTCTCCGCGGAACTCCACGACACAGTAGGCTTTTCCGTCGTCCGCTTTCCAGGTAAGGATATATCCTTCCGGGATCTCGGACAGCACAGGGGTCATGCGGTCGTTCAAAAAGGCCTGCTGCCGGTATTCGGTACGCAGGGCCGTGGGATGAAATCCCTCCGGCAGGTAACCGAGGGCCAGAGTGATGTACTGGCCGTTGTTGACGTGATGATTGTGATCCAGGTGACACTGCTGCACCGTCATGGCAGGGAAGGCCTCTCCGCCTTCCGGCACCCGGATCTTGCGAGGGAGGTACTCCATCTCCACTTTGGGCTCCAAGGTGTATGCGTCCAGCACCTCCTGCGGGATCCCCACAGGATGAAAGGTTTCGGTGCCTATGAGGCTCCAGATGGAGGATGCCTTCACCAGATACTCTCCCTGCTCGTCCAGGAGCACGAAATTACGCATGCCCAGGAAGCCTTTCAGTTCGTAGGGAGCGGTGCCCGCGGTGATGCGCTCTCCCAGAGCGGGATAGCGGAGCACCT